>ERZ1023313.26-NODE-26-length-108836-cov-5.122953_pt1 | contig 108836 bp, 102 predicted proteins | sample MGYA00521233_ERZ1023313 | MGnify/ENA primary metagenome ERZ1023313 (study PRJEB32759, sample SAMN07749866) | skin metagenome | biome: transportation; feature: city; material: polyester macromolecule | host: Homo sapiens | place: Hong Kong:TKO line | collected... | reverse complement strand
CCCCCTAAAGAGGCCGTTCCCTTTAATTGATTTATTCTTCTGGATTTTAAAGCCGGAGATTATTTATAAGAACCAGAAGCTCATCTTATGAATTATCATCTTGGGCGGCTCCAGGAGACTAAAATGGACAAATTGAGCGCACTCAGCAGTTTTGTGAACGCGGTGAGACTGGGCAGCTTTTCCGCGGCCGCAACGCACCTGGGCGTGTCACAGCCAGCGGTCAGCCAACAAGTCCGAAGCCTGGAGGACACGCTCGGAACACGGCTGATCAACCGCACAACCCGGCGCTTGTCTTTGACCGAGGCGGGGGAACGCTATTTCGCTTATGCCAGTGACATTCTGGAAAAGCTTTCCGAGGCGGACCGGTCGGTACAAAGCAATGAAGCCCAGATGAGTGGCCGCCTCACCGTCAGCCTGCCGTATGCCTTCACCGAACCGGAGCTGGCAGGCTTCCTGACCAAGTTCAAGGCGGCCTATCCGAACATCTTGTTCGACGTTCAACTGTCGGACGCCATGGTGGATCTGCAAAAGGAGCGGATTGATGTCGCCATTCGCATGGGGCATTTGCGTGACGACCGGTTGATCGTCAAGAAGCTCGGTGACATGAAACGATGCCTTGTGGCCTCACCAGACTATCTGAACCGGAGGGGGCGCCCCGAGACACCGGAGGATCTCAAAACGCACGACTTCCTGCTTTATCCGCATATCGCTGAAGCTGGTTCCATCGACCTCGTCGGCCCCACCGGAAAGGCCGCCAAGGTTGCTGTGTCGCCAACAATGGTGATCAACAATTCTGCGGCCCTCCGCCGCGCGGCGATCGCAGGCTTGGGCATTTCCACCGCTGTTACCTGGCTGTCAGCACCGCACTTTGGAACGGGAGAACTGGAACTGATCCTTGAGGATTGGTCCTATGGCGTTCATCCGATCCACGCGGTTTATCCGTCTTACCGCTTCATTCCGATGAAAGTCCGCCAGTTTGTCTCGGACCTTCAAGCTCATCTGGATGAGCAGCGGGCGTTCGCAGACCCGACGCCCCATTTGGCTGCAGCGGAATAAGCCCGTCAAACCTCATCCACGGCGACGACCCACGTCTCCTTGAGTGCCTCAGCTTCCCATTCCTGCCAGGCGTCAAGCCCGCGCAAGGTTTGGCTGTATTTGGCGGCAACAGACGCATCGCTGAGGCCGTAGGTGTCAAACCGGCTCACGACGGGCGCATACATGGCATCTGCAATCGTGAAATCGCCGAACAAGAACGGTCCGCCAGAGGCCTTGAGACACTCTTCCCAAATCTCAAGGATCCGGCCCACGTCCGCCTGGACGGCCTCGCTGACGGACCGCTTTTCAGTCGGGCGGCGCATGTTCATCGGACATTCGGCTCTCAGAGCCGGAAAACCTGAATGCATTTCCGCCGAGGCTGATCTTGCGCGCGCACGCGCTTCAATTTCCGTCGGCCAAAGCCCTGTCTCAGGTTCACAATCGGCAACATATTCAAGGATCGCCAGGCTGTCCCAAACCGTAAGATCACCGTGCTTCAGCACAGGCACTTTCATACTTGGCGAGAAATCACGAAACTTCGGATTGCCGTTTTCAAAGTCAAAAGGAACAAGCGTTTCCTTGAACGCAATGCCCTTGTGCCGCATCGCGATCCAGGGTCGGAACGACCAGGTCGAATAGTTCTTGTTCCCGATGAAGAGTTCGAATTCGGCCATCTGCTCCGCCCGCTTTCAAATCCGTTTCCAGATTGTGTCATGAGATGCGACCGGCAAACTGTGCCGGGCGATATTGTCCTACCGGCACCCGGCGGCCGCTTCAAATTGAATAAGTTCATCAATCCCATAAGGAAGTCTCATGGGTGGACAACGGCATGCTGTTTGCGTTGGAACATGCGTTTCTAATTGGAAGGACTTTCATCCAATGACCGTTTCCGCCGCAGCCAAGACTTTGACCGTTGCCCAAACAAACAAACCTCTTTCTTCATCCAAATCTCCTTTCAACATGTCTGAGATCAGGGCAGAGCTCGCCCACCAATACGAAGACTGGAAAGCGCTGCCCGAAGATCAGAAATTGCGCCACCTCAAACTTGAAAAGCATGGACTGAGCGAACAGGATCTGAACAATCTTCCAGAAGCAGAGCGTGCCCAGTTTGAGCAAAAAATCGCTGAGGCAAGCCGGCAGCCGGTATTTGCGCCATCTTCTGACGAAAGCACCAGCAGATCAGCTCTCTTCAAGCCCGTCGTTTCTCTAGCCTCGGTGCTCGCCATTTCCGACGCCACCCCTGCGGATGCGAGCGAACCCGCCGGAGCGAGGCAAGATACCGCTCTCTTGGCGGACAGCATCGACAACGGCCGCGAAAGATAATTGTCTCGATATTGGGCAAAACCAAACAACAATGTTCGCCAACCGGCCAGCATTTCCCTACGGCATGCCTAATTGGATCAAAAAAAGGCAAATTTCCGCTGTGTTTTTTTCATGGGCATGCTTGAAATTTGGATCGAAGTGTATGGAATAGGGCCTTCGGGCAAAAAGGCGGGACGAACCCGCCTGAAACCCAAACAAAATACTAGGGGAATCAATATGCGTTTTGTGCGTATGGCCGCAGCTGCGGTTGCAGTCCTGGCCACGGTTGGTGGCGCAACTGCAAAAGACTGGTCCAAGGTCCGCATCGGAACCGAGGGCGCCTACCCTCCGTTCAACTCCCTGACCGCTGACGGTCAGCTTGTTGGCTTCGACATCGATATCGCCAACGCTCTTTGCGAAGAAATGAAGGTCGAGTGCGAATTCGTCACTCAGGACTGGGACGGCATGATCCCGGCACTTCAGGCTGGCAAATACGACGCCATCATCGCGTCCATGTCGATCACCGAAGAGCGCAAGCAGAAGGTCGACTTCACCAACAAGTACTACAACACTCCGCCGGCAATCGGTGTTCCGAAAGACACCAAGCTGACCGGTGTTACCAAGGAAGACCTGAGCGGCATTCTTCTTGGTGCACAGTCCTCCACGACCCACTCCAACTATGCGGAAGCTCACTTCCCGGATGCCGAACTGAAGCTGTATCCGACTGCTGACGAATACAAGCTGGATCTCGAAAACGGCCGTATCGACGCTGTGATCGAAGACGTTGTGGTTCTGTCCGACTGGCTCGCAACCGACAACGGTGCATGCTGTAAAGTTCTGAGCACGTTGAAGTCCGATCCGGTCATCAACGGTGAAGGTGCCGGCATCGCGATCCGCAAGGGCGAAGATGAACTGAAAGACAAATTCAACGCAGCGATCGAAGCCATCATTGCGAACGGAAAGTACAAAGAAATCAACGACAAGTACTTCTCCTTCGACGTATACGGCGGCTAAGCCGATCGCGGTATGAATCACCAAGAAGCGTGGCGCGGACCTCCGGGCCACGCTTTATCGTGAGGTGGTCCTCACGCTGCCAGCCGGAGGGGCGGCTGGACTAACAACGACAAAACAGAAAGAAGCGCCGGCTCATGAATGAAGCTTTGACGCTGTTATCTTTTGGGGAACAAGGCTGGGGTGACACGATTGCCTCAGGTGTACTGATCACCGTATCGCTGGCGCTCGCGACCTTACCGATCGGTCTTATCCTTGGTTTTCTGATTGCACTGGCCAAAAACTCGTCCGAACCTAGCCTCAAGCTGGCGGCCAACATCTACACAACAATCTTCCGTGGCCTTCCAGAGCTCCTGACCCTGTTCCTCGTCTATTTCGGCGTTCAAATCGCGATCCAGGAGTTTATCAAGCTGCTGGGCTACGACATCTACTTCGAGGTCAACTCATTTGTCGCAGGGATGGTGGCGCTGTCTTTGGTGTTTTCCTCCTATGCCTCCGAAGCCTTCCTGTCCGCATTTAATGGCATTCCGCAAGGCCAGTATGAAGGCGGCTACGCGCTTGGCCTGTCGCGCTACAAGACGATGCGTTTGATCATCCTGCCGCAGTTGATCCGCCTTGCCTTGCCCGCGCTCGGAAACCTCTGGCTGATCCTGTTGAAGGAAACCTCGCTTGTGTCCGTCATCGGCTTGGCAGACCTGGTTCGAGAAGCCGGGATTGCTGCACGTGTTACCAAAGAGCCTTTCCTGTTCTTCGGGCTGGTGCTGGTGATTTATCTCCTTCTGACCATGATTTCATCTGTGGGGCTGCTCCGCATTGAACGCTGGTCCAAACGGGGAGACGCCGCAAGATGATCGCAGCCAATCCCTCAACCGGCATGACACGCCCGCCACCACCGCAGAAAAAGTGGACCAACCTCCGGATCGCCGGCCATGTGCTGATGGCGCTTTGGATCCTGTCCGGTCTTTATCTGCTGTATTTTCTTGGCTCTAACGTCGCGAGCCCGTTTTTCCAGAAGTACTGGCCGGAATATGTCGATGGCTTCATCGTCACGATCCAGATCGTCAGCGTCTCACTGGTGCTGGGTGCGCTGCTGTCGGTGCCGATTGCAGCCGGGCGCGCGTCAAAACTGAAAATCTTCTCCTGGCCGGCCTATGCCTATGTGAACTTCTTCCGCGGCACGCCTCTGCTCGCCCAGGCGTTCATGGTCTATTACGGCTTTGGCTCCTTCAGCGAAGAGCTGAAAGCCGCTGGCCTTTGGTGGTTCTTCCGCGACGCCTGGTACTGTGTGATCTTCACGTTCTCGCTGAACACGGCGGCCTATCAGGCCGAGATCCTGCGCGGCGCGATCCAGAACGTGCCGAAAGGCCAATGGGAGGGCGGAGAAGCTCTCGGTCTCTCCAGAAATGTGATTTTCTTCAAGATCATCCTGCCTCAGGCCTTGATGGTCGCCTTGCGGCCCTACGGCAACGAGATCATCCTGATGATCAAGGGATCGGCGATTGCCTCAATCGTGACAATCTACGATCTCATGGGCGAAACCCGCCGTGCCTATTCGCGGTCCTACGATTTCCAAGCTTACATCTGGGCGGCGGTTGCCTATCTGTTGATCGTGGAAACGCTGCGCCGGATCTGGGACAAAATCGAAGCCCGGTTGACCCGGCACTTGAAGCGGTGAGCCCCCTCACCGCTTCCCCAATTCTTCAATATTGATAAACCCGCTCATCTGTTCTCGACACTGGGCGTGGTGATGGAGCCTTTCATGTCCTCATACAAACCACCGCTTCACGCTGACACACTTCTCGCCCATGGCGGCGGAGGGTTCGATGCCGCGACCGGAGCTGTTGTGCCTCCCATTCCGGTGGCGACAACATTTGTGCGGGACGAAAACTACGCCTTGGTGAGCGACGGTCACCTTTATAGCCGGGACGACAATGACCTCTTCCGCAAGACGGAGAATCTGCTCGCAACGCTGGAAAACGGCGCGGAAAGCCGGCTGTTCTCTTCAGGCATGGCCGCAGTTGCGGCTGTTGCACGGGTTGTGAAACCTGGCGGTACTTTGATGGTCCAGTCTGGGATTTATTGGGGAACAACTCTGTTCCTGCGCGAACACTGCGCCCGCAACAACATCGCCTTGGTTGAGTGCGACGCGAGCAATCTTGCAATCTTCCGCGATGAACTGGCCATCACCAAGCCCGACCTTGTCTGGCTTGAGGTTCCGAGCAATCCCTACCTCAAGGTCGCAGACATCGAGAAAGCCGCAGAACTCTGTAAAGCTGCGGACGCTCTCCTGGCGGTCGACGCCACAGCTGCAACCCCGCTGATCCTGAAGCCGCTCACGCTTGGAGCGGATTTGGTCATGCATTCGGCAACAAAAGCCTTGAACGGACACTCTGATCTCCTTGGCGGTGTCGTCACCACACGCGATGCCAAGTCAGAAGCCTGGGACTTCATCAAAACGGAACGCAAGATGGCCGGCGCCGTGATGGGCTCATTCGAAGCTTGGCTGCTGCTGCGGGGTCTCAGAACCCTGAGCCTTCGCGTTGAGCGCATGAATGCCAACGCACAGGCATTGGCGGAACACCTTGAGACGCACTCGAAGATCGAAAAGGTTCTTTATCCCGGACTTCCCGGCCACAAGGACCACACGGTTGCCAAGGCACAGATGTCGGGCGGATATGGATCTTTGATGTCCGTTCAAACCAAGGGCAGCAAGGAAGAAGCGCTCAAAGTCACCGGAGCGCTGACGCTGTTCCAGCGGGCAACATCGCTGGGCGGTACGGAAAGCCTCATCGAGCACCGCCGCTCCATTGAAGGAGAGACTTCCGGTATCCCGGGGAACCTCCTGCGCCTCTCGCTTGGCATCGAACATATCGATGATCTGATCGCCGACTTCGATGCGGCACTGAAAGCAATCTAATCCATGGTCCTTGGAAAACCAGACAGTCAATCGCAATAGGCCGGTGATCCCGCACAAATCGAGAGGAGGACGCGCATGATCACATTCGCTCTTGCTGTTTTCTTCTTGATCATCACTCCTGGGCCCGGGGTCTTGTCGGTCGCAGGCGTAGGATCTGCGTTCGGTTTTGGTCCCGGCGCTCGCTATATCGGCGGGCTGTTTGTCGGCACAAACCTTGTTGCAATTGCCGTTGTGTCAGGCATGGCGACCGTAATCTTGGCAAATGAAAACATTCGAGCAGGTCTGTTGATCGCCTCGGTGCTTTACCTCCTTTACCTTGCCTATCGGATTGCCTTTGCGGGAACGCGTATTGCCTTCAAGGAAGCGACAAGCGCGCCTGGCTTTTGGGCGGGCGTCACACTCCAGTTGGTCAACCCGAAGGCCTATGCCGTGAACACAACCTTGCTGACGGGATTTGCTTTTTTGCCGTCAAGTTTGATCGCCGAAACTTTACTCAAGTTCCTGATTATGAACCTGATCTGGGTCCCGATTCATTTTGGTTGGTTATATGTTGGAATGACGATCCACAGGCTCAATCTTGCCCCGCATGTGCAACGGCGGGTGAACATCGCCATGGCAATTTCAATGTTAATTGTGGTCGGTCTCGCGTTGCTTGCGCCCAAATAACCCGCCGCAACAAAAAGACTGCTCTGCTCATTCCTGCATCATCGAGCGGAGCCAACTGATGAAGCTCTTCAGGGCGGGCCGCTTTACGCCAGGCCGTGTGACCAAATAATACCCTGTCCCCGGATAGAGGCCCTCCTCAAACAGTACCCTTAGATTTCCTGCATCAATGTCAGGCTGGATAAAAGCCTTCGCAGTGGCGGAGATGCCTTCCCCCCGGCGAAGACCTTCCAGAACCATGTAGCCAGGCAGGTGCGTAACGCTCAGCTTGTTTTTCGGAACAACCCCTTGCCGCTCCAACCAGACGCCAAGCTCATTTGTCCCGTATTCCTGAAGCCAGGGAAACTCCAGGATATCTTCCGGGTTTTCCATTTTCCGGTCGCCAATCAGGCAATCCGCCCCGACGACCACGAAATTGGTCGCCAAGAACAATTCGGCTTCCAATCCAGGCCAATTGCCCTTTCCAAAACGAATAGCAAGGTCCGTACCGCCAGGCGCCAGTTCGGTCACCTCGGCGCTCGGATTGAGCATGAGCTCAACACCTGGATGTTTATGCCGGAAATCGTTGATCCTTGGCATCAACCAACTCACTGCAAATGAGGGTGTCATCGTGATGTTCAGCGGGCGGGCTTCTCCGCTTGCGCCAATGGCCTCAACGGTTTCGCCGATCGTTTCAAACCCTTTTCGAAGGCCCTCATAGAGCTGCCGCCCTTCGTCCGTGAGCTCGATTCCACGCCCTGCTCGGACGACAAGCGGAAGACCAAGGTGTTTCTCCAGAGCCCGCACCTGTTGGCTGATCGCCGCATGTGTGACGTTCAACTCGCGTCCGGCAGCGGACAGGCTTTTGCTTTCCGCGACAGTCGCAAATGCACGAAGGCTGTTGAGCGGGGGCATATTGCGCCAGTCCATATATTAGTTTTCCTTACATTTCGAAAATCTTCCTGACTCGCCAAAGAAGAAAAGAAATAAGACATTATCCTCAGTCAACCGGATAGAAGGATGTTAGATCATGTTTAACGTTTATGCCCGTTCTTTCTTTGAGGCAACACGCTTCACACAAAACACACGCCCTGATCCTGCTACCCAACAGCATCAAGACCAGCAAACGGCCGCAAGAACACGGCACGCACGCTTGTGGCGTCGCGGCCCGTATTGGATCTGAGCGGGGGACTGACAAGTCCATCAAGATGCCCTAGAACTTTGCCGAACATCTGAACACCGAGGCCCGGCGGCAAGCCGGGCCTTCGTCTGCATGGGGAGCAAAATCATGGCAAAGGTGGCATTCATCGGTCTTGGGGTCATGGGATACCCGATGGCCGGTTTTTTGAAGACCAAAGGCGGCCATGACGTCACGGTCTACAACCGCACAACTGCGAAGGCAGAAAAATGGGCGGCCGAGTATGGCGGCGCCTTCGCGAAGACCCCGCGGGAAGCCGCTGAGGGTTGTGATTTTGTTTTCTGCTGCGTTGGCAATGACGATGATTTGCGGTCTGTCACCACCGGCCCGGATGGCGCGTTTCACAGCCTGAAAGACGGCGCAATTTTCATCGACAACACAACGGCTTCCGCAGAGGTCGCACGCGAACTTTATGAAGCGACCAAAGCAAAGGGCTGCGGTTTTATCGATGCGCCCGTTTCAGGCGGCCAGGCCGGCGCTGAAAATGGCGTTTTGACCGTCATGTGCGGCGGAGATGAAGATGTCTTCGACAAAGCCAAGCCGGTCATCGATTGCTTTTCCAAGTTTGTCGGCTTGATGGGTCCGAGCGGCGCCGGACAGCTCACCAAGATGTGCAATCAGATCTGCATCGCCGGACTGGTTCAAGGACTGTCTGAAGCCATTCATTTCGCCGAAAAATCAAACCTTGATGTGGAGACCGTCATCTCCGCCATTCGCGGTGGTGCAGCTCAGTCCTGGCAGATGGAAAACCGCTGGGAAACCATGCGCGACGGCAAATTCGATTACGGCTTTGCGGTCGACTGGATGCGCAAGGACCTGGGTATCTGCCTGAAAACTGCCAGCGACACGGGCGCCCGCCTGCCGGTTACCGCCCTGGTCGACCAGTTCTACGCAGAAGTCCAGGCCATGGGCGGAAACCGTTGGGACACCTCCAGCTTGGTTGCCCGCTTGCGGAACGCCGACAAAAGCTAAGTCTGCATGTCCCGCCGTCCAAAACCTCCCGGTGAAGACTGGTCTTTAGATCACGTTCTGGACACCTTGACGGCCCTTGGCTCAGAAGAAAACCGCGCCGGTATGGCGCGGTTCGGCATTGAAACGTCCAAGGCCTTCGGCGTACCAATGGCAGAGCTGCGTCCCTTGGCGCGGCGTATAGGCAAACACGAAAACCTGGCTGATGAGCTTTGGGCCAGCGGGTATCATGAAGCGCGTCTGCTCGCTATTTTGACCATTCCGCAAGCAGCCTTGACAGATGAACGCGCCCTGCGGTGGTTGGCCGAGATCAGCTCCTGGGACCACTGCGATCAGTTGACAAACGTCCTGGCGCGGCGAGAGGGATCAGACGCTTTGATCACGCCCCTCGCCGCCGAAAAAGAAGAGTTCCTTCGGCGCGCAGCGTTTGCCCTGATGGCCTGGCGCGCCGTTCACGCCAAAAAATCGCCAGACACCGAGTTTCTCAGCTACCTGCCACTGATCAGAACAGCCGCCAGCGATCCCCGAAATTTCGTCTGGAAGGCGGTTCATTGGGCCCTCCGTCAGATCGGAAAGCGATCTGCCAGTCTTCACAGCCCTGCCCTTCAGCTCGCTGAAGAGCTTTTTGAAGATCAGAACAAAACCATAAGGCGGGTCGGACGCGAAGCGTTCCGGGAACTGAACTCCGACAAGGTGCGCCAGCGCCTTTCAATCAGCAAGGACTGAGTGATCCGCATTGCCCTCTGCTCCGTTACTCAGATACAGCTTCCTGCGCAATGGCGTCCAGCAGCGTATTGATGTCACCAATCGCGGCTTTCGACGTGTCTGATCCGGTTTCGGACAAACGGCGGAACCCGACCGTAACGGTGCCTTCCGCATCCGGTGTGTCGTAGATGAACAAGGTGTATGGGCAATAGGCGATGTTGGCCGGATCGGCTTCCATCACTTTTCGCGATAGATCCGCGGAGCAGAACAACATCGCTTGGGCGTTGGCATAGATCTGCTTTGTTCCCCCGACATCGGCGGATGTACGCGCCAGCATATCACCAATATGGGAGGTGTAGTCGATGACAAGACCGCGGTTGATGATCGCGTTCTCAAGACCGAACCGGACATCTTCGAAGTCTGCCTCGACCGAATAGGCCGTTACGCCGTCAGGAGCATCTGCCTTGTCAGCCGCGTTGGCGGTTGCAGTGCCAACAAGCGCAAACGCTCCAATCGCGATGGCGCCAGCTGTGGTTAAACCCGTTTTCATACCGTCCTTCCAAGAAAGCTTTGATTTTTGGGAGGATATGGCACGATCACGGTGACCGCCATTGATACATCTCAATTTTTGAATGTTTTAGTCCGCGCGGCTTAGACTTCGACTTCGACGGTGCCAATCGGATTGGAACAACAGGCCAGGATGAAACCATCCTCGATGTCCTCATCGCTGATACCACCGGAGTGCACCATATGCACGTCGCCAGACACTTTCTTGACCTTACAGGTCCCACAAACGCCGAATGTACAGCCGGACGGGATATTCAACCCGGCCTCCTTGGCAACAGCCAAAACCGTATCCGTCTCAGAACACCAGGCCGACACGTTGGAACCGGTGAAGACGATATGCGCCTTGGTGTCTTCCTGCGGGACCACGTCGTCGAACTCGGTGAGTTCTTCCTTGGTCTCCGCCGGAGCCTGGAAGCTTTCCTGATGATACCGGTCCATGTCGTAACCGAGCGCGTTCAGGATCTCACGCACACCTTCCATGAACCCTTCAGGGCCGCAGCAATAGACGTCACGTTCCAGATAGTCGTTGCACATCAAACCAAGCATCAGCTGGTTGAAGTAACCGCGATAGCCGGTCCAAACCTCGTAAGGATCGCTTTGATTGACAACGAAATGCAGCTGCAGACCGTTCGTCCGGCAAGCCATATATTCCAGACGCTTGCGGAAAATCAGCTCTGCCGGTCGGTTGGCGCACTGAATGAAGCATATATCCGGCTCTTCGCCGCGCTCGAACAACGTGCCCGCCATCGACATCATCGGCGTCACGCCAGATCCGGCAGAGATAAATAGGAACTTTCCGTCCGGGTTCGCAGGAAGATGGAAAAGGCCTGCTGGTCCATAGGCCTTGATCTGCATGCCGGGGGCCAGATGATCGAGCATCCAGCGAGTCCCGATGCTACCTTCCTGGGCCTTCACCGTCACCGATAGATAGGCCTGCGTCACTGGTGAAGAGGAAATCGTGTAGGTGCGCTGCACGTTCCCGCCAGGGACCGGCAGGTCAAGCGTGATGAACTGGCCGGCCTTGTAAACAAACCGGTTGCCGGACGGCGGACGGAACGTGAAGGTCTTCACGTTTGGCGCCTCCGGCAAAACGTTCACGCATTCCAACATCTCGGCATCGGTCCAGACAGGTGTGTCCTTGTCCGGCATCGGGATCATCGCCATGACTTACTCCGCAGCTACACGAAACCGGCGCACAAGGCCCTTCTCAAGGGTGCGCGCATACCAGTCGACAAACTGGATCACGCCGCTTTCCTGAACAGGCGAATATGGTCCGGGTTCATAGGCCGGAGAGTTGATACCGATCTGGTTCTCTTCGACAATTTGCCGGTCTTCATCGTTGGTGTGCACCCAAACCTCGGTCAGCCGCTTCAAATCATAGTCGACGCCTTCCTGGGCATCTTTGTGCACCAACCATGTCGTCGTAACCCGGGTTTCCATCGGCCCGACTGGGAGCACGCTAAACGTCAGAACACTGTCGGAGAGGAAATGGTTCCACGTGTTCGGATAATGGAAAAACAGGCACGTCCCGGCATTGTCGAACGGGATCGAGCCCACGCGTCGGGAGACAGCAGCCTTGCCATCCATGGTGTAGCTCACCGCGTCCCCAAGGAACGGAATGCGGACGAACCGCCACTGCTCGTTGTCGTTAATCACATATTTGGCCGGCAAGCCGGATTTTTCGCAGCGATCGACATGCGCAAGGCCCACATTAGAGCTGCTGGAATCGTCTCCGCCAACAAGATTTGGATCGTCGGAAAAGGTCCGGCAGAGCGACGGATGCGAACCGGAGCAGTGATAGCACTCGCGGTTGTTCTCAAGGACCAGTTTCCAGTTGGCCTTCTCCGTGATCGTCGACTGGTGCGCCACCTTCAGATTGGAGAGGTCATGCGGACCAAGATATCGGGATGCTTGAGCCTTCAGGTCCGCGATGTCGGGAGCGGCGTCGGCCAGGCAGATGAACACCATGCCTGACACATCAGCACAGTGGACCGGCTTCAACCCGTGATTTTCAGGCTTGAAGTCTTCGCCCATCTCCCGCGCCCACAGAAGCTTGCCGTCAAGCTCATAGGTCCACTGATGATAAGGGCAGACAAGCTTCGGAGAACTTCCCTTGGACGCAGAGCAAATGCGGCTGCCACGGTGACGGCAGGAGTTGTGGAAGCTGCGGATCTGACCGTCCGCACCGCGCACGATGATGATTGAATAGGCGCCAATTTCGAGCGTCACGTAATTCCCGGTCTTCGGCAATTCCGCAGACGGAATCGCAAACACCCACTCCTTGTGCCAGATGTGTTTCATGTCCGCCTGGAACACATCCTCATCGGCATAGAAGGCCTGCGGCAGGGAATAACCGGGGGTCCGGGACATGAGAAGCGAAAGAATATCAGCGTCGCTGTGCATTCTGCATCATCCTGTAAAAGCCGTTTGTGGTGGCCATTGATCTGGCGGATAATTGACGCGCATTTGTGATTTTACATAGCACAAAAACGGCATGATTTTATCCAAGTAAGACGTGCTGCAAATTCAGTCAGCTGTGCCGCTTTTCTAGATATCTTTCACTATCCTCAAAGCGTCATAGATTGCCGCATGTGTGTTACGGGCAGCAACCGCATCGCCGATCCTGTAGAGCGCAAAGGCCCCATCGGGATTCGCGCCTTGCGGCTGAGACCGGCCGAAGATCAAAGCGTCCTGATCGACAGCGCCCAGATTGGTCGATTTCGGTTTCAGCTCAAAATAGAGTTCATCCATCGGAACGGTGCCGTGATTGACAACAATCTGATCAAACTCACGCTCCTCGGTGTGCGCCGAGTAGTCCGTCCCAATCACAGCTGCCAATTGGTTTCCGGACCGGCGCACGCTTTTCAGGCGGTAGGTCACCGTAAAGCGCACATCCTTGTCCTGAAGCGCACGCATATAAGGCACCAGGTTCATCGCCATGACATCGGGCGCAAAGGACCGGTCCGGTGTCATGATCTCAACATGTGCCCCTGATGCTGCAATCATCTCTGCCGCCTGCAAGGCTGGATGATCTCCGGCATCGTCATAGACCAGCACCCGCTTGCCCGGCTTGACGTCACCCGCGATGATGTCCCAGGCAGACACCACCAAATCATTGCCTTCACCAAGCACATCCGTGTGCGGCAAGCCTCCGGTTGCGATGATGACTGCATCCGGGTTTTCAGATTCAATATCAGGACTTTCCGCAAATCTGCTGAAGTGAAATGTCACCCCGCGATTGGAACACTGCTGAAGACGCCAATCGATGATTGAAATCATCTCCCGGCGGCGCTCGGACTGCGCCGTCAACCGGATTTGACCACCGGCATCGGGCGCCGCTTCAAAGACCGTAACGTCGTGACCACGTTCACTGGCAACACGCGCCGCTTCCAATCCGGCAGGCCCGGCTCCGACGACAACGACCTTCTTTTTCTCGCTTGCCGGCGGGATCTCATGCGGCATGGTCAGTTCCCGTCCTGTCGCCGCATTGTGGATGCACAGGGCATCACCAGCTTGGTAAATCCGGTCCAGACAATAGGTCGCCCCGACACAAGGGCGGATATCGTCCTCGCGCTTCTCCGCGATCTTCCTCACAACCTGAGGGTCCGCCATATGGGCACGGGTCATGCCGACCATATCGAGCAGACCTTCCGCGATGGCGTGCCGAGCTGTGGCCACATCCGGGATTTTCGCCGCGTGAAATGTCGGCAATCCGATTTCCTTTTTGATCCGCCCGGCAAAATCAAGATGTGGCGCGTTGCGCATGCCTTGAACCGGAATAACGTCTGTCAAGCCCGGGTCGGTATCGATATGTCCCCGGATCACATTCAAGAAGTCGATCTTGTCTGTTGCTTTTAAACGACGGGCAATCTCCAGTCCCTCGGCTTCGGTGATCCCACCCTCAAGGTCTTCGTCAGCCGTGAACCGGATACCCACAATGAACTCATCGCCGACCCGCTCACGTACCGCATCGATCACTTCCATCGAAAACCGCATCCGGTTCTCCAGAGAACCGCCATAGGGACCGTCGAGTGTGTTGGTGACCGGGGACCAGAACTGATCCATCAGATGTCCATAGGCCTGCAGCTCAATGCCATCCATGCCGCCTTCTTTCATGCGCTCGGCGGCATCGGCATAATCTTGAACAATTCGGGCAATGTCCCAGTCTTCGACTTGTTTCGGAAAGGCCCGGTGAGCCGCTTCCCGTTCATGGCTTGACGAAACAGCCGGCAGCCAGTCTCCCTTGTTCCAGTGGGTCCGCCGGCCAAGATGGGTCAGCTGGATCATCACCGCGCAGCCATGGTCATGACAAGCATCGGTCAGCCGTTTAACCCAGGGCACCACCTCGTCCTTATAGGCCAGGATATTGTTGAAGACCGGTGGGGAGTTGCGCGAGACGGCAGCAGATCCGGCCGTCATAGTCAGGGCGACGCCGGCCTTGGCCCGGGTCTCGTGATAGGCACGGTAACGGTCCTTCGGCATCCCGTCTTCAGGATAAGCGGGTTCATGAGAGGTGATCATGATCCGGTTTTTCAATGTCAGATGTTTCAGCTGATACGGCTGCAGCAACGGATCTTTCGACATGCCTCTCCCTCTTGTGCGCATGCCCGCGATGGTCGCGGAATACTCTCAGTTAAGGCCGCATAGGCTTCTTTGAAAAGTCGGAAAAACGACATTTATGTCGGATTTGAAAACATAGGTGTCAATTTTGCTTGTTTCTGCAGATTTGCGCTGATAACGAATCTAAATGAACACAGATCTGATCAGTAAAACATCGGGATGGCGCGGGTCGCGCGACATATGGATCCAGGCGGCTTATGAGGCGCTTTTGGATGGCGGTATTGATGCGGTCAAAGTCATGCCCTTGAGCGACCGGCTCGGCCTGTCGCGCACCAGTTTTTACGGCCACTTTTCCAATCGGCAGGATCTCCTGGACGCGTTGATCACGCTTTGGCAAACCAAAAACACCGGCAACCTCGTCCAGCGGACAGAGGCTTACGCTGAGACCATTACGGAAGCGATGCTGAACATTTTCGATCTGTGGCTTATGCCGGAGCTGTTCGATTCCCGCCTGGAGTTTGCCGTCCGCAACTGGGCGCACACCGACCCGCAGTTGGCAAAACTTCTGAACGAGGCCGATCAGGTGCGCGTCGAAGCTTTGGAAGCTCTGTTTTTGCGGTTTGGCGATGCGCCACAATACGCAAATGTGCGCGCGAACACCATTTATCAGACCCAGATCGGCTATATCTCGATGAAAGAAGATGGACCGTCCGAACCGCTGGAACCGCGCCTGGCATGCATGCCCCTTTACGCAGAGATTTTCACCGGCCAACCAGTCTCAGACGCCGAAATAGCCCGCTTCCGTGCCCGGCATCCTATTGTTTGAATGAACCTTTATGCGTCCTTGTCAGCTTTCGGCTTTTCCGTGGCGACATAGGCCAGCGGCAAGGCGGTCGTATTCTTGATCTGCTCCATCGCGAAGGTGGTAGACACATCAGAGATATCGATCTTGGCGATTAAGCGTTTGTAAAACGAGTCATAAGCTTCAATGTCCGGAACCGCGACGCGCAGGAGATAATCCACCTGCCCTGCCATGCGGTAAAACTCGACCACCTCGGGAAATTCCTGAATAACGTCTGCAAATTTCTTCAGCCAGTCTTCCGAGTGCTGGCTCGTGGTGATGGCGACAAAAGCCGTCACCTTTGCATTGACCTTGGCCGGATCGAGCAACGCCACCCGGCCCGTGATCACACCGTCTTCTTCCATCTTCTGGATGCGCCGCCAGCACGGAGTGGTCGATAGCCCAACCCGCCGGCCGATTTCGGCAACGGGCACGGTACAGTCTTCCTGAAGGATGGAGAGAATACGGCGGTCTATGCGGTCGATCATGGTTTTACCTGAGAAAACGCAGCGTCACCAAGCTTTGGGACGCCCCAAAATGACAGGATTCTTTTTGCCTGCCGGGTCCAGATCCCGCAATACCGTTCTACATGGGGGGAAGGCAAGAGAAATTGAGATTTTTCTTCCAAATGAGGAGCCGATTTGGCTTGAAACAGCACCCTCTCAGTGCAATTTCCACGGACGAATAGAAATTTATTCGAATTTTGGAAGGAGACCGGCATGACACGTTTGCACCTTGGCACAAAAGCGATTGTGGCCGCCGCATGTGCTATCTTGTTTCAGGTCACAAGCCTGATCAGTGCCGCACAGGCGCTGGACGCATCTCCTTTGGTCAGCGTCGAGTGGCTTGAGACCAATCAAGACGACGAAAACCTTCTGGTCCTCGACATTCGCTCCCCGCTCGCCAAGTCCGGTAAAGACGATTACCTGAAAGGTCATATTCCAGGAGCTGTCTGGAGTGAATATCCAGGTTTCTGGCGCACCTCGCGCGGCGACGTGACTGGCGTTCTGCCGTCGATTGAAAAGCTGGAGGCTTCGCTATCTGAACTCGGCGTTCATGAAGACCGGACTGTCGTTCTGGTTCCAGCGGGCACATCTCACCTCGATTTTGGGGCTGCGACCCGGATCTATTGGACCTTCAAGTATCTCGGCCACGACAAAGTCGCCATTTTGGATGGCGGCCACAACGCGTGGGTGAAAGCCGGCAAGCCCCTTGAAACAGGAGAAGTCGTGCCAGTGGGTGACATGTTCATTGCGGAGCCACGTCCTGAGTTGCTGGTTTCGACCGACGATGTGGCGTCCCTAATTGGTAAGGATGCCATTCTGCTCGACGGCCGGCCGCTGGCACAGTTTGAAGGCGCTGAGAAGCACAAGGATGCAACCCGCTTCGGTCATCTGCCGGGCGCAACCCACTTCGACCAGGCAAATTTCTACGACACTGAAGGCGACCAGTTGAAGCCGCAGGCAGCTTTGGCATCGCTGGCAGAGAATGCGGTTTCCGGCTCGGACACACCGGTCGTCTCTTACTGCAACACAGGTCACTGGGCCGCGACGAACTGGTTCGTATTGAGCGAGCTGCTCGGTCACGAGAATGTCGCCGTTTATGATGACAGCATGGTTGGTTGGAGCCAGCAAAAAGACCTGCCGATCTCAAGCCCGAAAACGGCAACGAACTAAGGCTTTTCCCCTGGGGTTGGCATGGCATCCATAAATGTGCCGCCCCTCACCTTACGCCCGGCCCAACAGCCGGGCGATTTCTTTTTGAAGGACCGGCAAAAGCTCCGCTTCGAACCACGGGTTCTTTTTGAGCCATGCATTGTTGCGCCAGGACGGATGGGGCAAAGGCAGCACAAGCGGACGGTCAGACCGCCCACTTTCTTGAAAGTAGGTCTCCCATGCAGCAACGGTCTCCGTCAAAGAGCCCTTGCGCGCCTTACCCAGATGGTAGGCCTGTGCATATTGCCCGATAACCAGGATCAATTCGATTTGCGGCATGACTGCAAACACACGATCGTGCCAGACTTTTCGGCATTCCGGGCGCGGTGGCAAATCCCCTCCCTTGGCATCCAGGCCCGGAAAACAGAACCCCATCGGCACGATTGCCAGCAGGTCCGGGTCGTAAAAGACATCTTCCCCAATCCCCATCCAGGACCTTAACCGGTCCCCGGACGGGTCTGTAAAGGGGCGCCCGCTCTTGTGCACACGGGTCCCAGGTGCCTGGCCGCTAATGCAAATCCGCGCCGTCGAAGATGTTTGGAGAACCGGCCGGGGCTCATGTGGCAAGGGCGCCTTTTCCGGGTTCTCGATACAAATCCGGCACGCGCGCACTGCGTTAGAGAGAGCTTCAATTTCTTCGATTTTCGTCAATTCAATCAATGCCTTAATTTTAGCGATCCGGTTAACCCTTTGCTTACCACAATTCTAGGGACGATCTTAAGGAATGGTGAGTCAAAACAAGGAAACAAGCATAATTGAAATAACCAATTGAACACCTTGGGCAGGCCGAATGGACACCGCCGCGTCAGTAAAAGACGACGACAGTCAGGCAATTGATCGGGATCGCGCGCGCCGCCGGCGCGAGATGGCCCGTTCGGCCGGAAATGTCCGCAGCCGCCTCGGCACATCCGACAGGCAGCACTCAACCTTTGAGCTGGAACGCCAGCATCTCTTCGCCGACACACGGATCAACGCGGCTTTTGCGGTTCCCCTTCTGGTGCTTATCGTCACCGCGATCTCTGTAATCTGGCTGAACCCGTTTTTTCTCGGCGCCTGGCTCATTGTTACGCTTTGCACGCATCTCTTGATGGTCGTCACGTGCCACTCATATGAGCGCGCACCGTCAGACCAAAAGGCCCGGATCTATTGGCGCCGCCGCTTCACCCTCGGCGACCTGCTCTATGGATGCTCATGGGCGGTGTTCTTTCTCCTGCCGCGTTCCGACAATGCGGGCGACGGGTTTGTGATCTTTCACTTTGCGACGCTCCTGATTGTCGTTGCAATGAACACCATGCAATCGGCAACGCTGCCGAGGTGCCTGTTGGCGAGCACCTTGCCGATGACGCTCATCGTCACGGCGAGCTTTTTGCAGCAGATCGACCCGATCCACTACACGCTGGCTGCCATGGCGATTGGCGCACAGGGCTTCTTCTTCATTCTCGGCAATCAGCTCTTGAAGAACGCCAATACGATGCTGGAGTACCGCGCCGAAAAGGACCATCTGATTGCCGAATTGGAAACGGCCAACGCCATGTCGGACGAAGCACGCCGCCGCGCCGAAGCTGCAAACGTTGCCAAGTCACGCTTCCTGGCGACGATGAGCCACGAACTCCGGACACCGCTCAATGCCATCCTCGGGTTTTCCGAAATCATGAAGGATGAGGTGCTCGGTCCGATGAAGAACGACACCTACAAGAGCTATTCCGCCGATATTCACGGCTCAGGCCAACACTTGTTGAATCTCATCAATGAAATCCTCGATCTGTCGCGGATTGAAGCGGGCCGGCATGAGCTGCAGGAAGAATCGCTCTATTTGGAAGAGGTCGTGGAAGAATGCGGGTCGATGATGACCGTACGCGCGAACGCCAAGAACATCATGCTGCACCACACCCACGAACCGGACATGCCCCGGGTGTGGGCCGACGAGCGTGCATTGCGTCAGGTCGTCCTCAACCTCATTTCAAACGCGGTGAAGTTTACCCCGGTGGGCGGTGAAGTGCATATCAAGGTCGGCCGGACCATCGACGATGGGCAATATGTGTCCATCACCGACACCGGCCCTGGCATTCCGGAAGACGAAATTCCTACAGTGCTGGAAGCTTTTGGCCAGGGGTCTCATGCCATCAAGAGCGCGGAACCCGGCACAGGGCTCGGATTGTCAATCGTCCAGGCGCTCGTTGGAATGCATGACGGCAAATTCGTGATCAAATCCCAGCTGGGTGTCGGCACCGAGGCAATCATGTCCCTGCCCCGCGCCCGGGTGATGAACTATTCACCGGACGTCGTTTGGGCAGACACAGAAAGCACCGACTTCGACCTTGAGAACGCGCGCAGCGCATAAGGCCGTGAGACGCCTTTCGTCACTCCGACTTTTCTGAAACACCGGCATCAGCGAAAGTTGCCATACCCGAATGCACCTCGGCCGCGGTCTTGATGATCCCGGCCGCCAACGCAGCTCCGCTACCTTCACCCAAACGCATGCCGAAATCGAACAGCGCGTCTTTGCCCATATGGGACAGCGCCTTGGCATGGGCTTGTTCGGCAGAAACATGCGCAAACAGGCAATGATCCAGTCCTTCCGGATCCATCGCGTAAACCACCGCAGCAGCCGCCGTTGCAACGAACCCATCCACCACCACGGGAACGCGCTGAAGGCGCGCGGCGATGATCAGTCCGGCCATGGCTGCAATTTCACGTCCGCCAACCTTGCGAAGCACTTCCAGCGGATCTTTTTCGCCGTTCAGCCGGTTCACGGCCTTTTCAACGGCGTCACGTTTGCGCGCCAAACCTTCGTCGTCCACGCCGGTGCCACGGCCAATCCAGTCGGCAGCCGATCCGCCAAACAGGCCATGCAAGACGGCTGCTGCAACGGTCGTATTGCCGATACCCATTTCTCCGAGACAGATCAGATCGATACCGCCCGCCAGCGCTTCCATACCGTAAGCCATGGTGGCCGCGCAGTTTGCTTCGTCCAACGCATCTTCCTGGGTGATGCTCGGTGTTGGCATATCAACGGCAAGATCAAATACCTTCAGGCCAATGTCGTTGACCCGGCAGATCTGATTGATAGCCGCCCCGCCAGCTGCGAAGTTTTCGACCATTTGCCGGTTCACCGCACTTGGAAATGCTGAAACGCCTTCGTCCGCAACACCATGCGCTGTTGCAAAAATCCCGACCATCGGCCGGGTGATTTTCGGCGGGGCCTTGCCGGACCAGGCAGCAAGCCATTCTGCGATCTCTTCCAGACGGCCCAAAGACCCGGCAGGCTTGGTGAGTTCTGCATCCCGCGCCTTCACCTTCTGAAGCGCCTCTTCGTCCGGGCCAGGCATGGACTTGACCAGGTTGCGAATATCGTTGAAGGGCAGCGCGGTTTCGGACAGGGACATGGTGCTCACAGTTCCAATTGATGGGCGGAAAGTTAGGCCGCCTCTTGGTCTCTTCAAGAGGCCGTTCTATAACCGCCCCTTGATAAAACTCAAGCTCCGGACCGAACAGGATGCCGTCTGAAAACGACCAAAACACTGAAACTGCATCCGAAACAAAGCCTGAGTTTTCTTGGGACCAATCAACAGCGAGGGCGTCATCTCTAGCGGTCCTGTTCGCTGACATGGCGGCCTGCGTCCGATTCTTTTCGCGCATGCCTCTTCAGAAGCTCAACGCCGCCGATGATCCGGCGGCGCTTCCGGATTTTGCCCGGATCTCGAGAGCTGCTCCGCTCGCAGGTGCGTTTGTCTCCCTTCCGGCTGCCGGCTTGCTGCTGGTTCTTGGAGCAACCAGCCTCCCACCACTCGTTGTCGCCGTGATAGCCGCAGCCGTCCTCACGATCGTGACCGGCGCTTTGCACGAAGACGGCTTGAGCGATGTTGCCGACGGGTTTTTCGGAGGGGCCACGATCTCCAAACGACTGGAAATCATGAAGGACAGCCGAATCGGGGCCTTTGGCGCAATTGCACTGGTCTTTGCCATTGTTCTGAGGGTTGCTTTGATCGCAGCTTTTCTGGACCGGTTCGGAGCAGCGGACACAGCTCTTCTTATTGTGACCAGTGAAGCCTTCAGTCGGTTCCTGATGGTATGGCAATGGCACCGACTTCCCCTGGCCCGGCCCGATGGACTTGGGGCCCGGTTCGGCAAACCATCTGATGCCGCCCTGCGCCAATGTGTTCTGGTTATGATGGTGCTTTTGCTCCCGGCCCTTCTTGCTTTGCCGCTAAAAGCTGCCGGAATCGGCATTGGGATCGCCGGCGCTGCGGCTTTCAGTGTGGCACAGGTGGCACTGTTCAAGATCAATGGAACAACCGGAGATGTCCTAGGGGCAATTCAGCAGATCAGCGGACTTGGATTCTTGACCGGAGTGCTTATGGTGGCCGTGTAACCAGGCGGTGATCCGAACCGAGCAAGAGGCGTGGCCGTTGATGTTGAGTATTTCAGTTCCAGCGCCGGCGAGACTTGCCCTGTCAGCGCTGCTTCTCGCCTTGTTGGTCAGCGCCTGCGGCAGCCGGCCAACCACGGGCGCTCTGGCTATCAGCACCGATCCCGCTGCTGGTGCTCAAGACCACGATATTCTGATCGTTACCACGCGCGAAAAAGACTCAGCGCCGGACACTTACTTCAACGGTGAACGCTCAAAGACGACCAACTTTGCCGAAGCGACGATTTCCGTCCCCCCAACCCACAAGGCAGGTGCGGTCGAATGGCCGCGCGAACTTCCCGGAAATCCAGCCACTGATTTCGTAGCCCGAAAGGCTGGCTACATCGAAAATGAACAGGCGTTCTTGACGCAGTTAAACGAGCAGCTCGCTAAACTTCCCAGGGGCAAACGGGACGTGATGCTGTTCATTCACGGGTACAATACCAGGTTTGTTGAAGGGCTTTATCGCTTCACACAGATCATCCATGATTCCAAGACGCCCGTGGTGCCAGTCCTGTTCACCTGGGCGTCCCGTGGGCAACTCCAGGGATACGTCTACGACCTGAACAGCGCCGCAATCGCCCGTGACAGTCTAGAGAAAACGTTTAGTCTGCTTGAAAAAAGCAACGCCGATAACATCTCAATTCTAGCGCATTCCATGGGCAACTACCTGCTCATGGAAACTGCCCGGCAAATCCCCACAGCCGATCGGCATCGCTTCAATCGTAAGGTTGATAGCGTCGTTCTCGCGGCTCCTGATATCGACATTGACCTGTTCAAATCCACCCTCAGGAAACTGGACGGCGGACCAGCCAAACCTTACGTGGTTATTGTGTCTCGGGACGATCAGGCATTGCGGTTGTCCAGGGCGATAGCAGGTGGGGTTGAGAGAGTCGGTGCCTACTCGGATGACGAGGAACTGGCCGAACTCGGGGCGATCGTCTTTGACGTGACCGAACTCCAAACAGGCGAAACATCCAGCCACAGCAAATTTGCAGCTTTGGCTGAGTACTCTCCAGAGTTACGTGATGCCTTACTGAAAAGCGGCTTGACCGACCAAACGAGCGTGACCGGACCTAAGAATTTCGGCGACGATCTCGGCAGCTTTGTCGGGACGACCACTCAGGCCGCTGTGACGCTCCCAATCAAGATAATCGCCGCGCCGTTCACACTGGCGACAGGCGGGCTCTAAGTGCTGAGAATTGTGAAATTCTTGAAAGAAGCATTGGCAGCACCAGCTTCAAACGCCATATGAGAACCATGAAATCACCTTGCATCAAAATCTGTCAGATCGACCAGGTCAGCCGCCTTTGCACCGGATGTTTCCGCACGCTTGACGAAATAGCGTCCTGGAGCAGCTATGACGACACCCGGCGGCAAGCGATCATGGACAGCTTGGACACCCGGCGCATGCGTTTTTCTGCCGGAGAAGCGGCGCTCACGTGAGCGGGCGCGGACAGTACCGGGGCTTTGCGCTGGTCATCCTGATTTCGGTGATGGCGGCCGCAGTCTTCTATTTCTTCTTCGGCGATCCGACAGACCCCGAAAATCTCAATTTCGACGACACCGGACCGCGGGTTGTCGCCCTTTCGACACTTGCCTTTGTCTTCCTGGCAAGCTTCATCTTTGGACAGCCGAAAGTGCGCGACATTATTCAGGGAACGCTCTTCTGGGGCGGTTTGTGTGCCTTGCTGGTGGTCGGCTACACCTACCGGACTGATCTGGTGCAGGCCGGCTACCGGGTCCTTGGCTCTTTGGCGCCAGGTATGGCGGTCACTCAGGCCGACGGCTCGATCCTGATCGTGCGGGACGCCGGTGGGCATTTCGTGGTCGACGGCCGTGCCAATGGCCGGAAAACAAGCTTTCTGCTCGACACAGGCGCGAGCGCCGTTGTCCTTACCTATCAAGATGCAGCCAGGGCCGGAATTCCGGAACGCGATCTGTCGTTCACCGTGCCGGTGGCAACGGCCAACGGGCGGACACTTGTTGCCCCCATCCGGATCGACAATCTGACGATCGGCGATCACACCTTGCGCAATGTCCGGGCGTTTGTTGCGCGGGACGGCTCACTTGGTCAAAGCCTGCTCGGCATGACCGCGCTCGACCGTCTAAGAAGCTGGCGCATCGAGGGCGACCGGCTGATCATGAATCCATAGAAAATAGCCAAAGGCTACTCGGCGGCATCCACTTCAAAACTCGTCGGACTAACGGCGTCGAGTGCCTTTTCAACCACCTCTAGTCCAGCGCCGGGCTTGATGGCTTCCACGGTCAGAATGCGGCGCCAGGAACGCGCACCCGGCCTGCCATGGAACAGTCCGAGCATATGACGGGTCATGTGCGCCAGTTTCACGCCTTTTGACAACTGATCTTCCAGATAGGTCATATGCCCGCGCAGCGCATCCCATGGCGAGATGGCCTCGGTCTCTGCGCCATAAAGGCGGGCGTCGACTTCGCCCAAGATTTCCGGTGAATGATACGCGGCCCGGCCATACATCAGGCCATCCAGCGTTTTCAGATAAGGCTCGCCCTGGTCAAGCGTATCGAGACCGCCGTTGAGGCCAATGAACTTGTCCGGAAGGCGCTGTTTCAAACGCGCCACCCGGTCGTAATCGAGCGGCGGAACATCCCGGTTTTCCTTGGGGCTCAAGCCTTGAAGCCAGGCCTTGCGGGCATGCACCCAAAGCGCGTCAGATCCGGCGGCGAAGGTCAGATCGGCAACGGCATCAAGCGCCGGCTCCGGGTCCTGATCATCAACGCCAATCCGGCATTTGACGGTTACCGGAATTGTGACCACAGCTTTCATCGCTGAAACACAGTCCGCAACAAGCTGCGGCTCTTCCATCAAGCACGCGCCGAACCGCCCGGACTGAACCCGGTCGGACGGACACCCGACATTGATGTTGACCTCGTCATAGCCGAAGTCTTCCACGATCTTTGCCGCTTCTGCCATTGCTTGCGGATCAGACCCGCCAAGCTGGCACGCAACCGGATGCTCCAGATCGGAAAACCCCAAAATATGCTCCCGGTCACCATGAATCACCGCGCCGGTCGTGACCATCTCGGTGTACAGCAGCGCATGCGCCGACAAATGCCGGTGGAATGCGCGGCAATGGCGGTCAGTCCACTCCATCATTGGTGCGACTGCGAAGCGCGGCTGATGGGCGGTGTAAAGGCGATCACGGGTTGTCATGGCGCCTCCATATCACTTGGTCGCCTTGAACGCAAAATAGCGAATTCTGCGGATGTTTTCTGCGGATTGGGTTCAAGCCTGGCGCTCGTTCCGCCGGTTCGCTCACCCTTGGGCGGTGGGATGACCGCCCCCCTTCAGCTGACACAATGCCAGGCGATGATAGGTATGTATTTTTTCAATAACTTACAGACTTTTGACCCATCAGAACATATCAGGCCACCTGCTACATTCGGCTTGCCGTTGACAAGCTTCAGTGATTTATTGGCGCTCTTTTTTCGGAGTATTTCATGAGTTCGGCAGCCTATATACCACGGTCAAATGCCCAGGCCGGAATTATCCTGATATGTGCCGGGGTCATTTGTCTTTGCATCAGCGACGCGATTGCCAAGGCCTTGTCCGCCAACTACCCCGTCTTGCAGATCCTCTTCCTGAGGAACCTGATCGCTCTGCCGATTGTTGTGGCCTTGATATGGAAGCTTGCGGGGCCTTCCGCACTCAAGTCGCACAAACCGGTCGCTCATTTGGTCCGCGGCGGTGTCTGGGTGCTGGCGGCCATGACGTTTTTTACCAGCTTCCGGTATCTGGGTCTGGCCGAAGCGACAACCCTCGTGTTCATCGCGCCCATTTTCATCACTGCGATCTCGGCCTTGTTTTTGAAAGAGCAAGTCGGTTGGCGCCGTTGGTCCGCCGTAATGGTCGGGTTTATCGGTGTCTTGGTGGTCGTCCGGCCAGGTGCAAGCGCTTTTCAGCCAGCCCTGCTTCTGCCGCTTGCAACGGCTTTTCTCTATGCCGTCTTGATGCTGAGCGCACGGTTGGTCGATGAGCGCGAAAGCGTCTGGACATTGATGCTCTATCTGGTTGGCTCCGGCGGGTTGATCAGTGCGTTGACCATGCCGTTCCTATGGGTGCCGCCGCAGGCAGAAGATGCGCTTTTGTTTCTCGGCATTGCAGCTTTCGGGACGGCCGGTGTAACGATGCTCACTCAGGCCTTTCGCGTTGCCCCCGCGTCCACGATCGCGCCGTTTGAATACACGTCCCTATTGTGGGCGACCTTGCTTGGCTGGATGTTTTGGCGGGAGATCCCGGATACCTGGACCTATATCGGCGCGGCGATCATCATCGCCAGCGGGATCTTCATCGTGTTGCGGGAAAGCCGGTCGCAGCCTTAGGTCTGTCTAAACCCCATTTTCAAAAAAAGGCCGGGACCTCTCCCGGCCTCTAAGCTTTATACGCGCTGCGTAAAGGTCGCTTCCTTGACCAGGGTGGCATAGTCCTTGGCGAGATCGAGGAACGTGTTGTAGCTCTTTTGAACCTCCGCAAAGCGCGGATTCGCGTCCGCATTTTCCGCCATGACTTCTGCAACAGCCGTCTTGAGCGCCGCGATCACATCATCCGGGAAGGCACCAAACGTGACACCGTCTTCCTGCAGGCTCTTCAAGGACAGCGCATTATAATAGTCAAACTGCGCAGTCGTCTCGACGGAAGCCGCAGCGGCGGCATTCTCAATCACTGCCTGAAGATGTGCCGGAAGACTGTCAAAGGCGTCCTTGTTGACGACAATCTCAAGCGCTGCGGACGGCTCGTGGAAGGCCGGGACATAGCAGTATTTGGCAACTTTCTGCAGGCCGAACGCCTGGTCGAGCAGCGGACCTACCCACTCTGCTGCGTCAATCGCGCCGGACTGGAAGGACGGGAAGATTTCCGGAGGCGGCAGGAGAACCGCATTGACGCCAATCTTGCGCATCGCTTCACCGCCAAGACCTGCAATCCGCATGTTCAAACCGGCAAGGTCTTCAAGGCTGTTGACCGGGTTCTTGAACCAGCCAGCGGCCTGGACACCGGAACTGCCGGAGTAGAAAGGCTTGAGGCCACGCTCGGCGTAGATCTCGTCCCAAAGCTGCTGGCCGCCGCCGTACTGAAGCCAGGCTGTCGTTTCAACCGCTGTCATGCCAAACGGCACGGCAGAAAAGAAGTGAAGGGCCGAGTTCTTGGAAGCCGCATAATACGGCGTGGAATGGCCGATCTCGGCCGTGCCCTGCTCCACAGCGTCTTCGACGCCAAACGGCGGTACCAGTTCGCCGCCGGAGAAGACTTTCAGTGTCAACTGACCGTCTGACATAGCATTGACGCGTGCGGCGAACGTCGTGGCATTTGTTCCGACACCCGGCGCCTTGGCCGGAAAGGACGTTGGCATTTTCCACTCGATCTTGCCCTGAGCGATCGCTGGTGCTGCAAGCATTGTGGCCGGTGCCGCAACGGCCCCAGCCTTTAGGAAATCACGTCTTTTCATGGAAAGTCTCCCTCAGATGATTTCTATTTAAACAAGACGTCCGGCAGCCAGGTGGCCAGAGCCGGAACAGCGGCCACAAGGGCCAGAGCAAACAACTGCAAGCCGACGAACGGAAGGACCGAAACATAAATGTCCCGTGTCCGGATCGTATCGGGAGCAACCGATCTGAAATAGAACAAGGCAAAGCCGAAGGGCGGCGTCAAGAACGATGTTTGCAAGTTGAGCGCGATCAGAACAGCGAACCAGACCGGACTGATGTCTGTCTGCAGGATGATTGGCCCGACGATCGGCACAACGATGAAAATGATCTCGACGAATTCCAGTATGAAACCGAGCAGGAAAATCACGAGCATCGTGAGGAGCAGCATGCCATAGGCGCCGCCCGGCAGAGATTGCAGCAACTCGGAGACATGTTCGTCGCCATTAAAGCCGCGGAATACCAGGGAGAGGATACTTGCGGCAATCACAATGCCGAAGATCATTCCGGTGATGATGACTGTCTCGCTGAGGGCGGAGCCCAAGACATCGCGGCGGGGCAAAGCCATCACGACCGCGGCAAGCAGCGCGCCGAGCACAACAACCGCCCCGACTGCGGTCAGTGTCGGCAGCGTCCAGGCGATCTTGCCGCCGGCAAACTCCAGACCGAACAGTCCGCTTTGCCGAAGGATCAGGAGTAAAACTGCGAGAGCTGCACAGGCACATGCCGTCCAAAATGCGCGAGCCCCCTGCCCGGCCGCAGCAATCACCAGTGCACCGGCAACGCCAACGCCGGCCGCCTCCGTCGGTGTTGCAACCCCGATCAGAATGCTGCCCAGCACAGCAATGATGAGACCGAGTGTCGGCGCGATGTTCTTCAAAAGCTCCGAAAGCGAGGATTTCGGTGAATCTGCTGTCTCTTCGGTCTCCGACGCCTTGCCGCGCAGATTGAAAAACACGTAGCCGGAGTAAAGCGCCACCAGCAGAAGACCCGGCAACAGCGCACCGGCGAACAGATCACCAACGGTGACCGGGTCAGGCGCGAAATTGCCGGCTTCCTGTTGCGCCTCGAAATAAGCGTTGGAAATCTGATCGCCCAGCAAAATCAAAACGATTGATGGAGGGATGATCTGACCAAGCGTACCGCTGGCGCAAATCAGGCCGCTGCTCATATGCTTGTGGATCCCTGCCTTCAACAACGCGGGCAGCGTGATCGTTCCAAGCATGACAATCGTCGCACCAATGATGCCCGTTGAGGCCGCGATCAGCGCACTGACCAGAACAACCGCCAGAGCGAGCGCGGACTGATTGCCGCCAAGCGCGGCCGTCAGGCTTTTCAGCATTTTTTCCGCTTGCTGGGATTTCTCCAGCAACAGCCCCATCAACACGAACAATGGAACCGCAAGCAGGAGCGGATTGGTCATCACACCGAAGACACGCTGCGGCACGGCCTGGAAATAACCGAGATCAAATTGTCCGGCAGATGCGGCGATTAAAGCAACGAGCGTCGGTGCGCCCGCGATTGCCAATAGGACCGGAACGCCGGAAAGGATCCCGGCAAAGACGGCCAGAGCCAGAACAACAAGCCAGAGAAGATCGGGATTCATGAAACGCTCCGGCGAAAAGCGCCAACAAGTCTTGTGAGCACAATCAAAAGGATCAATGCGGGGAGGATAACGAGGCAGGTCTTAACGACAAAGAGGCCCGGGAGACCGCCGGTTTCCTGGGAGCCTTCCAGAATGAGCCAGGAGCTTTTGACAAGCGGATACGCCGCCCACAGCATCAGCCCAAAGACTGGAAGTGCAAACAACAGATCCCCTGCTCGGTCAATGCTTTGGTTGACGCGTTCCGACCAGGTCTGTCGGAAAACGTCCACTCGTACGTGACGGTCCCGGTCAAAGGTTACAGCGACGGACAGTGCAACCAGCGCCGCAAACGAATAACTGACAGCATCCTGAAGTTCTACAAAGCCGACACCGAGCAAATACCGCATCAGCACCATGGCAAGCTGGCCGGCAAAAACGATGACGGCGAGCCCCATGCACAGCCAGCGCACCGCTTGTAACAAGTTTTGCATGAAAATTCCGAACTGCAACACGTGATTCCGACCATGTTGTAACGGCTCAGCCTGCGATCCCGCAATAGCCCGTCCCGGTTATCGGCGGTACCAGCGTTTCCGCTTTTTGGTGATCGGTGAAACACACCGAACAATTGCCGGCAATACAGGCGCGCACGAAAAACGAAACATACAGATGTTGTAAACGAACGTTCGTTCGTTTAAATAAGCGCAGAGCACCAGACCATCCCAACTTCCTGCGTGCTGCAACAGTTATGGAAACGTATCGAACTTTGCGGGCTTACGCCCTTTCCTCCTGTCTTAACCGGAGCATCTGCTCCAAAACTCAGGCCTCATTCAACATGCGCTTCTTAAGATCAATTATCGTCACCTCAAGTGTTTTCGCCGGTTTGGTCCTTGGCAGCCTGTCGGGCGCCCATGCGGCTTCCCCCCTTACCTATCAAATTGAACTCGATGGAAAACCGGTCGGCCAAATCGTTCATGAATACGTTCAGCAGCCAGATGGCGGTCACGGATTGAAACTGTCCACTCAGATCGAAACAAAATCATTCTTCAGCAAGGTACGCATCAAAAGCGTTCTGGAAGAAACAATCTCCGCCGACGGCTATCTTGATGCAGCCTCCAACAGGCTGGTTGAGAACAAGAAAACCTATTGGACAAAGATTCAGCGGTCCGGCAGCAGCTATTTGGCATTTACAGCCGAGATGAAGACTCCGGAACAGCTTGAAACCGAAGAGCTTGCAGGCTTGGCAAAGGAGGTCATTGCGACGGTTGTCCCTTACGCCGGAGATGCGATGGCTGTTGCCGGCATTCTCCTGTCAGATAAGCGGGACGCTCCGCAGCACAAACGCCTGACAACCGACCATTTCGATACGTCACTGATCGGCCTGCCGCTCTATTGGCAGTCGAACGGTTATGATCTGCCAAGCTCTCTGACGATCATCGACACGGAGGAGATGTCGGTCTTTAAGGCAAAGGTCAAAGATCATGGCGATACGCAAATCTCGGTCGGAGGGAAAAACCTGACTGTTCGGCATATCCAACTTGATATCGCTAATGCAAATCCGATGGAGGTCTGGATCGTGCGGCCGAAAACAGGTCCGGCCCATTTCTTCCAGATTTCAGGAGTGAGCGATGGTGCCAAATTCAAGGTGTCCCTGACCGGCGCGCACTAGCAAATCAGACCTCCAGTTGAGACCACGTCGAACGCGTGGTCTCAGTCTCAGCAATCTGTGAATTTGCCGCATCGCATTGAACCGTCGCGCCTTGCCGCAGCGCAGCAAGTGCGCTAGGTCGGGGCTGTCCTTTCGCTTTCAGACTGGATAATGGGCCAGCTCGCCTCCTCCCGGGCGCTGCACCTCCTACCGGTTTGAAAGCAAATTCAAAATCCATTTCCTGGAGTCTATAAATGCTCGGCAAAAAAGTTCCTTTTGTCACCTTCCGCACCCGTGTCCGCGACGAATCCATCGAAGGCCCGAACCCGTTTCGTTGGGATGACAAGACAAGCGATGACTACTTCAAAGGCAAGAAGGTCGTGCTGTTCTCCCTACCGGGCGCCTTCACCCCGACCTGCTCCACCTATCAGCTGCCGGACTTTGAAAAACTTTTCGATGACTTCAAGGCCGAAGGTGTCGACGAAATCTACTGCATCTCCGTGAACGATGCCTTTGTCATGAACGCCTGGGCAAAGGCTCAGGGCGTCGACAAGGTCAAAGTCATTCCGGACGGCTCTGGTGAATTCACCCGCAAAATGGGCATGCTGGTCGCCAAGGACAATCTTGGATTTGGCATGCGGTCCTGGCGCTACGGCGCAGTCGTCACCGACGGCATTGTTGAGCAGTGGTTCGAAGAAGAAGGCTTCTCTGACAACTGCGAAACCGACCCATACGGTGTTTCATCTCCGCAGAACATTCTGGAGAACCTCAAGGCATCCAAAGCAAAAGCTGCTTAAACTGCAGCCTTTTGGATCAAGCCCCGGCGCGGACTGCTCCGGGGCTTTTTTGTTTCCGGCAAAGCTTCAAAGAACATCGGCGCAGCCAGCAACAGTGTCCCCAGGCACAATCGCAACGCTGCCGGCGGCCAATCCATCCACGATTGCATTCACCTGGTCTTCGACATCGGAAACCAGCGCCCTGTTGTGCTCGTCAACTGCCCAGCCGACGCCTTTGTCACGGGTTGTCATTACTGCCAGACCCGGCTTCCAGGTGCCGTCGACCACAGCTTTCCAAGTTGCGTAGGCCGCTTCATCAACCCGTTTCAAGGCACTGGTCAAAACCGTGCCTGGCAAAAAGCCATTCTGGTTGGCATCCACCATGATCACATGTCCGGAGTGTTCCTTAGCGGCGCGCGCAACGCCCTCCGCCGCCATCCCGGCTGGCGCGAAGATCACGTCGGCCCCATCTGCAAACATCTTGTTTGCGGCCGCCTTACCTCCCTGAATGTCACGGAAGGCATACATGTCCTGGCCCACGAACGAGGACAATACACTGACGTCGGAATTGGCATGTTTTGCCCCAGCCTCAAACCCGCACATGAATCGGCGCACCGGCGGGATATCCATGCCCCCAATGGTGCCAACCGTTCCTGTTTGTGTCTTCAATCCAGCAACATAGCCCGCAAGAAACCCACTCTCATCATCCGCGAAAAGAATTGACCGCACATTGGGAAGGTCACTGATGACGCCGTCAATGCTTGTAAACTCGGTGTCCGGAAATTCCGCAGCAAGTGCTCGCACCATTTCCGAGGCTTCAAAGCCAAGCGTAAGAATATGTGTGACGCCAGATTTTGCGAACCGGCGCATGACATTCAATGTCTCGTCCGGATCCGTGCTGATCCATTCCCGGATTTCAAGTCCAAACTCAGCCGCGGCCCGCTCAGACCCAATTGCTGCGAGTTCGTTGAAGGAACCATCCATCTTAGCATTCGTAAAAATAACAGCACCAACAGTCTCGGCGCGCGCGGGTACAATCCCGTAAAAAACGAGAAAAATAGAAACGGCAATCAGTTTCAATAACGTAAGCTTCTGCATTCTCGCCTTTCTTCCGGCGATGATTGCTTGTGTTTCTCCTAAATGAAAAGGCAATCAACGCGACCAACCCGAAGCCTGCCAATACCGGACTTGTCGGGCAACTGAAAAATACAATTGAAATTTGAATTATTACCTAAGGTCAGCATATAGACCACTCAGGAGACGAGGAAGGCACGCTCGATCGCACCTTGAAAAGACAAAACGGCCGCGGGATCGCAGCCGTTTTGACCCCGTGTTTTGTTTTCGTGGCGGAGTGGCGGTAAGAGACACGGCTTTTGCTTTTAGTCCGGATTGAGACCCCGGCGCCGTTCGTCTTCAGAGCGCAACTCAAGCCACATTGCATTCAAGATCGCCAGACAGCAGGCGAGCGGCATTCCCAAGATCCAGGCAAAGTACCACATGAGATTTCGTCTCCGTCTCTGCGTGCCTCAGTAGGCCGTGTGGTTGTCGCGTTCGATGGTTTCTTCGTCAATCTTGCCCCACAGCACCTTGTAGACCCAGGCCGTGTAAACCAGGATGATCGGCAGGAAGATGACGACCGCCACGAGCATGTTGAAGAGCGTGCGATGTGTCGAAGAGGCGTCCCAAACAGTCAAGCTCGCCACCGGCTGCACCGAGGACGGCAAAATGAAGGGGAACATCGAAACACCGACGGTGGCGATGATCCCGAATACAGCCATCTTCGAGAACGCGAAAATCGGCATCTCGAAGCGTGTCTGCAGCAAAACAAGTGTGCCGAGCATCCCCAAGAACCCCATGATCGGGGCAAGCCAAAGCACCGGATAAACCGCATAGTTCTGCATCCAGGCTCCGCCCTCAACAACCGCCTGTTTGGCGAGCGGGTTGGCTTGCATGTTCGGATCAACCTCCGATGTGATCCGGAAACCCTCTACATAACCGGTTGCAACCAGATATCCGCCAATGCCGAACAGAAGGATCCCGCCGAGAGCTGCAAAGGTGCCAGCCTTTCTGGCCCGTGCAGCAATCTCCCCGGTCGCCCGCATCACAAGCCAAACCGCCCCATGCATCACGAGCATGGTGACCGACAAAAGTCCGCACAGAAGCGTAAATGGAGAGAACAGACCGAAGAACGAGCCGTCATAGGTCATGCGAAGTTCATTATCGAGCCGGAACGGCACCCCAAGAAGAACATTGCCGACCGCAACACCAAACACCAGCGCAGGCACAAAAGACCCTGTGAAGAGTGCCCAATCCCAGGCGCTGCGCCAATTAGGGTCAGGCCGTTTGGAACGATACTTAAAGGCCACTGGCCTCAGGATCATCGCCGCCAGGACCACGAACATGGCCAGGTAAAAACCGGAAAAGCTGATCGCGTAAAGCGGCGGCCAAGCGGCAAAAATCGCGCCGCCCCCCAAGATGAACCAGACCTGATTGCCCTCCCAGGTGGCACCGATCGTATTGATCACGACGCGCCGCTCAATATCGGTTTCAGCGATGAACGGCAGCAGCGTTCCAACGCCCATGTCGAAACCGTCGGTCACGGCAAATCCGATCAGCAGGATGCCGAGCAGCAACCACCAGATCACTTTCAGGGTCGAGTAATCGATGAGTTCGTAAAGGACCATGATCGTTTACTCCGCCGGAACTGCTGAAGCTGATGAGGGCGCCGAGATGGACGGTGGTGGTGTGGGAGCAATCCGTTCGCCATCCTCTGGTCCAATCTTGATGTATTTGATCATCAGCGCGATCTCGATGACCAGCAGCGTGCTGTAAAGTGCCACAAAACCGGCGAGCGTCAGCAGAACTTCGGGAACGGAGAGACTGGAAACGGCAGCAGACGTTGGCAGCATACTCTCGATGATCCAGGGTTGACGGCCGTACTCTGCAACAAACCAGCCCATTTCGCATGCAATCCAGGGCAGCGGTATGGACCAGACCGCGACATGAAGGATCCAGCGCCGTTTTTCCATGAGCGTTTCGAGCCGGCCGGCAGAGGAATAGTAGAAGAACACGGCTGTCAGCAGGATGAAGAAGAAACCGCACGCCACCATGATCCGGAAGGCATAGAACATCGGCCAAACATTCGGCACCGTCGACCAGGCTGCCGCATCAACCTGCTCGGTCGTAGCTGCCATCGGGTTGTCGGTGTAGGGCAACAGGAGATAAGCATAGCCGAGAGACTGTGCGTTCTGGCGGAATGTTTCCCGCAAATCTTCGCTGGCCTCAGCCGGGTTCTCTCGAATTTTCTGCAACGCATCCCAAGCCACCGCGCCTTGCCGGATGCGATCTTTCGATCGCTCCACGAGCTCGTTGATGCCCGGGATCTCGGTATCGAGAGACCGTGTTGCGATGAGACCCATCACATACGGGACTTCGATCGCGAAGATGTTCTCCCGTGTTTCCATGTCGGGCCAGGCGACAACGTTGAACGCAGCCGGGGCCGGTTCCGTGTGCCACATGGCCTCGATGGTTGCGAGCTTCATCTTCTGGTTCAAGTTGGCTTCGTAGCCGCTCTCATCGCCCAGAACGACGACGGACAGTGCCGAGGCGAAGCCGAATGCCGAGGCGATTGCCATGGACCGTTTCGCGATCTGCAGATGCCGACCCTGCAGCATGTACCACGCGGAAATCCCGATCATGAACATCGCCGCGGTGACATAGCCGGCCGATACGGTGTGAACGAACTTTGCCTGGGCAACCGGGTTGAACAGGACTTCATAGAAGCTTGTGACTTCCATCCGCATTGTGTCGGGATTGAACTCTGCACCAACTGGATGCTGCATCCAGCCATTCGCGATCAGGATCCAGAGCGCTGAAAAATTGGTTCCAAAAGCAACGGCCCAGGTCGCAGCGAGGTGCTGGCGCTTCGACAGTCTGTCCCAGCCGAAGAAGAACAAGCCGACAAAGGTCGCTTCAAGAAAGAATGCCATCAAGCCTTCGATGGCCAACGGCGCGCCGAACACATCACCGACATACTGGCTGAAATATGCCCAGTTCATGCCGAACTGGAACTCCATGGTCAGCCCCGTGGCGACCCCGAGCACGAAATTGATGCCGAACAGGGTTCCCCAGAACTTCACCATCCGTTTCCAGATTTCGCGACCGGTCATGACATAGACCGTTTCCATGGTGGCAAGCAGGATCGAGAGCCCGATGGTCAGTGGCACGAACAAGAAGTGGTACATCGCAGTCATGGCAAACTGCAGCCGCGACAGATCGACGACGTTGAGTTCCATCGGGTTCCCCTTTTAAGCCCGTGCGGCCTCAGCCTTTTACGAGATGGTGACCCAGGTGCATCTCAAGGTCAATGGACCCAAACTATAATGCAGGTCACCTAACTACATCAAAATGAATACGAAATTACAAATTCGAATTAATCTGAAGTCACTTTATTCCGCTGCAAGATCGGCTTTTCTCTGATTGAGGAACAAAACGCTGCCGGCCGATTCCAATTCGATCCGCTTGTGCGCGATCATGAGAACAGCAGCGCGACCCCGGAACGAGAAGAACCGCTCAAGGACATCTGTTGTCGTCGCCGTGTCCAATCCTTCCGTCATCTCATCCAGGATAAACAGGTCCGGACTGGTCAAAAACGCACGTGCGAGAGCAATCCGCCGCTGTTCACCACCAGACAGACCAAGCCCCCCCTCCCCGATGATCGTATCTAGTCCATCCGGGCTTTCAGAGATCCGCTGCGCGATGGCCGCTTGCGCCAACGCGATCCAGAGTTCGGTATCGCTTGCAGACGGGTTCGCAATCCTTAGATTCGCAGCGACCGTATCATTGAAAAGATGCGGTCGCTGGCTCAGAACCGTGACGCGTGAACGAAGCTCTGCTTCGGGCACATTAGCCAGATCCTGACCATTCAGAAGGATCCGACCCTTGCCTGGAACCAGCATTCTGGAGGCAAGTGCGGCAACGGTGCTCTTGCCGCATCCACTGCGCCCCGCAATTGCCAGCGTTTGTTTCTCTGAAAGTTCAAAGGACAGATTTTCCAGAACAGTGCGCTCTGCACCGGGATAGCCGAATGACACCGTTTCGAACTTAAGGATTGAACCAGTGACTGGCTCTTCCTGGTTGTTGTCGTTTCTTTGGTGGGCAACAGCTCTTTCGTCCGATTGAGACGGCGCGAGCAAAGTGTTTGTCCGGTCTGCCGCCAAAGCGATACGGGGCAGTTTTGCAAGCCCCGGCAGGATAGACCCGATGATCTCAGGAACGGCTATGGCTGCAAGGACAAGAGCAATGCCTAGGCCGGGAGAGATATCGCTCGCCATAACCGAGAGGGAGACGGCGACCAGCATCAGGGCCACAAACACCTGTCCGAGCGCGCCCGAAAACCCGGTCAAGCGTACCGCCCGGCGATCTTCCAGATCTTCCGCTGCTCCTTGGCTGTCATCCGCCTGCCGAATGGTTTCAACAACCGGCTCCAGCCCCCCAAACACCGCAAGATCCCGTCGCCCGGCAACCATGTCGGTAGCTCTCAAACGCATGGCTTCATTCGCCGCGTCCGCCCGGCGGGCAAGTTTCTTGTCGGCACTGCGGACCGCATAGACTGCGAGCCCGAACCAGCCAGTCAGGCAAATTGCACCAGCGGCAAACACGATTGCCGGCATGGACAACCAGATCGCAAGAGCCGCGAGCGAAACCGTCGAAATTACCGCAAAAGGAACAACCAGCCGGAGATAAACACCGTCCAGTGCGGAAATGTCTATGGTCAGGCGGTTCAACAGCAAGCCGGATCGCTGTCCGGACAGCGACTTCGACGCCATTGCTGCAAAAAGCTTTGTGCGCAGATCCGCGAGATACCGGAATGTTGCGTCATGGGTCAGCATCCGTTCGCCATACCGGCCGGCCGTTCGCAAGATCGCCAAAGCCCGGATCATGGCGCTCGGGGCAAAGATGTTCAAAAACACACCGGTCGCCCCGGCAATACCGGCAGCCGTGATGAACCAGCCCGCCACACCCAACAGCAACAGGCCGGAGATTGCCGGAACCAGTGCAGCTGCAATCCCGAGACAAAAGGACAGACGATTGTGCCGAAAGTGTCGGGAGACAAAGCTCAGAACAGCGCTCATCCGGCTGTCTCCAAAATCTTCGCTCCTGCCAAGCGGGCAAGATCAATCTTTTGTCCAGGGAGAGCCAGAATGGCTGGATTGTGGGTTGCAATGACCGCCGTCCGGCCGGCGCACAGCTTTTGCAGCCCGGAGATCACATCGGCAGCGGTTTCATCATCAAGCCCTGCCGTCGGTTCATCTGCCAGAAGGAGCTTGGCCGATCTGCGCACGGCTGCCCTTGCAAGCGCAATCCTCCGGATCTCGCCAACAGAAAGACCAAAACCGTCTTCGCCCAACTGTGTGCCAAGTCCGCGCGGCAGACCGCGGACCAATCCCTCCGCACCGGCGAGCCGCAACGCGGCCCAAAGATCATCGTCACTTACGGTTTCGCCATGACCCGCGCCCCGCATCAAGTTGGCTTTGATCGAGCCATGAAACAAGCGCGGCGACTGACCGAGCCACATGGCGCTCTGGCGCAATTCCTTGGCCATTGCTGATGTCAGCGCCTGCCCGTCAACCGTTACGGCACCGTCTGCTGGTGTGTGGAAACCCAGGATACAGTCGATCAGCGTTGTCTTGCCGCTGCCGCTCGGACCAAACAACAGAAGCGTCTGGCCGGACGGGATATCCAGTGTGAGACCATCATAGACGGACCGCTCACCGAACCGGATCGACACGTCCTCAAACCGGATAGTTGGTCCACTGCCTCCGACAGGGAACGTGACCGCTTCGCTCTTTTTTGCATTGCTTGTTTCGGCTACCGGAAAGCTGTTTTCAAGACTGGCAAGGCTTTCCAGAGCTGCCAAACCTGCTGCCCGGTCATGGTAGGCGGCCGCAAATCCGCGCAAGGGCGCAAAAAACTCCGGTGCCAGCAACAAGACAAACAGCCCTCCACCGTAGGTCAAAGGAGATCCCCAAGTTCCAATGGAGATGTCTCCAAGGAGGGAAAAACCGATATAAACGGCAGCAAAAGCAATCCCGAGCGCCGAGAACAGCTCCAACACGGTTGAAGACAGAAACGCAATCTTCAGGACATTCATTGTGCCGGACCTGAACCGCTCTCCAGCGTCATTTACACTTTGCAACGTGCGATCAAGTGCACCGAAGAGAGTGAGCGTTTCCAGCCCTCTGATCCGGTCCAGCAATGTCCCACTTAGTCGTGTCAGTTCGTTCTGCTGGTGTGCACTGGCTTTTTTGGCCCGCATGCCAATCAGGGCCATGAAAACCGGGATCAACGGGCCGCAGATCAGCAGAATGAGTGAGGCAATCCAGCTGACCGGCAACACTGCCACAACAATGACCAGCGGAACGACCTTCACCCGCATCATTTGTGGAACATAGTTTTGGTAATACGGCCCAAGCAGATCCACTTGCTCGGTCAAATGGGCCGCAAAGGCGCCTGAAGATGGGAATGCCGCTGCTGGCGAAACTTCAACGGCTGCTTTAAGCAACCGGGTTCGCGCCGCACTTTGCACCCGGCGAGCAGAACGGCGTGCCGCATTCATACCCCTCGTTTGCAAAACCATGCGAACAAGCGCCAGCGCTATGACGCCAAAACCAGCTACGAGAACCGGCACAGAGCTCTCGAGGGAGACGTCTGCGCTTGCTGGATCCAAAAAGGGCTGAAGCAAGAGAGCAGCTGCAAACGCGATCAGTCCGGCCTGGGCAATCCAAATGAGATCGGCAAATGCCAACAGCAATCCGGCACGCCGCAGAGCCTTCGCGCAGGCGTCATCCGGCACGCCGATCGGCCCATCAGCCGCATCGGCAGTCGTCACGCTCGCGCCCGGTTTTCTTGCCCGTTTGGTATTCCCTTTTGTCATGGACTGCTTATCGCCGCGCTCCCCCCGCGATGTCACTGAGGCTTTTTGCCCCTTTGTCTTGTTTCAACGACTCTTACACGCGGTTTTTCGAAATTTCCATCTAGCCCAAGGTTTGAGCGCGGATTTTGCCCCAATCACCAGCGGTTTCTCCTGACAGGAAGCTGGCAGGAGGCCTGTGCAACAAAGTCTGCGGACATTGTTTCCTCAACAGCAAAACCGAAAAGGATGATCCGTCATGACAACTCCGTGCCTCGAACTGGTGGTTTTCAAAGTCAAGGACCGCGCCAAGGCGCGCATTGCCCGGCGGGCAGCGCAGGACATAGTTCGCAGTTATGAGGGCTTTTTGTCCTGGTCCGCCTATGAGGCGTGCGACGACGAAGGCCTCTTCGCTGATGTTGTCATGTGGCGCGACCTCGCGACGGCCAAAGCCGCCGGACAGAAGGTCATGTCTGATCCGGGCTTCAAAGCCATCATGGCAGAAATCGATGGGCTCGTTTCAATGGCACATTACGCCGCCGACCGGGTGGTCGAGGCCGACATGACGGCCGCCGCCTGAAGCCACAAAAGAGAACGGGCGGACCAGATAGTCCGCCCGCGACTCAAACTGTCGGTTTAAACAAGACTTACTTCATGGTCGGAATGGAGAATTCCGCGCCTTGCCGGATACCGGACGGCCAACGGGAGGTGACCGTTTTTGTCCGCGTGTAGAACTTGAACGCGTCCGGACCGTGCTGGTTCAGATCGCCGAAGCCGGATTTCTTCCAACCGCCGAACGTGTGGTAGGCGAGCGGCACAGGGATCGGCACGTTGATGCCCACCATGCCGATGTTGATCCGGTTGGCAAAGTCGCGGGCCGTGTCCCCGTCGCGGGTGAAGATCGCGGTGCCATTGCCGTACTCGTGATCCATGGCAAGGCCGATGGCTTCTTCGTAGGTCTTGGCACGCACAGTGGACAGCACCGGACCGAAGATCTCGGTCTTGTAGATGTCCATGTCCTTGGTGACGTGATCGAACAGATGCGGCCCGACGAAGAAGCCGTTCTCATAGCCCTGCATGGAGAAGTCACGGTTGTCGACAACGAGCTTCGCGCCCTGGTCGACGCCCGAGTTGATGAGCCGCAGGATGTTTTCCTGTGCGGCCTTGGTTACGACCGGACCGAAATCGATGTCATCACCGGCTGTCCATGGACCGACTTTCAGCGCCTCGACGCGCGGAACCAGTTTTTCGATCAGGCGGTCTGCGGTTTCATCGCCAACCGGCACAGCAACGGAAATTGCCATGCAGCGCTCACCTGCCGCGCCATAACCGGCACCAACAAGCGCGTCCGCGGCCTGATCCATGTCCGCATCCGGCATGATGATCATGTGGTTTTTGGCACCACCGAAGCACTGCGCCCGTTTTCCGTTTTCAGCAGCGCGGTGATAAATGTAATGGGCGATCGGCGTGGAGCCGACAAAGCCGACAGCTTGAATGGTCGGGTTGTCGAGGATCGCATCGACCGATTCCTTGTCGCCGTTGACGACGTTCAACACGCCATCCGGCAAACCGGCTTCTTTCAACAGCTCCGCCAACATCATCGGAACGGACGGATCGCGCTCGGACGGCTTCATGATCATCGCGTTACCGGCAACGAGTGCCGGCCCCATCTTCCAGAGCGGGATCATGGCCGGGAAGTTGAACGGGGTAATCCCGGCAACAACGCCCAGCGGCTGGCGCATGGAGTACATGTCGATGCCCGGGCCGGCACTGTCGGTAAATTCGCCCTTAAGAAGATGCGGTGCGCCGATGCAGAACTCGATCACTTCCAGACCGCGCTGCACGTCGCCTTTCGCGTCTACAAAGGTCTTGCCATGTTCGGAGGACAACTTTTCAGCCAGCTTGTCCATGTCGCGATTGAGAAGATCGACAAACTTCATCATCACGCGGGCGCGCTTTTGCGGGTTCTGCGCGGCCCAGGCCGGCTGTGCAGCGGCAGCGTTTGCAACGGCAGCTTCCATTTCGGCGGTGGTTGCGAGCGCGACCTGTGCCTGAACTTCCCCGGTTGCAGGGTTGTAGACGTCTGCATACCGGCCCGAGGTGCCCTCAACCTGTTTGCCGCCGATAAAATGACCGATCTTTTCCATGTTCGTTTCTCCCAAAACGTCAGAAGCAGCGGCAGCTGATAACTGCCACCCAAATTATGCTGCAGCTGTTTTCGCTTTTATATTTGCATTCTACAAGAACCGAAAATCCGCATCCGTTGTGCGTTTTTTATAGTTAGAACGCATAAGCTCCACTATAACTTGATAATAAGCTGGCATCACAAACCCGGTACAAAAGCCACCCCACGCAACCCGGGCCAAGCAGAGCGCGGAGCTGGGACTACGCAGGCTAAAAACTAAACCAGCCATCCGCAATCGATTGGACCCCGGATCGTCACTGCGCCGTGTCCGGGACGACAACAAAGACATACTCTATGAACTGGGACGATATTCGCATCTTTTTGGGCGTCGCCCGCACGGGGCAGATCCTGGCGGCGGCCAAACGGCTCGGGCTGAACCATGCCACCGTTGCCCGGCGGTTGACCGCCCTAGAAGACAGTCTTGGCACCCGGCTCTTTGATCGCTCGACCTCAGGCTGCGTCTTGACCGATGCCGGCAGCCGGTTTTTCGACCGCGCCGAGAGTATGGAAGCCGCAGCTCTTCAAGCCGAAGCCGATCTTGGCGATGACACGCCGGAGATATCCGGCACCGTGCGCATTGGTGCACCCGACGGGTTCGGGGTGGCGTACCTTGCCCCGCGCCTCGGCCTGCTCACGCGCCAGCATCCGGGCCTCACGGTTCAGCTTGTTCCGGTCTCCCGCTCCTTCTCCCTGTCCCGCCGGGAGGCGGACATTGCCGTCACCATCGAGCGGCCGGAAACGGGCCGCCTGATCGCTGGAAAACTGGTCGATTACGCCCTCGGGCTCTACGCCTCCAGGTCCTATCTGTCGGAACGGGGTATCCCGGCAAGTCCTGGAGATTTGAGCGCGCACAATCTGATCGGGTACGTGGAGGACCTGCTCTATTCCGCTTCGCTCAATTATGGGACGGAGTTCTTTAAGGGCTGGACCGCGCGCTTCGAAATTGCCTCCGCACTCGGCCAGACTGAAGCTGTCAAGGCGGGCGCGGGCATCGGCATCCTGCACGACTTTATCGCCCGCGCAGATCCATCGCTTGTGCCTATTCTACCGGATATGAAATTGAAACGCGCCTATTGGATGGTTACTCACGAAAGTTCCCGTCCCTTGCGCCACGTCGCGGCCGTGCAGGATTTCCTGCGCGAGCAAGTCGCGCGTGACAAGGCGATGTTTGAGTAACGGGGACCTTAGCGCCACTTTTCCGTTGCAGAGATCCATTCGCGTGTCCGCGCTTCCGGGTCGCTGTTTCGGGTAATGTCAGTGATCACCGCAGCGCTGTCCGCGCCATGCTCAAAGACACCCGAAAGCCGTTCCACGGTCAAACCACCGATGGTAACCAATGGCAGATCGCCGATGTTCGCTTTCCAGCGGGTGATCTTTTCCAGCCCCTGCGGCGCCCACTTCAGTTCCTTGGTGACCGTCGGATAAACCGGGCCGAGCGCCACATACTCCGGCTGCACCGCCAATGCCGTCGAGAGCTCCACGCCATCATGGGTGGAAACGCCCAATTTCAAGCCAGCCTTGCGGATCGCGTCCACGTCAGCGTCCGCCATATCTTCCTGCCCCAGGTGGACAAAATCACAGCCTTCGGAAATGGCGAGCCGCCAATAGTCGTTCACGACCAATTGACAGCCGTGATCGGCACAGACGGTTTTTGCTTCCCGGATCTGGCGGGCAATGTCCGCGTCCGGCTGGTCCTTGATGCGCAGCTGCACAAGTTTCACGCCCAGCGGAACCAGCCGGGCAATCCAATCAGAGCTGTCAACGATGAGATAAAAAGGATCGAGTTTCATACTGGCTCATGGAGATAACGGCGTAAGGCCGATTACCGATCTGTTATACTGCGTGCAAATCACTGCTCAAGACCGAAACGGACTGTTCAATGGACACTTTCGGCGCACATCCCCTATCTATGATGAGAAGAAACTTATTTGTGACATTGGGAGAGGCCCATGAGCTGGTTGAATTGCCCGGATCCAACTCCGGGAGACGCTGCAAGCTGCGATCCGATCGAGACGATTATCGTACCGCGCACATCAGATCTCGGCGGCTTCTCGGTCCGCCGGGCGCTGCCATCCGCAAAGCGCCGGATGATCGGCCCGTTCATCTTTTTCGACCAGATGGGCCCGGCAGAGCTTCTGGTTGGCGGCGGTATTGACGTGCGCCCGCACCCGCACATTGGCCTTGCGACCGTGACCTATCTGTTTGAAGGTGAAATGTACCACCGGGACAGTCTCGGCACGGAAATCGCAATTGCCCCCGGCGCACTCAACTGGATGAGCGCCGGAAAAGGCATTGTGCATTCAGAGCGCGAACGGCCCGAACGGCTCAATGAAAAACGCCCGCTTTTCGGTCTGCAAAGCTGGGTGGCACTGCCGAAAAATCTGGAAGAGACTGACCCGACATTCCAGCACCACGGAACCGATGAGCAGCCGGAATTTGCCGATCAGGGCGCGTCAGTCAAACTGATTGCCGGATCGCTTTACGGCCATACGGCGCCTGTCAAAACAGCTTCGGACATGTTCTATGCCGACATTCATCTGGAGCCGGGCGCAAGGGTTCCACTGGATGCAGGTTGGGAAGAGCGCGGCATCTACACGATCTCCGGACAGATCGCAATTGCCGGACAGACATTTGATCCGGCACAGCTGATGGTCGTCAAACCGGGCGATCATCTCGTTATCGAAAACACGTCCCCGGCGCCCGCACGGTTTGTCGTGATGGGCGGCGAGCCGATGGACGGCGAACGCTACATCTGGTGGAATTTCGTCTCCTCGTCCAAGGAACGCATCGAGCAGGCCAAGGAAGACTGGCGTCAGGGCCGGTTCGACATCGTGCCAGGCGACGAAGAGGAGTTCATTCCCCTGCCCGACCGGCCCGGGCCATAGCATAAACGAAAGAGGCGCAACACGGCCGTTTTCCATTGCTGCCCCGGACTTGATCCGGGGCCAACTGCTTCTGGGCACCGGTCCCGGCTGAAGGCCGGGACAGCTTATAAGTCAAAGCACTATTAGTGAGCTAAAACGGCACCCCAATCATTCAGCCGCGTCGGACCTCCAGCGCGGTTTTCTTTTGCGAAACCGGTGCGGAAACCGTAAGTCACCGCCACGTCCCTTGAAGCCCACGTTCTTGCCTTTATACAGAAAGGATTGGTTTTAAGGAGTTGTCATGACCGCCCAAACTCAGCCTGTCTTTCCCGAAGACACCGAGGCGCTCCGCGCGGAGATCATCGAGACGGCACGGGCCTTGCCGAAACTGGGGCTGACAAAAGGCACGTCCGGCAACGTCAGTGCGCGCACTGAGGACGGTTTTTTGATCACTCCGTCCGGGACACCTTATGAAGAATTGACTGAAGAAAAGATCGTCGCCGTTGATATGCAGGGGTGTTACCGAGGTGACATTCTGCCCTCTTCGGAATGGCGCATGCATCTGGATTTCTACATGGCAAAACCAAGCTGCGGAGCGGTCGTCCATTGCCACAGCCCCCGTGCGACAGCCTTGGCCTGCCATCGGAGGGGCATTCCGGCCTTCCACTACATGGTGGCCCTTGCCGGAGGCGACCGGATCGAGTGTTCCCGATACGAGAGTTTTGGGACCCGCGCCCTCTCCGAAGCCATGATCGACGCCCTTGGGGATCGAAACGCATGTCTTCTGGCCAATCACGGCCAGATTGCCGGCGGGGCAACACTCAAGAAGGCCTTGTCGGTTGCTGAAGGCGTCGAAGATCTTGCGGATCAATATCTCTCCGCTCTGGCAATCGGACAACCGGTAATCCTAAATGCGGCGGAGATGGCCGACATTCTCACGAAATTCCAAACTTACGGCAAACAGGCGGGCGACCTCAAAGACGGTCAGTCAGCTGCATTCGAATTGCCGAAACGGGTGGGCTGAACATGCGACTTGGTATTGATTGGGGTGGAACAAAGATCGAGATCATCGCGCTGGATGATGCGGGCGCAGAACTGTTCCGCCAGCGCAGCGCAACGCCGAAAGATGATTACGAAGGCTGCATCCGCGTGGTGAAGGACCTGGTCGACGCAGCTGAAAGCGCAACCGGCCAGACCGGCTCGCTTGGGTTAGGCATTCCCGGATCGCTTTCCCCGAAAACCGGTGTTGTGAAGAACGCCAACTCCACCTGGATGAACGGCAAGCCGCTCGACAAGGATCTCGAGGCCGCCCTCAACCGCCCGGTCCGCATCCAAAACGATGCCAATTGCCTGGCCGTTTCTGAGGCGACGGATGGTGCCGGCGCAGGCGCTCATATCGTGCACGCCATTATCATTGGCACGGGATCCGGATCCGGTATCGCAATTGACGCCAAGGCCCATCTTGGTGCCAACGGCATTGGCGGGGAATGGGGCGGCATCGCCCTGCCCTGGATGACGGCGGAAGAGTTTCCGGGCCCCGACAGCTGGATCGGCCACAAGGGTGTCATAGATCTGTGGTGCTCCGGCACCGGTTTCCAGTGGGACTACAAAGAACGCACCGGGCAAGCGCTGAAAGGTCATGAGATTATCGACTTGAAACGATCCGGAGATGTGGTGGCCACCAAGGTCTACCAGGATTATGTGAGCCGCTTGGCCCGGGCATTGGCCATGTCGGCCAACCTGCTGGATCCGGATGTCTTTGTGCTCGGCGGTGGTATGTCGAACATTGCAGAACTCTATGACGACTTGCCGGACGCCATGTTGCCTTACGTCTTTTCAGACACCTACGACACGCCCATCCGCAAAGCCAAGCATGGCGACAGTTCCGGCGTGCGCGGCGCTGCCTGGCTGTGGAATGATTGATTTACTTGGGTGGAGTTCCGTTCTGACCGTCCCGGTCAAGCTAAGCGCGAACCGGGACCTTAGCCTCCTTGACTGAAACGGACCGGTCCCGGCGCGAGGCCGGGACAGCGTTTCAGATTTAAGCGGAAGACTGGTTATCCCCGCCCCTTTCCGAGCGTGACGAACACGATACCGAGGGCGACGGCTGCGATGGCCCCGAGTTTGGCAAGGTTCGGCACTTCGCTGAAGACGAGATATCCGAGGCCAAGCCCGGCGATAGCCGCCACGGAGCCGATCTGGCTGAGGTAGACCGGACCGGCCACCTGCTGCAGGCGGAAATAGAGCCCGTATTGTACGGAAAACGCCAGGATCTGTGCCAACAAAAGGCCAAGCGCTGCGGACGTCCACTCGGCCGGACCAACCGGTATTCCCATGACCGCGTTGAAAATCGCCAGTGCAATAAACGCCACGACCATCATGCCAAGAGCCAATTCGATGGGTGTCGCACCGTCCGGCCATTTCAGAGACCGGTAGATGTTTCCGACGGCAAGGAACACCGGGATTGCGAGTGTGACCACGGCCCAAAAGGATGCTTCAGGAGACACCCCGGCCCCACCGCCCGCCAACAGGACACCTCCGGCAAGACCGGCCAGTACCCCGATGCTGCGCAAAAACTGGAACCGCTCAAGACCGATCAGCACGGCGAAGGCATAGGTCAGAACCAGCGGAAACGCATAACTCAGCGAGACAAAACTTGCGCCGACTTCAGGGGCCGCGACCACCGCAATCATATTGGGTGCAATGAACAAAATGCCGGTGATGAAGAGGTATTTCAGGAGGCGAAGCTTCGCCGCACGGGAGGCCCGATGCCGCGCACCGCTTTCGACACCGGCGAGCAACGTCCCGCTCCAGAGCAGCGCGGCACCACCAATAATGGCCCATTGCAACAGTCCGAGAGGATGCCATCCCACCATGGGGCCGGTTTTGGCAAACACAACGGAGACGGCCAGAAAGCTGCCAACGGTCAGAAGAAGTATATGCGGGTTGTCGTATAACCGGGTCAGGAGGCTCGGTTGTTGCCGGGGCACTTCCCCGGCCTCTGATGGCAAGGTTTTGAACGTATCCGACATTTGAAAATCCTTCTCAGAAACAGTCTCTCAGCCGCTGCAATACGGCCGGTAACGGTCAACATAAGAACTTTTATCTTTATATCAAGATACTTTTTATCAAGCTTCTTGATATTGATTGACAACCAGCGAGTCCTGGCGCATTTTCGGAATAGAAATCAATCATCTAGAAAAGCCACTGCGCTGCGCAAAAGTGTTGGTGAAACAGGCTTGCGCGATAAAACCAGGAAGCAAGATGTCCAAATCGCCGTCTTCACGCGCAAAAAACCCGGACCACATGTTCGGGGATCCTGAAGAGCTTCTGATGGACCGGGCTGAACGCGCCCGCCAGCAATGGCAAAAGGAAGTGCCGGAGATCGCAGACAAGCTGACACCGATGGTGGTGCTCGGCAGGATCAATGAAGCCTCACAGATGATGACCGCCGATTATCTGACACCGGCCTATACGAGGATCGGCCTGAAACTCGGGGAGTTTGACGTTCTGGCAACGCTCGTCCGCTCCGGGCCGCCTTACAAGCTCACCCCGACCGAACTCTACCGGACCACCATGATGAGCTCAGGCGGCATGACGGCCCGGCTCGACAAGCTGGAAAAAGCAGGTCTCGTTGAACGCTGTCCCCACCCGGAAGACCGAAGGGCTCTGACCGTCTGTGTGACGGACAAGGGGCTGAGTCTCGTCAAAGGCATGATGCCGGACTATGTAGAAGCGCAGGCCGCCGCGGTCGACGGTTTGAGCAAAGACGAACAACAACAGCTCGGCAAGCTCCTGCAAAAACTCATCCGCACGGCCAACGAGAAGAAGACCGGCTGATCCACCCGCCAGATGACCGCAACCTGCCAGAAGAATGCATATTGGTGCGGCAATAGGCGCGGCCCCAATCAACGCACCTTGATTTGCATTTCAGAAGGAGATGATCGACGGTCAGCGCGAAAGATATTTTCGGAAAAATGGACCCCGACATGATCAAGTGGATCGCCACCATCCTTGCCGCAACACTGTTTGTTCTCCCGGCAGTCGCGCAAGAAGAACTGCAAATCAAGGACCTCGAAAAAGGCACCGGAGAAGAAGCCAATGTCGGCGAGACCGTCTTCGTGCATTACACCGGCTGGCTGATGGACGGGACAAAGTTCGATTCAAGCCTCGACCGGGGCACCCCGTTTTCCTTCACACTCGGCGAACGCCGGGTGATCCCAGGCTGGGAGCAAGGCGTTGAAGGCATGCAAGTCGGCGGCAAGCGCGAACTGATCATCCCGCCGCATCTCGCCTATGGCGCATCCGGCGCTGGTGGGGTCATTCCGCCGAATGCCACGCTCAAATTCGAAATCGAACTTCTGGATGTCAAAGGCAAGAAATTCTCTGAACTCAACAATGATCAGCTCAAGGAGCGCCTGGCCGCGGGAGCGACCGTAGTCGACATCCGCCGTCCAGATGAATGGAAACAGACCGGGGTTATCCCCGGCACCCATCTCGTAACCTTCTTCGATGCCTCCGGAAATCCGAATCCAAACTTCGGCACGGAACTGCAGTCACTGATCTCCGGCCCCGGCGATGAGGTCATCTTCCTGTGCCGGACGGGCGCGCGCAGCAAAGCCTTGTCCGAGTATCTTGCCGGTCAGGCCGGCTTCACCCAGGTCGCCAACGTGACCAATGGCATCGCGAGCTGGATCTCAGGTGGCGGAGACGTCACCGAGGCTGTGCAGCCCGAGAATTGCTGGCTCTGCTGAAGTCTCACCGGCCAGCCTTCAGAGCCCCTCGGCCAGTTTCAGGCTCAACCGGTTATGGGTCTCGATAACAGGGGCCATATTCATGGTCGTGATCCGGCCATCTTCAACAATGACCTTGCCGTTGATCACCGTTGTTTTTGCGGTTTGAGGCGCACAGAAAACCACGGCCGCAACCGGGTCGTGAAGCGCTCCGGCAAACCCAATCGTATTCAAGTCAAGCGTGAAGAAATCGGCACACTTGCCGGTTTCCAATGATCCAATGTCATTGCGGCCAAGCACGGAAGCGCCGCCCAGTGTGGCAAGCTCCAGGGCTTCCCGGGCCGTCATCCACTCCCCGGCCCGAAGCGGGTGCGCCGGTGGCAGCAGGGCGTATTTGCTCGGGCCTTCCGGCGGCTGGAGTCCGAGCTGCAACCGGGCGAGCAGCATTGCCTGGCGGGCTTCCATCAGCATGTTGGAACTGTCGTTGCTTGCAGACCCATCAACGCCAAGACCAACTTTCACGCCCGCCGCCATATATTTCTTCACTGGCGCAATTCCCGACGCGAGCCGCATGTTGGAACATGGGCAATGCGCAGCTCCGCAGCCGGTCTTGGCAAAGAGACGGATCTCGTCGTCATCCACGTGGATCGCATGGGCAAACCAAACATCCGGACCGGTCCAGTCGAGCCCTTCCATCCATTCGACCGGGCGCTTGCCAAACCGTTCCAGAGTGTAGCGTTCTTCATCCAGCGTTTCGCAGAGATGCGTGTGCAGCATGACCTTCTTGTCACGGGCAAGCGCGGCACTCTCCCGTAAGAGATCCTCCGATACAGAAAACGGAGAGCACGGGGCGACCACCATCCGCGTCATCGCCCAGTCCGCCGCATCATGGTAGCGGTCGATGACCCGGACCGTGTCGTTCAGGATGAATTCTTCATCTTCGACACACTCGTCGGGCGGCAAACCGCCTTTGCTCTCTCCGAGCGACATGGATCCACGACTTGCGTGGAACCGGACGCCAAGCTCCCGCGCAGCTTCGATCTGGTAATCGACCTTGTTGCCACTCTGGAAGAGATAGGTGTGATCGAAGACAGTGGTGCAGCCGGACAGCGCCAGTTCGGCGAGGCCGATCAGCGTGCTGGCGCGCGAAGCCTCCGGATCGGTTCGTGCCCAAACCCGGTAATGCGCCTGCAGCCAGGGAAACAGATTGTTGTTCTGTGCAGCTGGCAGATTGCGCGTCAGCGTCTGGTTGAGATGGTGATGGGTGTTGACGAAACCGGGCAGGACAATCTGGCCGGATGCATCAATGACCTTGTCCGCATGCTTGGGCAGGTCATCTGATGACCCAACTTGCTGGATGACTCCGTCCACCGCATAGACCCCGCCACCGGCGATTTCCCGCCGCTCGCCATCCATAGTGACCAGCATATCGGCGTTCTTGAGGAGCAGCGTCTCGGGCATGAGCAGTCTTTCAGGCAGAATCGAATGTGCGTCACCCTAGCCGTTGGATCAGCCCAAGACCACGGCCAGTGCTCTGGAACTCTTTCAAGCCAAACCTTGGAATATCAGTTTTTCAAGGGCCCCATTCTGTTCCAGGCGTCCAGGGCAGCAATCTTGTAGGCTTCCGCCAAAGTCGGGTAATTGAACGTGTTTTCGACAAAATACTCCAGGGTACCCTTCAGGTTCAAAACAGCCTGGCCGATGTGGACCAGCTCCGTTGCCCCCTCACCCACGATGTGACACCCCAGCAAGCGTCTGGTTTTCAATGAGAAAATCATTTTCAGCATGCCGGTATCGAGGCCCATGATCTGCCCCCTTGAGGTTTCCCGGAACCGGGCGATCCCGCATTCATAGGGAATACCGCGTTCCTTTATTTCTTCCTCGGTCATGCCGACGGTCGATATCTCTGGAACAGCATAAATCCCGTACGGGAAATACTCCGGAGGATCGTAGGCCTTCTCACCCAGCGCCTGACAGGCCGCAATTCGCCCCTGCTCCATGGAGGTGGACGCAAGACTTGGGAATCCGATGACATCGCCGGCCGCATAAATGTGCGGCACGCTTGTCTGAAAGGTAACTGGATCCACCTTCAAGCGACCGCGATGATCGACCTCAAGTCCGCACGCCTCGAGATTGAGCGATGGTGTCGCGCCCATCCGGCCAGCTGCAAAGAGGATCACGTTGGACCGCACGCTCCGGCCGCCTTCAAGAAAGATCTCGCATTCTCCCGGACCGTGTTTTTCGATGCTTTTTACTTTCGAGCCAAACCGCATCGCGATACCGCGATCCCGAAGCTGGTGCGTGAAATCGCTGACAAGCTCGTGATCAAGAAAATCAAGCATGGTGTCTCGAGGCTCGACCAGCGTCACAGCCACATCGAGCGCGGAAAAGATCGAAGCGTACTCCACTCCGATGACACCGGCCCCGATCACAGCGATCGAACGGGGCAATTGGTTCAACTCCAGTATTTCGTCACTGTCGAGGACGAATTCTCCGTCAAATGGTACATAGTCAGGCCGGAACGGCTTGGTTCCGACCGCAAGAATGAACTTGTCAGCTGAGAACAGCTTCACATCGCCTTCTTCACTCTTAACCTCAATTTTCTCTGGCGATATGAAGCGCGCTTCGCCGTACACCGTCGACACTTTGTTTCGGGCAAATTGCAGCTCGAGAACTTCGACTTCGTGATCAAGCGTCATATGAAGGCGTGCTCTGAGATCACCCGCCGAGATGTCTTGTTTCACGCGGTAAGACCGGCCATAGAAGCCGCGTTCCCGCCAGCCGGTGAGATTCAGCACTGTCTCACGCAAGGTTTTGGAGGGGATTGTACCGGTGTGGACCGAGACACCACCAACCCGGCGCCCTTTTTCGACAACAAGAACCTCGTATCCGAATTTCGCAGCCTGAATAGCCGCCCGGCGCCCCGCGGGTCCGCTCCCGATAACGATAAGATCAAAATGATCCATGTGCCCCTCACATACCTCTTGCGAATGCGAATCCGTCCAAAAACCGCACTACATTCTATGTCGCACCGCACAAACATGATCCTTCGCCCAAGGTCAACCCGTTGCCCGGCGGTAACTCCGCTCAAGTCCGGTTGCTGGATTTATCACGCGAGCTCAAATAAACTGTTGCCACGCGTTAGAAACTGACTCGAGGACGCACGTGCTACGCCTGCGGCGGGCTAAATTGGCCTGCCATTTCATCTTTATGTTGTTGATGTTGAATGCTTCTGCATTCGCACAGACACTCACATTTGCCGCAGACGAATGGTGCCCGGTCAACTGTGAACCCGGCAGTGAGCGCCCAGGCTATATGGTGGAAATTGCCAGTCGAATTCTGGAACCGCTTGGCTACGAAGTGCGCTATCAACAGATAACCTGGGCAAGAGCCCTTCTGTTTGCCCGGCAAGGCCGGTTTGACGGCGTCTTTGCCGGCACCCCCGAAGAGGCCACTGGTTTTGTGTTCCCCAGCGAAGCGCAAGGCCGATACACGATTGGCATGTTCGTCGCTAAAGATGATCCATGGCGCTATGACGGGCCGAGTTCTTTGAAAGACAAGCGAGCCGGGTTGATCATCGACTATGGATACGGCGAGGAAATCGAGGCAGCCGTCAATCGCTATTCTGAAGTTGTCCGGACCGGCGGAAACAACGCGCTGGAACAAAACATAAGAACCCTAGCTGTTGGACGTCTCGATTATATGCTGGAGGACATCAACACGTTTTCATACAAGGCGGAGGAGATGGGGCTGACCGACCGTTTCCGGCTTGAGAAAACCTTCACGCAAGACGATTTGTTCATTGCCCTTTCGCCCGCTCATGCCAATTCGCACGAGATTGCAAAAGCTCTGTCGGACGGCATGCACCGGCTTCGCAATTCCGGCGAACTTTCGCAGATCCTGCAGCGGTACGGCCTGCGGGACTGGATCGTCCCGACCTCGCAAGGCCATTCTTCTAAAGTGCCGAACTGAACGCGGCCACTCCTGCCAAACATCTCGTCTTGCGCTACCCCAGCACAGCTGATCGGGGAGCGCGATCTGCTAGCGTTTCCTTCAGCGATCCTTGGAGTGGCACTTTTTCATTGCCATTACCGGCGCCATCCTCTAACGGTGTTGGCATGATGAAAACCTTGAAAGCAGCTTGGTGGTGGCGCGGCGCGATATAGGCGGCCAGCGATCTCTTATGCTCTGACAAGATCGATAAGTTTCAACCAAGGCCGCCGCGGGAACCCGCTGGCGGCCTTGGTGCTTTATTGGGCCGTCCGGGTTCCGGTCAAAGGCCAAAAAAGACGGGGACATACCATGCCGCAACTGGCAGACCAGAGTTTCGTAACAGAGAGCGGGATCACCATCCTGCGCAGCTCCCGCCCCTCCGATTACGAAACAGGGACATCGGAATGGATCGACCGGCTGGACGCAGAGCGTGGGGCCGTTCTTGCCTCGTCCTATGAATATCCCGGCCGGTACACCCGTTGGGACATGGCGCTGGTCAATCCGCCTCTCGTCATGGAGGCAGCAGACCGGACCGTCGAAATCCGTGCATTAAACGACCGCGGCAAGATATTGATGCCAGCGATCTCCAAGGCCCTTAAAACCCATGAAGATGTCGAGCACTTTGCAGAGACCGACGAGCGCATCGACATGACGGTCAAGAAACCAGATCGCGATTTCCAGGAAGAAGAGCGCTCCCGTCAGCCGTCGACTTTCTCGATCGTGCGGGCTCTGAAAGACCTGTTTGCCTGCAATGACGATCAGCTCGGCCTTTATGGCGCCTTTGGCTATGATGTCGCGTTTCAGTTCGAACCGATCGATTTGAAACGCGACCGGCCAGACGACCAGCGGGATGTTGTTCTGTTCCTGCCTGACGAAATTCTCATTGTCGACCACCACGGCCAACGTGCCTATGTTCTGGAATACGATTTTGTCGTTAATGGCCGAAGCACGAAAGGCCTTGAGCGCAGCGGCGACAAACGTCAGTACACCCCTGCGAACCAGGATCCAGGCCGCGGCGACCATGAACCGGGCGAATACGCACGCCTTGTTGAAGAGGCGAAGGACTATTTCCGTCGCGGGGATCTCTTCGAAACCGTTCCCGGACAGGTGTTTTACGAGGCCTGCCCGAACCCGCCATCAGCGGTGTCCCGGCGTCTCGCACAGATCAACCCCTCGCCCTACTCCTTCTTTTTCAACCTTGGCAATGACGAGTATCTCGTTGGCGCATCGCCGGAGATGTATGTCCGGGTCACCGGTGGCCGCCGGGTTGAAACGTGCCCGATTTCAGGCACCATCCGGCGCGGCAAGAACGCGATTGAGGATGAGGCCCAAATCCGCAAGCTTTTGAATTCGGCCAAGGATGAAGCGGAACTGACGATGTGTTCCGACGTCGACCGCAATGACAAGAGCCGAGTCTGCGTCCCCGGATCCGTCAAGGTGATCGGGCGCCGTCAGATCGAGATGTATTCGCGCCTCATCCACACGGTGGACCATATCGAAGGCACCTTGCGCGAAGACATGGATGCTCTGGACGCATTCCTCTCGCATACCTGGGCGGTAACCGTCACCGGTGCGCCAAAACGCTGGGCCATGCAGTTCATTGAGGATCACGAGAAGTCGCCGCGTGCCTGGTATGGCGGAGCGATTGGCGCAGTGCTTTTCAATGGCGATATGAACACTGGCCTCACCCTGCGCACGGTCCGTATCAAGGACGGTGTTGCCCAGATTCGCGCTGGCGCAACGCTGCTCTACGACAGCATTCCAGAGGACGAGGAAGCGGAAACCGAACTCAAAGCGGAAGCGATGCGCGCAGCTGTGCGGGAAGCCGGTCTTGCGACCAAGACGACGGCCGCTGGCGACGTTAAGAAGCCCGGAAAAGGCTTGAAAATCCTCCTGGTCGACCACGAAGACAGTTTCGTACACACGCTGGCAAACTACTTCCGCCAGACAGGTGCCGAGGTTGTCACGTATCGGACCCCGGTCGCAGATCATGTGTTTCACGATGTGAATCCGGATCTTGTGGTCCTGTCTCCCGGCCCCGGCAACCCGAAAGACTTTGATTGTGCAGCCACGATTGGACGTGCACGCGCTCGCAATCTGCCGATCTTTGGCGTTTGTCTCGGCCTTCAGGCACTATCGGAGTATTTCGGCGCGGAACTCGGCCAATTGGATGTGCCAATGCACGGCAAGCCATCACCGATCTCGTTGCTGGGCAACTCACTCGTCTTCGATGGACTGAACGCCCCTGTGATCGTCGGCCGCTATCACTCACTTTTCGCCAAACGGGACACATTGCCCAGCGACATCCGGGTAACGGCGGAAACAGAAGATGGTGTCGTAATGGCAATCGAACATCAAAAAGAGGCGATCGCCGCCGTTCAGTTCCATCCAGAATCCATCATGTCGCTGGATCAGGACGCCGGACATAAGATCATAGAAAACGTCGTGTCCCGGCTGGTTCAAAGCAGACAGCTTGCTGAGAGCGCCTGAGTTTTTTGCTCAGCTGTCGTAGCGTCACGGATTTACCGCTTAAAAGCTGCAGGATACCATCCTGCAGCTTTTTGTTTTACGGGAGGATCCATGACCCAGTATTCCGATCACCTCTCCCTCTGGCTCAGCGGCCTTGAGGGGGCAGACAAATACAAGGTCCTCAACAAGATCCTTGCGGACGATTGTGTCTTCTACAGCCCCGTCATGCACACTCCGCAAAAGGGAAAACAGCTGACCTTCCTCTATCTTGCGAGCGCGTTCACGGTGCTTTTGAAGGAGGGAAAGTTCAAATACTGCCGGATTCTCGAGCAAGGACATGATGCCGTGCTTGAGTTTGAGACAGAGATCGACGGAATTCACATCAATGGCGTCGATATGATGACGTTTAACGAAGCTGGCCAAATCACTGAGTTCGAGGTCATGCTCCGGCCTCTCAAGGCCCTGGAGAAAGTTCGGGCTTTGATGATGGCAGAACTCGAAGCTGCAAAATCAGCCTAAAACCTGGCGGGAGCCTCAGCTGCGCGTCACGTCCGCAACCGATTTCTACGCAGAGGCTACCTGGTTTAGCCAACCTTTGTCGCGGTTGCCAGGAAGTGACGCATATCCTCGCGCAGCGAACGCAGCTGGACTTCCTGAGCGTTTAGGGTTTCGGCTTCCACAAGCACGCGGTCGCTGATCTGCTTGCTTTCAGCCGTGGCCGCCCGAACGTTTGCAATGCTGCTGCTGACTTCAGCAACACCAGAGGCGACTTCGTCAATGTTCTGAGCGATTTCGCCTGTGGCCGCGGCCTGCTCCTCGACCGAAGACGCAATGGCGGTTGAAACCTTGTTGACCTGATCAATGGCAAGACTGATCTCTTCACTGGCCGCGACGGCGTTCTTTGTTGCCCCTTGCAGGCCGGAAATCTGGACGTTGATCGTCTGCGTTGCCTCCGCCGTTTGGCCGGAAAGCGCCTTGACCTCTTGAGCAACGATCGCAAACCCGCGCCCATGCTCGCCGGCCCGTGCCGCCTCAATCGTCGCGTTCAACGCCAGAAGATTTGTCTGCGCAGCAATATCTGTAATTAACTGAACAACTTCGCCAATATCCGAGGACATCTTCGCAAGGCTGCCAATTTCACGATTCATGGTCTCAGATTTGGAAACAGCCCCTTCTGCCGTTTCCGACGCGGAGTACACCTGACGATTGATTTCCCGCACCGAGCTGGCAAGTTCTTCCGTTGCCGACGACACGCTTTGCATGTTCGCCGAAGTCTGCTCTGCCGCTGAAGCGACAACGGTGGACTGTTCGTTGACAGTCGCGCTGGCCGCAGCAACCCCCGTTGAAACAGTGTTCAGCTCCTGAACGGAATGCGTAACAGTCTCGACCACGTCCTTGAGCCGGGTCTCAAACTGTTCGGCAAGATCGCAGAAGGCGTCGTGCTTTTCCTTGATCGCAACGGTCGCCTTGTTGATGCTGTTGGCGGCACTTGCAAACCCGCCAACCATTCCGGTTTCGGAAATCATTCGGAAATGCTGATTGCGCCCGACATAATCAAGGCAGGCTTTCGATTCACGCAAGTAGGCGTCGGTGCGGTCGATCAGGAGATTGATGGCATGCATAAGTTCTGCCGCCTCTCCGGTTTCGGTAATTCCGGTGATACGGGCTTCGAAATCGCCCGCAGCTACCGCCTTGCACACCTTGGTCGCCTTGCGCAGTGACGCATTGCTCAATCCACCGATCATCTGCCTATTCCCAAACCTATTCCTAGCCGGTCGCCTGCCTGACGGCTGCTCCGGTGATTAAGCCGCCTTACCCAGTGTCGCGACAAATTCGTCGTAAGCGATCCCATGCTGCTCAAGCAGCTCCAACACCATCTGCTCGCTGGCCAGCATGCCATCCTTACGGCTTGCATGACGCTTTTCTTCTTCAAGAAGCATCTTGTAGAGCGGAATGATGTGCTCGTTCACGATTGCCATGTCAGGAACGCGCCGGTTGGAATGATAGCTGATGATTTTACCAGACGCGTCAAAACTCGGGGTCACATGGGCGTAAACCCAGTAGTGATCGCCATTCTTACAACGGTTTACAACGTAGGCAAAGATCTCCTGACCAGCTTCGAGTGTGGACCACAACAGCTTGAATACACATCGAGGCATCTCAGGATGGCGGATCAGGCTATGTGGCTGCCCCAGAACTTCTTTTTCCGTATAACCCGCAACGTCCAGAAAAACCCGATTGGCATAGGTTATGCGGCCCTTGAGGTCGGTTTTGCTGACGATGACATCGTCTCTGTGAAACGTTCGCTCGCGTCCCGTTAGGAAGGCATTTTTTGGCACCGGAAAACCCCAGCTGCTACGTGCTGACCTTGTCAGCAGTCCGAAAAAAAACTGGCGCTGAGTATCTCCCGACTAAAATTAATTTTGAATAAATGAGGCGGTCACAATTGCCACTATTCAGCAACAAGCAGTGTAAAAATTGTCGATACTCCAGATCATTCAGATGACCAGACTAAATTCAAAAAACCCTAACGCCAATTCCCTTGAAATCCAGCATACGGAACCTTCCCTTGCGAGATAACTCGCGTAAAACGTTCAGTATTTTCCAGGTAAATAAAATGCATAATTTTTCCAATGCAGGTTTTGCGCAAACCGGTTTCGCGATAATGTGCACATAGACTCTGGTCGCTGCGTACCTATTGCGCACAGCTGACGCATGAACACAGTGGCTGATACGCCGGGGAACAGCGGTGACGGTATTCAAGAGGACTGGCGCTCAATTAGGCCTGCTGCTGATACTGATCTGCGGAGTTGGTCTTGCTGTATTGGAGCGACCACTTTCAAAGCCTGCATTTGCACAAGCAACCCAAGCCGCCGACATGGTTCTGGGTATCGGGATTTGCCCGCCATGGCGCACACAATCGGTAGAGGTTTGCCGGAACAGTGTTCAAACCGTTCTGAAGGCTTTTTCAGAACGGTTTGGTCTCTCCGAAGCGCGGCTTCACTTGATGTTAAATGAGGGCGCCTCCGCAGACAGCCTCAAGAAAACCGTCACGGCGCTCGCCAACACACTAGGGCCAGACGACCGGCTCATCATCTACGCCAATATACCGTCAATCTCCAACGCGGCCGCTGAGGCCGGCTTGCCGAACCGTCAAATACTGCAACTTTGGGCGGACGAAAAACCAGAAAGCACGGAGCTTGCGATTGAAACAGGGACATGGATCTCCGCCCCCGCCTTTGCAGCCATGCTCCATACCGTCCCGGCTGGCCAGGTGATCTTGATCCTGGATACCAGCAACTCGGACACCATCGATCCGGACCTTTTGGAAACCCATGCGACAAATCTGGATGCCCGCCCCGAGGCGCTGGTGACTTCTGCCGGAGCCGGACAAATGGCAAACTATTCCGCTGACCGGACGATCGCCCTATTCGCCAAACATCTGGCAGCATCCCTATCAGCCACTGAGGGAACACTTGCCGACGTGATCAGGGCCGCTTCAGCCGGCACCCGGCAAGCCGCGATCCCGATATGCGTCGCCTTGAGAGAAAAGCAGTCGGGCAGTCAAAGCAACGAAAAAGACTGCACGCAAGTTCCTGAGATCCATGATCCGGCTGGCATATTGAGCACAATCGCTGTGCCTCCTTTGCCAGAAAAAGAAGCGAACTGACGTTTCAAGCCATCAATTCAGACAGGCAACCCTTCAGAACAATCAGTGCTTTGACAGTTTGGATTGGATCAACTCGCCAATTCTGCAGGCTGGATATCGTCACTGCCGAGTTCAGCGGCAAACCTGATCCGATCCAACGCCGCCAAAACAGCCTTGGGTGCAACCCGGACCAGTTTGTCGACTGGAACAGGTTTGCCAATCAAATACCCTTGCACTTCATGGCACCCTTGAGCTGCCAGCAGGCAGAGGTTTTCAGTGTCCTCTAAACCTTCGGCAACGATCCGCATATCAAGCGCCTTGCCCAACCTTACGACAGCTTCGATAATCGCCAATGCGTTGTAGTTCTGCTGCGCTTCCAACACAAAGGACCGGTCGATCTTGATACAGTCGAAGGGGAAGCGGCTGAGATAACTGAGTGAGGAATACCCGACCCCAAAATCATCCAAGGCGATCTTTACCCCGATGTCCTTCAGTTTCGTCAGAATGGAAAGAGCCCGTGCATCATCCTCGATCAAAGTGTTTTCGGTGATTTCAAGTTCAATCCGGTTCGCAGGAATTCCAGACGCCTTAATGGCACGCGCCACGTCCTCAATGAAATCCTTGTCCCGAAACTGAACCGGACTGACATTCAAACTGATGTTGCCTGTGGGGATCTCCTGTGCCGCAACTGCAAGCGCCCGCTCAAGAACGAACTTACCGATCCCGATGATCTGGCCTGAGTTTTCGGCAACCGGAATAAACTCCACTGGGCTGACAAGCCCATGGTCCGGATGATTCCAGCGGATCAACGCTTCATAGGAAACGATATTCCCCGTGGCGAGGTTCAGGCGCGGCTGAAAATAGAGCTCGAATTGGTCATCAGCGAGAGCCGCATTCAGATCTTTTTCCATTTCGCGGCGCTGCCGCACCTCAGCACCCATGCCCTTTCGGAACAGGCAATATGTCTGCCGTCCAGCGCTTTTGGCATTGTAGAGGGCAATATCGGCGTTCGAAACGATCTGCTCCTCGCTTTGACCTGCCGCGATCATCGCAACCCCAATGCTGGCCCCTGGCTTCACAATTAGCCCGTGTCCGCAATTGACCGGCTCAGATAGAATGGCAACCAGACGGTGCGCCATATCTTCCGCCTGATTGGCGAATGAAATCGACGTCTGGATAATGGCGAATTCATCCCCGCCCAGACGCGCCACAGTGTCACTGCCCCGGCAAGCGTTCAAAAGACGCTCAGCCGTGACACGAATGACCGCATCTCCGGCAGGATGACCATGCAGGTCATTGATGTCTTTAAACTTGTCCAGATCAACAAGCAGCAGCGCGGCGCCCTGCCCGTTCTTTTCACATCGGCGCAGTGTCTGCTGAAGTTCGGCATTGAAGACGGCCCTGTTCGGAAGATCAGTCAGGGGATCATGCTGCGCGAGATGAAGGATCTGCGCTTCCGCCTTTTTCCGCTCACGCAAATCAACAAGGGCTGACACACGGGTTGGAACACCCCGGTAAGCGATCACGCGGGTCCGAATTTCAACCGGCACCCGTTCGCCAGCGCGGTTGACGAACACGACCTCGCGCGGTTCCTTCTCCGCCTTGATCAGATGGTCTTCCAAGGTTCCGGCAACATCGGTCTCCACAAACTCATAAAGACCGCGCATTTCAAGCTCGGAAATCGAATAACCGACGAGCTCTTCAAAGGTTTTGTTGCCGTCCAGGATACGCCCATCGACAGAAATCACGATCGCATCGAAGGTGGCATTTGCGAGCGCAGACAGACGCTCTGCTTCTTCCTGGGTCCGTTTTGCATCAGCGACACGAGACTGGGCCTGCTCCTGACTTTGGACCGTATCCATAAGCGCGTTGAACAACCGGGTTAGGCGCTCAGAATCTTCGCCTTTGGACACGTGAAGGCGCATAGAAAGATCGGCCTTTCCAGCAATCAGGCTATCGAGCGCATCCTCAACATGTCCGATCCCGAGGCGTGTCCCATGCTCAGCCTCATTTAGACCGATGTCTTCAGCCTGCTGTGACAAACGCAGTGGGCTGTATTTGTTCAACACCGCAAGGAACAGGATGCTCACACCAAAACACCAGAAGAAGTTGGTCAATATCCCTTGAAGCTGAACCAAGAGCTGAGGCACACGCGCACCGAGTGGCAATGTCTCTGCAGGTGCCAAAACGGCCAGGCCAAGCGTTCCAATGACACCGGCAAATCCGTGAACACTGATCGCGCCGACAGGATCATCCAGCCTGAAATAGCGTTCGAGAACAAGCGCTCCAAACAGCGCTGTGGCACCTCCGGCAGCTCCAACCAAAAGCGCACCGCCGGGCGTCAGAATATGACACCCTGCAGTCACTGCAACGAGCCCGCCGAGAAGCCCAGAAATAGAGTTTTCCGGTAAAACCACGCCATCCCGATACTTGCCAGCCAGATACCCAGCGGCAGTCCCGGCTGCGGCCGCCAAGACGGTGTTGGCGAAGATCTTGGGCACATCCCAACTGGCGGCCAATGTTGAACCGCCATTGAATCCGAGCCAGCCGACGAAGAGAGCGACAGCGCCAGTTGTCGCCAGAACAGAGCTGTGACCCTGAATACGATAAGCTCGGCCCTCGGCGTCAAACCGCCCGATCCGGGGACCGAGGATGATACATGCGGCCAATGCAATCCAGGCGCCTGTCCCGTGAACGACTGTTGACCCTGCAAAATCTACAAACCCGCGATCGGCAAGGAAGGCTTCGGCGTCCGGGAACAAAACGCCGCCCCACGCCCAACGGGCAAAGACCGGGTAGATGACGGCTGCGGTTAAGACCGTGCACCAGACATAAGCCTGAAGCCGCATGCGTTCGGCAACTGCGCCAGAAATGATTGTTGCCGCCGTCCCGCAGAACATGACCTGGAAGGCGAACACGGTCAGAGCCCAAGGCGTAACGTCCGACAGTAAAAACAACCGATCATCGTAGCCGGCAAACCATGTGCCGCCTGCCCCAAACGCCACTGCAAATCCGAACACGGCAAAAATGATCACGCAAACAGCAAGATCAAGAAGATTTTTCTGCGCAACGTTGATGGAGTTCTTTGACCGGACCATGCCCGCTTCAAGCAGCATGAATCCGAGCTGCATCAGAAGCACCAGCCCTGCAGCAACCAGCACCCAGACCATATCAAGGCGCTGCTGCAAACTCTCCGAAGCTGCCTGCGCAGGCAGCAACATACCCGAAAAGAAAAAAACTCCACACCAAACAAGAGTTTCGAACTGAACCCGAAGCTTACGCATTGCAACCGCCCAAGAAACCTGAATGGGCGGCATAATCCCGCGCAATTTATTAATTATGCCTTGCAAATATTGCCAATGCCGACAAGTTCAGCACTCTGCTCAACTTTCATGCAATTACTTGGCTGCTGAAGTTCTTATTCTAAGCAATTCATCACATTCGCGGTAGCAGAGGAGTGTCGAACCAGCACAAGTCAGCGGTTGATTTTAATTGAACAAATGTTCAATATAAATCCCAGACATGGATGTATGGGAGGACCGTATGACAACGCAGACAGCGCAAAGCCGCAAGATTGACAGTCTGTTGGCGGAGTATGGCGAAAGCCACCAGAACGCGACCAACAAGTTCATTCACTGGATCTGCGTTCCCGTGATCGTCTGGACGGTAACTGCACTGCTTTGGAGCATGCCGGTTCCGTCAATGTTTACGGCAGTGCCTTACCTCAATTGGTCAACTCTGGTGATCGGGCTGGCGACACTCTATTACCTCACGCTTTCCGTGCCACTCGCCTTTGGCATGGTTGTCATCGGGGCAATTTGCTCCGCCATAAACGCCAGTTACGGCCTGCCGCTTCCACTCTGGCAAACAGCCCTGGCGGTCTTCATTGTTGCATGGATCGGTCAGTTCATCGGTCACAAGATCGAGGGCAAGAAACCCTCCTTTTTCAAGGACATTCAGTTCCTTCTGATCGGACCGGCGTGGCTCTTACATTTTTTATATCGCAAGGCCGGGATCAAATACTGACGCGAGCGCGTTTCAGGCTAACACGAACGCTCGGAAGGCGGTGCCAAAGCCGGCATCTCTGACGCCTCGGCCGCGCGTATGGCGGGCCGTCCCCTCAGACGCTCACCGAGCCAGGCAAAGTCTTCGCTGTCGGCGCGGCGCAAAGACAAATCCCGTTCTGGAACCATCGGAACGATGCCGCCATCCGTTTGCTCACCAACGGCAAACCGGAACGCATAACCCGGGGTCAACCCCATCCGGAGGTCTGAAACCACCACCTTACCATCAACCATCTCGGCCCGGTTGAACCCCCGGCTGAACCAATCGAGCTTCCGGTAAGCATCCGAGTTCTGAACACAGGCAACAAGTTCTGGGTGGCGCGGATGAACGTAGATTTCCGGCTCCTGATCGCCATCAAAGAGAGACAGGTAGAGGTTTTGATAGCGGTCCTCGTCGAGACCAATAACTTTCCAAAGCGCAATGTTGAACGGTGCCGCAATGGCGAAAATTTTTTCGGGAACCTCTCCCCGGCTGGCAAATATCTGCTCCGCCCGTTGCTCGACATAAGCCTGGATGCCGACCGACAGAAGCATGTAGGCGCTCGTAGCGGCCAGAACGCCGCCGACCCACCGTCCAAATCTCTGTGTCCAGTCGCTTTTGAAAAATGCCCAAACCACGACAAACAGAAGCGGCAGCGAGTAGACCGGATCGATAATGAACACCGATCCAACACCCACTGGATCTGGATAAATCGGCCAGAATATGCGTGTTCCGTAGACCGTCATCGCGTCAATCATCGCGTGGGTCGCGAAACAGAGATAGACCGTCAGGTAGGTCAGCCAGCGATGGTCTCTCAAGCCCTTAAAGAGGCGAACGAGCAGCTCTCCGAAGACCGGTGCCGCAAGCGCATGAACAAACACGGAGTGCGTCCATCCACGGTGATAGACAAAGCTGTCGACCGGGTCGGCGAACGGGATGAGAACATCCAGGTCCGGCACGGTCCCCAATAGGCCGCCAACCAGCGCTGCTTTCCTTGGACCGATTTTCTTGCCAAGACACGCCGTTGAAACAGCTGCGCCCAGTACGAATTGGGTGATTGAATCCATGAAGAGGTCCGGATGGCCTGAGCGGTCGTTGGTGGTTTTACAATAAGTGGGTCAATAGTTTGGTGATGCAAGGAGTACGTAGCGCATTGCACAAAAGATCACGTTAGGCGCACACAGTAATCTAGCTGATGATTGTATCGTTGCTAAGGACGGGCACTCGGCGCGCCGCCCTTCTCGCTCTCGTTAAGACAGGGCAACCGAGAACATCAATGAGACCGTAGTTCAATTGATCAATGAATCGGCTGCTCGTTTCAGCGGAACAGAAACCAGCAATTCGGCGGAAAACAGCTGTGTACCGTTAGGTATTTGCCAACTCTTTACATGTAAAAAATGACATAAGCGTTTTAGTTGCGTTATTATATTACTTCTATTTAAAATTTAGAACGCGATCCAAGAGCCGGAAAGCAGCATGACACTGGATACGCCGACACTACTGATCGCATTGGCAGCAGCGGAATTTGCAAGTGCGCTGATTTTGCTGGCGTTTCTTGTGAGTTTGAAGAAAGCCAACCGGGCAACACGCTTGGCATTTGCAATCTATGCACCTGCCATGTTCTTGGTTGCGTGTGGAACTGTTCTCGTTGCCTTCCGGTCTGAGGTCTCAGCATTCTGGAGCATCACGTTTGCTAACGCTCTGGTCTTGCTCGGCTTTGCTTTGCGCCCGGAAGCCATTGCGGTTTTTTATGGACGTCCGGTACGCGGCTGGATGCTACTTGCAGCCCTCAGTGGCTGGTTGGTCATTTGCTTGGTTCCAGACTTTTTTGGCTCGTTTTCAATCCGGTTGATTTTCGTCCAGTCGATGCTTATAGCAGCCGCAATGTACTCCGTATGGCGTGTTTTCAGGTTAAACGCGGAACACCTGTCATCGGTAAGGTTGTTCACGATCGGCAGTTTTCTCGAAGCATCCGCCTACCTGATGACGATTGGAAGCCAGCTCATCTACCAGCACGAATCCCTTAAGGTCTTTGCAAATCCCATACAGCCACTGGCCTATTTGGTGCTGTTGATGGTGGCGATTGTCATTGTGTCGGCCTCCTTTGTCGCAATGGCCATTGAACGCATTCAGGTCCGGTTTGAAAAGCAGGCGTTGACCGACAGTCTGACAGGTCTTGCAAACAGGCGTGCGTTCATAAAGGCGGCTGAACGCTGGTTCTCATCAAGGACCCAGACTCAGGCCTTTACTCTCATCCTGATCGACATTGATCATTTCAAGTCGATCAACGACCAGTTTGGACATACTGCCGGTGATCGCGTGCTCGCCTCCTTTGGGACTGCCATGAAATCGATCTTTCCGCGCGCAATCCCCCCAGGGCGGATCGGCGGCGAAGAATTCGCTGTGCTTTTACCGCAAACCGAAAAAGCAGATGCCGTCCATCTTCTTGGCAGACTGCGCGAAGTCATTTCGCAATGCGCGATTTGTCCAAAGTCGGATGTTTCGGGAGTTACAGTCAGTGCCGGTCTCATCACTGCGACGACAAGCCATGATTTCGAAGAGGCCTTTGATCACGCCGATCAGCTGCTCTACAAAGCCAAAAAAACCGGCCGCAATCGGCATGTCGCTCTCGACAAGACTGCTCCTTCTGACGAGCTGACGATAGTGAATTCGCCGAACCAGCCGCGCGGTCTGGTCGCGACCTCATAACGCAAAACCTGTAATCCCTTAGAAACGACAGCCACGTCGTTTGAGGCCGCGGAAACTCCCAAAACAACAGTCCTTCGTTAATATTGGCGAGGACATGTGGTGGCCCGTAGTGTATAGATTCGACACCTTCCGTTTTCGTCACATTCATTGATTCAGACTTTCCCGCCATGAACCTGGACGTCAAAACTCTCTTTACGGTTGTTACTCTGGCCTATCTGATCGGCGCGGTCGTCATGACTGTTTTGTCGATCGCAATGCGGTCCGCTCCGAAATCCGTTCGGTCCGGTTGGGGGCTTTGGGGAATTTGCCTCTTCTTGTCCGCGGCGGCGGCAATAATGATCAGTCAACGCGGTGCCATTCCAGATGCGCTCAGTATCATTTTGGCAAACGCCCTTCTGACCATCGGGTTCGGTCTGAGGCCAAGTGCCATTGCACTCTTGAACGGCAGAAAGATGCAATACCTGTGGCTGCCGGTCGCAGGAACACTTGGTTGGCTGGGCCTTTATGCTTTTGAGTTCTTCCGCGCGGACATTCTTTTGCGGGTCATTTATATCAACGGCTTTTGCCTGCTCGGGGTTTTGCTATGTGTCCGGGAAAGCATCCGGTTGAATCATCACCGGGTCAGCAGTTGGTTTCTCACGATTGCGTTTTCGATGGATGCCGCCGTCAGGATCAGCCTGATCGGCGCGCATTTGCAAAAACACTACCCGAGCCTGCTTGAGTCCTACGAAACTCTGCCTCTGCAGCTCTGTTTCCTTGCTCTGATCACGGCAATCGTCTTGAAGTTGGTCGGGATCACGATGTCAATCTTCGAGATGCAGCGGCATCAGTATCGGGAAGAAGCGGAAAAAGATCCGCAAACGGGTTTGCTCAATCAGCGTGGTTTCATGCGCGCCACATCGCAACACCACGAACAATTGGCCCCAACATCCGCCCCCTATGCGCTGGTCCTGATGGACATTGACGAGCTCAGGCAGATCGAAGAGCGTTATGGTGCGACCATGCGCGACGCCTTGCAAAAACTCTTCGCGAAAATCTCCGGTTCCACATTGCCCTCAACTGCGGTTGCGGGTCACTTGCCAACCGGCCAGATCGTTGTGTTCATGCCCTTATCCGATGGTGTTGAGGCGAACTCCTACGCGCGCCGGATTTCGAAAATGCTCGTCACGGAAAGCCAGTCGGCGTCTGGCAATAGGGTCGCAGCGCGGTTGAGCGCCGGGATCTTTGCAGGCACCGCCGACACCAATATTCAGCGTGCGATTGAAATCGCCGGCATTTGCCTGCGTCAAGCGCGGCAAGACGATCACAGCAACATCATGACGCATCACGCGGCAACCGGAGCCCCAGTTGCGGCGACAAGCGAGGAGACACCCTTCGCCCGCCGCCAGAAGCAAGAAGTCTTGGATCCGGCGCAGTAGACCTCCGACCGTTCGTCACTGCGGCAGAACGTTAGTCGTCCTCGATCTTGATCACCGTGCCGCTGGTTCGATCGACATCGATCTCATAGTCCGCGCCATCAAAGGTCACTTCGACTTCGATCTTGCTGCGTGAAACATCAATCTCGCGAATAGTGTAACCCTTGTCCTCAAGCTGGGCGGCGATCTCGGACACTTTGGTCCCAAGCGTATCGCCCACGGCAACAGCTGCGAGCGCAGATCCTGCCGCCAACATTGCTGCGGTCCCGAGAGCGGCCCCGGCTACCCAACTCTTCATATTTGTCATATCCGATATCCCTAATTCTTGTTTCATCGAAACCTAGAGATGGGGGCTCAATTGCGGCTCCGGGGTGGCGTTTGCATTAAGCTTTGGTCATCTGCCGCAAGGGTCGGATCTCGCCCAAAACAATAGAAGCCGGTGCAGCTGTCTGCACCGGCTTCTTTCGAGCCGCCCTGGATTTTGTGGATGCCGGGCTGCCTGATCTTAAGGCTTACTCCGCAGCAACTGCGCTCTCTGCAAGGCTTGGGTAATCCACATAGCCCTTTTCGCCGCCGCCGTAGAGTGTATCCGGATCCAGCGGGTTGAGCGGGGCGTTCTTTTCAAGACGCTCCACAAGGTCCGGGTTGGAGATGAACGGACGGCCAATCGCAACAAGGTCCAGGTTACCGCTATCGACAGCCGCAATTGCCATGTCACGGTCATAACCATTGTTGCCCATCTTGGCGCCGTCAAACAACGCATAAAGCGCTGCTAAGTCACCGCCCTCCGGGACATCCCGCGGTCCACCGGTTTGGCCCTCCACAAGATGCAGATAGGCAAGGCCGTATCCATTCAACAGTTTGATCACATGGCTGAAGACCGCCTGTGGGTCACTTTCTGTAATGTTGTTGGCGTTGGAGAACGGGCTCAATCGGATCCCCACACGGTCTGCACTCCAGGCCCCGGTCACCGCATCGACAACTTCCTTGAGGAAACGCGTGCGGTTTTCGATGGAGCCTCCGTAATCGTCGGTGCGCTGGTTTGCGCCATCTTTCAGGAACTGGTCAATCAAGTATCCGTTCGCCGCATGGATTTCCACGCCATCGAACCCGGCCGCCTTCGCGTTCAAGGTTGCCTTCCGGTAGTCTTCAACGATACCGGCGATTTCATCTGTTTCCAGCGCCCGCGGTGTTGTGGTTTCGATAAAGCTTGTTCCGTTAAACGACTTCGACGCCGCAGAAATTGCGGACGGCGCCACCGGATCAGCGCCACCCGGCTGCAGAACCGGATGGGAAATTCGGCCAACATGCCAAAGCTGGATGACGATCTTTCCGCCTTTGGCATGAACCGCATCTGTGACTTTCTTCCAGCCTTCGATCTGGGCATCCGAATAGATGCCCGGGGTCCAGGCATAGCCCTTGCCCTGCGGTGAAATTTGGGACGCTTCGGAAATGATCAAACCGGCTCTTGCGCGCTGCGCGTAATACTTGGCATGAAGCTCATATGGCGCATCATCCTCCGCACGTGCCCGGTTGCGGGTCAGCGGCGCCATCACGATCCGGTTTTTCAGTTCAATGGCTCCCGCCTTGGCCGGGGAAAACAGTTTGGTGTCGGACATCACGTTTCCTTTTCAACGATATCGACGGTTGGAACTGACATTTACGGAATGATCAGTCCATATTTAGTCCCAAAGCCCTTTCGATGGGATTTGAGACAAATAGGTTAGTCTGGGCTCAGGACAGATTTGGCCTGAGCAAGTGTCTTGGCGATCCGTTCAGTCGGAACCCCAGCTTTCCTTAATGCGAGTGTCCCAATGGCCAGCGACGCATAGGCACTGGCTTGGTCACGCGCTGTGTCCGGATTATCCGGATCAATCGCTTTTGCAATGATTTCTTCGATGGATTCCAAGTGGCGACGGCCGATGGTTGCCACATCCTGATCATGCGGCGCGAGTTCCGTAACGCAATTGATCAACATGCATCCGCGTGACCCGCCCTTCGGATCTGCCAGCGCTTCAACCATTGCCCCCACGGGATCACTCTCCGCCGTGTCGGCAACATCCTGAAGATTGTCCAAAGCCTTTTGAGAATATTGGAGCAAAGCGCGCTGAAACAGCGCCTGCTTGCTGCCGAACGTCCCGTAGAAACTGGACCTGCTGAGACCCATGGCCTTTGTCAGATCATCAAGTGACGCAGCCTCAAATCCCTTTTGCCAAAAGACATTGAGCGCGGTCTCAAGGGCCTTCGATTCATCGAACTCCCGTGGCCGTCCCGGCCCCGGCGCACGCCCGCCGGACCTTGGTCCATTTGGTTTTTGAATGTCTGCTGTGTCACTCATGATCCGGATATGGACTGCTCATTCCGGAATTACAAGACGTGCGAAAAATATTTCGGACTGCACAGTCCGGAAAGGACGTTCGAACTCGGTATACTCCTCTGCCCCGAACCCAACTTACATGCGGCAAGACCCCGAATAGGCATCGCCAACGTCATCGAAGATCCGTGCGGTGGCCTCCATCTCGTAGAGCGTGCTTGTCCGGCGAACACCTTCGACCAAATAGAAGTCCTGGATCGGGAACTGGTTGTCATTGAAACGGAAATCACCACGCACACTCTCAAAGGGCGCTGCATTCATGGCAGAAATCAGCGTTTCCGTATCCTTAATTCCACCTGTGAGTTCCAGCGAGAAATGAAGAAATTTGGCGGCATCATAGCCTTGGGCCGCATAAACGGATGGCTGGTAGCCATAGGTCCGCTGAAACTCGCGCATGAAACGCTTGTTAGCCGGATTGTCGAGGTTGGGCGCCCAGGTCGACGCAGACATCAAACCTTCAGCAGTCTCGGCCAAGTACGGCAATGAAACGCCATTGATGGTCTTGGCGGACAGGAACGGAATGGCCCCCTTCAGCCCAGAAGTGTGAAACTGGCGCACCAGCTCAACGCCCATTCCGGACGGCATGAAGGCGTAAATGGCATCTGGGCTGATTTCATCGATCTGAGCAAATTCGCCGGAAAAATCGGTTTGTCCAAGGCGTGGAAAAAGTTCGCGCGCAATCTGGCCCTTGAAATGCCGCTGGAAGGCGGCAAGCGCATCCCGGGCGGCCTCATAGTCCGGCGCGATCGTGACCACCCTCTGATAGCCCTTCAAGCTTGCAAAGCGGCCCATTGTTTCATGCACCTGATCATCTTGCGACGCAGTTGAATAGAAATACCTGCTGCAGGTCCGCCCCGCGATTGGCGCCGGTCCGGAACTGGTCCCGATGAACAGCGTTCGGCTGCGCACAACTGGATCATGTACCGCCAACATCACTCTGGAAAAATTGACGCCAACCAGCACATCAATGCCGTTGACTTCGATGAGCTCTGTAACCTTTTCAACGGCGTAATCAGGGTCCAGCTTGTCGTCGGTGATAAGGACGTTTGTTTCCAGGCCGCCGAGCGCGCCGTTTGATTGATTGACAGCGAGCATGAAGCCATCGCGCATATGCTCCCCGTAAATCGCCGCCGGCCCCGACAAGGTCGCCATGAAGCCAACCGTCAATTTGGGTGTTTCCTGCGCATATCCGGGAGCAGCGGCCATGAAGGCGCTGCAGAGTACTGCTCCGGCCAGGTGTTTGAACCGTGCGCGCACATTTTTCATCGTGTTTTGCCCATTCCTGACATGACCTCAGCACCTGAAAAGATGGACAGATTGCCCGATCAAGCACCACTCACCCGGCGACCAATGTGCCAGCCACAGGTTATGTATTTGCAAACGCCTCGAACCTTTTGGGGTTGCAACCCATCGCGAGAATTGCCGGAAATTTCCCCAGAGCCGCCGCAATCCAGCCCGCATGACGGCGCATTGGCCGGGCTTATTGGGCAGGTCTCCAACATGGCGATCGCTCCGCGCGTGCCAAACCGCAAACTCATGGAGGGCTCAATGGTAAAAGTAACTGCCCAAACCAACTCTTGCGAACCTCAGTCTGAGGGCACACCGGACAATGCAACACAAGAAACGCAAGACACTAATACTACGACAACAACCGCAAACGCTGCCACCGAAGACAATCAAAACGACCCCAGTGCCCTGGCAGCTCGCATTCTGCAATTGAGTGCAGATTTTGAAACAAAGATGCCCCAACGGCCAAAAAAGCCGGCACTGAAGGGATCAGACGAGCCCCCCTTGGATATTCCGGAGGTTCTGACCGCAGTTCCAATGGATGACTGGACACCGCGTCCAAGACGGCGACGTGTGAGCCGCGCCCTGCCCGTCCCGTATGGACCGTCATTCAAGGCCTTAGCGGTGAGCACAGTTCTGCTCGCTCTTGCAGGCACAGGTGCCATTGCGCTTGGCTTGCCGGATTTGATGGTGGGTGGTGATCCGGATGTCGTCCAGGTCGAAACCCAAACAATAACAGCGGTTCCCAAGGGTGATCTCATAGATTCGGCTTCGAATACTCCGTCTACCGTTGCGTCACTGGAAACCCCGAAGACCTTCACAAAAGCGCAGGACCGAATCCATCAGGCCTTTGCGGAAACCAAGACAAACGGCGACACACCGACAAATGAGTTGGCGAACCGGGCGATGGCGTCTTTGGATCGGGCCGCGATTGCGCAAAGCGGAGCAAGTTCTGAAACAACAGCTGCGCGGACAGTGTCGGCGAGTAGGAGTACAGAAACATCTCCACGGGCCTTTTCAAGTTCCAAACTTCGGCAAGCAGCGGGAACGCCGCTCGCGCCGTCTGTTTCGAGCGACGAGACAAAAGGAACGATCACGGCTTCTGTCAATCTGCGCGCAACTGGAACCAAAAACGGTAAAATCATCGGAGTTGTGCCGGAAGGTTCAGAAGTCAGCTTCAACGACTGCGGAAAGTGGTGGTGTGAAGTCGTTCACGACGGCAAGACGGGCTTTGTCGGCCAAAAATTTGTCGACAGGTAACATGCCCAATGGGCAACGCTGCAGGTAGAATCTTGTTAAGGCGTTGCCCTTAAACTCAATTCCCGGATCCAAAAGCGGGAGGTCCCGGCATGCGAACCACTTTCAGTCGCACTCTTTCCTACAGCGCACTTGTGGTGCCACTTTTGCTGTTTACTGTCTCTCCTTCCAAGGCAGATGACACAGACTGCGTGGTCTACGCTACGGATTATGCTAACGCACACGTTGGAAGCGGTGACATGGTCGGTGATGCTGTTTCGGGTGGCATGACAGGTGCCGTTGTCGGTGGGCAATGGAACCCATTGACCGGGGGCGCCGCCCGCGGCGCACGCACAGGCGCAGCCCTTGGTGTGTTGAACAACCTCGGCTCTGTTCCTCAAGGCTGGCAAGCGCTTTACGATATGGCTTACCAAATCTGCACACAGCAGAATTCTGGTGCTAGCGCAGCTCCGTATGGTGCAGGTGTCATGCCCAACTGCCGATCAAGCGCCAGCGTCGACGGTCCATCAGAACGGTCTCCCGACGGTGGTTTGATGGTCGGCTCGGGCGGCCGGAACTGCCGCTAACCAGTGCAGACCGTTGCGTCTTCCGTGGATGAAACAGGGCCTCCTTCTGGAAACGGTTGACCTTGCCTGCAAAGCACACTCAACTGATCGCAATTTTGTGCCAAAAAGCACCCTCAATTGATCGTTGACGACAGGACTGGTTCATGACCCGCCACCCTTTTCCATTGAAAACATTTGCAGTTGCCGCGCTGACAGGCCTCGCGCTGATGACTGCCCCGGCTTCGGCCCAACAATGTGGCGGTGATTTTCAAGCATTCCTTGCCGGCGTGAAACAGGAAGCCGTTGCCAAAGGCCTGTCCGCAAGTGCCGCAGATCAGACACTCTCCGGTGCGCAGATTGACCGGAAGGTCCTGTCGCGCGACCGGGCGCAGGGCGTCTTCAAGATGACGTTCCTGGATTTTTCCAAGCGCGTGATCTCCAGCTACCGCATGAAAAACGGCGCTGCCAACATGCAAAAATACGCCAGTGTATTTGACCGTGTTGAGCGCGAATATGGCGTCCCAGCGCCGGTCATCACCGCTTTTTGGGCACTTGAAACCGACTTTGGCGCTGTTCAAGGCGACTTCAATACGGTCAACGCGCTCGCCACGCTCGCACACGACTGCCGCCGGCCTGAACTCTTCAGGCCCCAGTTGATTGCTGCGATCGAGATGGTTCAGCACGGAGATCTGGACCCACGGAACACCACGGGCGCCTGGGCCGGCGAAATCGGCATGGTCCAAATGCTGCCCGAAGACATCATCAAGTTCGGCAAGGACGCGGATGGAGACGGCCATGTCCGCCTGAAAGCCAGCGCCCCTGACGCGATCCTGACGGCAGGTGCCTTCATCAATCATCTGGGCTGGCGGCCCGGCGAACCCTGGTTGCAGGAAGTCACCGTTCCTCAAAACCTGAACTGGGCCGAAACAGGCCTTGGCAAAACGAAGTCTGGCAACGACTGGGCCGCGCTGGGGGTTCAGCCGCGCTGGGGCCAGATTTCGGGGAACTTGCCTGCATCTCTTCTGCTGCCACAAGGCCGCAAGGGTCCGGCCTTTCTGGCGTATCCGAACTACAACATTTACTTGGAGTGGAACCAGTCGTTCATCTACACGACGTCCGCCGCCTACTTCGCGACACGGCTTGCCGGTGCCCCGCGCTACGATGCCGGTAATCCGGACCAGGGCCTGAACGATGCTCAAATGAAGCAGCTGCAGACCAAGCTGAGCGCATTGGGATATGACGTCGGCAAGATCGACGGGATTTTGGGCGCCGGAACGCGCGGTGCAGTCCAGCAGGTCCAGCAACAGCTCGGCATGCCTGCCGATGCCTGGCCAACCCCGGCCCTGTTGAACAGACTCTGATGACTGGATATAGAGAACCAAGCCCTCCGGAGAAGTACATTAAAATACAATCCAAATTTGTGCTGGCAGAATTCTATTTTCTCACGTCTGTTTTGTTTCTTTTGTTGCTGAATGGTCTGACTGCTACGGCGATTTGGGTTAGCCGAGGAGAAGTTTTGCTCCACCCTCTGGGATTTATGACGACACTTTTATTCTGTGTCCTTTTGATCGTGAGCGTACGGGGAATGTATTTCCGGCCAGTCATTTCATACTACCCCGAAGCCGGAAAACTCCTAATATCACAAAATGGCAGAGTGATTTTCATAGGGAGAATGTCCGCCCCTCGATCCAGCGACTGGCTGTGGGTTCCATGGCCGCCAATGCGTGCGCTGTCTTTTCCGCTGCTCCCGGAAGACTACAAAACACTCCGCCGCTCCATATCTTGGCTGAGTTTGGGTGATGGCTTATGGCCGCTCAAAGGCCGATTGTTTGTTGTTTGGCCTCTTTTCGTGAGATCAAAAATTTAGCCTCTGAAAGCGCCCATAGTAAAAAAAGAAGAAGTCAGACCCAATGCCCGCTCCAACCGCTGCCACCTATCTGTTCCTCGCTGCGGCCATAACCGCCGAGGTCATCGCAACATCGGCCTTAGCCAGAACCGAGAATTTCACGCGGTTCTGGCCAAGCATCATCACGGTTGTGGGCTACGGCATTTCGTTCTGGTGTCTGTCCTACCCAATCCGCGTCCTGCCCACCGGCATCGTCTATGCGGTCTGGTCTGGCGCCGGGATCGTGCTGATCACCATGGTCGCCTGGCTGGTCTTCGGCCAGAAATTGGACCTGCCTGCGGTTCTTGGCCTCAGCCTGATCATTGCTGGCGTGATCGTGATCAACGTTTTCTCAAAATCGGTCGGTCACTGAGCCACCAACCAGAGATTGACATGAGCCGGTGCCCAACCCACTCTGGTCTTGTTCTATGCCGGAGGGGGAAACCGCCGTGGACCAGGATGGTGCAAATAAGGATCTGATCGTCCGCGGGCTGGTGACGGTCGCCGCGTTGGCGATGGTCGCCGTGAGCATAGTTTATCCAGACAAGATCACCACCGAAGCACTCGTGTTTTGCGGTATCGCGGTTTTGCCTTGGGCGGGATCCTTCGTGAAGTCTTTCAAAGTCGGCAAGGATGGTCTGGAGGCCGAACTGCAGGAACTTCAGCAAGAGCTGCACCAAACCAGCGATACCGTCTCCGCCATCATCGAAACGACCGCGGAAACCGAGGAACCTCCAGCCGTTGCACCAGAGCATTCGACGCTATTGGAAACCAGCGCGCCAGACCTCATCGATGAGAATTGGCGGAAAATCCTGACTGCATTGGTGAGCGACAAGTACAGTTTCCGAACAGCGACCGGAATTGCGAAATCGAGTGGCCTGAGTTTGAGCCAGGTTCGCCAGATCTTGCCCGAGTTGCGGGATGAAAATCTTGTTCGGGAATTGAGCCGGACATCCCAAAGCCGTCAGCTTGGAAAAACACAGCCGCTGTGGGGTATCACAGCGGCTGGGCGTCATTTGATCTGATTGTTTGCTTCAAGGCTCGCATCAGCCGGCAGTTTCAGTTTCCAGTCACCTACTGGATCTTCGGCGCATCACTGCCACCCGGAGCTTCTTCGAGCACCGTTGCCTTGCCATCATCGCCTAGTAGAAACACAGCAAGAATTCTCGCAGGACCATCCCCTGTGTTAACGCCGCGATGCGTTACATTCATTGCTTCAAGAAGCCCCTCACCTTCGCGGTAGATTTTCTTGCCGATCCCCTCGTAGGTCACGGTGATTTCGCCTTCGAGGATATAGGCATAAAGAGGCGCATGATGCTGGTGCCAGTCTGTTTCCTCGCCAGGTGCCATGGTGACAACCAATGAATGGATCGCCGGATTGTTTTGCGGAAACTTGATTTCCTCTCCCGCTACGGTCAGGTTCCCGGAAAACACCTCACGCACAGCATTGTAAGGCGTCTTGGCAGCCTCTTCTTTTTCAATGGCTGCTTGAGACCCGGGTTTTGCAGCCGGTTGTGACGGGGCCGGTTTGCCGTCCGGTGTAACTGACTTGTCAGCCGCAAAGCTGATGGGCATTCCGACGGTCACTGCCAGTCCAAGGCTTGCTATCCGTAACGCCAGCCGCATGTTTCCTCCGATCAAATAAACTTCTGTCTTTGTCCGATAGCGTTTCGGAAATCAGCCCATAGTCGGAGCTCCGAAACATCTGGAAGAACCCAGAAAACGCAAGACCTATCAAATCTCTATGAAGTCTCCGGGTGCCATAGCGGCCACCTTGCCGCTGTGTTCTCCCATCGCTGTCAGGAATGCGTCCGTGTTCTGATCCAGAATCGGGAACGTGCCATAATGGCAGGGCACAATTGTGTCGAATTCAAAGAAGCGCTGACAGGCCATTGCGGCCGTCTTTCCGCCCATCGTAAACCGGTCTCCAACGGGAACGAGACCGATCTTTGGCTGGTAGATTTCATTGATCAATGCCATGTCGGAAAAGATGTCGGTGTCGCCCATGTGATAGAGGACTTTCTGGCCGGGCACTTCAACGATGATGCCATGTGGGTTGCCGAGATAAATGGCTTCGCCGTCGGTCTGTTTGGAGGAGGAGTGATCCGCGCGGACCATGCCGACCCGGAAAGGCCCTGCATCAACCATGCCGCCAGAGTTCATCGGATTGATGTTTTCGATCCCCTGGCGTGTTGCCCACATGCAGATTTCGAAATTGGCCGTCAGCTGCGCACCAGTTTCCTTCAGTATATCGATTGAATCCCCAATATGGTCGTCATGGCCATGTGTCAGGATGATGTGTGTTGCACCTTCCGCTGCTTCCTTGGGAGTCATGGCGTCAGGAAACATCGGGTTTCCGGTCAAAAATGGATCAAACAAGATGGTGGCAGCGCCGGTTTCAAGTTTGAATGCGGAGTGTCCATACCAAGTGAGTTTCATGTCCCTGTAACATCCTGCTCGATAACATTAATAACGTTTGCAGACAGTGCCCTGCAAAATTACAGTGTTGAGTTTCCGTATGTTAACATAAAGCCGCTTTTGCTACGGTGTTGCAAGACAGACAGCTTACGACCTGGAATTTTGAACGGGAAGATCGCGGAAGACGATAACCAAATTAGACAAGGCAAGAAGCCGGGCGCTGATCAGGGCGCTTTGTGCAGTCCAAAGGACATCAGATGAAGATCAGAAGCTATGTGATTTTCTGTTTTTTGCTTGCTGCTCTTTTGCCGACGATCATCTTCAGCGTTTGGTCCTATCGGGAAACCGTTGCTCGTGAGCTTGCAGATGTTCAGGACCGGCACCTGCTCCTTGCCAGGAAAGCAGCCGCGACGCTGGATCATTACCAGCAAAACCTGGTCGCAGCCGTGGAAGCGATCGGAACTTCAGCGAAGTCGAGTGAAACATCCGGCGCCTACAGCCGTCTCTTCGAACAATTGTTCATTGCGTGTGTTGGAATTACCGACAAGCGGACCGGGCACACCGAATATTTCTTCAAAACGGGGGTCTCGGGAGAAGGCCATATTGACGACGCTACCTTAGAAACCCTTCTCGGTAATTCAAATCCGGATCAGCCGGTGTTCTCAAATGTCTTGCCTGACAAGGGAGGGCGCAACCGGATCTATCTGGTCATTGAACAGAGCAATCAGACTCTCATTGGGGTGATCAAGCCGGACTATATTGTTGCACTCGGCGAGAGCATTGTCTTCGGTGAGAAAGGGCACGCGGCCATCGTCGACAGCTCGGGAACTGTGATCGCCCATCCAAGAGACGAATGGATTGCGTCCAGGAAAAACATCTCCGCAGTGCCGGTCGTCGCGCAAATGATGTACGGCAACAGCGGAGTTGGCGAGTTCTATTCTCCGGCAGTTGAGAAGCAGATGATTGCGGGCTTTGCAACGGTGCCGGGTCCGGGCTGGGGGATCATGGTTCCCCAACCGGTCTCAGAAATTCATGCCAAGGCAAGCCAGGTTCTGTATTCACTCCTTCCGGTTCTCGGGATGGCGCTCATATTTCTCGTGTTTATCGGACTATTCCTGGCGAGGTCCCTATCGCGTCCCATAGAAGAACTTGCCCATGCAATGCATCTTGGTGCGTTGAACCAGAAACTGTCTTCACTGAAAATGCCGAAAAGCCTCATGCGCTTCCGCGAGACCGAAGAAGTCTGCGACAGCTACAACACGATGGTGTCCCGCATATCGATGGCGAGCGCACAAATCGAAAAACTGGCCTTCAGTGATCATGTAACCGGACTGCCGAACCGGGATCATCTGCATCTTCAGGCAACATCCATTCTGGAAGAAGCTATAAGCCCGAAGCGTGGTGGGATCATTCTGCTGATCGACCTGGACGACTTTAAAGAGATCAACGACCTTTATGGCCATCTTGCCGGTGATCAACACCTGAAGGCGTGCGCCGAGACCCTCTCCAAGGTGGCTAAGGATACAAAGGTGAGCGCCCCCGAGGGTAAACCCTTCGCCCCGCCGATTGTCGCGCGCATTGGCGGCGACGAGTTCATCGTCATGATCCAGGGGTTGATCGATGACGAGGAGATCGAAGCGTTTCTGGCCCAAGTCCGCAATGCGTTGGCAGAGCCGATAGCCGAGCTCAACATTACTCCAGGTGCCAGCATCGGCTGCGCGAAATTCCCGAACGACGGCGTTGAGTTGATTGAGCTGATCAAGCGGGCCGACATTGCCATGTACCACGCAAAAAGGTCGGGCAAGAACAAAACCCAGGTCTATGCACCGCATATCGGGACGAAGTCTGTCTCCGAGATCAGGCGTGACCTGACCGCAGCGATCGAGGAAGAAAAGCTCTATCTGGAGTACCAGCCAAAGATCTGCACGCGGCGCCGCAAGGTGATCAGCGTCGAGGCCCTCGCCCGGTGGGAACACCCGGAGTTCGGGCTCTTTATGCCGAAGTTCTGGGTCCCCAGCCTCATGGGCTCCAATGCCATGCCGCGCCTTGGCGAATGGGTTACGAAGACCGCAATGAAGGACCTCAACAGGATCCAGTCTGAAGGGCATGATCTTTGGATGTCCGTGAACATCGGCACCGACCACTTTGTCTCAAAGGGTTTCATAAGCAACGTCGAAGCGATCCGGAATGAACTGAACTTTGATCCCGGCCTGCTAGAGATCGAAGTCACGGAAGACACTCTTTTCAGTTCGGAAGAAAAAGCCGTCGATGCATTCAACCAGCTGCACGATCTTGGCTACAGGGTTTCTATCGACGATTTTGGCCGCGGCTATTCGAACATTGCCCGGCTCGCGAACCTGCCGGTTGATTTCTTGAAGATCGATCAATCCATCATTGCTGGTGCAAGTGATGATCCACGCATTGGCACGATCATGGCCTACACGCTTAAGATGGCAAAAGAGCTCGACTGCAAAACCGTGGCAGAGGGCATTGAGACCGAACAACAGGCCGAGTTCGCGAGCAGATTGGGCGCGGACTGCCTGCAAGGCTATTTCTTCACGCCGAGCCTTCAAGTCGATGAACTTTTGAATTGGCTGGATGCTCAGCCCGGACAAAACGGTCATCCCTACTTGCGCGAAACAGATGATGCGGTCGCTCAGGCCTAACAGGTTGTCTGACCCTTTTTCCGAAAACTCTCTTTAAGCAGGAAACTGAATTTCAACTGCGCCGTGCCAGTATGTGATTGGACCTATCGCTCGTGACTTGGCCAATCAATGCGGCCTCACTGCATAAGAGACTGAATTCTTAAACTATTTGACATGGCAAAGCTTTCTTCAGAAGAAATTTTCCAGATCCTGCTGGGCACCGAACACGCGGGTAACTCCGCAACGGTTTACCGGGTTTCCTTTGCTGTCCCGAATTCGCTTTTGGGTCAAAGTCAGGGTGGCAACAACAGCGGCTTTTCGTTTGGTATTGTGCAGCTTGATGCCGGATCCAACAGTTTTGCGCAGTCTGCTTTGACATCGATCCTGCAGACAGCACGCGACACCGGCAACCTGACAAGCTCTCAATTCACGCATTTGAGCCAATATGTTGGTGCCAGCCGGCCGGACCTAAATCCGAACCTTGCGTCCACATATGCTGTAGACCGGGTCTTTTTGAACGACACCATTTTTGGCCAGCAATACGCTCAGGACATCGTCGATCAATACAGCCAGCTTTACATCGAGAGTTCGCTGCTCCCGACCCTGACAACCTTTCTCGACACAATGGAAGACCGCTGGGGCACAGGCACTGCGTTTAACAGCAGCCATCCGGATTACGCATCGGCTCTCGCGATGATCACTTCAGTCGCAAACCGGTTCGGGTCGATACGCGAAACAACAGCGCATTTTCTGGATACCGAGCCAAGCAGTCTGGCAGTCGTCAAAGCAAGGTTTGATCAGCTCGCAGCGACAACCGTCGTCGAACCAGAGGATTGGAATCTTGTACTGATTGGTGCCGATCTATGGCAAAGCACCTTTGGAACAACGAACGGAGATGACATCCTTCAAGGAACGGCTGGACATGACAGCTTGTTCGGCGGGAATGGCAATGATCAACTCACCGGCGGCCTTGGAGATGATGTCCTTGATGGCGGTACCGGTACCGATACCGTCGTGTTTTCGGGAACCCGGGAACAATATGCCATATTCACTGGCAGCGACGGACGGATCATGGTGGCCGATACCGTTGCCAACCGGGATGGCCGGGACATCGCGGCAAACTTTGAAACGATCCAGTTCTCCGGCGCCACACTCGACATATCAACCGCTTTGATCGAGCCGTCTGACACGGACAACAGCGCTTTTCAGATCTACCGGTTCTACAACTCCGAAACGGGCGCCCATTTCTTCACATCGAGCATTGAAGAGCGCAACGCGGTGATCGAGACGCTGCCGAGTTTCGTCTACGAGGGCAACAGTTACGACAGCAACGTCGCTGCAAGTGATGGAACGGCCGTCTATCGTTTTTATAACTCAGATACCGGAGTTCATTTTTACACCGCGTCCGAGGCGGAGCGCGATACGGTGCTGGACCAATTGCCGAGCTATTCGCTGGAAGGGATCAGTTACTTCGCATCACCGGATGACAGCAACGGCGGACAGGCGCTCTACAGGTTCTACAACACTTCCAACGGAACTCATTTCTACACCGTCTCTGAAGCCGAACGGGATGCCATCACACAAACGCTGGGTCACTACTCCTATGAAGGTGTTGCGTACTTTGTTGAATTTGCCTGAGAACCTTTGCTGAGGTGAAGGTCTTGTCCGCGCTCATGATCGACGGTTTGAGACGTCGATGCCATTGACCAAGTCAGTAAACTTCTCCCATCATCAACAACAGACTGGATTGGCGGCTCCCTTGCTGATAAAGGCCAGCCATGGCTAACGACCCCACCCTTTCGCTGGAAGACTTTATTTCCGCGGTTCCAGACCGCACACGACTGATCGGCCTCGACCTTGGCACGAAAACCATCGGCCTTGCGCTCTCCGATCTCGGCCGCGGTATTGCAAGCCCGATGGAAACGATCCGGCGCAAGAAATTCACACTGGACGCCGAGCAGCTCTTGAAGATCTGCAGCGAACAGGGTGTCGGGGGTCTCGTGCTCGGTCTTCCGCTCAACATGGACGGAACCGAAGGCCCGCGTGTCCAGGCCACCCGGGCCTTTACACGGAACTTGGCGCCCAAGACCGATCTGCCCATGACTTTCTGGGACGAACGCCTCTCAACGGCCGCCGTGACCCGGACACTTCTCGAAGCGGACTCAAGCCGGGCAAAGCGCGCTGAAGTCGTCGACAAGATGGCCGCCGCCTACATCCTTCAAGGCTTCCTCGACCGGCTCGGTTTTATGGGCCTCGACACCTGATCTTTTTCCCTCCTCAGCGCTGGACGCCAGATCCGCTGGTGACCGGCGCGATCTGATGAAAACCCTTTCCCCATGCAAATGATATTCTTCGCCCTCGCCCCGGTCATCCTCGTAATTGCCTCTGGATACCTGCTCGCGCGCGCCAATCTGATCAGCGGCGAACAATGGGTCGGCGTTGAACGTCTTGCCTATTTCGTTTTGTTCCCTGCTGTTCTGTTTCGCACGATCGCTCTCGCAGATTTTTCAAGCGTCCCAACCTTCGACATGGGCGCTGCTCTCTTGTCTGCGATCGTCACGCTTGCTGTTGCGCTGCTTGCCGCGCGGACATTGATCGAGAAAATCTGGGGCATCCCGGCTGTCCGCTTCACCTCCATCTTTCAGGGCTCTTTGCGCTGGAACGCCATGATCGCTCTTGCGCTAGCCGCCAACATCGGCGGCCAAACGGCACTCGCCATGCTGGCAGTGGCGATGGTGTTCATGATCCCGATCCTGAACGGCGCCAGCATCGTTGTCCTGTCGTGGTATGCCAGCGGAACCACACCTAATTTTGCAAAGATCCTCAAAGACCTTTTCACCAATCCGTTCATCCTGTCGATCTTTGCCGGTGTCCTGATGAACCTCAGCGGCCTGACAATGCCGACTGTCGTTGATGACACGCTGGAGATTTTCGCGCAGGCCGCCCTGCCGATCGGCATCATTTGTGTGGGTGCTGGACTGGATCTGAGCTCCCTACGCCGTCCAGGCCCTGCACTCACCATGGGCACCTTTTTGCGGCCGGTCTTCATGCCGTTGCTCGCCTTCCTGTTTGCGAACCTCTACGGCGTGACCGGTCAGGCGCTGACGGTCATCATCATCGCCTCAGCGGTTCCCTGCGCCAGCAACTCTTACCTGCTCGCCCGCCAGCTCGGCGGGGATGCCAAACTGATGGCCGAGATCATCACACTGCAGACACTCGCTGCGACCGTGACCATCCCGTTGGCACTGTTGCTATTCACTTAAACTACCGGCGGATAAAGGCTTTCAACGATCCCTGCGGCATCAACATCAGCCGGTAGCATGCCGTAGGTCGACCGCCAGCCGCCAGATAGCCGCGTTTTTGCAAAGGCATCTGCAACATCATCCAACTGCAACTCCTTCAAAGCTGCAGCGGCTGCTGTCAGGGCAAGGCGTTCCGTTAGAACGCGGACGTGAGCCGGATCTGCCAGCGCCTGCGCGGCAAGGCTCGGCAAGCCGCTGCACGCCGCAGTAAGAGACGCATCCCCGCTTTTCGAAAGCTCACCGAGCACAAGGTCCGGCGCTTCGGGATGGCGGCCGAGCGCACGCAGAACGTCCAGCGCCATGACATTGCCCGATCCCTCCCAGATCGGATTGACCGGCGCATCCCGGTAAATCCGGGCCATATCGAAGTCCTCAACATAGCCATTGCCGCCTAGACACTCCATGGCCTCGTAAGTCAAGGCAGGCCCCGTCTTGCAGATCCAGTACTTGATCGCAGGGGTCAGCAAGCGGGCATAAGCAGCCTCAACCGGATCTGTGTCCGCCTTCGCTGCCGCTCGCGCAAGGCGCAAGGACAGCGCCGTGGCTGCAGCCACATCCAGCGCCATGTCGGCGAGGACTGCGGTCATCAACGGCTGGTCGATCAAATAGGCACCGAACGTTTTACGGTGCCGGCAATGGTGGACGGCGCGGCTAAGCGCTGCCCGCATCTGCCCGGCTGAGCCCAGCGCACAATCAATCCGGGTCGGGGTCACCATGTCGATGATGGTTGCAATGCCCCGGCCCTCGTCGCCGAGCAGATAACCCTCGGCCCGGTGAAATTCAACTTCGGAAGAGGCGTTCGATTTGTTGCCGAGCTTGTCCTTCAGACGCTGAAAACGCAGGCCGTTGACCCGGCCATCTGCCAAAATGCGCGGGATCAGAAAACAACTTGGTCCGTTTGCCGTCTTTGCCAGCACGAGGAATGCATCGCACATTGGGGCTGAGAAGAACCACTTGTGCCCGGTGATTGCGTAGCGTCCCTGATTGCCAGCTTCGGCCGTCGACGATATGGCCCGGAGATCGGTGCCGCCCTGCTTTTCCGTCATGCCCATGCCGATGGTGATGCCGGTTTTTTCATGCATCGGGAGGAAACGGGGATCGTAGGTTCCGGTTTGCATTTTCGGCAGGATATCCGCGCAAACCTCCGGATATTGCGCCATCACGGCTGCTGCCGCGTTTGTCATGGTAATCGGGCATGTGTGGCCCGTTTCAGCCTGTGACGTCAGAAAGAACTTGGCTGCGCGCGCAACTTGGGTCGACACACCGCCGTCTAGCAGCGCGCTGTGCATCCCGGCAGCAAAGCTGTGCGCCATCAGATCATGATAGGCCGGATGGAATTCGACCTGATCCGACCGGCGGCCATGGCGGTCATGGGTTTTAAGGGTGGGAAGATGGATATTCGCCTGCCGCCCGAGCTCCAGAAACGCCTCAGCTCCCACCTCAGTGCCGTGAGCAAGGACATCCTTCAACTCCGCGGCCGAAACATGCGCTGAGACTGCAGCCAAAAGAAGCGGATCACTCGCCGCCAGATTAGACCCTCCATATGGTGGGGCCTGATTGAAAACGTCATGCGTTGCAAAGGCTTCCACCCCGGCGTCGCTTGAGGCCTGGACAGCTTCGCTCAGATGGTTTGCCAAAACGTTTCCTCCTCCCGATGAGCGCATTAGCGCCCTGTCAGTTTACGTAAGCGTAACAAGATAGTGGAAATCAATGCAACCACCAACCGTTGTGCAGTGCGCACGCGCGCCGATTGACGCTTGGTCAGCTTGGAAAATGCACCGCTTTCAAATTTGACCATTTGATCAAAGTCTTAGTCTGCATGTGGACAGCGGGTAGAGACCTGATTCCGGCCTTGTGTGCAGCCCCGTTCCACCTTAAGAAGATGATCTCGATGAGCGAGCAAGAATCCTATCGAGACAACCCTTTCCCCCATCGTCATTTGCTGGGCATTGAGGGTCTTCACCCCCACGAAATACTGGGCCTTCTGGACCGTGCCGAAGAGGCCGTGGAGATTTCCCGGCAAGTGCACAAGCGCAAGCATGTGCTGCAGGGCCGGACACAGATCAACCTCTTCTTCGAAGCCTCAACGCGCACGCAAAGCTCGTTCGAGCTGGCCGGAAAACGTCTTGGCGCGGATGTCATGAACATGGCGGTGTCCCAGTCGTCGGTCAAAAAGGGCGAGACCCTGATCGACACGGCCGCGACCCTCAATGCCATGCACCCGGACTTGCTGGTAGTCCGCCATCATGCAGCCGGCGCGGTTCATCTGCTGGCCCGAAAGGTTGGCTGCGCGGTGGTCAATGCCGGTGACGGCCCGCATGAGCACCCGACACAAGCGCTACTCGACGCGCTGACCATCCGCCGCCACAAAGGCAAGATCGCCCGGTTGACGGTTGCGATTTGCGGCGACATTGCCCATTCGCGCGTTGCCCGTTCCAACATCATCCTGTTGAACGCGCTCGGTGCCCGGGTCCGGGTGATCGCCCCGTCCACGCTCCTGCCCTCCGGGATCGCCCAAATGGGCGCAGAAGTCTATCAGGATATGCGCGAAGGGCTGAAAGGCGCGGACATCGTCATGATGCTGCGCCTGCAGCGCGAGCGCATGAACGGAGCCTTCATCCCGTCCGTCCGGGAGTACTACCGCTACTATGGTCTTGATGCGGAGAAGCTGTCTCATGCGAAGGACGATGCGCTCGTCATGCATCCCGGCCCCATGAACCGCGGTGTCGAGATCGACCCTGCAATCGCCGACGGGCCGCAAAGCCTCATCCGCGAACAGGTCGAAATGGGCGTTGCCGTACGAATGGCCGTGCTTGAAGCCCTCGCCGACAACCTACCAACAGCTTGAACCCCAGAGGACAAAAACCGTGGCACTCGACACACCCAAACCTCTGGTTCTCTCAAACGCCAGAGTGATTGATCCGGCGCGGGATCTGGACGCCCCCGGATCGATCATCATCGCCGACGGGACCATTCTTGCCGCCGGACCGGAAGCCGCCAATCAGGGCGCGCCTTACGGCGCCGAACTCATCGACTGCAAGGGCGCCATTGCCTGCCCCGGCCTCATCGACATGTGCGTGTCGGTCGGAGAACCGGGGGCAGAACACCGTGAAACCCTCGCAAGCGCCTCGGAAGCCGCGGCAGCAGGCGGCATCACCACCATCTGCACCATGCCGGACACCGATCCCGTGATTGACGATCCGGCGCTGGTCGACTTCATCCACCGGCGCGCCCGGGACACGGCAAGTGTCAACGTTCTGCCACTTGCTGCCCTCACCAAGGGACTTGTGGGCGTTGAAATGACTGAGATCGGCCTCTTGAAGGAAGCTGGTGCGGTCGCCTTCAGCAACGGCCACAAGTCCGTGCAGAACCCGCAAATCCTACGCCGGATCATGACCTATGCCCGCGATTTCGATGCGCTTGTGATCCACCACACCGAAGACCCAGCCCTTGCCGGCGGCGTCATGAACGCCGGGCTCAACGCCAGCTGGAAGGGCCTCTCGGGTGTACCGAGGGAAGCGGAAATCATCATGCTGGAGCGCGATTTACGCCTGGTTGGGATGTCCAAGGGCAAATACCATGCGAACCTGATCTCGACGTCTGACAGCGCCGATATCATCCGCACCGGGAAAGGCCGGGGGCTGAACATCACGGCAGGGATTTCGATCAATCACCTGACGCACAATGAAAACGACATCGGTGCCTACCGCACCTTCTTCAAGATGTCGCCGCCCTTGCGCGATGAAGACGATCGGCAGGCGATGATCGCGGCAATTGCAGACGGCACCATTGACATCATCTGCTCCAATCACGACCCGCAGGACGTCGAAACCAAACGCCACCCCTGGGCGGAAGCTGAAGACGGCGCGATTGGCCTTGAAACACTGCTTGCGGCGAGCCTGCGCCTGTACCACGCAGAGCAAGTGGACCTGAAGACACTGCTTGCTGCGATGACATGCAATCCGGCAGACCGGCTTGGACTGGAAACCGGGCGTCTTTCAAAAGGCGCGCCGGCCGATGTCATTGTCTTTGACCTCGACCGCCCCTGGGTTCTGGAAAAGAGTGCCATCCGCTCGCGCTCCAAGAACTCCCCGTTCGAAGACGCCCGTTTCTCAGGCCGTGTTATGCGCACCGTGGTCGGCGGCAAAACCGTCTTTGCGCATGGGTAACTAACGGTCTGGCCGATGTCAGGCCGGGTTCTCTTTCAGCCACACCATGACATCGGCAGCATTCCGGTCGGGCGGAAATACCGGATAGAACGCCTTGATCACAACGCCGTCCCGAACGATCAACGTCAGGCGCTTTAAAAGCGTCTGACCATCGGCTTCGAAGGACGGCAAATCAAGGGCATTCGTGAGGGTGACATCCGCGTCCGACAACAGCGGAAACGGCAAATGAAGCCGCTCGACGGCCTCCACCTGATAGGCGGTTGATTGGGTGGACAGACCGAAGATGTGAGTAGCCCCGAGGGCCGAAAGCTCTTTGAAATGATCCCGGAATGCACAGGACTGCGGCGTGCAGCCTCGCGCACCGGGGATCATGTCCCAGCCGTCCGGCAACGGCACGCCCGGCTGCCCTGTCTTGGGGTAGATGTAAATCACGCTGGTTCCGGTTAGATTTGCCAGCTGCACCTTGCTACCGTCCGTAGCCGCCAAGTCCAGGGGAGGCAGCGTCATACCCTCAACACGCGCAGCCGTACCGTCATCCTCTGGCGCCGGTAACTTCGACCAATCCACATCTGTCAGGCTCACAGGATTTCTCCAGATTTCGTTCGTGCTTTATATGAATTCCAAATCTGGAATTGCCCTGCAAGATGGCAAGGTTATAAGTTGTGCGCAAATGCCGCGATGACTGTTATCGATAGCGGCAATGTTTTCTGGATGGGAAGAAACACCGAAAAATGCCTGATCCGATCAGCTGGGAATTTGCCTGGCCTTACTATCTGGCCGCCCTCGCCTTTGGCTATTTGCTCGGCACCATTCCGTTTGGCCTGATCCTGACGAAACTTGGCGGACATGGGGATATCCGCAAGATCGGTTCCGGCAATATCGGCACCACTAACGTGCTGCGCACCGGCAGCAAGAAACTGGCCGCCGCAACGCTTCTGGGCGATGGGTTGAAAGGCACTGTTGCGGTCCTGATTGCCGCCCGGTTCGGACCGGATACGGCCTTGATTGCCGGTTTCGGCGCGTTTTTGGGTCACCTTTTCCCGGTCTGGCTGAAATTCAAGGGCGGCAAGGGCGTTGCCACTTATCTCGGCATCCTCTTGGGCCTTTATTGGCCGATGTTCCTGATCGCCGCTCTCACCTGGATCGGGATGGCGTTTGTTTTCCGCTATTCCTCGTTGTCGGCCCTGACCGCCTCGGCCGTCACGCCCATTATTCTCTATTTCGGCTTCAGCCAGTTTCAGCTGGGCGAGATGTTTCTGGTCCTCACCCTCTTGCTCTGGGCCAAACATCACGAGAACATCGGCCGGCTTCTCAAGGGACAGGAGAGCAAGATCGGCAAAAAATCGAAACCGGCAGAGGCCTCGGCCTCCGAGCCGCCCCCGGGAGACGGGTGAGCCGCCCGGCGCACGATAAAACCCTTCGCCTCTCCGAGGCCCAGCGCCTTGCCTGGCTTCGTTTAATACGCTCTGAAAATGTTGGTCCTACCACGTTCCGTGACCTTCTGAACCACACCGGGTCTGCCGAAAAGGCTCTGGAGCTTTTGCCCGAGCTCTCCATGCGGGGCGGCAAGAAAAGCTACCGGCTTTGCACGCAAGACGATGCCGAAGCCGAACTTGAGGCCCACGTACGGTCCGGTGCCCGCCTTGTGGCCCTTGGCGAGCCGGAGTATCCGCCGCACCTGCGCCACATCGACGGTCCGCCACCTCTCTTGTCCGTGAAGGGGGGATCCGTCACTGCCCGGCCCAAGACGCTGGCGATCGTGGGCGCGCGCAATGCTTCGCTGTCGGGCCGGAAACTGGCCGCAACGTTTGCCCGTGATCTTGGCAGCGCGGATTTCGTCATCGCCTCCGGCCTTGCCCGCGGCATTGATGCCGCCGCTCACGAAGCAGCCCTCTCTACCGGGACCGTAGCCGTCTTTGCCGGCGGCATTGATGTGCTCTACCCGAGTGATCATGACCGGCTTTTGGCGGCAATTCTTCAAACTGGCGGCGCGGTGATCAGCGAAATGCCGTTTGGCTGGAAGCCACGCGGGCGCGATTTCCCCCGGCGCAACCGGCTGATTTCCGGCGTTTCGCTCGGTGTCATCGTGATCGAAGCGGCCAAGAAATCCGGATCACTTCACACGGCGCGGTTTGCGCTGGAGCAGAACCGGGACATTTTCGCAGTTCCCGGCTCCCCGCTTGATCCGCGCTCGGACGGGGCCAACAGCCTTATCCGCCAGGGCGCGGCACTGGTGACAAACGCCAAAGACGTTCTGGAGGATCTCGGCGGCCGGATCGAACCTGTCCTGCCGTTTGATCAGGACTTTGGTGAACCGGACAAGGACCTCTTGTCAGCAGTCAAGGAACCGGATGAAAGCTTGCGCGCCCGCATCATCTCCGCCCTCGGCCCCACACCGGTCGATTTTGATGAACTGATCCGGTTTGCGGACGTGCCGCCGCGCATGGTGCACATCATTTTACTGGAACTTGAACTTGCCGGACGGCTGGAACGGCACCGCGGCAACAAAATATCACTGCTATTGTGAGGAAATTTTCCCCATATATGTCAGTGGATAACCTCTCTGCAAAACGGACAGCTTGACCCCGGTCGCGCAAAGGTCCATTTGACACGCGGCGCATGATCCGTGATCGTCTGCGCCACAAAATCAGCTTCTCTCCCGGGCAAACTCCTCCGTCCCGGCACAAAAATTTTGGGTAAGAATGAACGTCGTCATTGTGGAATCGCCGGCGAAAGCCAAGACGATCAACAAGTATTTGGGCTCGGATTATACCGTTCTGGCCTCTTATGGTCATGTGCGGGATCTGCCCCCCAAAGACGGTTCGGTCAAACCCGACGAAGACTTCGCCATGAGCTGGCAGGTCGATAGCAAGTCCCAAAAGCGGTTGAGCGAAATCGCCAGCGCGGTCAAGGATGCTGACCGCCTCATTCTCGCAACCGACCCCGACCGCGAAGGGGAAGCGATTTCGTGGCACGTTCTGGAAGTTCTCCAGAAAAAGCGTGTTCTAAAGGACAAACAAATCGAGCGGGTGGTGTTCAACGCGATCACCAAGAAGGCAATCCTTGAGGCGATGGACAATCCGCGCCAGCTGGACACACCGCTGGTCGACGCTTACCTCGCCCGCCGTGCGCTCGACTATCTGGTCGGCTTTACCTTGTCTCCTGTTCTGTGGCGCAAGCTGCCGGGCGCCCGTTCTGCCGGCCGTGTGCAGTCTGTGGCGCTCCGCCTCATCTGCGACCGGGAAATGGAGATCGAGACCTTTAATCCCCAGGAATACTGGTCGATCTTCGCTGGGATGAAGACACCGGCCGGCGATGTGTTCCAGGCAGGTCTGACCGGCTTTGACGGGAAGAAAATTGGCCGCCTCGACATCAAGACGGGCGTCGAAGCCGGCGCCATCAAAACGATGCTGGAAAGCGCCAGCTTCAAGGTTGACAGCGTTGCCTCCAAGCCGGCCAAGCGCAATCCGGCCGCGCCCTTCACCACTTCAACCTTGCAGCAGGAAGCGTCCCGCAAGCTTGGCTTCTCCGCTTCGCGCACCATGCAGGTGGCTCAAAAGCTCTACGAAGGCATTTCCATCGGCGGCGAGACGTCGGGCCTCATCACCTACATGCGTACCGACGGCGTCTCGATTGCAGGTGAAGCGATTGCCGCGGCCCGCTCAGTCATCGGACAGGATTTTGGGGACAAATACGTTCCGGAAAAGCCACGCGCCTACTCCTCCAAGGCCAAGAACGCGCAGGAAGCCCACGAGGCGATCCGCCCGACCGACCTGGCCCGCCGCCCGAAAGAGGTCGCGGCGTTCCTCGACCAGGATCAGGCCAAGCTCTATGAGCTGATCTGGAAGCGGACCATGGCCTCCCAAATGGAATCGGCCGTTCTTGAGCGCACCACGATTGAAATTCTCGCAGACGGCTCCGGCAAACGGGCAAATCTGCGCGCAACCGGCTCGGTTGTCCGCTTCGACGGTTTCCTGGCGCTTTATCAGGAAAGCCGAGACGATGATGATGATGAAGGCTCCAAGCGCCTGCCGGCCGTTGATCAGGGCGCGGCGCTGACCGCGACCTCCATCGACGGCACCGCAGAGCCGATTGAATCCTCCCAGCACTTCACCACCCCGCCGCCGCGCTACACCGAGGCGAGCCTGGTGAAGAAGATGGAAGAGCTCGGCATTGGCCGCCCGTCCACCTATGCCTCAACGCTGCAAACCCTGCGCGACCGGGAGTATGTGGAGCTGGAAAAAAAGCAGCTGGTGCCGCAGGACAAGGGCCGGATTGTCACCGCGTTCCTGGAAAGCTTCTTCCAGCGCTACATCGAGTTTGATTTCACCGCGAGCCTGGAAGAACAGCTCGATAAGATTTCAGCAGGTGAATTGTCCTGGTTGGATGTCCTGAAAGACTTCTGGACAGCCTTCTCAGGATCCGTTGACGAGATCAAGGATCTGCGCGTTGCAGAAGTCATCGATGCACTGAATGAACTACTCGGGCCCCACATCTTCCCGGAAAAGGAAGACGGCTCCGATGCCCGCAAGTGCCCGGCCTGTGACACCGGAAGACTGTCGCTCAAAGTCAGCCGCTGGGGCGCTTTCATTGGCTGTGAAAACTATCCGGAATGCGGCTACACCCGCCAGCTCGGCAAGCCGAACGGTGAAGACGGCGAAGCCGATGACGGCCCCAAGGTGTTCGGTGAAGATCCGGAAACCGGCTTGGAAGTCTCGCTGCGCACCGGCCGCTTTGGTCCATACGTTCAGCTCGGTAATGAAGCCAAGCCGAAACGCTCGTCATTGCCCAAAGGCTGGTCGGCCGCGGACATGGATCTTGAAAAGGCCTTGCAGCTGCTGTCGCTGCCACGGGAGGTCGGCGAGCATCCGGAAGACGGCAAGATGATCACGGCCGGCCTTGGACGCTACGGCCCGTTCGTGTTGCATGACGGCACCTACGCGAACCTCTCCTCGCCGGACGAGGTGTTTTCCGTCGGCATCAACCGCGCGGTCGATGCCCTGGCAGAAAAACGCGCCAAGGGTGGCGGACGCCGGGGTGCTGCGGCAACGCCGTTGAAAGAGCTTGGCGAGCATCCGACCGAAGGTGGACCGGTCAACGTTTATGATGGCCGCTATGGGCCTTACGTCAAGCACGGCAAGGTCAATGCGACGCTACCCAAGGACACCGCTCCGGAAGCTGTGACCATGGAACAGGCTGTGGAACTGATCGCGGCTAAGGCGGCCAAGGGCGGCACCAAGAAAAAGGCGGCCGCCAAGAAAACCACGGCGAAAAAGACAACAACCAAAAAGGCAGCGGCCAAGGACGGTGAGGAAAAGACCACCGCCAAGAAGCCTGCTGCTAAGAAAACGGCAGCCAACAAGACAACGGCAAAATCCGCGGCCAAGGCCAAGGTGGACGCATCGTCTGAAGAGGTGCCCTGGGACGATCCCTCTTGAGCGCAAAACGCATTGACACGCGCAAACACACAAAACGCAAACACGCCAAGGTGCCAGGTGACATGCCCTCCCGCGAGGACATCCTGGCTTTTGTTGCCGACAATCCGGGCCGGGCGGGCAAGCGGGAAATCGCCCGCCATTTTGGCATCATCGGCGGTGCGCGGATCCACTTGAAAAAGATCCTCAAGGATCTGGCCGAAGACGGGCTCATCGAAAAGCGCAACAAGCGCATGATCCGGCCGGGCGACCTGCCACCTGTGTTTGTGGCAAACACGGTTGCCCGCACATCCGATGGCGACTTGCTTGGTACACCGGTGGACTGGGACGATGAGGCCGGCAATCCACCGCACATTCTGATCCTGGCGGGCAAAACAAAGAACACTCAGCCCGGCCTTGGCGACAGGGCGCTGATCCGTCTGACCGAAGGCGACAGCGGTTCGGAAGCCGAGTTCACCGCGCGGGTCATTCGCGTTCTGGAAAAACGCCAGGGCGCGATCCTGGGCATCCTCAGAAAGCGGGACGGCAACCGCCCGCCCTACCTGGAGCCCATCGACCGCAAGCAACGCGAGCTGGATGTCGATCCGGCGGAGATGAAGGAAGCCGAAGACGGCGATCTCGTAAGCGTGCAGATAACACGCTCCGGAAAATATGGTCATCCGCGCGCTGCGATCGTGGAACGCTTTGGGTCGATGAACTCCGAAAAAGCGGTCTCCGAAATCGCGCTGCACTCCCATGGCATTCCGCATGTTTTCCCAAATGCGGTCGAAGCCCAGGCAGAAAGCGCCAAGCCGGTTGAAAAGCTTGGACAACGCGAGGATTGGCGGCAGATCCCGCTGATCACCATAGACCCGCCCGATGCCAAGGACCACGACGACGCAATTTACGCCGAGCCGGACGAGGATCCGCGCAATGAGGGCGGCTATGTTGCCTATGTGGCAATTGCCGACGTCGCCCATTACGTGACACCCGGCTCTCCCATGGACCGGGAAGCGAACTTGCGCGGCAATTCGGTGTATTTCCCGGACAGGGTCATTCCGATGCTGCCGGAGCGCATTTCCAATCAGCTGTGTTCATTGCGGGAAAAGGAAGACAAGCCGGCGATGGGTGTGCGCATGGTCTTCGACAAGACCGGCCGCAAGATCAGCCACACCTTCCACCGCGTTCTGATGCGCTCGGCGGCAAAGCTCTCGTACATCCAGGCGCAAAAGGCAATTGACGGGGTCACCGACGAAAAGACGGAAACGCTGCTGGACGGCGTTCTGAAGCCGCTCTGGGCCGCCTATGCCGTTCTGCAAAAAGGCCGGGACGCGCGCGAGCCGCTGGAACTGGATTTACCGGAACGCAAGATCAAACTGAAGGAAGACGGCACCGTTGACCATGTCTTCGTGCCCGAGCGTCTCGATGCGCACAAGCTGATCGAAGAATTCATGATCCAGGCAAACGTTGCGGCTGCCGAGACGCTGGAAAAGAAAAAGACGCCCCTGCTATACCGGGTGCATGATGCCTCAACGCCTGAAAAGCTGGAGAACCTGAAAGAATTCCTGTCGACCATCGACATGAAGCTGCCCTCCTCCGGCGGTCTGCGGCCATCCGTGTTCAATGGCATTTTGAAAAAGGTCAAGGACACACCGCAGGCACATCTGGTGAATGAAATCGTCCTGCGGAGCCAGGCGCAGGCGGAATACACCCCGCAAAACATCGGCCACTTCGGTCTCAACTTGCGCCGCTATGCCCATTTCACCTCACCGATCCGCCGCTATGCCGACCTCATCGTCCACCGCGGTCTGATTTCGGCACTTGGACTTGGGAAAGATGGCTTGCCGGAAGGTATTGAGAGCAAACTGGAGGCAATCGGCGGCGAGATTTCCGGAGCCGAGCGCCGTGCCATGCTCGCCGAACGCGATACAATCGACCGATTGATTGCCCTTTGGATGAGCGATCAGGTTGGCGCAACATTCCAAGGCCGGATCGCCGGTGTGGTTAAATCCGGCATGTTTATCCGCTTGGAGGACACCGGCGCAGACGGGTTCGTGCCCGCCTCCACCATCGGCCTCGATTACTACCGCTACGACGAAGCGTCGCACGCCCTGATAGGTGACAAAACCGGCGAAACCTACCAACTTGGGGACCAGGTCGAAGTTCGGCTTGTGGATGCAGCTCCATTCGCCGGCTCTTTGACGTTTGAAGTTGTGAGCCACGGACGGATTGCCGGAAAGGCGATCCGCAAGCCGGTGCCCAAGGCACGGCGCGGTCCTCCGAAAGGAGGCGCACGTGGCGGCGCGAAGGGCGGCCCCAAGGGCCCGAAGGGCAAGGCCGCTCCGCGGAAAAAGACCCGAAGGTAGGTAAAGTGACGGTCCGGTATGAATTGAACGGCGTTGAGGAGACCATCGACGAAGCGCCGGAAAAACCCAAACGTCCTCTCATGCAGGCAATGATGCGCGGCGCCATGGGCCGCTGCATGTCCTGTGGCAAAGGCCGGCTTTTCGATGGATTTCTGGCAACTCAGAATGCTTGCAGCAACTGCGGCGAAGAGTTCCACCATCAGCGCGCGGACGATGCCCCACCCTATTTCACGATCACGATCGTTGGCCATATCATCATCCCGGGCCTTTTGATCGTAGAAATGATGTGGCGGCCAGAACTCTGGATCCACATGGCCATCTGGATCCCGCTGACCATCATTTTATCCTTAGCCCTAATGCGACCTATCAAGGGTGCTTTGGTGGGGCTACAGTGGGCGTTCTACATGCATGGATTTGATCCGGATGCAGAAGATGACCTGCCCGCTGCATCCCCCCACCTTGAAAGCCCGAGATGAGCGATTCCTTTAAAGAAAAATTGGACAAAGACGAGCAAGCCGGAAACCACCCCTATATTCGCCCAAAAGATGCCGCGACGCTTCTGATCCTTGATCGCTCAGGTTCTGGCGACGTTAAATTGCTGATGGGCCGCCGGCATATGCGGCACACCTTCATGCCAGGAAAGTTCGTGTTTCCAGGTGGTCGGGTCGATCCGAGTGATTCCCGCATCTCAAACGTTCTGCCTTATCATCCGCAGGTTGAGGCCCGCCTATCCGAGGGTCTGAAGAATTCGAAAACGGCTGCGCGCGTGCGCGCCTTTGCGCTTGCTGCCATTCGGGAGACCTACGAGGAAGCCGGCATTTTCATCGGCCGCAAGGCTGAGGCGGAACAACTGCGTTTGGGGATCGGATTTGAGGCCTTCGCAGAACGCCATGTCCAGCCGGACCTTGGCGGCATGCGCATGATCGCTCGCGCGATCACACCACCGCAGCGCCCACGCCGCTTTGACACGCGGTTCCTGGCCATCTGGGCCGATGCGATTGCCGACAAGTTGCCGGGCGGCCACGGCCCGTCTGGTGAATTGGAAGACTGCGCCTGGTTGACTTTTGACGAGGCGCGCCAGAAGGAGCTGCCGCTCATCACCACAAAGATCCTTGAGGATCTCGAGACCCGGCTGCGGCAGGATCCGGACCTCTCCCCGGAGACCCCGGTTCCTTATTACTTCTTCAAAAAAGGCCGCTTTGAAAAAGAGATGCTTTAGCGCGCGGCCCACGAAACATTCCCATACGGCGCGGGCACCGAAAGAAACCAAACTTTTCTCCGGCAAAACTCTCCGAGACCTCAGGCAACACTTGACTTTCCCGCCGTGATGAGTAGTTTGCGCGCTGATTTCAGACATTGGGGCAGATTCACCGCCAGCCCATCTGGCCATAAGAACCCTTTGCCCGATAACCGAGAACAGGATCCAAGGCCATGGCCAAGGCGACAACAATCAAAATCAAGCTTCTGTCCACGGCGGACACCGGCTTCTTCTATGTCACCAAGAAGAACTCCCGCACCATGACCGAGAAAATGGTCAAGCGGAAGTACGACCCGGTTGCCAAGAAGCACGTTGAGTTCAAGGAAGCCAAGATCAAGTAATCATTGATCATTCCGAAAGCTGAAAAACCCGCCGTTTCCGGCGGGTTTTTTGTTTTCAGTTGTGAAGAGTGTTTAGGCGGCTTCGACGTTGGTCAGGAACTGCTCGATTTCGGCCTTCAGCTGATCCGTGCGTTTGGCCAGATCCCCTGCGGATTGCAGAACGTCATTTGCAGAGCCCAGTGTGTGCTGCACCGCGCCGGACAAGTTCGTCATGTTGGAAGAGACGAATTCGGTTCCATGCGCAGCCTTCTGAGCGTTCTGGGTGATCTCGCTCGTCGCCGCACCTTGCTCATGAACCGAGCCTGCGATGTTCCCGGTGTAGGAATTTACCTCTTCCATAATCGACGTGATTTCCGCAATCGACTTGGCTGAATCCTGGGTCGCATCCTGGATGGCGGTAATCTGAGCGCTGATCTCTTCCGTGGCCTTGGAAGTCTGCGTGGCGAGCTCTTTAACTTCTGCCGCCACAACCGCAAACCCCTTGCCCGCTTCGCCCGCGCGGGCCGCCTCAATGGTCGCATTCAATGCAAGAAGGTTTGTTTGCTCAGCAATCGCCTGGATGAGGGTAACCACCTCGCCGATCTTCGTTGCAGATTCGGCGAGCCCCTCAACCTTCACGTTGGTTGACCGTGTGCCCTCAGTTGCGCGTTCCACAATCTGCGTGGTTTCAGACACCTGCCGAGAGATCTCAGTGATCGACGCGGAGAGCTCTTCCGCAGCGCTGGCAACCGTTTGGACGCTCAAGGTCGTGTCCTGACAGGACGTCTGGGTTTCGTCAGCCCGTGTCGCGCTCGTCTGAGAAACCTCAGACAATGTGGTGGCCGTTGCATCCAACTGACCGACCGTATCGCCAACTTGATCAAGAACCCCAGACACACTGCTTCTGAACTGGGCGATCATGGACTTCATGCGATCCTGGCGGCCAGCGGCCTCAGCTTCCGACTGTTCGCGCTGACTGCTCAACACAGCGCGTTCTTCCGCCTTTTTGCGCAGTGTGGACAGAGCATTTGCAAGGATCCCGATCTGATCAGTGCGGTCCGCGAACGGAATATCGATCGTCAGATTGTCTTCCGCGATTTGCTCGGTCACAGAGGCAAGTTCCGTGACAGGCCGCAACTGGCGCTGAATCAGGAAAACCAGGAGACCAAGCGCTATCAGGACCACCGGCAGTGCGAGCATGGTGAAGCGCGACATGATCTCGCTGACATTGGCCTGAACGGCCGCTTTCTCGACACCCGCATAAAGAATACCGATGATGTCGCCGCCCGGCGTGAAGATCGGCTCATAGACAGTGTAGTAGTCTTTGCCCAGGATGGTCGCCTGACCATGGAATGTTTCACCTTTGGTAACGACTGGGTAAACTGCACCCTTCTTGCCAAGGGGAGTTCCAACAGCGCGATTTCCGTCGCCCTTGATGATGTTCGTTGACTTGCGCCAGAAATCCTGGCTATCAGCTTCCCAAGCGAACACAGTTGCCGTTTCGCCGGTCATGCGCCCGATCGTGTCGATCATGTCGTGATTGGCGAACTCGGGGATTTCCGCCAGCTCAATACGCTGGACGTCGCCGTCGCCTCTCCAGGACACTTTTGTTCCCTCGATATCCCGCGCCATGATGGTTGCAGCGACACGAAGGTTAGCAGCCTGTTTGGTAACCGCGGTTTGCTCCGCCTGATTTGCCGCCACCTGATAGACAATACCGCCGACAACAAGCATGGAAAGTGTGAGCAATGCGGCGCTCGCCAATGCAAGGGACGCAGTGACGCTCAGTGAAGAAAGACGTTTGATCATATTCCACCCCTAGAAAAACTGGGTGGGATCATAGCTTCCGCAAGGTTAAAGATAGTATAATCACATACATCGTAAAAGTTGCGGAGTAGCGTTCGCACATTAGTAAAATATTCTGAGAAGCCGACTCAGCTGACGCGTACATTTCTTAAGCCCTCGCTCATGGTCAGGCTAATATTTGAAAGATGTTTCAGCGAGTTAGTGGTCGGCGGGAACACGGTATTCGAGGAGGCCACTCTTCGACCGGTTCCCTGCCGACCTACCCCACGGACCCAGGAGATGCGGCGGACCTGAGCAATCCCGAGGGGAAACTGATCTCGTTTGCTGCGAAAAATTCTGCATGACAAACGGTTGTCAGGCCGAAACCTAACAAAACCTACACTAACTCAACATTGTTCAAATGCAATATTTTCCGTGGAAAGCACACAGAAAGATGAGGATTTTAATTAATGCGTAACCTTAACGTGATCGTCGGCAAACTATTACAGACGAAAGACCTAGTCGTTTTTTCGAATGAGTATGTCACAGAGCGCCAACAGACGGAGTGGCAATCCACGGGATGGAGCGATTCTTTGCCGACTTAAGGCTCACCAAGGAACGACTTGACCGTTTCCAGGAATTTGGAAACCGATATTGGCTTGGATATGTAGGCTTCACAGCCACCTTGGCGGATACGCTCTTCATCCCCCTTCATGGCAAAGGCAGTGACAGCAACAACTGGAATCGACGAAATACTCTCGTCTTCCTTGATCCACTTGGTAACTTCAAGGCCGGAGACTTCGGGCAGCTGAATATCCATGAGGATGAGATCAGGCCGGTTTTCGCGCGCCAGTTTTAATGCTTCAATACCAGTTCTTGTTTGAAGCGTATCAAAACCGTGTGCCTCGAGCAGGTCATGAAACAACTTCATGTTCAACTCGTTATCTTCCACGATCAACACGGTTTTCGCCATATATTTCAGGCCCTTCGCCGGCTGGAGCCGGTCCTACTCTTTTTTGACGCGAAGTCGTCTTATCCCTTGTGGAACCCATCCCCGGGTCGCATTACAACTCTTCTAACCCGGAATCGTTTCAGAAAGGCAAAAAAACACAATGAAAAATGTGCAAGGAAAATCATTGAGTGTTGAAGAAGCTCAGGGAATTGCGACGCAAGCCCTTGTGCAGCTCAGCCAAGACCCTGAACAGGTCGGCCGGTTTTTAGCCTTTTCCGGCATTGGCCCGGACCAAATCCGGGACGCTGCAAGCGAGCCCGGGTTCCTGGCTGGCGTCCTTGAATTTTACATGATGGACGAAGCACTTCTTCTGGCCTTTTGCGAAAATGCCGGCCTCCGCCCGACGATGATGGCTGCCGCCCGCTACGCCTTGGCCGGAGGTCCCGAGTACGATGCCTGAGCCAACCCCCGTGCTTCCGGAAGTCCTTGCACAAATTCAAAGCCTGCCAGCTTCAGACCGCCCCTTGATCATCTGCGATGTCGATGAAGTCATCCTTCATATGATCCTGCATCTGGAGGAGTACCTGAATAACAAGGGCATGCACTTCCTCAACCACTCCTATCGGCTGACCGGTAACATCGCGCATACTCAGGATGGGACACCGGTGCCGGCGGATCAGGTCAAGAGGCATCTGATCGCCTTCTTCGATGAGGTCAGCCATCAGCAGGTCATGGTTCCGGACGCAAACACCGCTCTTGCCGAGCTCACAGACCAGTGGGACATCGTTCTGTTGACCAATTTACCCGGCTCCCACAACAAACCGGTGCGGGAAACACTGCTGAGAGGTATGGGGATCCCCTATCCCGTGCTGACAAATTCCGGGCCAAAAGGCGGTGCTGTTGCAGCTCTTGCCGGCGGACGCGCCCATCCCGTTGTATTCATTGATGACAGTCCGACCAATCACCGGTCTGTTCAGGCATCTCTGCCCGCCTCTGTCCAGATTCAGTTCATTGCCGATCAACGCTTCCTGAGCTCGGTTGAACCGGAGCCTCATATCGACCTACTCTCCGGTGACTGGCGCGAGACAAGCCGGTTCATCAGGTCTATTCTTTAGGGCTGGTTTTGAAGTCCGGTACGAGCCTATGACAGAAGAGCCCAAAGCCCTATGCCGGGATTGCGGCGCGCGCGCCCCGCAGCATGTAAGCCGTTGCCCGTCTTGCGGCAGCCCACGGCTTTTAGCGCACCCGGAGCTCGACACGCTGTCGATTGCCCACATCGACTGCGACGCGTTTTACGCCTCGGTTGAAAAACGCGACAATCCGGAACTCCAGGACAAGCCCGTGATCATCGGCGGGGGTCAGCGAGGTGTGGTATCGACCTGTTGTTACATCGCCCGCATTTCTGGCGTTCGCTCGGCCATGCCGATGTTCAAGGCTATGGAAGCGTGTCCTGAGGCCGTGGTGATCAAACCCAACATGGAAAAATACTCCAAGGTCGGCAAGGAAATCCGCAGCCGCATGCAGGCCTTGACGCCACTGGTCGAACCCTTGTCGATTGACGAGGCCTTTCTTGACCTCACCGGCACAGAGCGCCTCCACCACGCAAGCGCCGCCGAAACCCTTGCCAAGTTCATCCGGGACATTGAAGCTGATATCGGCATTTCGGCAAGTGTCGGCCTTGCGCCGAACAAGTTCCTCGCAAAACTCGCCTCGGATTTGGAAAAGCCACGGGGGTTTTCCGTGATTGGTGCAGCAGAAGCGGAACAGCGCCTTGCCCCCATGCCTGTCGGCAAGATTTGGGGCGTTGGGAAAGTCTTCCAGAAGAAACTCGACCGCGACGGCATCCGAACGATTGGCCAGCTACAAACGATGGATGCCAACACATTGGCGCGCAGGTATGGCTCTATCGGGTTGCGCTTAGCGCGCCTCTCCCACGGCGACGACAGCCGTGATGTGACCCCTTCGCGCGGTGCGAAAAGCGTTTCCACCGAAACCACCTTCCGCACAGACATATCGGACTTCAATGTCCTGAAACCGATCTTAAGAGACTTATCTGAAAAGGTGTCGTTCCGCCTGAAAAAGTCCGAGATTGCCGGGCGTGGCATCACCCTCAAGCTGAAGACCTCCGAGTTCAAAACAATCACCCGTGCACGTCATTTGACCGACCCGACACAGCTGGCGGACAAGATATTTGATGCAGGGGTCGCCCTCTTGGAGGCGGAAACCGATGGCCGCCGTTTCCGTCTGATCGGCATTGGGGTCAACGACCTCTCAGATGCCTCTCAAGCGGATCCGGAGGACCTGCTCGACGCAACATCAGGACGCAAGAAAAAGGCCGAACTCGCCATCGACAAACTGCGCGGCAAGTTCGGAAATTCTGCTGTTGAGCTTGGTTTGACACATGCCGCCAAACAGGCGCGCAAAGCCGCCGAAGACAAGTAGACGATTACTCGCAGTCAGACTTGTCTGTCAGATCCCGAAGTTCCAGCGCCGTCATCGTTCCCGCAATTTTGAAATCACCGTAATCCAGAACAAGTTTGTCACTCACACCGTTTTCAAACAGCCTGAAAGACAACTGGTAGACGGGTGTCTGTTCGCCGGAATTTTCCTGCGTGGAGGGATCGAAATAAGCGACGGTCACCGGCCAGGACGCAACAGTATCCAAGGCGTCCTGCCGTTCGCCATCAATTTCCGGCACAATGCCGACGGCCTTGGCCCCGATGACGGCAGTGGTTCCAAAGACCTTGTCGCCAGTTTCAGCTCCATCGTAGATATCACTCGCGGTGAAGTGCCCGCCGTCCTGCGCGGTCTTCACTATGTTCATCAGGTGCTCTGTTGGAAACTGAACATCTTGGCCGATCTGCAACGACTTTTCGTCCGGTTCTTTCAGTTCGACCGCCTTCAAACCCGTTTCTGTCCGCGCCAGTCCCCGGCTCGATTCGACCAGTTTCTGATCGACATAGGTCTTGGACAAAAACTGATAGCTCTCAGCATCCGGGCCCTCGAACGAAGTGGTCTGAAGATCTGTTACCTGGGAGCCACCACTCAGATCACGGAACTCGGTGACAAACCGGAAATTGACGCTGTACCCTTCACAAGCATTGCCTGAAAACTCATAGACCATGCGTCCGGTGAGACCAGCAATCCCGGACTGCTGCTCGGTATCGGCAAGCTTCATGTCATAGACAGCTCTGTGCGGGGCAAGCTGTATGCCCGCCACTTTGGCAGCTGCTTCACTAGCACCAGACGTGACAACCACAATGGCAACCACAGCGCACTTCAATAGAAAAGCAGTCTCAAAAGCCTGGCCTGAAACGGTTCGCCGCATCACATTTCCTCGTCACCGCCGTTGGAGCGGAAATTTCTTGTTTCTACTCTTTTATTCGGGTTCATGCCGGACTGCTAGCAAGGAATGCCCGGCCCCACTGATAATGTAGGTCACAAATACAGGCACAAAAGCGCCAATTGGACTTTGTTGAGTAACGAGGTGCCGAGCAAATACCGCCTCCGTCTGCCGGAAATGAGCTTGTCAGTTTCTGCAATTTGAGCCAAGACACGGGCAACTCACCTTTTTTAATCGGGGACACACATGACCAGCAAAACCGAAGCCCGCCTGGCTGAACTCGGCATAACCCTTCCAGATGCCGCAGCACCAGCTGCCAACTATGTGCCGTTTGTTAAAACAGGCAATCAGCTGTTCATTTCCGGCCAGCTGCCGATGGAAAGCGGTGCGATCGCCGTGACCGGCAAGCTTGGCGAAGCCCTTCAAGTTGAAGACGGCCAGAAAGCTGCAAAACTCTGCGCGATCAATCTGCTCGCACAGGCAAAGGCGGCGACTGGGAACCTGGACAAGGTGGTCCGCCTGGTCAAGATAGTTGGTTTTGTGAACTCAACGGGTGATTTCACCGACCAGCCGAAGGTGATCAACGGCGCGTCCGATTTCCTGGTAGAGGCCATGGGCGACAGTGGCCGCCATGCGCGCTCCGCCGTTAGCGCCGCCTCCCTTCCGTTTGGCGCCGCAGTTGAAATCGAAGCCATTTTCGAGATTGCGGACTAATTCCGCTCTGGCGGGGCTCCAAAAACGCTCCGCCAATTCCGGACCAGATTAACATGTCGCCAGAACTTGCCGCCATTTTCGCCCGGCCGATTGCGCACCGGGGGTATCACGATGCCAGCAACGGCATCATCGAAAACACTCCGACCGCAATCCAGCAGGCCGTGGACAAAGACTTCGGGATTGAGGTTGACGTTCAGCAGACCAGTGATGGTGAAGCGCTCGTCTTTCACGACGATGACCTGGACCGTCTCGCAGATGGCAGTGGGCCGGTTTCCGGGCGGTCTTCAGCCGATCTCGTCAAACTGCAAATGCGCACTGGCACAGATCACCTATGGCTGCTTCAGGACCTTTTTGATCTGGTGGATGGCCGTGTGACGCTGGTTGTCGAAATCAAATCCTTGCTCCGGCGCGATGCGCAAGGCGACTTTGTCCGCCGCGTTGTTGATCAGGTGGATGCCTATAAGGGCCCAGCCTGTATCAAAACCTTTGATCCGGACATGCTGGCTGTGGCAAAGGCGCACAACAACTCCGTCCTCCGCGGGATCGTGGCAGATGCGGCCCGCCCCGGCCCGGACTACACACGGCACAGCCGGATGGACCGTTTCATACTGCGCCATCTGCTCCATTTTCCGCGCACAAGCCCGCACTTCATCTCCTATGGCGTCAACGATCTACCGAGCCCCGGCCCCAGCATGATGAAAAAGGTTTTCAAAACCCCAATCATGACGTGGACAGTTCGGACACCAGGACAGTTGGAAGTCGCAAAACGGTTTGCTGATCAAATCGTCTTTGAGGGCTTCGATCCGGATCAATAACGGACGAGCATTCCAGGAACGGAATTCCCTCTTGCGGCGCAGCAAAGCGGCTCTACATTCTTGTAAACAACACTTTTATGGCGGGCCGACACACAGACATGACGTCTTCTATTTCACCGGACAATCAACAGCCGCAAAATCCTGGCACCGGTGACGCGGAGACGACGCTCTCCATTAGACTTCTGTCATCCTTGGCAGATGTGCCGTCTGACAAATGGGATGCGGTTGCCAATCCCGGCTGGATCCTTGGCGAAGGCGGAAAGCTGGCGCGCGCACAGGACGCTGTTGCGTCTCAAGATCTCACTTCCGCGCTAGCCCCTGAAGCTGATTCAGATTCTGAAGAAACAGACTTCAACCCTTTCTTATCCCACGCTTTTCTGGAAGCCTTGGAGGCATCCGGCTGCGCGACACGCCAGACTGGATGGATGCCCCGGCACATGGTGCTGGAGGATGGTAACGGCGCGGTTCTTGGAGCCGTTCCCGCTTATCTGAAAAGCCACTCCCAGGGCGAATATGTCTTCGATCATGGTTGGGCCGACGCATTCTACAGGGCGGGCGGCGACTATTATCCAAAACTCCAGATATCGGTCCCATTTACTCCGGCGACAGGCCGGCGGTTTCTAACAAGCCCCAACATCAACCGGGAGGCCGGGCTCCAGGCACTCGCGGCTGGCCTTGTGCAGGTCTGCCAACGCACCGGCGCCTCCTCGGTTCACGCGACTTTTTTGACTAAACCGGAATGGGACTCGCTTGGCGATCTCGGTTATCTGAGGCGCACAGATCAGCAGTTCCACTGGGACAACAACGGCTACGAAACCTTCGACCAGTTTCTCGGCGACCTCGCCTCGCGCAAACGCAAGGCGATCAAAAAGGAACGCCGCGAAGCAATCAGCGCTGACGGGCTCGAAATCGAATGGGTTACCGGCAGCGATCTGACAGAAGCGCATTGGGATGCCTTTTACGGATTTTACATGGATACGGGCGCCCGCAAGTGGGGCCGCCCTTATCTCAATCGTGCCTTCTTCTCTCTGATCAGTGAACGGATGGCGGACCGCATTCTTCTGGTCTTGGCAAAACGCAACGGCCGGTATGTCGCCGGAGCCCTCAACTTCATCGGATCAGAAACCTTGTTCGGCCGCCATTGGGGTTGCACCGAACACCATCCGTTCCTGCATTTTGAGCTGTGTTACTATCAGGCAATCGACTTTGCCATTTCCAAAGGCCTGAAACGCGTCGAGGCTGGCGCTCAGGGAGCGCACAAATTGGCGCGCGGTTACCTACCGCAAACGACCTATTCGGCCCACTGGATTGCCCATGAGGGCCTTCACGACGCCGTGGCGGACTTTCTGGTGCAGGAGCGGCGCGCCGTTCAGCGTGAAAACGAAGCGTTGGCTGAACATGCCCCCTTCCGGAAAGGCAGCTGAACCTTCCATTTGCCACGCGCCTGAGATCCAACAACAATTTGCGTCTTTCACAAGGTCGGCATTCGTCTGCACAGGGCTTGCCGGATCGCGTCCAATCCATTACCTAGGGACCATCATCAAGAGTTGGGACAGATGCCCCACGCCAACCTGCCGATCCGGGCAAGGTGGTTCTTCGAACAGAAGATGCGGCCGTGAACTTCAAGTTCAAAGGCAACGAATCGGATCGAAGAAAGGCATCTGTCTCTGGTTACAGGACGCGCAAATGCCGATAAAAATTCCAAACGATCTGCCCGGCCGCCCCATTCTGGAATCCGAAGGCGTGATGATCATCCAGGAAGCGGATGCCATGCGTCAGGACATCCGCCCCCTGCGCATCGGTCTTCTCAACCTGATGCCGAACAAGATCAAGACAGAGACCCAATTCGCACGCCTTCTCGGCTCCACCCCGCTTCAGATCGATCTGACGCTGGTGCGCATGACCAACCACGTGCCACGGAACACGCCAACGGAGCATCTGGAAGCGTTCTATCGTCCCTGGGAAGAAGTCCGGAACGAGAAGTTCGACGGGTTCATCATCACCGGAGCCCCGGTGGAGAAGCTGCCCTTTGAAGATGTCGGATACTGGCAGGAAATGCGCGATGTGCTGGATTGGACCCAGACACATGTTCATCGCACGCTGACCATCTGCTGGGCGGCTCAGGCGGCCACTTATCACTTTCATGGCATGCCGAAATATGCGCGGGACGACAAGGCAACGGGCGTCTACCGGCAACGGACGCTCGCACCGGCCTCGCCGTATCTCCGAGGGTTTTCCGATGATTTCTGTCTGCCCGTCTCACGCTGGACGGAAACCCGGAAGGCCGACATTCCGGACGGCAGCAATCTGATGGTGCTGGCGGAAGATGACGAGACTGGTATGTGCCTTCTGGACGATCCGGACCATCGCTGCCTGCATATGTTCAATCACATCGAGTATGACACGACGTCTCTGGCGGATGAATTCGAACGGGACAGCCAGGTGTCTGACACGCCGATCCGGCCGCAGAACTACTTTCCGGATGATGATGCCACCCGGCAGCCGGTGAATCGCTGGCGGGCCCACGCGCATCTCCTGTTCGGCAACTGGATCAATGAGATGTATCAGTCCACACCGTTTGATTTGAACAATATCGGCGAATAATCGGACACTGCCGGGCGGTCACAACCCTTGTTGTCGAACCGCCTGGCAGAGTACTATGTCCGCCGACATTCAAAGACTTTTTCCCTTTTAGAGGTACGCATGCCGATCGAAACGCCCGCCTACGACGACCAGAACATCTTTGCCAAAATCATGCGCGGAGAGCTGCCGAGTCACAAGGTCTATGAAGACGACAAGACGGTCGTGATCATGGACATCATGCCGCGCGGTGACGGACATGTGCTGGTCATTCCGAAGGCTCCATCCCGCAACATTCTGGACATCGCGCAAGAGGATCTGAACGCGGTGATGGCCACGGTCCAAAAGATGGCGCATGCCGTGATCAAGGCTTTTGGGGCAGATGGCACCACCATTCAGCAGTTCTCTGAACCAGCCGGCGGCCAGGTGGTGTTTCACACCCATGTCCACATCATCCCGCGTTTTGATGGCGTCAAGATGAAGCCGCACACCGGCGAAATGGCTGACAACGATCTCCTTGCCGAACAAGCCGACAAGATCCGCGCTGCGTTGGGCTAAGCCTAAAACCCTGCGACACTGATCCGGAGGCAGGGCCTTGTGCCTCCGGAATTGACGACGAGGCCTTGGCTCAACTCGCGGCGGCGGTCCCTGCCAGGTTCGCAGCGGCCTCCTGCGCTGCATTGAGCACAGCCTCGTCTTCCAAAACACGCTCGAAACTCGGCCGCGCGTTAATTCTCTCGGCATACTCGATAAAGACCGGCCAGTCCGGCACCAGACCGAACATCAAGGTCCAGCGCAGAGCAGATCCCCAGAAGATGTCTGCTGCGGAAATCTGATCTCCGAGGATATAGGGTGCTTTTTCAAGCTGCGCCGCTAGAGCCTTCATCACGGCGTCATAGCTGCAATACGGCGCGATCTGCTGCGGTATATCCGTGTTGAACGCCTTGTTGACCACGGCGGGCTCAAAGGATGCAGCATAAAACGCCATCCACCGCAGATAAGCGCCACGCCGCGGATCGCTCAAACCTGATGTCAGTTCTGCCTCGGGATAAAGATCAGCGGCATACAAGGCGATGGCGACGGATTCGGTAATGACTGTCTCACCGTCTTGAAGCGCTGGCACCTTCCCGAGAGGATTGATCTTCAGATAGTCCGGCGACTGCAAGTCACCAGCTTTCGCGTTGTGTACTTTCAGCTCGTAATTGGCACCGAGTTCATCCAGCAGTACGCGGAGCGTGCTGGCGCGGCTGCGCGGTGCATAATGAAGCACGAGTTTGTGATCGGTCATGGCGGGGCTCCTTTGATCCGGTGTGGCCATTTGGCCAATGCGCGCCATGTATCAGCCCCCTGCTGACAGCCTTCTGTCAGGAGTGTCAGGAGCCCAAGATCCACCATCCTGTCAGTAGAAAAACAACCGCAGACAGCACACCGACGATCACGCGCTGCCCGAGAGCCAAGAAGCAGACAAAGCCGAAGGCCGCGGCCGCCAGCCGCAACCAGATCGGCGTGTCGCCCAGCACACCTTGGGGAAACAGAACAAGCTTGGAGATCACACCGGCAACCAGTGCCGTTGCAACGCACCGGACCCAGATGAAAAGTTCGCTGTCTTCGCGCAGTTTGCCGCCGGCAAAAACGCCCAACCACCGCCACACATCGGTTGCAAGCCACCCTGCGACGAGGATCATCACATAGGGCCACCACCAGGTTTCTGACATAAGGTTACTCATGACAGCCCCCGGCGCCAAAATCGTGTGACGAGATAGGCAAGCGTTCCGCCAAGCAGGCCCGTCCAAAGGAGATCAAGACCGGGAAAATAAAGGAAGAACAAAGGGCCAAGCACAAGGCCGGAAATCATTGCCGCCTTGTCGGCATTCATCCGCGCAGCGCCCCACAAGGAACACAGGAAGTAGACCGGTGTCACAAGGACAAGAGCCCCGGCGGCCATGGGCGGCATCCGCTCAACAATATCGACGAACGACAGCGTCCGCGCCGGCTTGACGGCACTCGACGGGCTCATGGTGGCACGCCTCAACCCCACATGCTCGTGGCGCCGTTGGGGCCGGCGCCGGCCGCGTAAGCGATCACGTGATATATGAGGAGA
>ERZ1023313.25-NODE-25-length-108885-cov-4.991418_pt1 | contig 108885 bp, 106 predicted proteins | sample MGYA00521233_ERZ1023313 | MGnify/ENA primary metagenome ERZ1023313 (study PRJEB32759, sample SAMN07749866) | skin metagenome | biome: transportation; feature: city; material: polyester macromolecule | host: Homo sapiens | place: Hong Kong:TKO line | collected... | reverse complement strand
CTTTGCAGCCTGGCTCTCGATGAAGAAGAACCGCGCCGGACAGGTGTTCATGCTCGTTGGACCTGCAGCGGTGATCTCGTAAAGCAATTCAAGCGTGTCACGGGACACCGGCTTGTCTTGCCAGGCATAATGCGAACGCGCCTGGCGCAGGATCAAATCAATGCCGTCATCATCAAGTTTCGTAACCCGTTCGCGTAGGGACCGGACCACATCCTGGGCCTCAGCACGCAAGGCTGCCAGAGCTTCTCCAACCGGTGCTTGCGACGCTGCCATTGTCATTCGGCGGCCTCCGTCGCGCGCATGTCTTCTTCAGCGACAATCGGGTTTGCACAAATACCGATGCCTTCGATTTCGACTTCAACCACTTCACCCGGCCGCAGCCAGCGCTGAGGCGTCTTCGCGTGCCCCACGCCAGGGGGGGTCCCCATGGCAAGGTAATCACCCGGTTCCAGGGTCGTATATTCAGAGATGGTGGAGATCGTACGGGCCACGCTCCAAAGCATGTCGGACGTGGTCGCGCTTTGCAAAATTTCGCTGCCGACCCGGCTTTCGATCTTCAAGCCTTCAGCGCCCTTTGGCAGCTCGTCCGGCGTCACAACAACTGGACCCACGGGACCCGTGCCGTCAAAGTTCTTACCAGGCGTCCATTGATGGGTTTTGCGCTGATATTCGCGAACGGAACCGTCGTTGAAAAGCGTGTAACCGAAGACGTGATCCAACGCGCTGTCTTCACTGATATGCCGGCCGCCTTTGCCGATGATCACCATAAGTTCGGCTTCATAATCGAGCTGCTCGGAACAGGAAGGACGCACCATCGGAGCCCCGGCGGGGATCATTGACGTCATCGACCGCATGAAGAGCGCCGGATAGGTCGGCACATCGTAACCGCCTTCCTTGATATGATCGACGTAGTTCAACCCAAGGCAAATGATCTTGCCGGGTGCCGCCACCGGCAATTCCGGCGTAATCGCGGACAGATCAGTACTGGCACCTTCGTCTTTTTTGGCCACCAGTTCCGAAATATCCGCTGCGCCGGAAATCAAACCCATCAGATCATGGCCAACTTTGCGGTCCAGTGCCGTCAAGTTCCAAGCCTTTTGACCTTCGACCAGATAAACGCCCTGACCTCCGGGTCCGGTTCCCACAATGAAGCGCATGATTTCCTCGGTGTTAACGAATACCATCTCACTTTGACGACGTTTTTTTAGTTTGTCAAATAATATCGATTTTTTTATACTACTTCAAAATTGGAGGAAAAAAATGCCCAAATGGCAGGAATATAAGCAGATCGCCAAAGAGCGCGGTGCGCTTGCTTTGGAGCTTTATGTCGTCAACACAAAGCCTGACGGACCGGACGCAGACATTCCCGGGACCCTCCCTGATCACCTCGCATACCAGGCGCAGTTGGAAGCATCAGGCAGTCTCGCCTTTGCTGGTCCGGTCTCCGATGAAACCGGCGAAGAAATGCAGGGCGAAGGCATGATCATCTATCGAGCGACGTCTCTGGAAGAAGCTCGAGCGCTTGCTGATGGCGACCCAATGCATGCGCGCGGGGTTCGCAGCTACACACTCCGGCGCTGGATGATTAATGAAGGCAGTTTCACGCTGTCGGTCGGTCTATCGGCGAAAAAAACGAGTTTCTCGTAAGCAAAAATCGGCCGGCGCCGGGCAAAGCACGCAGCGCCGTCCAAAGGATCAAGAAAAACGGGACTTAAAGAAGGAAGAAACGAAACCATTGGGAGGAAACGATGTTTCGGACACTGATTTCTGGATTAGTGCTCAGCGCAGGCACCTTGATGGCGCCGCCCGCACTGGCAGAAAACTGTCTCAAAGTCACCTTAACCGGCACCCAAGGCGGACCACCTGTCTTTCAAGGACAGGCGGGTGCCGGTACTCTTGTGCAGTACGGCTCGGAAGAAAACAAATGCAACGACATGCGCTTGCAGTTCGATACCGGCCGTGGAACCACACAACGCCTGTCCCAGGCCGGTGTACCGGTCGGCAAAATCGATGCGATTTTCCTGAGCCATCTGCATTCCGATCACACCGAGGGCCTTGCAGACATAATGCAGCTGCGCTGGCACTTTAATTCTGGTGGGCCAAAGGTTGATCTGGTGTGCAGTGAGGAAACCAAGTCTCCGCTTGGCTTCTCCTTAAGCTGCGAGCGCTTTGCCACACATATCGGCGATGCCTTGATCAACTCCGGTGAAATCGCCCAACGGCTTGCTGAAAACAAAAAACGCCTTCCCGGCGGCCCGGCCGAGCTGATCAATGTCAAGGACTTCAAACCTCAAGATGAGGCCCAGGAAGTCTGGTCAAAAGGCGACGTAACAGTCAGCGCCATCCGGTCAACACACATCCCAGGACATGCTTCCTATCGGGTGGATACCCCTGCCGGCAGCGTGGTGATCGGCGGTGATGCAGGCAATGATGTGCGCAAGCCGCCGCGAGAGACATCTACATCAGGCCAGGTCGAAAAACTGGCACAAGGTGCGGACATTGTCGTGCATTCCACGATCCACCCGGTCATGGGGCCAGACGGTGGCACAGGTTTCCCGCCACCGATTTATTTCCGTCAAAGCAATGCCACGGACCTTGGGCATCTAGCCCGCAGGGCCGGGGTAAAACACTTGATGCTCACCCATCTGATCCCGCCGGTCGGCGCCCCGCGCCAAGGCCCCTACAAACTCCCTGAAGGCGCATTGACCAACGAGGACTATACCGGAGCCGTGGCCGAAAGCGGTTTCGACGGCACCACGATTGTGGGCCAGGATCTTGTTTCGTTGACACTTCCGGTCAAAAACTGACCCGGTCAAAAGTCCAAAACGAAAAAGCCGTCCCGAACGCTTCGGGGCGGCTTTTTTCGTCGCTGTTCCTGAACGATTTCAAAGGAAACAAACGTTGCAAAGTTCAAACCTCTTTGAGGGTCCTGTCATCCTCAACCCTGCGCAAAGACATCTGCCGAGTAACAATTTGCCGGCGGATGAAGGCTGCAATGAACGCTGCTGTCAGGATCAAGACAATGGTCGGTGCCGGCGCACTGTCGATGAAAAAGCTCAAATACGTACCGGCAAGCATCGAGAGCATGCAGACAACCACGGACACCCAGAGCATCGTGCTGAATTTCCGCACAAGCAAGAATGCGATCGCGCCCGGTGCAATCACCAAACCAATGGCAAGGATCAGCCCGGTCGCCGAAAGGGTCGCAACGATCGTCAATGAGAGTGCAGCAAGCAGGCCATAGTGAAGCAAATTGACCGGCAGCCCCGAGGCCCTTGCCTGAGCAGCATCGAAGCTGTGAAGGACAAGATCCTTCCATTTCAAAACCAGACCACCTGCAACAACAAGTGAGATGATGCCAGCGGTCCAGAGGTCCTGATTGCCAACACCAAGCATGTTGCCGAAGAGGATGTGGTCAAGGTGAGCGTTGGTTTCGACCGCCACATAGAGCACGATCCCAAGACCGAACATGCCGGAGAAAACAACACCCATGACGGTGTCCTGCTTTACCCGGCTGTTGGTCGAGAGATACCCAGTTGCCACAGCGCACACCATGCCGGCGGCAAAGGCACCCACAATCAAGGGAAGGCCGACGATGTAGGCCAGCACAATGCCGGGAAGAACGGCATGACTGACAGCGTCACCCATCAGCGCCCATCCTTTCATGACCAAAAAACAGGACAACAGCGCGGTCGGAATCGAAACCAGAACGCAGATCAGGAACGCGTGCTGCATGAATGGGAATTTGAACGGCAGAAGAAGAAAATCGAGATCCATCACCGCGGCCCTCCGCCGGGCTGTCCTGGCAACACGGTATCAGAAGGCCCATTGCGAAGCGCTTCAGATGCTTTCCGGCGCGCGGCCAAAAGGCCGTGTTTTGGCGCAAAGACAAAGGCAACAAGAAAGATCAGGGTCTGCAGCACCACGATGATCCCGCCGGTCGCTCCATCCAGAAAGTAGCTGATATAGGCACCGGAAAAACTGGTGACCGATCCAATCACAACAGACAGTGCGATCAGTCTTGGGAACCTGTCACACAGAAGATATGCCGTTGCACCCGGCGTGACCACCATAGCGATCACCAGAAACGCACCGACCGTCTGCATGGCCGCCACAACGGAGGCAGAAAGAAGTATGAAAAAAACAGCCTTCAGGGGTCCTGGTCGCAGACCAATGGTGCGCGCGTGGTTCTCGTCAAAGAACGTTACCATAAGGTCCTTCCACTTGAGCAGCAGCACGCCCAGCGACACAAACCCGATAATCGCCAGCTGAAGTGTGTCTTCCGGTGTGATGGCCAGAATGTTGCCCATGGTAATGGTCTGGATCGACACTGACATCGGATTGACCGACACGATGAAGAGGCCCAGTCCGAAGAATGAGGTGAAGATCAATCCGATGATCACATCGACTTTCAATCCGGACCGTTCCGACAGGAACAACATGGCTCCCGCAGCGAGCCCGCCGGCAATGAAAGCCCCGAGAGCAAACGGCAAACCGAGAATATAGGCGCCGGCGACACCCGGCACGACAGAATGCGAAAGAGCGTCACCAATCAAAGACCAGCCCTTGAGCATGAGATAGGCAGAAAGGAACGCACAAACGCCGCCGACAAGCGCGGATACCCACATGGCGTTGGTCATATACGCGTAGTTGAAAGGTTCGAGCAGAGTGGCAATCATGGCCGTTTCTCGGCCGTTTGCGTTTCATCTCCATATTGAACAAATGGGCGTTCATCATCGGTCAGGATGGTCACCTTCCTGTCATCCCCGTCCGTGTGCAACGTCTGATCGCTAATGGTGAAATGCCGAAGAACGCCGCCAAAGGCCTGCTCCAGGTTCTCACGGGTGAACGTCGTTTCGGTGAGGCCAAAGGCCAGTACCGTTCCCTTGACGAGCACAGTGCGGTCACAGAATTCCGGTACAGATCCGAGATTGTGAGTGGAGACCAGCATCACACGTCCTTCGGCCCGCAATTCTCCAAGGAGTTCGATAATCTGTTCCTCGGTTTTGACGTCGACGCCCGTGAACGGTTCATCCAACAGAATGACTTGACCGTCTTGCGCTAATGCTCGCGCAAGGAACACACGTTTGCGCTGACCACCGGACAGTTCCCCGATCTGGCGCTTCCGGTAATCCTGCATGTTGACCCGGACGAGGGCTTCGGCAACAGCATCGTGATCGGACTGTTTGGGACGGCGCAAAAACCCCATGTGGCCATACCGGCCCATCATGACAACGTCTTCAACCAGCACCGGAAACGACCAGTCAACTTCTTCAGACTGCGGGACGTAAGCGACGAGGTTTTTGCGAAGCGCTTCTTTGACGCTCATGCCCAGAAGTTGAATGGATCCCTTCGCAGCTGGCACAAAGCCCATGATAGCCTTGAAGAGTGTTGATTTACCGGCACCGTTGACGCCGACGAGTGCGGTGACTGTGCCACGCGGGATCTCAAAACTGGCGTTCCAAAGCGCGGTATGGCCATTGCGGTAGGTTACGGTCACGTCCTCTGCGGAGATCCCGATATCTGACACCAAGTTTGTCGATGCCAACTCCGGCTCCTTGATGACCTTCAACATTCAACAAATCCAATCATTACAAAATCCGGTCCGCCGGGGAAGAGCCGCGGCACCGAAAGGCGCCGCGGAAAAATCAATTGGTCGCGCTTTCGAGCCCTTTGGCGACCGTTGTTGAGGTCACCCGCAGAAGGTCGAGATAGGTCGGGACCTGCCCGTCGGCCTCGCTGAGTGAATCGACATAAAGCACCCCGCCATAACTCGCGCCAGTCTCCCGGGCGACCTGTTCAGCAGGCGCTGTATTGACCGTGCTTTCACAAAAGACCACCGGGATATTGTTTTCTTCTACGCCGTCAATAACCGAGCGGACCTGTTGCGGTGTCCCAACCTGATCAGCATTCATTGGCCACAGGTACAGTTCCTTCATGCCGAAATCGCGCGCAAGATAACTAAACGCACCTTCACAAGTCACTAGCCAACGCTTGTCTTCCGGAACTTGTGCGACTGTCTCACGAAGCGGTTCGATCACGCCGCGCAACTGCTCTTTGTAAGCTTCCGCATTCTGTTTGTAGACATCCGCGTTGGCCGGATCTTGAGCAGAAAAAGCAGCTGCAATGTTGTCGATGTAGACCTGCGCATTGTTGAGGCCCATCCAGGCGTGGGGGTTGGGCTTGCCCTCGTAGGACCCGCTTCTGATGGAAATCGGATCAATGCCGTCTGTCAATGTCGCCGACGGGATGTCTCCGAGGTTTGAAAGAAACTGTTCAAACCAAAGCTCCAGGTTCATGCCGTTCCACAGAATTAGGTCGGCATCGGAGGCTCGTACGATGTCCTGCGGCGTCGGTTCATACCCATGAATTTCAGCGCCTGGCTTGGTGATGGACACCACTTCAGCCGCATCGCCGGCAACATTTGAGGCCATGTCGGCAATGACGGTAAAGGTCGTAACGACCTTCATCTTGTCTTCTGCCCAAGCGCTCTGCCCGGACATCATCGCGACCGCTGCCACAGCAGCAAATAAAGCAGTCTTTTTCACTGAAACCTCACACAAGAAGCGTTTGACCCTGATGCAAGTGATATTGCAACTCATTCGCAAGTGTCAAGCTTATTGCGAATGAGTTGCATTAAAAACTGGAAACTTGGCCTGAGCCAAATCTTGACCTATCCTGAACCGAGGACACTGCTTCGTTCTATGAATGGTGTTGAGTGGGAGGACGCTCACAATGACAGTGACGCACGAGCCTTGGCTCGTGGCGCTTTCCCTGATAATGGCATTTCAGGGCAGCTATGTTGGTTTGGGTTTGGCCGTCCAAGTCCGCACGTCGACAGAACCCCGTCGGCGTCTGTTGTTGGCTGGAGCCGCGCTCACACTCGCATTGGCAATTTGGTCGATGCATTTTGTTGGTATGCTCGCCGCCCGCCTTCCTGTCCTGACAAACTTCCTTGTATTGCCGACCCTTCTTTCCTTTCTCGTCTGTGTGCTCGTCGTCGGTATCGGCGTGTTTGCGGCCAGCAATCGCCAACTGACGCCCGTTCGCCTTGGGATCGCAGCCTTTGTCATGGGGGCCGGGATATGCACGATGCACTATCTAGGCATGTACGCGTTGCATCTCTCGTTAAGTCTGTCTCATGACACGGCCTATGTATTTGCCAGTTTCTTGATCGCCTTTAACGCCTCAGGCCTTGCGCTCTGGCTCTTATTCGGCCCCGGACGACGGCCACCAATGTTTGTCTCTGCGGTCGTGATGGCGCTTGCGATCTCTGCAATGCATTACATCGCGATGGCCGGCTTGACCGTTGAACCGCTTGAATCGCCAACACCCTCACTTGCTCCAGCCCTAGAACCCGGCACTCTCGCCATTTTGGTGTCCTGTGTGGCTTTTCTTGTCTCCGGTCTTTTTCTGCTCAAGCTTGTCCCGGAACAGCCTCTTGAAGGGGATGAGGCTCCCCACTTCGATGATGAGCTTGCTTTGCAAGCGGCAACACTAGCGAGCCTTGCGGCTGCGGAAGCGAATTCCGGAGGTTCGTCTTCTGCCAAACCGGAGCAGACCTCCAAACGCACTGCCCATGGCTTACAGTCCGCCGCCACTCCGATCCAAGCGCAGAAATTGACGGCAAAAAGGATGCTGCCGATCGAACATGACGGTCAAAAAACTCAGATCGCCACAACGGAGATCGTGGCCATCCATGCAGATGCGCATTACACGAAGCTGTTCGACGGATCACGGGAGTATTTCTGTCCCTTATCCATAAGCGAAGCCGAGCGTCAGCTGGACAGCAAAACTTTCAACCGGGTGCACCGGAGCCACATCGTGAACCTTGCATGTGTCGCTTCCTTCAAGAGATCCGGTGATGGTGGCCTACTGGTCCTGCAGGGTGAAGGAGGGCAGTCTGTACCGGTAAGCCGCTCTCGCTGGAGCCGTGTCAAATCCCAGCTCACGACAATGTCGGCGACCAACGCTCCAGAGCCCGACCCGGCTCCCGCTCACTAGCATCGTACTATCGGTTTCCTTCGGCAAAACGCCCAGCACGCAGTGCAACATACGCGTGCAAAGGCCGCATTTCGTGAACCAGACCGCTTTTCTGGCCTTTCGCTGCACAGCCTCAGGTCAATTGGAAATTCGATTTTCTTAAATTACTGACATTTCGAATAAATTCATCTCCACACTAAAGTTAAAAATATCGATTTTTTCACAAAAAGCGTCAGCAATAATGACGTAATTCGTGGGAGGATAAACGTATTCCGTGCAAACTCCTAGGTCATTTGTGCAGGTTTCCTTGAGAGTGCGCTGCAGCAACTGCGACCCTTGCTCAATGATGCGACGTGTAGGAGAGCGCCGCGTTTTGATGCAAGGCCTCGCCCGGGTACCGGACCAGGCCCAGCCAATTTGGCTGAATGAGGGAGGAGAAAGACGTGATCCCTGGTGAATTCACATATCACCGGCCAGCGACTGTCAAAGAAGCAGTAGCGATCCTGGCCGAACACGGCGATGAAGCCCGGCCCCTTTCCGGAGGCCACAGCTTGATCCCAATGATGAAGCTGCGCATGGCCGCGCCGGAGCATCTGATCGACCTCGGCAGTGTCGAGGGCCTCAAGGGTACTTCAGAAGACGGCGGCACAATCGTCATTGGAGCGATGACCACCCAACATGAGATGATCCAGTCGGATCTCCTTGCCGCAAAACTTCCCATCATTCGCGAAACATCCCTGCTGATCGCCGATCCTCAAATCCGGTATCTCGGTACACTCGGTGGCAACGTCGCTAACGGCGATCCGGGCAACGACATGCCCGCCCTGATGCAATGCCTTAACGCAAGGTATGTGCTGACCGGCCCGGACGGCGACCGCGAAGTCGCTGCGCGCGAATTTTACGAGGCCGCCTATTTCACGGCACTGGCGCCGGAAGAAATTTTGACCGCTGTTCGGATCCCGACACCGGCGACGGGCCATGGTTATGCTTATGAAAAACTGAAGCGCAAGGTGGGTGACTACGCCACCGCCGCCGCAGCGGTTCTCCTCACGATGAATGGCGGAACCGTCGCATCCTGTTCCATAGCCCTCACAAATGTGGCCGACACTCCGCTTTTTGCCGCTGAGGCAGGCGAGATCCTGACCGGATCTGCGTTGGACGCAGAGACCGTGAAGAAAGCGGTTGCAGCCGCAGAGGCCATAACCGAACCGGCATCCGATGGACGTGGCCCTGCCGAATACCGCACGAAAATGGCGGGCGTGATGCTGGAACGCGCACTGGCCCGCGCAGCAGAGCGCGCAGGCAGCTGACCGGGGACGAGGGAGAGACAAGAATGAGCGATATTGAACAAATCCCGGTCACCATGACCGTCAACGGCAAGAAGGTGCAGCGCTTCGTGGAGCCGCGCACGCTTCTGATCCACTTCCTGCGGGAAGATCTCGACATCACCGGTCCGCATATAGGCTGTGAGACCTCCCATTGCGGTGCCTGCACCATCGAAATGAACGGCATGTCGGTCAAGGCCTGCACGATGTTCGCAGCGCAAGCCAACGGCGCAGATCTTACGACCGTCGAAGGCATGGCCAACCCGGACGGCACATTATCTGCCCTTCAGGAAGGTTTCCGCCAGATGCACGGTCTCCAGTGCGGCTACTGCACACCGGGCATGATTATGCGGGCGCATGTTCTCTTGAAGGAAAACCCGAACCCAACGGAAGACGAAATCCGCATGGGGATCGCCGGCAACCTGTGCCGGTGCACCGGATACCAGAACATCGTCAAGGCGATCCAGTATGCCGCCGCCAAACTCAACGGCACTGATTTCCAGGAGGCTGCAGAATGAACGACATGACCCCGACACGGGAACAGCGGGAAGCAGCCCTCGAAGGCATGGGCTGCAAGCGCAAGCGCGTAGAAGACATCCGCTTCACGCAAGGCCAGGGCCAGTATGTGGACGATCTCAAACTGCCGGGCATGGTGTTCGGTGATTTCGTGCGCTCGCCCTACCCGCACGCAAAGATCACCAAGATCGATGCTTCAGAAGCGCTCAAGATCCCAGGCGTGATTGCCGTTTTGACGGCGGAAGACCTGAAGGGTGTAAACCTTGCCTGGATGCCGACACTAGCTGGTGACGTCCAGATGGTTCTGGCCGATGGCAAGGTGCTCTACCAAAACCAGGAAGTCGCCTTCGTCGTCGCGGAAAACCGCTACATTGCGGATGACGCCATCCAGCTTGTTGAAGTCGAATACGAAGAGTTGCCGGTTCTGGTCGATCCGTTCAAGGCCATGGACCCGGACGCACCCGTCCTGCGGCCGGATCTTGAAGGCAAGACAGAAGGCGCACACGGACCGCGCGATCACCACAACCACATCTTCAAATGGCAAGTGGGCGACAAGGACGAAACCGCCAAAGCATTTTCCGACGCCGACGTCACCATCAAGGAGATGATCTCCTATCACCGCACACACCCGTCACCGCTGGAGACCTGCCAGTGTGTTGCGTCCATGGACAAGGTGAAGGGAGAGCTGACGGTTTGGGGCACCTTCCAGGCGCCGCACGTCATCCGCACGGTTGCCTCGCTGCTGTCGACCATTCCGGAGCACAAGATCCACGTGATCGCGCCGGATATCGGCGGTGGCTTCGGCAACAAGGTGGGCGCTTACCCGGGCTACATTTGCTCAATTGTTGCGTCCATCGTCACCGGTGTCCCGGTGAAGTGGGTCGAAGACCGGATGGAGAATCTCTCCACCACATCCTTTGCCCGCGACTATCACATGACCACGGAAATTGCCGCAAAGAGTGACGGCACCGTGACCGGGTTGAAAGTGCACGTGCTCGCCGACCACGGCGGTTTTGATGCCTGCGCCGACCCGTCCAAATGGCCCGCCGGATTCTTCAACATCGTCACCGGCTCCTATGATTTCCCGACCGCCCATCTTGAGGTCGACGGGGTCTACACCAACAAGGCACCGGGCGGAGTTGCCTACCGCTGTTCCTTCCGGGTGACGGAAGCGGCCTACTGCATTGAACGGGCCATGGACATCCTGGCACAGAAGCTGGAGATGGACCCTGCCGATCTTCGCATGAAGAATTTCGTCAAGCAGGAACAGTTCCCATATCAGTCGGCACTCGGCTGGGAGTATGACAGCGGCGACTATCACACGGCCATGCAAAAGGCGATGGACACAATCGGCTACCGCCAGCTGCGCGAAGAACAAAAAGCCAAACAAGAGGCCTTTAAACGCGGAGAAAGCCGCGAGATCATGGGCATCGGCATTTCGTTCTTCACCGAAATTGTCGGCGCCGGCCCGTCGAAGAACTGTGACATCCTCGGTGTTGCCATGTTCGACAGTGCGGAAATCCGTGTCCACCCGACAGGCTCAGTGATTTCGCGCATGGGCACCAAGTCCCAAGGCCAGGGCCATGAGACCACCTGGGCCCAGATCATCGCGACCGAGATCGGCATCCCGGCCGATGACATCATGGTCGAGGAAGGCAACACGGATACGGCACCTTATGGTCTGGGGACCTACGGCTCGCGGTCGACGCCGGTCGCAGGTGCTGCCATCGCCCTTGCGGCACGGAAGATCCGCAACAAGGCCCAGATGATCGCGGCGCACATGCTGGAGGTCTCCGAATATGATCTGGAGTGGGACATCGACGGGTTCCAGGTGAAAGGAAATCCGCAGGCCCGCAAGTCGATGAAGGAAATCGCCTGGGCAGCCTACAACGCCCCACCGCCCAACATGGAGCCGGGTCTGGAAGCGGTCAGCTATTATGACCCGCCCAACATGACCTATCCGTTCGGCGCGTACTTCTGTGTGATGGACATCGATGTCGACACGGGCGTTGCCAAAACACGGCGGTTCTACGCGCTGGACGATTGTGGTACCCGCATCAACCCGATGATCATCGAAGGACAGGTGCATGGCGGTTTGACCGAGGCATTCGCCATCGCGATGGGCCAGGAAATCCGGTACGACGAGACCGGCAATGTCATGGGCGCCTCGTTCATGGACTTCTTCCTGCCAACCGCCGTGGAAACGCCCCATTGGGAAACCGATCACACGGTCACCCCGAGCCCGCATCACCCGATTGGTGCCAAGGGGGTCGGTGAAAGCCCGAACGTCGGCGGCGTTCCTGCCTTCTCCAATGCGGTCAACGATGCGTTCCAGTTCCTGGGCTCAACGCACATCCAGATGCCGCATGATGCCTGGCGTGTCTGGCAGGCGGCCAAGGATCTTGGCGCGCACAGCTAAGTACGAGCGAATAAGATCTCCCTCCCGGCGATTGGGAGGGAGACAATTCAAGGACGATTTCATGACACTCACTGATGCGCTACAGGCCGATGATCTGCTTCTTCCAATCAATGCACCTTCCCGGCGTGTGTTCGAAATCGCGGTCGCGAATGGTTTTGTGGTCTGGCCGAAACCGGCCAACGAAAAATCTGAAAAGGCGCTGGCGTCCAGCTGACTGGCCCGGCCGAACAGACCATGACGACCCAGACAAAAGACACACTGGCCGAAGCGCTCGCTGCCACCGGATACGTTGCAGATGATGGCCTTGCCATGGCCCTTCTCCTCACCGAGATGCTAAACAGGCCTTTGCTTCTGGAAGGGGAAGCCGGGGTCGGTAAAACGGAAGTCGCCAAGGCGCTCGCAAAGCTGGACAACACGGATCTGATCCGTTTGCAATGCTACGAGGGTCTTGACCGTTCCGACGCGATTTACGAATGGAACTATCAGCGCCAACTGCTTGCCATCAAGGCACGGGAAGGTGCCGGCGACGATGCTGAAACCGTTGAAGAGGCGGTATTTTCGGAAAAGTATCTTTTGGAACGTCCCCTTCTGGCTGCGATCCGGCAAGACAAGGCGCCGGTCCTTCTGATCGATGAAGTTGACCGGGCCGACGAAGAATTCGAGGCGTTCCTGTTGGAACTCCTGTCCGACTTTCAGGTCTCCATTCCCGAACTCGGCACCATCGAAGCCAAAAGCATTCCCAGGGTCATCCTGACTTCGAACGGAACACGGGAGCTGTCCGATGCATTGCGCCGCCGGTGCCTTTATCACTATGTCGATTACCCGGACAGCAGCCGCGAAGCGCGCATCCTTTTGAGCCGGGTAGATGGACTGGATACAGCCCTTGCCCTGCAAATCGCCGAACTGATGGGCAAGTTGCGCAAGGAAGACCTGACGAAGGTGCCGGGCGTTGCAGAAACCATCGACTGGGCGGCTGCACTTGTCGGCCTCGGCACAAAAAATCTGCATGAGCAGCGTGAGACAGTTTTCGATACTCTCGTCTGCGTTCTGAAGACACGCGAAGACCAGGCCCGCATTACTCCGGAAGTCACGGATCGGCTTCTTGGAAAGGTGGCCTGAGCCATGGCCTCCGTTCATCTTGACAGCCATGACGATCTCGGCGCTGCAGTCAGGATCCGCCTTGCCGGGTTCGTGCGTTCCTTGCGCGACAGCGGCTACAAGGTGGGTCTTGGTGAGACGGAAGATGCCATCCGGCTGCTTCGCTCCGATGCAATCAAACGTCCCCAGAGGTTGAAGGAAGCGTTTCGGGCCCTTTTCTGCGGCCGCTTGTCGGACTGGACCAAATTCGATGACGTGTTCGATGCCTATTGGCTCGGACGCGGTGTGAAATCCGGCATCAAGGTCTCCGGCAGCAGTTCCAGGAAGACCATGAAAACCATCCGCGAGATGGTTGATGCCCAAGGCCCGCGTCAGGACACCATCGCAGGTGATGTTGACCGGGTTCCGGGCGAAGAGGACGAGCCCAGCGACGAGGCACCGTCGGGACGCCGGGAGGGTGCCAGCATTGCCGACCACCTTGGCAAGACCGACTTCCGGAACATCCATGACCCGGAACAAATGGCCAAAGCTCATGAACTGGCGGAAAAACTTGCCAGAGCCATGCGGATCCGCCTCACGCGCCGGGATAAGCAAAGGCGCAAGGGTCCCCGGCTCGACTTGCGCAAGACGATCCGTCACTCAATAGCGCATGGCGGCACGCCTATCGAGTTGATCCGCAAGGGCCCGCGCGCGCGCCAGCTTCGTCTGGTGATCCTTCTCGATGCTTCCGGGTCGATGAGCAATTACACCGGTGTCTTCACACGGTTCGTGCACGGCCTCATCGACAACTTCCGGGAGGCCGAGGCCTTCCTGTTCCACACCCGGCTTGTCCATGTCTCGTCCGCTCTTTCAGAACGCGACGCATCGCGAGCGATCGACCGGATGGGCCTGATGGCCCAGGGCATCGGCGGCGGGACGAAGATCGGCGAGGCGTTGTCGGACTTCAACAGGTCCCACGCTGCCCGCGTCATTCATTCCCGCACCTGTGTGATGATCCTTTCCGACGGCTATGACACGGGCACACCGGATCAGCTCGGCGAAGAGATGGCCCGGCTTCGCAAACGCTGCAAGCGGATCGTCTGGCTCAACCCCATGATCGGGTGGGATGGCTACGAGCCGGTAACCGGCGGGATGCAGGCCGCCCTGCCCCATGTCGATCTGTTTGCGCCGGCGCATAACCTCGACAGTCTGGCCGCCCTCGAACCTTATCTTGAACGCCTGTGATGCGATGGGAGAGACACCGATGAAACACTCTGCCCCTGAAACACTGAGCGCTGTACAGCAAGCCTCGGCAACCGATGTTTCCGCTCTGGCGGAGCAACTGCGGCAAGATGCAGAACCCTATGCACTGGCGACAGTCGTCCGGACCATTTCGGTGACTGCCGCGAAAGCCGGCGCAAAGGCCGTGATTGCTGCAGACGGTAGCATTGCAGGCGGCTGGATCGGCGGCGGCTGCGCCCGGTCTGCCGTCATCAAGGCTGCGAAGGCTGCCATTGAAGACGGCGAGCCAAAACTGATTTCCCTCCAGCCGGAAGACCTGCTGGCTGAAATCGGCGTTAAAGCTGGCGACAACCGGCAAGGGGTACAGTTTGCCAAGAACATGTGCCCAAGCCAGGGCACGATGGACATCTTCGTCGAACCGGTTCTCCCACGACCGAAACTTGTTATCCTCGGTGCCAGTCCGGTGGCCTCCGCCCTTGCGCAGCAGGGGCCGAACATCGGCTTTGAGTGTATTGCTCATGCCCCGCTCGAAGACCTGAGTGCATTCCCGGAGTTTTGTGATCTCAAAGACGGTTTTGATATCCCAGAGAACAGCAATGCAGAGCGCTACCTCGTGGTCTGCACGCAAGGGCGCGGCGACTTGGTGGCGCTTGAATCCGCCCTTGCGGCAAACTCGAAACACATCGCCTTTGTCGGCAGCCATAGGAAAATTGCCCACCTGAAATCCAAGCTGCGCGAAAAGGGGATCAGCGAGGAGAGCCTTAACCGGATAGACGGTCCTGCCGGGCTCGACCTTGGCGCGATCACACCTGAAGAGATCGCCCTTTCGATCCTTGCCGAACTCTTGATGGTCCGCCGCAAGGGCCAACGCGGAACCGACGTTCATCACATTTGAAGTACCAGACGGAGTATAATTCCATGCAAATGACCGACAGCCAACGGATCGAGGCGCCCCGCGAAACGGTTTGGGCGGCGCTGAACGACCCGGAAGTTCTGAAGGCATCCATCCCCGGCTGCGAGGAGTTGATCAAGCACTCCGACACCGAGCTGGAAGCCAAAGTGAAGCTGAAGGTCGGCCCTGTGAAGGCAACGTTCGGCGGCAAGGTGGAACTGCTCGATCTCGATCCACCGAACGGGTATCGCATTGAGGGGGAAGGGTCTGGCGGTGTGGCGGGGTTTGCACGCGGCGGCGCGAAGGTCCAGCTGGAAGCAGATGGGCCGGATGCCACCATTTTGCACTATGAGGTGGACGCAAAAGTCGGCGGCAAACTCGCGCAGCTGGGAGCCCGCCTGATCGATTCCACGGCAAAACGCCTCGCAGGTGAATTTTTCACTGCATTTGCAGAACAAGTCGCCCCGAGCGCACCCCAAGAGGCCGAAGAAATTAAAGATGCAGCCGGTGACGCAGACGCGTTGAAGGAAAAGAAAGGCTGGCTCGGCGGGCTGTTTGGCGGAAAGAAAACCGAAGAAACACCCCAGGAAGCAGCCGAGTGACCGGCCAGGTAAATGTCACCCAATGTGAACCTCTGGAACTGGAAAGGAGTGAGCTGATGACCGCACAGACCATGAGCTGGAAGGCCGCCGTGGATGAAGTCCGGCAAGATCCCTCATTGATGCTGGCACTTGGTACCGGCGCAACGCTAACCGCGTTTCTGGCAACCGTTCACGCCTGCTGCCTCGGTCTTGCAACACCGCCAATGGCCGCGCTTCTGCAGATTTGTTCTGCGGCGGGGTGAACACGTAATAAGCGGTCCCCGTAGCCCCCCAGACTGCTGACACAGTCCAAGCCCTCTCCGGCGTCATGTTCGGACTTGTTCCGAACATCCATAACTAATTGAAAAATATGAATCCTCGGCACAAGGCCGAGGATGACTATTGAGAGGATTAGGGTTTGTCATCAACTTCAAGCAATCCCCGCGCTGGGACCGCTCTTACGGTTCGATCAGGCCGTAATCGCCTTGAGTTCCAGAAAATCTTCCAGACCGAACTGGCCGAATTCGCGGCCGTTGCCAGACTGCTTGTACCCACCGAAGGGAACGTCGTAGTCAATGCCCGCGCCATTGATATAGACGTTTCCAGCACGCAGCTTCCGGGCGACCCTGCCCGCCCGCTCCGGATCTCCGGTCTGGATATAGGCGGCCAGGCCGTAAGGGGTGTCGTTGGCGATGCGGATTGCGTCTTCTTCCGTCTCAAAAGGCAAGACCGCAAGCACCGGCCCAAAGATTTCTTCCCGCGCAACATGCATGTCATTGGACACGTCCACAAAGATGGTTGGTCGGACGTAGTAGCCCGTTTCCAGCCCTTTAGGTTTTCCAGCACCGCCGGCTAGCAATTTGGTGCCTTCCTTAATACCAGCCTCAATATGTCCCTGGATCCGCTCATATTGCAGCTGACTTACGACCGGCCCAATATGGTCTCCATCCCGCTCCGGATCGCCGACAGCCGTCTCGGAGGCAAATCTTTCGGCCAGCGCGAGGACTTCATCATAGACAGACCGCTCGACCAGTAGCCGGGTTGGCGCGTCGCAGGACTGGCCCGAGTTGGCAAAACAACCTTCGACCGAAAACCGTACAGCCGTTTCAAGGTCAGCATCGGCAAAGAGAATATTGGCCGACTTGCCACCGAGTTCCAAAGCGACACGTTTGACGGTCGCTGCTGCATTCTGGGAGACGGACGTCCCGGCCCGGGTCGAACCGGTGAACGACACCATGTCGATATCGGGGTGTGACGACATTGGAACTCCGATCTCGGGACCGTCCCCGTTGACCAGATTGAAGACCCCTTTGGGGCAGCCAGCCTCTTCCAAGATCTCGGCAAATAACATCGCCGAGAGTGGCGCTATTTCGCTCGGTTTCAAAACCATCGTGCATCCAGCGGCAAGTGCTGGTGCGACCTTTGCGGCTATCTGATTGATCGGCCAGTTCCAAGGTGTAATGAGACCGCAAACACCGATCGGCTCATCTCGCAATGTGCTGCCGCCACGTGGGCTTGGCCGCTCCCATTGATGGGATTTGAGCGCTTCAAGCGTTGCCTCAAAATGCCCAGACCCTGAAGGTGTCTGCTGTTCACGGGCAAACTTGGCTGGCGCCCCCATTTCAAGGCGGATCGCCTCATCCATGTCAGCGGACCGGCGATTGTAGATTTCGATGATCCGCTCAAAGAGGGCAACACGCTCTTCAACCGGGCTCTCGCCCCAGGTTTGAAAGGCTGATTTGGCTGCGGCGACCGCCTTGTTCAGGTCTGCCTCACCTCCCAAAGAGATGACCGCAACCGGCTGCTCGGTTGCCGGATTGATGACATCGAAGTCTTTGACTTCGGTTGGAGCAACCCATTGCCCATCGATATAAAATTGGCGTTTATCAAGCATCTCGGTCAGATCACTCCAAGCTTATTCCGCTGCGACGACAACCGCAGCATTTGGTCTGACTTCGTACCCCGGTTCTTCCGGCTCGTCATCTTCCATTTCGGCCGGGAAGCCATCTCCAAGAATTGAGAGTCCTGTCGCATCCTCCAGCCGCTTGATGATGTTCGGCGACAGCTCGCGGGGACCATACCGGGAGATGCCATCGGCGAAGATCTGGTTCAACAGGGGAGACAGCTCGAGAGGAACGCTGTGCTCCTCGGCAATCGACTGGAACAATCCGATATCCTTGGCAACCAGATCCATCGTAAAGGAAATATCCCGGGACCCATTGAGGATGACTTGGCCTTCGGTTTCATGCACGAAGGAAGTCCCAGACGAGATCTTGATCGCCTCATAGGCTGTGTTGAGATCCATACCAGCCGCCTTGCAGGTGGTCAGGGCTTCACAGACAGAGACAAGGTTCGCGGTCGCCAGATAATTTGTGACAACTTTTAATACGGAAGCCGACCCGATATCGCCTGTATGCAGAACCCGGCGTCCCAGCACAGTCAGGAACTGCAAGGCCTTTTCAAAGGTCTCTCGGCTGCACCCAGCGAAGATCGAAATATTACCTGTGGCCGCCCGGTGGCACCCGCCGGAAACCGGGCATTCAATGGCCGCACCGCCCTTTTCTGTTACAAGCCCGGCAAGCCGTTTGACTTCGCTGGCGTCCGTTGTCGACATTTCCGCCCAAATGGTGCCCGGACCAATGCCTTCAAGAATACCATCCGGCCCCTCGACAACTGCAGCACAGGCGGTCGGGCTTGGCAGACAGGTAATCACCACATCGCAGTCTTCAGCCAGTTGTCTCGGACTTTGCCCCTTTTGGGCGCCAAGCGCGGCAAACTTCGCCATGAGATTTTCATCAAGATCAAGGACCGTGAGATCAAAACCATTGCGCAAGATGCTGCCAGCGAGTTTGCCGCCAACATTGCCAAGACCGATAAACCCTACATGCATGTCCGCCTCTCCAAAGTTACAAGGCCAATTCAGATGGCGGAAAGGATTCCTGACCCAGCACAAAAAGAAAAACGAATAAATAGATGGACATTCCTATAATTTTTTTATCAATAAAAAGATGTCCAGTCTTCCAAATCTGATGTGGCTCAGAAGCTTCGAAACAGCCGCCCGGCTCGGTAGTTTCACAGCGGCCGCCGATGACCTGGGCCTGACCCAGGCCGCCGTCAGCACACATATCCGCAACTTGGAGAGCCAGCTCGGGCATGCGCTGTTTCTCCGCTCGACGCGCAAACTCGCACTGACCGAAATCGGAAAGGCCTATTTGCCCTCCGTACGCAAGGCAATTGACGAGCTATCCTTGTCAACGGCAGGTCTTTTCGGGACCCGCCAGTCCGGGACTGTCACCCTGCGGGCACCAATCTCAACGACGGTTCTGGTGGTCGCGCCACAGCTACCCACATTTTTGGAGCAACATCCGACAATCAAGGTTCGCCTTCTGTCTGCCATCTGGGCAGATACGGTTTTAGAGACCGAGGTCGATATCGACATTCGGCTTGGCATCGGCAAATGGCCAGACGGCCACGCAGACCTTCTGGCAATGGACACAATCATTCCCGTCTGCGCCCCCTTGCTTGCCGAAGCCATAGACACGCCCAATACGCTTCTGGAGACACCGCTCATCCACATTCTAGGTTTCGAGGATCACTGGGACCGATACTTTGAAAGATGTGGCCTGGAACGCCCAAAGGGGCAGCGGCGGGTAACTGTCGACACCACGCTTGCAGCTGTTGAGCTGGCAGCAGCAGGTGCTGGAGTCGCTCTCATCCTGGAGCGGGCTGCGATCCGGCTGGAAGAGGCCGGGCGGCTCAAGATTCCCTTGGACATTCGTATTCCACTCGGACAAGACCATTACCTTGTGGAACGGGATCATTCAGCAAGAACACGTCCCGAGGTGGAGACGGTGAAAGACTGGCTGAGATCGATCCTCACATAGCCTTGCTCAGGACGCTCCAACGACCGGCTGCGCTGATCCGGTCTTCGCCGGACGACCATTCAATGCAAAGTCGGTCAACCCCGCAGATAGCCAGATCGCCGAGAGCGTAATCCAGGCAGTCACCGCGAAAACAGAGGCCCCGGTGATACCCGCGCCAACGGCACAGCCGCCTGCCAGCATGCCGCCAAAGCCCATCAGCGCCGCACCCGTTCCATAGCGGGCCATGGACCGGCCACCTTCAAAACCCTGAAGCTCCAATTCGCGGGAAAAAAGTGCAGCGAGGAACGAGCCGGCAAAAACGCCGGGGACAAGTCCGATACCAAAATCGAGCGCAGACTGCGCGGGCGACAAGAACAGCATTAGCGTATCAGCCGAGGGGCCGGTAAAGGTGATGCCCTCGATCTGCACCGGCTCAAACGCCTGACTGGCAACAGAAGCTGTGAACCACCATGCGAGCGGTACGGCGAGCCCCGCTCCGCACGCTGCAATTGCTTGCCAAAGGGGTGTTTTGGCCTTGATCGCAATCACAATTCCGGCGCCCAACCAAAGCAATGCAAAACCAAGTACGACTGTCTGCGACAGCCCTAAATGTGCAATCAAATCATTCCCGCCGATGTCCGCCGTTGTCCAGAGCCCGGCCATCCATTCGCGCAAGGGTTTCAAGATTCCCCTGAGGCTGGCTTGGGCAATCACCGCAAAGACCAGTCCGGACAGAAGCGCCCGCAAGTTGCCGGTCGCAGAGAGAACGAGAAGCCGGCTGGCGCACCCCCTTGCCAAGACCATTCCAATGCCAAACATCACGCCGCCCAGCGCCGCACCAGAGAGACTTTGCGGAGAGGCGAGTTGACGGGCTTCTTGCGATGGCACTTCGCCAAAGCCGATAAGCAGCTGCGTTCCAAGAAGCGCTGCGGAGAACGCGAATAGCCAGATTGATAAACGAACCCCAAAAACACCGTACGCAAAATCGAGAGCTGCTGCCCTCAGACAGAACCGGCTTTGCTGTGCGAACCCGCCAAACAAAGCACCGGCCAGAAAGCCGCCCGCAGTCAAAATCGCAGGTTCTGACAATCGATCCAGAAAGTAGCTCAAGTCCATCGCTGTCTACCGATTAGCCGATGTTGGATCCGCAACACTTGCCTGCCTCTTTCCCTATCTGCATTGACGTTTCTCAAGGAAACATAGATAAATTCATAAATTTGAATATGTGGAGGACTACGCATGCCGGTTGCCTTGAAAGAACACCCCTCGCGCCGCTTTTTGCTAAAGGCCGGACTCGGCATAGGAGCAGCTGCGATCATGGGTCTCCGCCCTTCCTTTGCAGCCTCGGACCCCATAAAACTCGGCGGCAATGAGGTCAGCGTCTTTTCTGACGGCAACTTGAGCCTGCCGATGAATTTCCTTCTGCCTGAACAAAGCCCAGAGGAGATTGAGACCCTTTTCAAACCTCATGGTTTGCCAACCGATACGGCATCACCGGACTGCAACATCACCCTCCTGCGCCAGGACGACCGGCTTGTTCTGTTCGATGCAGGCGCTGGGGCCAACTTCCAGCCCAGCGCAGGCGAGCTGTTGTCCGGTCTCGAAGAGGCCGGCATTGATCCTTCGGACGTGACGGATGTGATCTTCACCCATGCGCACCCGGATCATCTCTGGGGTATTCTCGATGACTTTGACGACGTGCTTTATTCAGCAGCGACACTCTGGGTGCCGCAAGCTGAATGGGACTATTGGCGCGCCGATGACACGCTGGCGAAGACACCGGAAGCCCGCAAGAGCTTCGTCGTCGGGGCCCAGGCACGCTTTGAGGCCATCGAAGACCAGGTGCAAATGGTCACTCCGGGAATGGAGGTTATCCCTGGTGTTGAAGCTGTCGACACGTCCGGTCATACGCCGGGTCACACATCGTATATGATCCATGGAGATGGCGAATCCGTTCTGGTCGTGGGGGATGCAATCACCAATTCAGTGATTTCCTTCGAGAAGCCCGACTGGGTGTCCGGATCGGATCAGGACCCGCAAAAGGGTATCCAAACCCGAAAGGCTCTTCTGGATCGCCTGGCAACGGACCAAACGCAAGTGATCGGCTTTCATCTACCGGACATGGGCATCGGCCGGGTCGAGCGCACAGGTTCGGCTTACAAGTTCGTGGCGGGCTAAAGCTGCGAAGCCGCCCCGGCCTTGAAGCCGGGGCCTCAATAGTGGTCCCGGCTCAAGACCGGGACTGCACTAATCCGTAGAACTCTGCTGCCGCTATTCCGCTGGATGACGATGATCGGCGCCATCACTCCGCCGGAAAGCCGCTAAGGCGGAGCCTTCGACGAGCCACGCCAGACCCACCCGGGCGCCGAATGCCATGGACAGCATCACGATCGGTGCCGAGATCGCCATGGTCGAGAAACCCGTAATGCCCTGCCCAACGGTGCAGCCCATCGCGAAAACACCGCCGATGCCCATAAGTGTACCGCCAAGAATGTGACGTCCGAGTTCCCGGGCATCATCACAGGCTTCCCAGCGGATATCGCGTTTCCAGAGAGCTGCAAGAACCGCACCAGTGAGCGTGCCCGCAATAAGTCCGACACCATAATCGGGCCAAACACCGGTGTAGGTGATGAGCTGCAGAATGCTGTCTCCAACAGGCACAACGAAGGATCCTGCCTCGATCTGCACCGGGTCAAAGGAATTTGCGGCTACGTAAGTTGTAGCCCACCAGCCGAAGGGGATGACCAGACCGATTGCTACGGCAGAGGCAATTTTTGTCCGGGCACCGCGATAGGCTGTGTCCTTGAATATCCAGCCTAAACCGACCGCAATCATGAGAAGCGCGACCAGCCACCGCAGATCTAAACCAGCCAGACTGGAGGCAATATCGCCCATGGACTGACTGCCAGCGGCGGTGAAGGTAATCATTTGATCATCAACCAACGGCACCCGAATGATGCCGACGATCCCGCGCTGCGCGGCCAATGCGGCCAGTCCGATGACGGTCAGAACCACCAGAGCTCTGAGACTGCCACCACCAAGGCGCAGCACGGCTCCAAACCCGCACGTGCCAACCAGGGCCATGCCGAGGCCAAACATCGCCCCTCCGAGAACCGCGCCGGTCCAAGGAAACCCCGGATCGAGATAAAAGGACGCTCCAGTGTCGGCGAGACCGAATGCGACAAGCACCTGCGTTCCGATCAAGGCAACCACGGCTGCAAGCACCCAGGTTCTGAGCCCGGAACTGTCTCCGGCATACCAGTGGCGCTCCAGCGCGGACAGAGTGCAAAAATGTGTGGCGCGGCCAATAAATCCAAGAACGCATCCGGCAAGAACGCCGAATACAGGCAATATTAGCGTCAGGTCTAATTCAGGCATTGTTGGCTGCCGTTACCGGCCCCTCGTCGCGTCCCCCCAAAGGCCACTCTCTGGTGGCTCTATTTAGAGAGTAACAAGGGGGATAAGGCTCTTCAACGCTCAAGCGTGCTGCAATGCACGCGGCAGCATAGTCCAAACCTACTGATTATCGCTGGGCTGCGGACGCACGTCCTTGCAGAAAAGATCATACAACGTGGAAATGATGGAGCTCACCTCATCATCAACCAGACTATAGTAAATCATCCGGCCTTCCCGCCGCGTCTGGACAAGCCCCTCCAGACGCAATCGGGCGAGCTGCTGAGACACAGCAGCCTGTGGCACAGTGAGGATATCTTCCAGTTCTGAAACAGATTTCTCGCCTTCAGACAGTAGGCACAGGATCACAAGACGCACTTCATGCGACAGTGCTTTCAAAAGATCACTTGCCTTGCGCGCCTGACCCATCAACTGGTCAAAGTCTTCGGCGCTCATATCCTTGTTGAAGACGGGCAGGTTCATCGAACGTTTCAGTATCCGTACAGGTTCAGCGAAACTATTGCAGCGCAGCAATTCTGCGCTCATCCGGGTAGATGATGCAAGTGGCAGCAATAATCAACTGCCGCTTTTTCTGTGCTCCTCCAGTTTGTCAAGCATATCGCCGAGCAGTGGCCAGAAAAAATGCTCACCGGGATACCCGCGGAGCCGTGCGATCTCCTTGCCATCTTCAACAAGAATGAAAGTCGGTGTCAGGCGTTCCCGTTGAACGTTTCCCAGATCTTCCGGCCAGCCGTCCGTGATATCCACACGGCGCAAGGGAGCACGTTTGCCCTCGCTAGTTTTCGGGTAGGCAACGCCGATCTCTTCATTCCAGACCATGCACCAGGAACACCCCGGTTGTTCAACCATGATCAATTCCGCTGCACTTCCGGACGTTGGAAGCGCAGCAAATCCGGCAAAAAAGGCGCTCGCAACCAGCGCTCGCACAACATTCAAACGAAGCACTTGCCATTCTCCGTGTTTTCTGTGATTGCAATATATATGACTTTTTGAATATTTTAAACAAAACACAAAGTCGTCATGTCTGGGAGGACACTTTATGCTCGAGGTTTCGTGGGGCGCGGCGTTTCTGGCGGGATTGCTGTCCTTTGTGTCGCCCTGCGTCTTGCCAATCGTACCACCCTACTTGTGTTACCTAGCCGGCGTGAGCGTGGACGAGTTGAAGGGTGATGCGGCAACGGCCGCCACCGGACGCCGAGTGGTTCTGGCCGCAATTGCATTCGTGCTCGGCTTCTCTGCCGTGTTCGTGGCGCTTGGAGCAACCGCGAGCGTGATCGGCCAATCTATCGCGCGCTATTACGATGTTCTGTCCTACATCGCCGGCACGATCATTATTATCATGGGTCTGCACTTCCTCGGCATTTTCCGGATCGGTCTTTTGTTCCGCGAGGCAAGAGTTCACGTGGAGACCAAACCGGCTGGTCTGGTCGGTGCATTCATCATGGGGCTCGCCTTTGCATTCGGCTGGACGCCGTGTGTCGGGCCAGTGCTTGCAGCAATCTTGTTTGTTGCCGGATCGTCGCAAACGACGTGGCATGGCGCAGGCCTTCTGGCCGTCTACGCTTTAGGCATCGGTATTCCGTTCATTCTCGCAGCCGCCTTTGCCAGCCGGTTTCTGGGCTGGGCAAGCCGCTTCCGCAAGCATATGGGTACGATCGAAAAGATCATGGGCGGTTTTTTGGTCTTGACCGGAGTTCTGTTCATCACCGGCCAGATGTCGGCCATTGCCTTCTGGCTGTTGGAAACATTTCCGGTTTTTTCACAAATCGGCTGAGCGCATCTGGGAGGAGCTCGACATGCATGAGATCATCAAATCATTCGCGGCGGCAGCGGTCTGCTTAACGCTGAGCCACACCGCAGGGCATGCCGCAACCCTCGGCGAAGACGGGCTCCACAAACAGCCCTGGTTCACCATCACTTTCAAGGATATCGCAGAAGATATCGAAACAGCATCCGACGAGGGAAAACGCCTCGCCTTGGTGTTCGAGCAACGCGGCTGCATCTACTGCAAAGCCATGCATGAGAAACTCCTGAGCGACCCGGAAGTGACGGACTACATCAAAGAGCACTTCATGGTCGTGCAATACAACATGTTCGGCGACGAAGAAGTCATCGACATTGACGGAGAAGAGCTGACCGAGAAGACCGCCGCCCGAAAATGGGGCTATGTGTTCACGCCGACAATCGTCTTTCTTCCAGACGAATTACCGGAAGACGGCACAGTCGCGGATTCGGCGGTTGCGACAATGCCAGGATCATTCGGCAAGTGGACTTTTTTGAATATGTTCCGCTGGGTGAACGAAAAAGGCTACGAAAGTGACGAACACTTTCAGAAATATCACGCTCGTATAATCAATGAGTTACGTGACCAAGGCCGTCTTGGAGGGGACTAAAACTTGCACAAATTTGAAAGTCCGCAAAAAGGCGTATTGCATAACATATGCAAAAAATCATATCTTTTAATGTGAGGAGAACAGATGGACCGTGGAAATGAGTCCATCTTGGGTACGGTGGAGCGTACCCGCACTGAGGAGGAAAGCCAATAATATGACAAAGGGCGCAAGACTATGGGGCGCTGCTTTAGCGACATGCCTGGCCGGGACACTTTCGGTCAGCGCGTTGCATGCGGAAACCATCGCTCCAACGGCCGTCGAGATTGTCGACATGGAGGCCAAATCACCACTCACCGGTAAGGCCGGTGACCCTGTTGCCGGCCGGGACACTTTCGCTGACCGGAAAAAAGGCAACTGCCTCGCCTGTCACGCGAACGCAGACCTGGCCGAGCTTCTGTTTCACGGCGAAGTTGGCCCGGAACTGGATGGCGTTGGCGATCGCTGGAGCACGGAGCAATTGCGCGCGATCGTGATCAACAGCAAGCAGGTATTCGGCGACCAAACCATAATGCCCGGTTTCTACACAACGGCACTTGGAGCACGCATCGCCGACAAATTCACCGATAAGACGATCCTCTCCGCCCAGGAAGTCGAGGATGTGGTCGCTTATCTGCTGACCCTCAAAGAAAACTGATCTCCGGTTTCAAGGAGCAAGAGATGACCATCACTAGACGCCAGGCTTTGGCCATGACTGCAGGTGCAGCCGCCTTCCTGACATTCGCCCCGCGAATTTCTTTCGCGGCAACGCCTGACACGGACGCTGCTATCAAGGAGTTTACCGGAGGAGCGACCCCGACCGAGGGCACAGTCTCATTGGATACGCCGGAAATCGCGGAAAACGGTAACACCGTTCCCGTGGGTGTGACTGTCGATAGCCCGATGACTTCGGACAATTATGTTGAATCGGTTCTGATCCTGGCAGATGGGAACCCGAACCCGGCTGTTGCGACGTTCCACTTTTCAGCCATGAGCGGCGCAGCCGAGGCCAAGACCCGGATCCGGCTGGCGAAGACACAAAACGTCATCGCTGTCGCCAAAATGAGCGACGGTTCAACCTTCATGGACACCAAGGAAGTCAAGGTCACCATCGGCGGCTGCGGCGGCTAATCGGCAACGACCGGACGAGAGGAAACGAAAAATGGCATCCCCAAAACCCCGCGTAAAAGTGCCAAAGAAGGCCGAAAAGGGTGAAGTCATCACCATCAAGACACTGATCAGCCATCCGATGGAATCAGGTCAGCGCAAAGACAAGAAAACCGGCGAGTTGATCCCCCGGCAGATCATCAACAAGTTCACCTGCGAGTTTGACGGCCAAGTCGTGTTCTCCTGTGATCTGGACCCTGCGGTATCGGCTAACCCATACCTTCAGTTCAGCGCAAAGATCGACAACAGCGGAACCTTCAAGTTCACCTGGGTGGATGACAACGGCAGCGTCTATGAGACCGAAAAGAAAATAACGGTCGAATAGGGTCTAAAGCCATCACGGTCGCACAAATCGGGAGGAGACGATTTGACCATGACGAAAAATACAGGACGCTCTGCCGCTGCAATCCTTGCGACAGGTTTGGTACTCGGAATTTCCAACCAAGCCGTTGCGGATGAAAATGCGGAATTGATCGTCGAAGGCGAACAGCTCGTTACAAAAGTGGCGGCACCGGAAGGTCACCCGTTGGATGAACTTCTTTCTGGATGGCGGTTCCGCTCTGATGAAACTCAGGCCCTCCAAACAGACGACTTTGAAAACCCCGCATTTGCAGCAGTCGACTACGGTTCGGAACTTTGGGAAACTGAAGCCGGCACTTCCGGTAAATCGTGTGCGTCTTGCCACGGAGATGCCTCGGAAAGCATGAAGGGCTTGCGAGCCTCCATGCCCAAATGGCACGAGGGCGAGAACACCCTGATGACCCTTGAAGACCACATCAACTGGTCACGGAAGGAACACCAGGGCGCCGATCCATGGAAATGGGAAAGTGCCGAGATGCTCGCAATGACGGCGTTTCTTGGTCTTCAATCCCGCGGCATGCCGGTCAATGTGAAGATCGACGGCCCAGCCGAAGAGTGGTTCAACAAGGGCAAGGATCTCTACTACACACGCGTCGGTCAGCTCGACATGTCATGTTCCAATTGTCATGAGGACAACTACGGTAACATGATCCGCGCAGACCATTTGAGCCAGGGTCAGATCAACGGTTTCCCGACCTATCGCTTGAAGTGGCAGGGGCTTGGATCAACGCACCGGCGGTTCAAAGGCTGCATGGACAACATCCGCGCAACGCCTTTCAAACGCGGTTCGGATGAATTCACATCGCTTGAACTGTATCTCGCCTGGCGCGGGTCCGGCCTGTCGGTCGAAACACCGGCCGTACGCCAGTAAGACAATACGAGAACTTGGAAGCGGCGGTAACCTGCCGCTTCTCAAACTCCGGCCAGGGCGCCGGCGACTGATCAAATCAACACCGGTCGATAAAACGATCAAGGTGCGTAATTTTTTACGCGCCAACAGAAAAACTTTGCCTTTTGCCATTGGCTATTTGGAGGCTTCGGCCTCATCAGGAATCAGGAGTTAAGTGAATGTTTTCAAGACGTGAGTTCTTGATGGCGGCAACCGCAACCAGCGCCCTGCTCGGCTCCGGCATGGCCGGGTCGTGGTCAAAGCTGATGGCACAACAGGCGTTGAGCGAAGACCAACTCCTGGCCATGGAGCCGGCAGGGTCCCTGACGCTGGTCCACATTACCGACATTCATGCCCAGCTGAAGCCGATCTACTTCCGTGAGCCGTCCATCAACCTTGGTATTGGCGATGTCACAGGCAAACCGCCGCATGTGACCGGTGCGGATTTCCTGAAGCTCTATAACATCGAAGCCGGTTCGCCGGACGCCTACGCACTCACATCAGAGGACTTCACCTCACTGGCTAAATCCTACGGCAAGATGGGCGGCATGGACCGGGTGGCGACCGTGATCAAGCGCATTCGCGCCGAGCGCGGCAATGACAACGTCCTGCTACTGGACGGGGGCGACACCTGGCAGGGCAGTTACACGTCCAATCAAACGCTTGGCCAGGACATGGTAACGGTCATGAACGCCTTGAAACCGGATGCCATGACCGGCCACTGGGAATTCACATACGGCACGGACCGGGTGCAGGAGATCATCGACGGCCTTCCCTTTGCGTTCCTAGGCTCCAACATTTACGACAACGAGTGGGATGAGCCGGCGTTCGAAGCCTGGAAAATGTTTGAGCGCGGTGGGTCAAAGGTTGCGGTCATCGGGCAGGCCTTCCCCTACACGCCGATCGCCAATCCACGCTGGATGATTCCGGGCTGGTCCTTCGGCATCCGCGAGGAAGACATTGCCAAGCACGTCGAAGAGGCCCGCGGCGAAGGCGCAGAAGTCATTGTCCTACTTTCTCACAATGGGTTCGACGTTGACCGGAAGCTTGCCTCCAACGTTGCTGGCATCGACGTCATCCTGACCGGCCACACGCACGACGCTTTGCCTGAACCGGTCATTGTCAATGACACGCTGGTGATTGCATCTGGCTCGAACGGCAAGTTCGTCTCCCGCGTTGATCTGGATGTGAAAGACGGCGCGGTTGTTGGCTACAAGTACCGTCTGATCCCGATCTTTTCTGACGTAATCACGCCAGATGCAGAGATGAGTGCGCTGATCGATGAGGTCCGCGCGCCCTTTGAGGCAGACCTTTCGCGGGTTCTCGGCAAGACAGAAAGCCTGCTTTACCGGCGCGGCAACTTTAACGGCACCTTCGATGACCTGATTTGTCAGGCGCTTCTGGAAGAACGCGACGCCCAGATTGCACTGTCGCCCGGCTTCCGCTGGGGCACCAGCCTCCTGCCCGGTCAAGAGATCACCTTCGAAGACCTCCACAACGCCTGTGCCATGACCTATCCGGCCGCTTATCGCTCCACCATGAACGGTCAAATGCTGAAGGACATTCTTGAAGACGTTGGCGACAACCTCTTCAACAAGGACCCGTATTACCAGCAAGGCGGCGACATGGTCCGCGTTGGCGGCATGGGGTACACGATCGACCCCAAAATGGAGATCGGCGAACGCATCTCCGACATGACGCTGCTTTCAACCGGCGAACCGATCGACCCTGCGAAAGACTACGTCGTTGCCGGCTGGGCTTCCGTCAATGAAAACACCGAGGGCCCGGCGATCTGGGACGTCGTTGAAAACCACATCACCAAAAATCCGACCGTGAAGCTTCCGGACAATGAGTCCGTGAAGGTGATCGGTGTCTAAATTTGTTTAAGTCCTGAGGACAGAAACATGACTGAGACAAAGGACAAGGGCACTCCCTCCCTCTCTCGGCGGTCCCTTCTCAAGGCCGGCCTCGCGAGCGGTGTTGCCGCAGGTGCCGCCGGAGCTGCAGGTGCAGCACGCGCAGCAGGTGACCCATTGATCACGGAAATTCAGGACTGGAACCGGTATCTCGGCGATGGCGTCGATGCAGCACCGTACGGTCTGCCATCGGAATTTGAATCGGAAGTGGTCAGGCGCAACGTGCCCTGGCTGACCGCTGATGCCGTCGCCTCAATCAACTTCACACCACTCCATGAACTGGACGGGATCATCACGCCGAACGGGCTGTGTTTTGAGCGCCATCATGGCGGCGTCGCGCAGATCCGGCCGCAGGACCACCGTCTAATGATCAACGGCCTGGTCGAGACACCTCTGGTCTTCACTATGGAAGACCTGAAGCGCTTCCCCCGCGAAAACCACGTCTACTTTCTGGAATGCGCGGCCAATGGCGGTATGGAATGGCGCGGATCTCAGCTGAACGGCTGCCAGTTCACCCATGGCATGGTGCACAACGTGATGTACACCGGCGTGAAACTGAAAACCCTTCTGGAAGAAGCCGGCGTCAAGACAAACGGCAAATGGGTACTTCCCGAAGGCGCAGACGCCGCCCACATGACACGCTCCATCCCGATGGAAAAGGCGCTGGATGACTGCCTGGTTGCCTGGAAAATGAACGGCGAAGCCCTGCGTGCTGAACAGGGCTATCCACTGCGTCTGGTCGTTCCAGGCTGGGAAGGCAACATGTGGGTCAAGTGGTTGCGCCGTCTGGAAGTCGGCGATCAACCGTGGCACCACCGCGAGGAAACATCGAAATACACCGACCTTCTGGAAACAGGAAAAGCCAGGCGCTTTACCTGGGTGATGGATCCGAAATCCGTCATCACCAGCCCAAGCCCCCAAATGCCGGTTTCTCACGGCAAGGGACCAATGGTGATTTCAGGGCTTGCCTGGTCGGGCAACGGCCGCATCACCCGTGTAGACGTGTCGCTGGACGGCGGCCGGAATTGGAAGACGGCGCGGATTGACGGACCAAGCCTGTCGAAATCTCTGCACCGCTTCTATCTCGATATTGATTGGGACGGGTCGGAAATGCTGATCCAATCCCGCGCAATGGATGAACACGGGTTTTACCAGCCAACCAAGAACGAGCTGCGCGCCGCCCGAGGCGAAAACTCCATCTACCACAACAACGGCATTCAGACCTGGTATGTCCAAAAGAACGGGGCGGTTGAAAATGTTGAAGTCTCTTAAAGCGCTTTCGCTCGGCACCGTCCTCGTCGCACTCGCATCAACTGCAACCGCAGGCGATGCGGCAAAGGGCGAGAAGGTCTTCAAGAAATGCCAAGCCTGCCATGCTGTCGGTGATGGGGCCAAGAACAAGGTTGGTCCGCATCTCAACGACCTGTTTGGGCGGACGGCTGGTGAGATCGATGGCTACAAGTACTCGAACGCCATGATCAAGGCCGGAGAGGATGGACTGGTGTGGGACATGGAAACCACCCGCACCTATCTCGCCAAACCGAAGGCCATGATCAAAGGCACCAAGATGGCCTTTGCGGGGCTCCGCAAGGATGCGGATCTCGACAACATTTTGGCATATCTTGCGACTTACTCGGAAGATGCAGACAACGGTTCAGAACAATCCGAAGCACCTTCACAAGATAGCGGAACTGAAGTCGCCGCCGCTTCTGCCTCAACAGAACCCGTTACCGCCGCGACCTCAAACACACGAGACGGTGGAGTCTTCGGCCTTGGCCGTGTTGCCTTGGCTGAAGAGGTGGCTGCCTGGGACATCGACATCCGTCCAGATGGGCAGGGACTTCCCGAAGGATCGGGAACTGTTGCCGACGGAGAAGTTCTTTACACAGACAACTGCGCCATGTGTCACGGTGACTTTGGCGAGGCAGTAGACCGCTGGCCGGTTTTAGCTGGTGGCCATGACACCCTGACCGACGATCGCCCGGAAAAGACCATCGGTTCCTACTGGCCCTACTTGTCGACAGTCTATGATTATGTCCGCCGTGCGATGCCCTTTGGCAATGCCAGGTCTTTGTCCGACGATGAGGTCTACGCCATCACCGCGTATCTCCTTTACCTGAACGATCTGGTGGACGATGAGGAGTTTGAACTCTCCAAGGACAACTTCCTTGATATCCGCCTGCCCAATGAGGAGAACTTCATTGCAGACGACCGGGCCGAAGAAGCGCATTACGCTCAAAAGAGCGAACCATGCATGACCGACTGCAAGCCCGGTCCCGTGGAGATTACCATGCGCGCGCGCATCCTGGATGTGACGCCCGACGACGGCGGCGATGACAACGCCGGTGTCGGCGCGGTAGACTGATCCATACCGGGTCACGGGAGGAACCGGTATGGACCAGAAGCGGGAAAAGGCCGAACGGCCTTATGCCGATTTTCCGACATGGAGAAATGCGGCATGGGCCCGAGCAAGGAAATGGATTGCAGGCGCAACGTTTTTACTGACGGTGCCGGCCATGGCATCGGACGGCGATCCAATAAAAGGCGAAAAGCTGTTTAAAGCCTGCAAAGCATGCCATCAGGTGGGAGCCAATGCACGAAATGGCGTTGGCCCTCATCTCGACGGACTTTTTGAACGCCCGGCCGGAACCCTGGAAGGTTTCAATTATTCCAGTGCGATGAAAAGACTCGGCAGTGAAGGCATGGTCTGGAACGAGTTTTCGTTGGACCTTTATCTCGAAAAGCCGCGGGAATATGTGCCTGGAACCCGAATGTCCTATCGCGGCATGCCAGACCGTCAGGATCGCACCCACATCATCGCTTACTTGAGAGAGCTTTCCAAAGCCGAACCGGCGTCAGAACTGGAGGCGGAAACTGTGACGCCGGAAATGGGGGCCGTCGCTATGCAGATCGACGGCGACATGGCCTATGGCGAGTATCTTTCGAGTGAATGTGTCACCTGTCATCAGGTCTCCGGCCGGGCTGATGGCATCCCATCCATTATCGGCTGGCCTAAGAAACCGTTCATCCGGGCACTCTTTGAGTACAAAACAAATGTCCGCAGTCATCAGGTCATGCAGAACATGACAGTCAACCTCGGCAACGAGGAAATCGCAGCCTTGGCCGCCTATTTCGGGTCCATCGATCCGCAATGAGATTTTGTCAAATGCAGGGGCCAAACTGCTTACTTGGGAGGAAATGACATGCCGAATCTCACACGCCGTAGTTTTGGGCTTCTGGTTGGCGCCGGGGCGACATCCCTAGCCCTGCCATACTACGCCCGGGCGCAGGGGAAACCTAAAGTCGTCGTCATCGGCGGCGGCGCTGGGGGCGCCACAGCCGCCCGGTATATGGCCAAGGATGCTGGTGAGGATCTTGACGTCACTCTGATCGAAGCCAACCCTGCCTACACTACCTGCTTCTTTTCCAACCTTTATCTCGGCGGGTTCCGCGATTTCGATTCCATCACACACGGCTACGATACGCTGTCTTCGAACTACGGTATCACCGTTGTAAACGGCATGGCAGATGCCGTTGATCGGGATGCCAAGATGGTTGTCATGGCGGACGGTTCCAAAGTGCCTTACGACCGTCTGGTCGTGTCCCCGGGCATTGATCTCATCTACGATAGTGTGCCCGGCTACTCAGAAGAAGCAGCTGAAATCATGCCGCATTCCTGGAAGGCAGGTCCTCAGACCCAGCTTCTGAAAGCCAAACTGGATGCTATCGAAAACGGCCAGCAAATCGTCATGGTGGCCCCGCCGAACCCGTATCGGTGCCCTCCGGGACCGTACGAGCGTGTGTCAATGATGGCGCATATTCTCAAATCCAAGGGACTGAACGACAGCAAGATCGTCATCATTGATCCCAAGCCAAAGTTCTCCAAACAAGCCCTATTCCAGGAAGGCTGGGACAAGCACTATCCGGGCATGATCGAGTGGTATGGACCGGATGTGCATGGCGGTATCGTCAAGGTCGATGCATCGACCGGGGAGGTCGAAACGGACCTGGACACCTTCCAGGGCGATTTGGTGAACGTCATCCCGGCGCAAAAGGCGGGCATGATCGCTACCAAGGCCGCACTTGCCAACGACAGCGGGTTCTGTGCCATTGATCCGGCTTCCATGCGCTCCAAGGAAGACGACTCCATCTTTGTCATCGGAGATGCCTGCATCGCCGGCGACATGCCGAAGTCCGGTTTCTCGGCGAACAGCCAGGCCAAAGTGGCAGCCATGGCTATTCGCGGAGACCTCACCGGGTCCCGTGTTTTCCCAGCAAAGTACTCCAACACCTGCTGGAGCCTGATCGAGACCAACGACGGCGTAAAAGTCGGCGCACAATACGCCCCGACCGAAGAAAAAATCGCGTCCACGTCGAAATTCATCAGCCAGACCGGTGAAGACGCAGGTCTCCGTCAGGCCACCTATGAAGAGTCGATCGGCTGGTACAAAGGCATCACCACCGACATGTTCGGCGCCTAACTCCTCCCCCACCTTGCTTGCGGTGGCGCCGGCTGCCGCAAGCCTCTTTTTCGTCAGCACTTCAGTCCATACTTCACATCACCCGTCTTTAGTGCGAAGACAGCGTCCCCCTCCATCGACATTCTGAAACAGTGTTGCTTGGAAAAAACTGGCCAAATGGAGACGCAATGACCTGGACCGCATCGCCCGACCGTTACACCAGCATGGACTACCGCCGCTGTGGTAGGTCCGGATTGAAACTGCCGCTCATTTCTCTGGGACTTTGGCACAATTTCGGCGATGACACCCCGCACCAACGCAAACAGGAAATTGCGCGGACCGCTTTTGATCTCGGCATCACCCACTTCGACCTTGCCAACAATTATGGTCCGGCAAAGGGCTCCGCGGAGAGCGCATTCGGCGAACTCCTGCGCACCGACTTTGCACCCTATCGGGACGAGATGATCATTTCGTCCAAGGCCGGGTACGACATGTGGCCTGGTCCTTATGGCGAGTGGGGCAGCCGCAAATACCTGATTGCGTCCTGCGACCAATCGCTTAAGCGCATGGGTCTCGACTATGTCGACATCTTCTATTCACACAGGTTCGACCCGGAAACGCCGTTGGAAGAAACCATGATGGCGCTGGACCACATCGTCCGCTCCGGACGGGCCCTATACGTCGGTATTTCCTCTTACAATACGAAGAGGACCCGAGAAGCAGCAGCAATCCTGAAGAAGCTCGGCACTCCCTGTCTGATCCATCAGCCGAGCTATTCCATGCTCAACCGTTGGGTGGAAGAAGACGGCCTTCTCGACACCTTGGACGATCTCGGCATTGGTTCCATCGCCTTTTCCCCACTCGCCCAAGGCATGCTGACAAACAAGTATCTGAAGGACATTCCGGAAGGCAGCCGGGCAACACAGGGCAAATCCCTGCAGGACCAATTCCTCAGCGACGAGAACCTTGCAACCATCCGGGCACTCAACGCCATTGCCGAGCGGCGCGGGCAAACACTGGCGCAGATGGCACTTGCCTGGGTCTTGAGAGGCGGCCGCGTCACGACGGCCCTCATTGGGGCAAGCCGAGCAGCCCAAGTGATTGACTGTGTCGGCGCGCTCAACAATCTCGAGTTCACTGAAGCCGAGCTTCAGGAAATCGATGCGACAGCGAAGGACGCCAACATCAATCTTTGGGCGGCCTCGTCTGAGCGCGAAGGCCCTGCCCGCAAGAAATAGATCCGGACACCGGGCGGTTTTGGCCGCCCGGCTATTCTTAAGAACTTTAATAAAGCCAGCGCGGAAGCCAAGTTGCGATAATCGGGAACATCCACAGGATCGCGACGGCAGCGATTTGCAGCCCGATGAAGGGAACCACACCACGATAGATCTGTCCGGTGGTGATTTCCTTAGGTGCAGCGCCGCGCAGATAGAACAGCGAAAATCCGAACGGCGGCGTCAGAAACGATGTCTGAAGATTGATTGCGATCAGGACTGTGAGCCAGATCGGATCAATACCCATCAGGATGAGCGGCGGGATCAAAACAGGCAGCAGAATCACCGAGATCTCGACAAAGTCGAGGAAGAAGCCCAACACGAAGACGAACAGCATCGCGAAGATCAGCGCTCCCGTGGCGCCGCCAGGCATTTCCTTCAAAAGCTCATGAACACGGTCTTCCCCACCCAGGCCGACAAATACCAGACTGAAAAAACTCGCCATCAAGATGGTTGCGAAGATCATTGAGGTTACAGTCAGGGTCGACAGCAATGATGACTTCAAAAGCCCATCGGCAAAAGCTGCACGTAAAATTTTGAGGACGACTCCAAGCGCAAAAAGAGCAAGCCCAGCGTAGATTGCAGCAAGCACATAGCCAACAATCGTCACATCTGACCTTTGAAGGCGAACGGGAAAGGCCGCAGCCGACACTGCAAGTACCAGCAAGGCTATGGTCGCCAGAATGATGAGTTTGACAGGCACGCCCAACCGTCGGCCAGCCAGCAAGATAGCTCCAACGGCGCCAACAGAAGCTGCTTCGTTCGGAGATGCGACCCCGCCGAGGATCGAGCCCAAGACGGCAATAATCAAAAGGATTGGTGGCACGATCGCAGACGCGATTTCCACACTGCTTGGTGGCTCAACACTCTCCTTCATTGCCGGGGCGTCACCAGGAAAAAATTTCGCGCGGCCGATGATGTAGACGCAATAGACGGCCACTAGCAGAAGTCCCGGCACCATCGCAGCGGCAAAGGTTTGCCCAACCGAGATCGTTTCGATCGTGAATTTGCCTTGCGCATATTGCGCCTGCTGGAAGGCATTCGACATGACATCGGCAAGGATGATCAGAAGGGTCGAGGGCGGGATGATCTGACCAAGTGTACCGGCTGTACAAACCATGCCGGAGGCCAATTTCGGATCATACCCGTTGCGCAACATGGTCGGCAGAGCGATCAAGCCCATTGCAACGACCGTTGCGCCAACAATACCGGTCGAGGCAGCCAAAAGGGCGCCCACCAGAACGACGGAAACACCAAGGCCGCCATTCATCTTGCCGAACAGCCGGCCCATCGTTTCAAGGAGATCTTCGGCAATTCGGCTTTTTTCCAGGATCACGCCCATCAAAACGAACAATGGAATGGCGGTGAGCACGGGGTTGGTCAGCACCCCAAAGAACCGCTGGCCCATGGCGCCCATAAGCTGAATGTTAAAGTCCCCAAGCATCCATCCAAGAAGCGCGAAGCCGGTTGCAACGCCGGCAATCGTGAAGGCCACCGGATAGCCCAGAAGAATAAAGGCGATCAGCGCCCCGAACATCATCAAGTCAAGAGGAAGGCTCATGCAGCGGTGGCTTTCAGACGGGAGATATCACGGATCAGGGCAGCTGCGCCTTGAACGAGTAAAAGAATGCAGTAGGCCGGAATGAGCGTCTTCAACAGGAACGAGGCCGGGATCCCGCCAACGGAAATTGGTCCCTCGAGAATTGCCCAGCTGCTGCGCACAGTCGGCCAGGAGAACCACAACAGAATAAGCAACGCTGGCGTCAGCAGAAACAGATGGCCAAAGATGTCGATCCAAGCCTGTGCGCGCTCAGTTGCCTTGGCATAAAAAATGTCCACACGTACATGGGCATTGACCAGAAACGTGTACCCTGCGCCCAGCATGAAGATGGCTGCATGGAAATACAAAACACCTTCATCGAGAAAGATAAAGCTGTAGCCGAAAACATAGCGCAGAAGCACAATCACGAACTGCAACATCAGCATACCCAGCGCCGCCCAGCACAGGGTGTTGCCGATTACCGAATTCACACGCTCGAGCACACCCGCAAGCTTTTCCATCGCGGTCGGTTCCTGTTTTTGTCTCACAAGGTCACGCCCTCATCGTGAGGAGTTGGACCAGATGGTCAAGTCAAGCAGTGGCGACCGGAGAAGCGTTTCGACTTCTCCGATCGCCAAAGGCAGGCTGTGCCTTACAGTGCTGACGATCAGTCGTACTTGTAGTCCAGCAGACGAGCGTTCATCTGGCCATTGTCAGCGAAGGGCATGTACTCGCGCATCAGTGTGCGGTAGCCGAGGAAGCTCTCCGTGATCTGCTTGACCAGATCGTCGCTGTCTGCACGCAGGTCAGCGATCACTTCACCTGCTGCGTTGCCCATCGCCACGATCACATCATCCGGGAGCTTACGCACCATCACGCCATGATCGTTGACGAGGCCCGCCAAAGCCTGGGCGTGCTTGGTGTTGTACTCGGTCAGGACATCGTTGTAGAGGCTGGAACACGCTTGCGTGACGACCTCTTTGAGATCATCCGGAAGTTCGTTGTAGGCATCCAGATTGACCGCGCATTCTTCGGCAGAAGACGGTTCACCAACACCCGGCCAATAGTAGTTCTTGGCGATCTGGTAGTAGCCAAGCGCGCTGTCCGTCCACGGGCCGATGAACTCACCAGCATCAAGGGCGCCAGACTGCAGCGCTTGGAACATTGCCGGGCCGCTCATGGCCTGGACTGCCATGCCGAGCTTGGAGCACATTTCTGACGCAAGCCCCGTTGAGCGGAACTTCAAACCCCTGAGATCGTCAACACTGTTGATCTCGTTGCGGAACCATCCGGCCCATTGCGGACCGGAGTTGCCGCACAGGAACGGCTTCAGATTGAAGCGGCCATACATCTCGTCATAAAGCGCCTGTCCGCCGCCATGGATCAGCCAGCCCGCTTGTTCGGGAGCCGTCAGTCCAAACGGCTGGGACCCAAACAGCAGGATACCCTTGGACTTGGAACCCCAGTAGGCCGGGACCGCATGATAAAGCTCAGCAGTTCCCTGCCCGACGGCATCGAAAACACCATTGCCCGGAACGATTTCGCCGGCCGCAAACAGCTTTACCTCGATGCGCCCGCCCGACAGAGTCGTGATGCGGTCCGCGAGCATCTGCGCGGCAACACCAGGTCCTGGCAGGTTCTTCGGCCAGGCCGTAACCATGCGCCACTGGCGGACATCTTGAGCAATGGCAGGTGCTGCAAGCGTTGTCGCTGCTGCGCCTGTTGCGCCGATTGCACCGGCTTTCAGAAAATCACGTCTTTTCATCTCGTCCTCTTTGTCAAAGGTGATTGAAGGGCTGTCCGCCGTTGTTTTTATCTCCCAAGGATACCCGGCAGGTTCAATCCCTGTTCTTTTGCGCAATCCAGCGCAATTTCGTAACCCGCATCGGCGTGCCGCATCACACCGGTTGCAGGGTCGTTCCAAAGCACACGCTCAATCCGGCGCGCGGCATCATCTGTTCCATCACAGCAAATGACCATGCCCGAATGCTGCGAGAACCCCATACCGACGCCGCCACCATGGTGCAAAGACACCCAGGTTGCGCCAGATGCGGTGTTCAACAGTGCGTTCAAAAGCGGCCAATCCGACACCGCGTCCGAACCATCTTTCATGGATTCCGTTTCCCGGTTCGGAGACGCCACGGACCCGCTGTCCAGATGATCGCGACCAATGACGACCGGGGCCTTCAGCTCACCGTTGCGGACCATTTCGTTAAAGGCAAGACCCAACCGGTGGCGTTGACCCAGACCAACCCAGCAGATCCGGGCTGGCAGTCCCTGGAAGGAAATCCGTTCCTTGGCCATATCGAGCCAATTGTGCAGATGCTCATCATCTGGAATGAGTTCCTTCACCTTGGCGTCAGTCTTGTAGATATCCTCCGGATCACCGGAAAGCGCGCACCAGCGGAAGGGCCCGATCCCGCGGCAGAAGAGCGGCCGGATATAGGCAGGCACAAAGCCCGGGAACGCGAAAGCGTTTTCAAAGCCCTCTTCCAGCGCGACCTGGCGGATGTTGTTGCCGTAGTCCAGCGTTGGAACACCGGCATTCCAAAAATCGACCATCGCTTGAACATGGACCTTCATTGACGCCCGTGCAGCTTTCTCGACCGCTTTCGGATGTGTCTCTGCTTTTGAGCGCCATTCGGCAACGGTCCAACCTTGCGGCAGGTAGCCGTTGACCGGGTCATGCGCGGACGTCTGATCGGTGACGATGTCCGGTTTGACACCCCGTTTGACGAGCTCTGAGAAAACATCTGCAGCGTTGCCGATCAAGGCAACGGATTTTGCCTCGCCTGCCTTCGTCCAGCGCTCGATCATCTCCAGCGCTTCGTCGAGAGAATGCGTCTTTTCATCGACGTATTTTGTACGCAGGCGGAAATCGGCGCTCTTTTCATCGCACTCGACCGCGAGACAGCAGGCTCCGGCCATGACGGCAGCAAGCGGTTGCGCACCGCCCATACCACCAAGACCACCGGTAAGGATCCAGCGGCCTTTCAGGTTACCCTCATAGTGCTGGCGGCCGGCTTCCATGAAGGTCTCATAGGTACCCTGAACGATGCCCTGGGTTCCGATATAGATCCAAGAGCCCGCGGTCATCTGGCCGTACATTGCCAGACCTTTTTTATCGAGTTCGTGGAAGTGGTCCCAGTTCGCCCAATTCGGCACCAAATTGGAATTCGCGATCAGAACCCGTGGTGCATCCTTATGAGTCTTGAACACACTAACCGGTTTGCCAGATTGAACCATCAAGGTTTCATCGTCTTCCAGTGACTTCAAACTCGCAACAATTTGGTCGAAATCATCCCACGTACGCGCAGCACGGCCGATACCGCCATAAACGACCAGTTCGTGGGGATTTTCCGCAACATCAGGATGCAGGTTGTTCATGAGCATTCGCAACGGAGCTTCCGTCAACCAGGACTTGGTATTGAGCTCCGTCCCCTTCGGCGGGAAAACGTCACGTGCATTGTGGCGGCGGTCAACCATGGTTGGCTCCCTCGGAATTTTTGGTGTGTTGGACGAGCGCAGGCGCGAGATCAGCCAATGCGCTGAGAATTTCTTTCAGATGGACCCGCAAACGCGCGGCTTTCACTTCGTTAAAAGCAAAAGGCGTGTCTTCGCTCACAAGATGCGTGGACTGAGCCAGCTCCATCTGGATGGCATGGAAGCCGCGCGCCGGCTGGCCGTAGTGCCGGGTGGTCCAGCCGCCCTTAAAGCGGCCGTTCAGGATCGATGTGTAGCCCTCAGCTTTCGCTGTGAGGTCGACAACGGCCTTCTCGATTTCGGGTGCGCATGTAGCGCCACCGTTGGTTCCGGTGTTGAAATCCGGCAGCGTGCCCTCAAACAAGTAGGGCACGACGGAACGGATCGAGTGGCAATCGTAGAGAATTGCGATGCCATGTTTCGCGTGGACACGCTCCAGTTCGGCCTTGAGCGCAGCGTGATAAGGCGCATGCCAAGCCAGCCGCCGCTTTTCGATCTCTTCTGGATCCAGCTCGCTACCGTTCAGATAGATCGGGCGTCCGTCAAAGTCCGTTGTTGGACAGAGCGTTGTCGTGTTCTGGCCAGGATAAAGACTGACGCCCTCCGGGTCGCGGTTGGCATCGATGACATAGCGATGAAAATTTGCCTTCACCATCGTCGCGCCTGGCAGGAGGTCAGAATAGAGTTGGTCAACGTGCCAATCGGTATCAGCAAGCTTTTGGCCCACTTCATTCAGGCACGACCAAATCTCAGGCGGCACATACGTTCCGGCATGCGGCACCCCAAGCACCACCGGCCCGTCACTGTGAAAGACCTCAACTGGCTGCATGCGCACCTCCAAGGACCAAGGCGGCATTGTCATCAAGAAACGCAACCAAGCTTCTGGACTTGATCAACTCTGCAGCGGTCTCCAGATCCGGTGCCAGGTACCGGTCCTTATCCAGCGCAGGGACTTGTTGCCGAAGCTGTTCCAGCGCGTTTTGCAGCGGTGCACTCGTCTTGAGCGGAGCGCGATGTTCGATCCCTTCGGCAGCACAAAGCAGTTCAACACCCAGGATATGAGCCAAGTTCGCATTCATGCGTGCCAATCGGCGCGCGCCGTGCGCGGCCATCGACACATGATCTTCCTGATTGGCGCTGGTCGGCGTGGAATCTGTTGAGCATGGATTTGCAAGATGTTTGTTCTCGCTCATCAATGCAGCAGTGGTCACTTCGGCAATCATAAGCCCGGAATTCAACCCCGGATCGCGCGCAAGAAACGGAGGCAAATCGAAAGACAAAGCCGGATCCACCATCAAGGCAATGCGCCGCTGAGCAATTGCCCCGAGCTCAGCTATCGCGAGCGCAATCTGGTCTGCAGCAAAAGCAACAGGTTCCGCGTGAAAGTTGCCACCAGAAACAATCCGGTCTTCTTCGATCAGCACCAGAGGGTTGTCGGTTGCCGCATTCGCCTCAATCTCAAGTGTGCTGGCGGCCATGCGTAGAAGGTCAATGCAGGCACCCGTAACTTGCGGTTGGCATCGGATACAGTACGGATCCTGAACACGGGTGTCGCCTTCCCGGTGGCTCTCACGGATTTCAGACCCCTCCATGACTGCGCGCATTGCGGCAGCCACTTCGATCTGGCCACGATGGCCACGCAGTGCATGGATCTCCGGAAGAAGTGGCGCGGTTGAGCCCATGATGGCATCGGTCGACATGCTTGCGGTCAATACCGTTGCTTCGGCCAGACGCCAGGCTTCAAAGAGACCAACAAGCGCGCACGCCGTCGAAAACTGTGTTCCGTTGATAAGGCCGAGGCCTTCCTTGGGTCCTAAAACGACGGGCTTCAACCCGGCCCTTTCGAGCGCAGCTCCACCTGACATCCGCTCGCCGCCGAATTCCGCTTCGCCTTCGCCGATGAGGACAGCGGCCATGTGGGCCAAGGGGGCCAAATCACCGGACGCTCCAACAGAACCTTGAGATGGCGTGATCGGCGTAACACCTTTTTCCAGGCAAGCCTCGATCAGCTCCAGCACTTCGAGACGAACTCCGGACGCCCCGCGCCCAAGAGAGAGGAGCTTGAGGACCATCATCAAACGGGTTGTCGCCGTGTCGAGCGGCTCACCAACACCGCAGCAATGCGACAGGATCAGGTTTCGTTGAAGTGTTTCTGTGTCCTCGGCGGCAATCTTTACACTCGCCAGTTTGCCGAAACCGGTATTGACGCCATAAACGGCTTCCTCGCCGCGCGCGGCTTTGCCAACCCGCTCCGCCGCCAACCGGATTGCAGCTTCTGCAGCCCGGTCCACCCGAACCGGTAGGTTTTCACGGTAGACGCGTTCCAGATCGGCAAGGCGAACAGCGCCCGGAGACACAACAAGAGTGCTCATTCGGCTCCTCCAAAAATACGTTTTTCTAGGGCGTTAAAGCCGATGCGATAGCTAAGTTCTGCCGGGTGTTGAACGTTCCAGATTGCGAGATCGGCGCGTTTTCCGGCCTCCAGCGTACCGCGGTCCGTTAACCTGAGTGCCTTGGCCGCTTCGCGGGTCACACCGGCAAGCGCTTCTTCCGGTGTTATGCGGAATAAAGTGCAGCCCATGTTCATTGTGAGAATGAGAGAAGCGAGCGGCGAAGACCCTGGATTGCAATCTGTCGCAAGCGCCATGGGCACATTATGTCGGCGCAAAAGGTCGACCGGCGGGGCTTGGGTTTCGCGCAAGGTGTAGAATGCTCCGGGCAGGATGACAGCAACTGTGCCGCTGCTGGCCATGGCTTCGACGCCAGCTTCATCCAGGTATTCCAAATGATCTGCCGACAGAGCCCCATAGGAAGCCGCAAGCGCGGTACCGCCCAGATTTGACAGCTGCTCGGCGTGGAGTTTTACGGGCAGGCCAAGTACATTTGCCTTTTCGAATACTTTCGCAATCTGGGCCGGGGAGAAGGCGATGCCTTCACAAAAACCATCGACCGCATCGATCAAACCTTCGGTATGGGCAGCTTCCAGCGCCGGTAGGCAAACCTCCGAGAGGTAAGCGTCCGCCCTGTCCTTATAATCTGCCGGAACAGCATGGGCACCGAGGAACGTTGTGCATACTGTGATGGGCCGCAGGTTGCCAACCTTGCGGGCAACTCTGAGCATCTTGAGTTCGGTCTCGTGATCGAGGCCATAACCCGACTTGATCTCGATACCGGTAACACCTTCGGCGATCAGCGCATCCACCCGGGACAGCGCGCCTTCAAGCAATTCGTCTTCACTGGCTGAACGCGTCGCCTTGACGGTCGAGACAATGCCCCCACCCGCCCGGGCGACTTCCTCGTAGGACGCGCCTTCGAGCCGCATTTCGAATTCGCGGGCCCGGTCACCGCCAAAGACAACATGGGTGTGGCAATCGATAAGACCCGGCGTCACCAGACGCCCGTTCAGGTTCTCATTCGGATAGCCCGAGAATGCCTCCGGCAGATCCGCTGCCGGCCCAGCATAGCCAATCGTCTCGCCATCAATGGCGAGCACACCGTCTTCAATCAAGCCGTACGGATCTCCCGTCTCGGTGAGTGTTACCAATTTGGCATTTGTCAGCAGGCGCTGTGGCACCGGACATCTCCCGCTTGATTAGATTGCGATAAAAGATAATATGCATGCACATATTAACGTGTCAACGAGGGAAAGAGACCAGCATGCCTACGGCGCAAGACAGCACCATTTTCGCAGACAAGGCGCTGCTTCCCAGTGGCTGGGCGGAAAACGTCCGCGTTGATGTTTCCGCTAATGGCGAGATTTCCGCAGTCGAAACAAACACCGCTTCAGCAGGTGGAGAGAAGCACCGGGTCGGCATCCTGTTACCTGCGCCATCCAACCTGCACAGCCATGCCTTTCAGCGCGCGATGGCCGGAATGAGCGAACGCCGGGGTCAGGAGAACCGCGACAGCTTCTGGACCTGGCGGCAGATCATGTTCAGGTTTCTCGACACGCTCACCCCAGATGATGTCGAAGCGATTGCCGCCTTTGTTCAGATGGAAATGCTTGAGGCCGGTTATGCGGCCGTCGGAGAATTCCACTACCTGCATCATCAACCTGGCGGCGCGCCTTATGGCAATCTCGCCGAAATGTCCGAGCGGATTGTGGCAGCTGCGAGCAAGACCGGTATTGGGTTGACCTTGTTGCCGGTGCTTTACACCCACGGCGGCTGCGACAAGCGCCTGCTGGCACCGGGACAAATCCGTTTCGGCAATGATTTCGACCGGTTCCAAAAACTCCATGAACAGGCGGGTTACGCCCTGCAGTCACTCGATAATGGTAGTGTTTTGGGCGTTGCGCCCCACTCGTTGCGCGCAGTCGATTCGGACGCGTTGAAAAACGCTGTCGTACTCGCGGGGCAGATGCCTTTGCACATGCACCTGGCAGAACAAGTCGCCGAAGTCGAAGAAGTTCTGGAAGCGACGGGTAAGCGGCCAGTCGACTGGCTTTTGGACAACCATGATGTATCGAAAAACTGGTGCCTCATTCACTGCACGCAGATGACACCTGAAGAGACCGTTGGACTGGCTCAGACTGGCGCAGTTGCCGGGCTTTGTCCAATCACCGAATCGAGCCTCGGAGACGGGATCTTCGACGGCGTCCGGTATCTGGATGCCGGCGGGCGGTTCGGAATTGGCTCCGATTCCAACATCCGGATTTCTTTGTCAGAAGAGTTGCGCACGCTCGAGTACTCACAGCGCCTTCGCGACAAATGCCGGGCGTCGGTGGCAAATCCGGAAAATTCGACAGGCCGCGTGTTGTTTGATGGTGCTGTTTCAGGAAGTGCGCAAGCGTGTGGACGCAGCGCTGGACAGATCGCTGCCGGTCACCTTGCCGACATGGTCGCGCTGGACGCAAATGCCATCGACCTTGAGGACCGCGAGGGCGACGAAATCCTGGATGCCTACATCTTCGCGGGCGATGACAGAATGGTACAGGATGTCTGGTCGGCAGGCCGCCATGTTGTTACCGGTGGAATCCATGTAAAAGGCGAGGAAATCCGCGCGCGCTACCGGGCGACGATGAAGGCGTTGCGCGGCCGAATCTGAACAAGGAACTGATCACCTGTGGCCCTGACCGATACGAACTCCTGGACTGGCATTCGCGAAGAGCTTCTTCGCCGGATTCATGACCGCGTCTGGGAACCGGGCGCGCAGATCCCGCACGAAGCGGATCTGGCAGAGGAATTCGGTTGCGCGCGCACGACCGTCAATAGAGCGCTCAGGGACCTGGCCGAAAGCGGGCTGGTCATCCGCAAACGCCGTGCGGGGACGCGTGTTGCACTCAATCCCCCGCAGCGGGCCACGCTCACGATTCCGATCATCCGGGAAGAGGTGGAAGCGCTTGGCAAAACCTACCGGCACAGTCTTCTGGAACGGGCCTACCAACCGGTTCCACCAATGCTGCACGGGGTATTTCACGCATCGCTCGGTGATGACGTGCTCTATCTGAAAACGCTCCACTTTGCGGACGACCGTCCTTATGCGTTTGAAGAGCGTTACATCAATCTTGATACCGTGCCCGAAGCGCGTCAGCGTAAGTTCGAAGTCTCCAGCGCGAACGAATGGCTGGTCCATAATGCGCCCTACAGCCGGGGGGATCTGTCGTTTTCCGCCGTCAACGCCAACGAAGATACCGCCCGGATCCTTGATTGCACACTGGGGACAGCGTTGTTTGCCATGGAGCGCATAACTTGGACCGGAGATGCGCCAATCACACATGTAAAACTCATCTTTGCTCCAGGCTACCGCATGCGTAGCCGCATCTAAGTTGCTGGATGTATTATCCGGGACAACGGGCGCTTCTTTCTGATGGAAAAAGTCTGTGCAAGAAGCATGTTGCGGTTTATTGACTGAACGTTCCGGAACCACTTTTGAAAGACGCAAATTCAAGATGGTGACCTCCTTCGACATCGGTGGCAGCTTCATTCGGTATGCGTATCCCGATGCGCATGGTCCGGTGCAGGAGGCTGGGCGGGTTCCAACGCCGCTGCACTCCTGGTCTGAGTTTGTCGAAGCACTCCGCAAGTGTCTTCCAGAGACTCGCGGTCCGGCTGTTATCTCGCTCGCAGGGGCGTTCGATGCACAAACCGGCATTGCAGACGTCGCGAACATTCCCTGCCTAAATGGCCGCCCGATCGCTTCGGATCTGACGAGAGAACTCGGCACACCGGTCGAAATCATAAATGATGCGGATGCCTTTGCTCTCGCAGAAGCTGTTGAGGGATCGGGCGCAGGCAAAGAGACTGTCTTTGCCATCATTCTTGGCTCAGGAGTCGGCGGCGGTTTGGTTCACAAGGGCAGCCTTGTTTCGGGGCGTGGCGGGATCGCCGGAGAGTGGGGGCACGGTCCGGTTGTCGATCCAACCGCGGGTGGGACGATTTCAGGCATTCCGCATTTACAATGCGGGTGCGGTCAAATCGGTTGCCTGGATGCTTACGGTTCGGCACGAGGTCTGGAGAAAATACACGGCGCTCTTCACAACACATCGTACTCAAGCATTGAAGTAACGACCGCTTGGCACGCCGGAGAGCCGCAAGCGGCAAGGACCATCGACGCCTTCACAACTATTCTGGCTCGAGCTCTCAGCATGGTGATCAATCTGCTCGGCCCGGATGTAATCCCGGTGAGTGGAGGCTTAAGCGCCGACGACCGGCTTATGGCAGAAATCGATAGCAAGACCCGCGCGATAACACTTGCGAATTACAGCGAACCTCTTCTGGTGCGTGGCGTGTTCTCCAAGACCGGCGGCTTGCAAGGGGCGAGTATTCACGCCCGCCGCGCGTTTCCAAAAGAATTTACGAATTGATTTTCTGCATTCACGGCCCAGGAAATGTCACGCGCCAACGTTTCAAGAAAGTCTCCCGGGTCAGCTGATCCCGCGCAACCATGAGCGCCGGAGACAAACCGATCGGGCGAAGCGCCGTCGAGCTTAAGGTCTCTCCCTCAGCCCCCTCTTCCGTCTCAAGAAGCGGGCTGATCAGCAACGCTTGACGCAAGACCCTGCGCCCCTCAGGCGACAACAAAAAGTCCAGAAAATCAGTAGCAGCAGCACCGTTGTCTGCCCCTTTCGGGATCATCAGCGCACGGGACAGCACCAATGTGTAATCGGTTGGCAAAACGATCCCGATCCGATCATCTTGCTGCTGATATCCTTGGGCATAAGACCCCAGCACATTGTAGGCGATCAGGTAGCGGCCATCGGCCACGCTCCGGATGATATCGGAGGAGCAGCACGACCGGACGGCTTGGGTGCGCACAAAGGCTTCCTGCAATGCGCCAAAGGTCGATGCCTCTTGCGCGTCGACAAAAGCAAAGAGATATCCGAGGCCGGAGCGCTCTATGTCGTAGGTAGCGACGCGTCCTGCGTAAGGGGTGTTGGCAGGCCGGAGCAAATCCAGAAGATCGAACCGTGACTTTGGCACCTCAGCTGGCGGTACCAAGTCCTGATTATAGATTACGACAGCGGGTTCTCTGGAAATGCCCCACAATTCATCGCGCCACCGCAGCGCAGCTGGCAACTGCTCAGTCTCCCGCGACACATGGCTTTGGGCACAGGCTTCGTTGACCAGCTTGACCATTTGGTGAACGCCGGAACTGATAACGACATCGGCAACCGGTGCCCCTTCCCTACATTCTGAGCGAGATTGGGTGTAGAGATCGTTCGATCCCCACTGCTCATAGATGAGTGTCAGATCGGACCGTGTTTCCAAAAAAGCCTCGACAACGGGCGCAAAAACCGAGATGTCGGCAGTCGAGCGCACAATGAGGGTCTGCTCGGCAGCAGTAGCCCCATATTGTTCGACCAACTCAGGTTTGGCCGCCATTGCAGGGACACTGTAGGTTGCCAACATCCAGAGACCAAAAGCAATTGACTTGCACAGAAGACCCTTCATGCAGCCTCCGCCTTGATTTCCGGAAAACACAGAGCTGCGCGAAAAGTCCTGTCGCCGTGTGTTTCCAAAACCAATTGTCCTTCAAAAGACCGGGCAACAGCATGTGCAATGGCAAGTCCTAAACCGGAACTATTCTGACGGGACAAACCAGATTGATTGAAGCGTGTTCCCAGGGCGGAAAGGATTTCCGGATCGGGCCCACCGCCATCATCTTCCACCCAGATAGAGGCAACACCGTTTTCGGTGGTTGCACCGATGCGCACCGGTGCCCGTCCATATTTCAAGGCATTGCTCAGAAGATTCTTGACAGCTTCTTGAAGGGACGTCGTATCCGCAAGCACGTGAACCGGTTGGTCTGCCAATTGCGGAACGACTGAAATATCCGGCCGCAGAACTGCATGATCACCCTCCTCGAAAACGTCCAGCACAACATCCCGCAGATCGATTTTTTCCCGGCGGACACTGTCGCCGCGATGAATCACTAACGCCTGGCTCAACATTTGATCAAGTAGCCGGCCGAGACTTGCGGACCGGGTTTGAATACGCTCAACAATGCGATCTTTGCGCTCAGGATCCTCCTCATCGGAAAAGAGATCTGCTTGTGCTCTGAGCGCGGCGACGGGTGTCCTCAATTGGTGAGCCGTGTCAGAGATCAGATGGCGCATGGAATCCATCTGCCGATCCAGTCGCCCCATGAAGGCATTCAACGCCTGGATCATCATGGCGGTTTCCCGCGGCACATCTGTATCAAGCGGTGTCAAATCGTGAGGATCACGTTCTGCCAATCCACCCGCGATCTGCTTCAGCGGATTGAACACGGCACGCACCACCAGAACAGCCAAAAGCATCATCGCCAAACCGGACGCCGCCAGCACGTAGAGCGCCTTGCGCGTAATATCCACCGCCATGGCGTTTCGCGCCTTCAGGGTCTGCCCCACAACAACCCGGATGGTCCCGCTCCAAGTGCGTTCGGCAAATCGCCGGGACACAACGACATATCTGGCCGCTTCACCAAAAAATGCGCCATCGAAGAAGACGTCGTTGTATCCTGTCAGCCCGGCAGGAAGAGCGATTTCATCGTAACCGGTCAGGGTTTGGCCGTTAGGCCCAACGATCCGGTACCCAATTCGGTCATCAGGCGCGAGCGCCAGAAGCTCAAATGCAGAATGCGGCAACTCAAGAACCGGATTGCCATCCACCACGGTGATTGCTGAGGCAATGTCATTGGCCGCCCCTACCAGCAAGCGGTCATATGCAGAGCGTGCGGCTTCGCGACCATATGCAAAGGCTGCGATCGAAACGATAATCCCACCAAACGTCAAAAGGAACGTTACGCCCAACGCCACACGCGCTGTGAGAGATGTCGCACCAAACCGGCTGAGCAAGCTAGTCATGGACCTCAAGCTTGTATCCAAGCCCTCTTTGCGTCTCGATCACAACAGAACTTCCGGAGAGTTTTTTACGCAGGCGCGCAACATAAAGCTCCAGCGCATTCATGCTGACATCCGTGTCCTGAAAGCTGAAAATGCCCTCAAAAAGCCGTTCCTTGCTCAGAACCTTTCCCCGATTCCGAATGAACAATTCCAACAATGAGAATTCCCGCCGTGTCAGGTTGACCGGTGCCTGCTTCAACCGGACAACGCGGGCCGTCGCATTAAAGGTCAGATCCCCGATCGCCAGTTCTTCCGCTTTGTCTCCTTGCTCACGTCTGTAGAGCGCCTGTATGCGCGCTTCCAGCTCGCGATGATCAAATGGCTTCACCAGATAATCGTCCGCACCGGAGTTGAGCGTCGACACGCGATCATCAACGGAGAACTCTGCGGTCAGCACCAAAACCGGCGTGCGATCGGATTTTAGCCGCAACTCCTTCAAGAGATCGGTTCCAAGCCCGTCCGGCAAATTCAGGTCCAGAACAATGACATCATACCGCTGAACATCCAGAAGAGAGCGGGCTTCCTCCAGTGTTTTGGCAAGGTCACAGGCGATACCGCTCCGGTCCAGCCGGATCATGATGGCTTCAGCCATGTCAAAGGTGTCTTCAACGAGCAATAGCCGCAAAACTTGGTCCTCCTGCCCTCACTCTTGCCTGCCCTCATCACTTCTTGCAAGCGCATAGACAGCCGGTGACAGGTTGGTGACAGGGTTTGCCGCTAGGTTGAATTCAAGCCCAAAGGGAGGCTCCGCAATGCGGACCTGAGGCTGAATAGGCTCATGCAATGAGCCAGTTTATGTGGAGGAAAACATGACACTCATAAAAATGACCCGCCGGGTCGTTCTGGCTGCGGCTGCAGCTTTTATGACATTCGCCAGCCCAGTGCTCGCGGACGGCCACAAGGTTGTCGATTCAATTCACTTCCTGATCCCGGGCGGTGCTGGCGGTGGCTGGGACGGCACGGCACGCGGCACTGGCGAAGCACTCACCAAAGCAGGATTGGTTGGAACTGCATCCTACGAAAACATGTCCGGCGGCGGCGGCGGCAAGGCGATCGGTTACCTGATCGAAAATGCTGCATCGAACCACGGCACGATTATGGTCAACTCGACCCCGATCGTGATCCGGTCTTTGACCGGCGTCTTCCCGCAAAACTTCCGTGACCTGACGCTCGTCGCAGGAACGATCGGCGACTATGCAGCCCTGGTGGTTGGCAAGGACAGCCCGATCAATTCCATGACCGACCTCATCGCAGCCTACAAGGCTGATCCGTCCGGCACCGCCATTGGTGGCGGCTCCGTTCCGGGCGGCATGGACCACCTGGTTGCAGCCATGGCAATGGAAGCTGCCGGCGAAGATCCGACCGCTTTCAAATACATCCCGTATGATGCTGGCGGCAAAGCAATGGCCGCACTGCTGTCCGGCGAGATTGCGGCTCTGTCGACCGGTTTCTCCGAAGCTGTGGACCTTGCCAACGCCGGCGAAGTCAAGATCATCGGCGTGACGTCTGACGAGCGCGTGGATGCCTATAAAGACGCTCCGACCATGAAGGAACAGGGCATCGACACCACCTTCGTCAACTGGCGCGGTTTCTTTGCAGCACCGGGCCTGCCGGAAGAGCAGCTGGTTGCTTACCAGACTGCACTGACCAAAATGTACGATACCCCGGAGTGGGAAGAAGTTCGTGCCCGCAACGGCTGGGTCAACATTCACAACAATGGTGATGACTTCCGCGCCTTCCTGGAAAACCAGGAGCAGGTAATCGGCGATCTGATGAAGAAGCTGGGCTTCCTCTAATCTGAACGGCATGACGGCGCAGACCCAGTCTGCGCCGTCTTTGCATATGAAGATGATCTCAACCGCCGCACGAGCGGACATCTAACGAAACAAACAAAGACTTGGGGAGGAGGCCATGGCGCTCGATCGATGGATCGCCATGATCATTTTGTTGATCTGTCTCGCATATGGCTATGCGGCATTCTTTACGATGGATGAGGCGCTCGCGCCTTTCATGCGGCGTAATCCAATCTGGCCGTCGACCTTTCCCAAAATCCTCTCGGTAATGGCGATCATATGCTCTTTGCTGATCCTGCTTGGATTTGAGAAGAGCAGTGGCGAACCGAAGCCGAGCGAAATCAACTATCGGCGATTGACCGATTACAAACTCGGACAGGCCATCGCCTTGCTGGGGTTGATGGTTGCTTATGCTCTGCTCCTACGGCCGGCAGGTTTCCTGCTTTCCACGTTCGGCTTCTTGTTCATAGGGTCGTTCATCCTCGGCGAGCGCAAGTACATTGTCATGGCGCTCGCATCCGCAATCGCAGCAGGTGTCGTCTGGTATCTGGTCGATCGGGTCCTCGGGATCTTCCTGAGCCCGATGCCCGTCTTCATGACTAACGGAGGCTGACATGCTCGAAGGAATCCTGATCGGGCTGAGCACAGCCTTTTCTGTCACCAATTTGCTGATGGTTGTCGGCGGCTGTTTGATCGGCACATTCATTGGCATGCTCCCGGGCCTAGGGCCGATGTCGATCATTGCCATCATGATCCCGGTTGCCATTTCAATTGGCGATCCATCTGCCGCCCTCATTCTGCTTGCCGGTGTTTACTACGGGGCGATTTTCGGCGGCTCGACGTCTTCTATTCTCATCAATGCGCCCGGCGTGGCCTCGACCGTTGCGACGAGTTTCGATGGCTATCCGCTTGCACGACAGGGCAAGGCCGGCAAGGCATTAACCGTTGCAGCCATCTCGTCATTTGCAGGCGGCTCCATCGGTGCGGTTCTTCTGATGATCTTCGCTCCGGCTCTTGCAACCGTCGCACTTCTATTCCATTCAGCCGAGTATTTCGCGCTGATGGTCGTCGGTCTTTCTGCGATCGCAGCCTTTGCCGGAACTGGCCAGGTTATCAAGGCACTTCTGATGACCATCCTTGGTGTCATCATGGCGACGGTCGGCGAAGGTGCGCTCTTTAACATGCCGCGCTTCACCATGGGTTTGATGGATCTGCAATCCGGCTTCGGCTTCATCACGCTCGCGATGGCGATGTTTGCGCTGCCCGAAGCCCTCTACCTCGTTCTCGATCCGAACCGCTCTAAAACCGAGAGCGGCAACAACGAGATCAAGGATCTCAGGATCACCAAAGAAGAAGCCAAGGCCATCACTCCGGTAATTGGACGCCAATCTATCCAGGGGTTCCTGATCGGCGTCCTGCCAGGTGCTGGTGCAACAATCGCATCCTTCCTCGGCTACGCGGTGGAGCGCAACATCGCAACGAAGGAAGAACAAGAGCAGTTCGGCAAAGGCTCCGTCAAAGGTCTGGCAGCGCCGGAAAGTGCCAACAACGCCGCCTGCACAGGCTCCTTCGTACCGCTCCTCACACTTGGCATTCCCGGATCCGGCACAACGGCCATTTTGCTTGGTGCACTGATCGCCCTCAACGTATCTCCAGGCCCACGTTTGATGGTCGATCAGCCGGAGATTTTCTGGGCGGTGATTATCTCCATGTATCTCGGCAACGTGATCCTTCTGATCCTGAACCTGCCGTTGATCCCGTACATTGCGAAGATCCTCGCGGTCCCGCGCAACTTCCTGATTCCCTTCATTTTGTTCTTCACCTTGATGGGCGCCTACATCGGGCAGAACAATTCGACCGAACTTCTGATCCTGGTGGGCTTCGGGATTTGCGCGACCGTCCTCCGCTTCGCCGACTACCCGCTGGCGCCGCTGCTGATCGGTTTCATCTTGGGCCGGATGCTGGAAGACAACTTCTCCCGCTCCATGCAGCTTTATGACGGGATCGGCTTCATCTTTGAGCGGCCAATGACGATGGGTCTCTTGGTCCTGGCCGTCATCCTCGTCGTCCTGCCGAGCTATCGTGCCCGCCGGGCGCGTGCGCGGGCAGAAGGCGTAGCCGACGGCGATTGAGACGAAACGAAACGAGGACCCGGATATGACAAAACCCCTTGATGGAATCCGGGTTCTCGACCTGACGAATGTTCTTGCTGGGCCTTTTGCCTGCCACCAGCTGGCCCATCTCGGCGCAGAAGTCATCAAGGTTGAAGCCGTTGGGCGGGGCGATCTTGCGCGCAATCTCGGCGCAGATCCGGACCTCTCGGCAAAGGGCATGGGCATCAGCTTCCTTGCCCAGAATGCCGGCAAGAAATCCCTCACCCTCAATCTCAAGGACCCGCGTGGCAAAGACGTTTTGAAGCGTCTTGTCGCCGGAGCGGATGTGCTCGTGGAGAATTTTCGCCCAGGGGTCATGGATCGTCTGGGGCTCGGTTATGAAGTTCTGAAAGCGGAGGCTCCGCATCTTATCTACTGCGCGATCTCCGGGTTTGGGCAAGATGGGCCCTGGGCTCACCGCCCCGCCTATGATCAGATTGTCCAAGGTGCCTCAGGCGTCATGTCGATCACCGGCGATGCTGACAGTGCTCCTCTGCGCGTCGGATATCCACTGGCAGATACAGTAGGCGGTTTGACGGCAGCTATGGCGATTTGCGGTGCGCTCAATGCCGAAAAGCGCGGCGCTTTCATTGATGTATCCATGCTGGAGTCGGTTCTGGCCACCATGGGCTGGGTCGTCTCAAATCATCTGATCGGCGGCGTTGCCCCAACGCCCAATGGCAATGAAAATCCGACGTCTGCGCCATCCGGTGCGTTTCAATGCTCGGACGGCTTGATCAACATTGCGGCCAATAAGGATGAGCAGTGGGACCTTCTGGCCAAATACCTTGGCCGGGAAGACCTTGTTGGGCACGCTGATTTTGCCTCCCGGGAAGACCGGAAACGCAACAGGCTGCGGTTGAAGGCAGAATTGGAAACCGTTCTCACCACAAGGCCTGCACGGGAATGGGCACGCGAACTCAACAAGCTGGGTGTACCAGCCGGCGCTGTCCTAAGCGTGCCTGAAGTTCTTGACCATCCCCAGATCAGAAACCGAGATTTTCTGGCGCGCTACGACGAAACGCCGGGGGTTGGAAAACCCGTCGATCTCTTGCGGATTGGCGCCATGATTGACGGCACACGCCCCTCTGTGGACACCCCGCCTCCAGCCCTCGGTGCGGACACCGACCGAATTTTGACGGCACTTGGATACGCTGCAGAAGACATTGAGACCTTGCGCAAGGAGAACGTGGTGTGAGCGAGAACACGGATGTCGCCGATTGGTGGCGCACCTCGATCATTGACATGGAACCCGGCCGCATCGCTCTTCGCGGACACCCAGTCGAAGACCTAATCGGCAACCGGGGTTTTGCCCAGATGATCTGGCTGATGGTCACCGGCAAGGAAATATCCGGGCAACGAGCCAGCCTTTTTGAAGCGGCGCTCGTTGCCGCCGTTGATCATGGACCTCAAGCCCCGTCCATCGCGGCAGCACGGATGGCGACGACCTGTGGCGTCGGTTTGCAATCGGCCATGGCGACCGGTCTCAATATGCTCGGCGACGTTCACGGTGGCGCGGGCGAACAGGCGGTGGAGCTTTACCGGGCAATAGAGACCGCCGGACTTGATGAACTCGGCACAACGCTTGATACCTGGCGGCAAACTAACGGGCGTTTCATTCCAGGATTTGGACATCGCTTCCACAAACCTGTCGACCCAAGGGCACCGCGCCTGCTCGGGCTGGTCGATGAAGCCGCAGCCGCTGGTAAGGTCTCCGGGGCATTTGCTGAGATAGGTCGAGCCATCGAGGCGCATCTGACTACTGAACGCGGCAAGCCGGTACCGATGAACATCGATGGCGCGACCGCAGTGATTTATGCCGAACTTGGCTGTCCAGCTCCCCTTGCCCGCGGTTTCTTCGGATTGTCCCGATCTGTCGGGATTTTGGCGCACGCGTGGGAACAGACCGAACAAGGCGGACGCAACAAAGGTCCGACCCCACCGCATTACCGCTGGACCTACGACGAAGGCGCCGGATCCGATTGAAAGTTATCTCTTTGGCCGGACCGCTTTACCTACTCCGGCCAACCTTAGAGCCCTGCTTTGTCCGAAGCAGGGCTCTTTTTTGACAAACGCGGCATTGAATGGCCGTCGCGCTCCGACTGGCAAGAATTATGAACTATGCGCTTTTATGTTTTTTGTGTTATTTTCTCCGAAAAGATGGGAGGAAAAGCGCATATGGACAGTTTCTGGAACGTGCTGGCAAGTGCCGTTGGCCTTGTTTTCGCGTTTGATCCAGACCTCATTGAGATTGTTGGCCTGTCAATGCAGGTCACCTTGAGTGCTGTCGCAATCGCATGCCTGATCGGCTTTCCACTCGGTGCAATCGCAGGCGCCTTCCGATTCCCCGGCCGAACCTTATTGTCGATTGTCCTCAATGCCCTGATGGGACTACCACCTGTCGTCGTCGGGCTTTTGGTATACCTCATGCTATCGGCCTCTGGGCCGCTCGGACCACTGGGACTCCTCTACACCCCAACTGCCATGATCATCGCCCAAACGGTTCTGGTGACCCCAATCGTTGCGGCATTGACCAAGCAGGTGGTGGAGGACCTCTACCAGGAATATGGCGAGCAGTTTACTTCGCTCGGCGTCGGACCATTCGACCGCGTCATGGCACTGCTTTGGGATGCCCGTTACAGCCTGCTCACCGTCGCGTTAGCCGGGTTTGGCCGTGCAGTCGCTGAAGTTGGCGCAGTGATCATTGTCGGCGGCAACATCAACCATGTCACTCGGGTCATGACCACAACGATTGCTCTGGAAACTTCCAAGGGCAATCTTGAGCTTGCTTTGGCGCTCGGGGTGATCCTTCTGGCGATTGCATTTGCGGTCAATGCTCTTGTCATGACCCTGCGCGCGTCCGCTGTGAGAGCTGCTTATGCGTAATCTTGTGCAAGACACCCCGTCCGCTCCATCCATAACAGCAATGCCCGATGCGCGAGAGATTCTTCTTGAAACCCGCGGGCTCGGATTTGAAACCAATGGGCACCGCTTGCTCACTGATGTTGACCTTCAGATACGGCGCGGTTCGCGCACAGTAATCATGGGGCCGAACGGCGCCGGCAAAAGCCTGCTTTTGCGGCTGATGCACGGCCTAGTTTCGCCCACATACGGTGACGTCCTGTGGCGCGGCCACGCGCTGGACAAAGCCGCCCGGCAAGACCAGGCCATGGTCTTCCAGCGGCCTGTGCTACTCCGGCGGTCTGCAAAAGCAAACCTGAAATTCGCGCTTGGAGTTCGCGGCGAGAAGGGCGAAAAGCGCAATGGCTTAATACAAAAAGCCTTGGCGGCAGCCGGGCTAAGCCATCTTGCGAACCGTCCTGCCCGCGTCCTGTCAGGCGGCGAACAGCAGCGCCTTGCCACCGTCCGCGCGCTCGCTTGCAAACCGGATATTCTGTTTCTGGATGAGCCGACCGCAAGCCTCGATCCGGCCTCCACCGCCACGATTGAGCAGCTCATCCTGGAAGCGAATGCAAACGGTGTCACCATCGTACTTGTGACCCACGATGCAGGACAGGCGAGCCGCCTGGGGCAGGAATTGATTTTCCTGCAAGATGGAGAAATCGCTGAAACCGGCCCTGCGCAACGGGTGTTAAAGATCCCACAAAGCGCGCCTGCACGTGCTCTTCGGGACGGACAGCTTTTCGTAAAGAGTTAAAACAAAAGCACTTTTGGAGGAAAACATGATCAGACGAGCTTTTTTGAAAATCATTGCTGCCGCGGTTCTCACAACCGGCCTCCTTCAATCCGCTCAGGCGGAAAACCCGTTTATCATCGTTCAATCAACCACCTCGACCCAGAACTCCGGCCTGTTCGACGACTTGCTACCGAAGTTCACCGCCAAGACAGGCATTGACGTCCGCGTGGTTGCAGTCGGGACCGGACAGGCCATCCGCAACGCAGCAAACGGCGACGGCGATGTTCTGTTTGTGCACTCCAAACCATCGGAAGAAAAATTCGTTTCGGACGGATTGGGCGTCTCTCGCGCTGATGTCATGTACAACGATTTTGTGATTGTTGGGCCGGCCAACGATCCGGCCGGCGTCGCAGGAACCAAGAACGTTGCAGAAGCTCTCACCAAAATCGCCTCAAGCAAATCGATATTCGCGTCCCGGGGGGATGACAGCGGCACCCACAAAGCAGAGCTCCGCCTTTGGAAGGGCGCAGGGATCGATCCGTCAGAAGCTTCCGGAACTTGGTATCGCGAAACCGGCTCCGGGATGGGGGCAACCCTTAATACAGGAACCGGTATGGGCGCTTACGTGATGACCGACCGAGCAACCTGGATCGCATTTGGCAACAAAGGCACGCATCAAATCGTTGTTGAGGGAGATGCCAGGATGTTCAACCAATACGGTGTCATTCTGGTGAACCCCGAAGCACATCCGCACGTCAAGGCTGACATGGCACAAAGGTTTATTGACTGGCTTCTCTCGCCAGAAGGCCTGGCGGCAATCGCAGACTATCAGGTGGACGGGCAGCAACTGTTCTTCCCGAATGCCGGATCCGGTCCAAGCTAAGCCGTAAAGATGCGCAAAATTGCACCGCAGTCCTGAAGAGATCCGAAACCATAGCCCCTACGCAGAATTGACATGATCGCCCGCTTCCGGGCAGCTTGACTGCAGAAACTTGGGATAGGAGACAGACCGTGGAAGCCCGGGGTCCAGAGACGAAAGGCTCTACGAACCCAATTGAGCCGAACGGGGACGTAAGAGCAAAACGAATACTGTTGTTTGGCGCAACCGGAACCATCGGACGCGCCACGCTGACCGAGTTGCTGAGCCAAGGTCATCACGTCGTTTGTTTTGTCCGGCCACAGACAGCTGCAAAGATACAACGTGTCGCGCCAGAGACAGTTGTTCGAACTGGTTATATCACCAATCCAAAGTCGATCCGCCAGGATGCTTTCCGGGGCGACCAGTTTGATACTGTGATTTCCTGCCTGTCCTCCCGAACGGGTATTCCCGACGACGCCTGGAAAATCGATCATCAGGCGAACAGCGATATCCTAAAAATCGCGAGAGAAACCGGGAAGTCGCATTTCATTTTACTGTCGGCAATATGCGTGCAAAAACCGAGACTTGCATTTCAGCACGCCAAACTCGCATTCGAAGCGGAGCTCCAAGCCTCAGGCCTGCACTATTCGATCATTCGGCCTACCGCTTTCTTCAAATCGCTATCCGGGCAAGTGGAACGTGTGAAAGCGGGCAAACCGTTCCTCATCTTTGGGGAAGGAACGCTAACGTCCTGCAAGCCGATCAGCGATCATGATGTCGCGGCCTTCATTGCCGAATGCTTGGAGAACCCGGCGATGAAAAACAAGGTCCTGCCGATTGGCGGCCCAGGTGAGGCGATAACCCCCCGGGCACAGGGAACGTACTTGTTTCAAAGCTTTGGGCTGGAGCCTCGGTTCCGCAAGGTGCCTGTTGCACTGATGGACTGGATTATCAGAGCGCTTGAGTTTGCCGGCCGGTTTGGGCCGAAATATCGGGACAAGGCAGAGCTGGCCCGCATCGGCCGTTATTATGCAACTGAATCCATGCTGGTAATCAATCCGAAGACCGGACTGTATGACGCCGACGCTACACCTTCGTTTGGAAAAGACACGCTTTTCGGGTTTTATAAAAAGCTTGCGAACGGAGACGAAACCCCGTCCCTGGGCGACCACGCGGTTTTCGACCGGAAGTCACGCGTCTGAAACCGGCCTTTAGGTGCCCCTCGCCTCAGTTGCCAAGACGGACCGACGAGCTGCTGCCCTGCTCAGCACTGGAGAAACCCGCCCGATCCAATACCTGGCTTGCTCCGATGGTCAGCACAATAAGGGCCGCAAAGGCCGTCAGCATGGCTTTCATTGTTGTCCTCCCTCCGCTTCTTCTGGCGCGGTTGCCACCTTTAGATAGTCAACTAGATCTTTCCGGTCTTCCGGCAAGGCAATGACCTGCATCGGCATTTTGGAGCCAGGAATATAATGGTCCGGACCGTCCAGAAACAATTGGTCGATCGTCTCTTCTGACCAGATGATATCAGATCCGTCCAGGGTTGCAGAATAGCTGTAATCCGGAAGAGCGCCGGCCTTTCGCCCAAACACCTTGTAGAGCGTCGGCCCTGCCCGCCGTACACCATCATCGGTCACCGAATGGCAAATGGAGCACTTGCGCGCGAACTGCCGCTCGCCGTTGGACATTTCTTCTGGTTTGCGCAAGAACTCGGGTGTTTCGGTTGCCATTGGATCAAAACTCGAAAGGTCGGCAACCGGCCAAGAATAAACAATATTCTCAATGCCGGCAGCATGCAGAACCGACCCGTCATTTGAGAAAGCCAAGGCCCAGATGGGACCTTTGAGCGCGGCGCGAAAATCGGTCTCTATCCCCCAAGACCCCGTCTCGAACACAGTGATGTAACCCTGACCATCCCCTGTTGCGAGCCGTGTACCATCGGGGCTTACATCGAGCCCTAAAATTGGCCGGCGTTCGAGTGAAAACTCGTACAGCCGGTCGCCTGTTTCAAGATCGAGGATCCGGGTCACGCCGTCTTGTGCGCCGTAAGCAAGCCATGTCTCGGGTCCGTCTGCCGGACCACCAAGCTTCAGAACATTGATGCCGAACCCATTGCGATCGACAACCCGCTTTTCAGTGCGTTCCTCAACATCCCAGAGAATGATCGAACCATCCATAGAGGCCGAATAAAGAGATTTGCCGTCTTTGGTAAAAGCAACTGTATTCACGCCCGCATTGTGCCCGCTCAGGAAAATCGGCTCACCTCCATCAACCGGCCAGAGCCCGACCCGGGCATCCCAGCTCGCGCTGGCGATCAGACTTTTGTCCGGCGACACAGCGAGCCCCTGAACTTTGGCGGTATGGCCTTCCAGTCTTTGTTGTGTTCCTGCAACACGGTCCCAGAGGATCAGATCATTGTCGTCGCCCGCTGAAACAAGCCGGTCGGTATCTATGAACTGGACAACCTTTACAGCGGCTTCATGACCGTCCAGCCATGTCGGATCCCTGCCTGTCCAAAGACCGACCGAGTTGTCGAAACTCGCTGTTGCAACAACACCGGACTCGCGGTCCACCGCAATATCCATAACCGGGCCACCGTGCCCTTTGAGGGTCTGAAACTCGGTCGCCAAAGATGGGAAAACAGGCCATACGGAACAGCACACGTAAATCGCAACTGCCACGACGATTTTTTTCCCAACCGCCGCGAATGACCTTTGGATGAGGGACGCGCACATCGAACTGATTGCCTGAACGACTATTCAGCAGGGACAGCGTTTTTGGCTTCCCGGTCTTTTTCGGCGGCTTCGACTTCCGCAACCCAAAGTCCGTGGTGCTCCTTCGCCCACTGCAGCTCGACCTCTCCCGAGCCCATGGCGTCGTAGGCACCTTCCATGCCAACCGAACCGATATAGATGTGAGCCAGAATGATCGCCATCATCAGGAATGCGACAATGGAGTGCCAAAGCTGGGCGTACTGCATTTCCTCATGCGGCGCGAGCTGGGTCGGCAACTCTCCAAATCCAATGAGTTGCGGCAATCCCGTCGAGTTCAGGACATTAAATGTCGCCGCAAACATTGGATATTCAAACGGGAAGAGCAGTGAAATACCAGACGCGGAAATAGACGCACCGAGAACAATTACGCTCCAGAAAATCATCTTCTGACCAAAATTGAATTTCTTGGCCGGTGGGTGCACGCCTTTTTTGAGGAGCCCGCCCCCAACTGCAATCCATTTCAGATCAGTCTTATTGGGGATGTTGTGGACCACCCACATCACAAAAACCATCACCAAGGCGATCATGAACGCCCAGGACACGTTGTTGTGGATCCATTTCGAGGCCTGCGCGATCGGGGCAAATGCGTCGTGGCCGATCAGCGGGATAATGGCCATCCGGCCGAACAAGGTGATCAGACCGGTGATGCCGAGCAGGATGAACGAGCCGGCGAGTAGCCAGTGGCCAAACCGCTCAACCGCCTTGAACCGGGTGATTGTCCGGCCGGTTTTCTCACCATCGATGCGGATCCGGCCGCGAAGCAAATAGAACAGTGCCAGAAACCCGAGAGTTCCAAGCAGAAGATAGCCGCCATAGGTGGCGAGTGGCCCCTGGCGGAACAAAAGCCATCGCATGCCGCCATCTTGCATTAGAACGGATGCCACTTGCCCGCCAGAGGAAACGGTTACATCGGCAGACCCATAACGCAGTGCCCGCCAAAGCTCCGGGTCGGATGCACCGCCGAGTGTGCCGAGTTGAGAACTCATGCTTGCAGCTGAATCCGGATCGCCGGTCGCGTTCCTGCGGAAGTCATAATCGACCTTCTCACCGCGCTGGCGTTTCAGGATGTCTTCCAGAGTTTGTGCGCCGCCTGTCGCGGAGCGATCGACGACAGCGCTCGGTGCCGCCGTGTCCTGCGCAAAGGCCTGCATCATGAAAGCAAACAGTACGGCAAATGCCAGCACGAAGCGGTTCATCTCTGGTTCCTCACCCAATTGTTCCCGTAGAGACAGGTGAGGCGGCAAACAGCCGCCCCACTCTTTTTTCTTTTGTCAGAAGGGCGTTTGATCGGCCGGCCCAGAGCGCCTCTGAGCCGGCATTGACCAACCTATCCTTAGCCGCCGTTTTGGCCGTATGCAGAGCCCCAGCCCCAGGCGCCGGAGCCGAAGCCGCGGGCAACCACACGCTCACGGTAGATGTTGGCGACAACATCGCCATCACCTGCGAGCAGGGCTTTGGTCGAACACATTTCCGCGCAGATCGGCAGCTTGCCTTCCGCAATACGGTTGCGGCCGTATTTCGCGAATTCCGCTGTGGAATGGTTCTCTTCAGGGCCACCAGCACAGAAGGTACACTTGTCCATCTTGCCGCGCGATCCGAAGTTGCCCGCTTGCGGGAACTGCGGTGCGCCGAACGGACAGGCATAGAAGCAATAGCCGCAGCCAATGCAGAGGTCTTTGGAGTGAAGGACCACACCTTCTTCGTTCTGGTAGAAGCAGTCGACCGGGCACACCGCCATACATGGTGCGTCCGAACAGTGCATGCAGGCAACGGAGATCGACCGTTCCCCCGGCTTACCATCATTGATGGTCACAACCCGGCGGCGGTTGATGCCCCACGGCACCTCATGCTCGTTTTTACAGGCGGTCACACAGGCATTGCATTCAATGCAACGCTCAGCGTCACAGAGGAACTTAGCCCTCGCTTGTCCACCAAGTGCCATTGCGTTTCCTCCTTACGCTGCCGAGATCTTGCAGAGAGTGGCTTTGGTCTCCTGCATCTGGGTAACGGAGTCGTAGCCGTAGGTTTGAGCCGTATTCGTGCTCTCGCCGAGAACATACGGGTCGGCCCCTTTTGGATATTTCGACCGCTGGTCTTCGCCTTGATAATGACCACCGAAGTGGAACGGCATGAAGGCAACGCCTTCGCCGACCCGCTCGGTCACCATTGCCATGACCTTGACCTTGCCGCCTTCCGGACCTTCGACCCAGACCTGCGCGCCGTCCCGAATACCAATGTTGTTGGCATCACGTGGATTGATTTCGACGAACATGTCCTGCTGAAGTTCGGCAAGCCACGGGTTCGACCGTGTCTCATCACCACCGCCTTCATACTCGACCAGACGACCTGAGGTCAGGATGATCGGGTAATCGCGGGAGAAGTCCTGCTTCTGGATCGACGCATAAAGTGTCGGCAGACGGTAGAACTTGCGGTCTTCGTAGGTCGGGTAATCCGCCACGAGATCCCGGCGATTGGTGTAGAGCGGCTCGCGGTGAAGCGGAACCGGGTCCGGGAAGGTCCATACAACAGCACGAGCCTTCGCGTTGCCGAACGGTGAGCAGCCATGCTTGATGGCCACCCGCTGGATGCCGCCGGAAAGGTCGGTCTTCCAGTTGGTTTTCGGTCCAGCGACGGCATCAATCGCTGCACGCTCTTCATCGGTCAGGTCACCGTCCCATCCAAGATCCATCAGCATCTGCATGGTGAATTCTGGATAGCCGTCCTGAATTTCCGCACCCGGATTGGAGACACCTTCGGCCAGAAGGTTCTGACCATCGCGCTCGACACCGAAACGTGCCCGGAAGCTTAGACCGCCTTCGGCGACCGGCTTGGACATGTCGTAAAGGTTCGGCGTGCCCGGGTGTTTCATTTCTGCCGTACCCCAGCACGGCCACGGCATACCGTAGTAGTCGCCATCCGCGGGACCGCCATTTGCCTGCAGCGTCGTCCTGTCGAACGTGTGCTGGTTGGCCATGTGCAGCTTGATCCGCTCCGGAGACTGACCAGTGTATCCGACCGTCCACATACCGCGGTTAAACTCGCGGGTTGTGTCCTCGATGTTCGGCGTGATGCCGTCATCCTCAAGGGCAATGTTGCGGAAGATCCGGTCATGGAAACCGAACTTCTTGGCAAACAGGCCAATGATTTCGTGGTCCGTCTTGGATTCGAACAACGGCTCGATCACCTGGTCGCGCCACTGGATGGAGCGGTTTGAGGCGGTGACAGATCCATAGGTTTCGAACTGGGTCGTTGCCGGGAGTAGATAGACACCATCCGTCCGGTCATGAAGTACGGCAGAGACGGTCGGGAACGGGTCAATGACGACCAGCGTATCCAGTTTCTCCATCGCGGTTTTCATTTCCGTCATACGGGTCTGGGAGTTTGGTGCGTGGCCCCAAAGTACCATGGCCCGAACTTCGGCCGGTTGATCGGTGTTCGCCGGATCTTCTAGAACCCCGTCGATCCAACGGCTGACCGGAATACCGGTAAGGTTCATGAGGTTCTTTTCTTTGCCGTCAGCGCCGGTCGTCTTAGCGAACTGCCCCTTCAACCAATCAAGATCCTCACCCCAGACACGGGACCAGTGCCCCCAAGCACCCGCGCTTAGGCCATAGTAGCCAGGCAAGGTGTGTGACAAAACGCCAAGGTCGGTTGCGCCCTGGACGTTGTCGTGACCGCGGAAGATGTTGGTGCCGCCACCGGTTGTGCCCATGTTGCCAAGAGCCAACTGCAGCACGCAGTAAGCGCGTGTGTTGTTGTTACCGTTGGTGTGCTGTGTTCCACCCATGCACCAGATCACGGTGCCTGGACGGTTGTTCGCTAGCGTCCGCGCCACGCGTTTCAGCTGGCTGCCCGGAGTGCCGGTGACACGCTCGACTTCGTCCGGCGTCCACCGAGCGACTTCTTCCTTGATCTGGTCCATGCCCCAGACACGGGTCCGGATGAACTCTTTGTCCTCCCAGCCATTGTCGAAGATATGCCAGAGGATGCCCCAGATGAGCGCCACGTCCGAACCTGGACGGAAACGGACATACTCGTCTGCATGAGCAGCGGTACGGGTAAAGCGCGGATCACAAACGATCAGCGGTGCGTTGTTCTGCTCTTTGGCGCGCAGGACGTGGAGCAAAGACACAGGATGCGCCTCAGCCGGGTTACCGCCAATGATGAAGATCGCACGGGAATTGTGGATGTCGTTGTAGCTGTTTGTCATGGCGCCGTAGCCCCATGTGTTTGCTACGCCGGCAACCGTGGTCGAATGACAAATACGAGCCTGGTGGTCAACGTTGTTGGTTCCCCAGTAGGCCGCGAATTTCCGGAACAGATAAGCCTGCTCATTGTTGTGCTTGGCCGAACCGAGCCAATAAACACTGTCCGGGCCGCTTTCTTCGCGGATTTGCATCATCTGGTCGCCGATCTCGTTGATCGCCTGCTCCCAGCTGATTTTCTTCCACTCGCCGCCTTCCTTTTTCATCGGATATTTCAGGCGGCGTTCGCCGTGCGCATGCTCACGAACGGCAGCACCCTTGGCGCAGTGCGCACCGAGGTTGAATGGGCTGTCCCAACCCGGTTCCTGGCCGACCCAGACCCCGTTGGAAACTTCAGCCACAACTGTACAACCGACGGAGCAGTGTGTGCAGACCGTTTTCACGTTCTTCACGGCACCGGCGCCAGCTTGTGCTTTGGCTTGTGTTACAGAACCGCCCATGGCGGAGATGGCGGCCAATCCGCCAGCTGCGACACCGGATCCTTTAAGGAATGTCCGGCGGTCTACAGATTTATGTGCAGTGTCTCTAAGGATACTTGCACCTTGGGGGCGTCGCGCAACCCCATTGGTCTTTTTCCTAAGCATTTTGCCCTACCTTGCTGATACCCCATTTGGGTACGGCTGGGTGTGTCAGTGAACCGGCCATCGGGCGTCACGCAACCATAGGCCGGTGTGTTCACAGGGTCCAGTTAGAACCGGGCGCTGTCGTAATAGGCGCGGGTATGCACGGTGTCTTGCATCTTCTCAGAAGCAAGATCCGGCTCAGCGGCTTGCGCAGCTGTTCCCGTCGCAACCACAGCAGCTGCGGCCGGGGCCGAAATGGCCGCCAGTTTCAGGAAGTCACGGCGTCCGGCCTCAAGGCCTGCGCCCGACTGTTCGGGTCGTTTCATCGTTGCAATCCTCCTCTCATTCCAGGCGGCGGCGCCGCCTTAATTGCCAACGTGAATGTTAGATTTCCCGGCATCGCGTCATGCCGAAAGATCTAATTGGGCAGCATCTCGAATGCTTCTGCTTCGATCTCCATAAACTGCCGCCCGAGCGACCCGACGGCCGAATAAAGGACCGACGTCCTTGAGGCCTCCAAGTCACTGAAGAAGTGCACGGCCCAAGGGCCAACATGTGCGTTGAAAAAGGACTTCTGGTCTGCAACCGAAGTGACCTTACCGAAGCGTCCAACGATCAACCCGCCCATGATTTCCATGAGCGATGCGATGTTGTCCTCCGGCTCTTTTTTGCCCTCTGCGCGCTGGATACCGCGCTCAGCCATCTCCTGCCGCAGGTTTGCAAGAGGCTTTTCGTTCAAAAATCCTGTCAGGTAGTGGCTCGCGTAGGGCAAGAGCTCGCCGCGTCCAAGGCCGATGAACAACGCGTTGAATTCGCGCTCGGCATCCTGTTCCGATGTCACCGAAGCAAGTTTTGCAAGGGTTTTGAGGGTCGTGCCCAGCGGGGTGTCGTCGCCCGAAAGCGCAGCAATTTGCCTTAGGAGGTCGTTGTCCGCCGGCTTTGCCAGCAATACCCCCAAAAAATTGTATAAGTCTGCTCTCGCCTGGTCTTCCGGGTCGATCACATATTCCGTAACAACAGCGGCCATGCGCCGTCACCTCCCTCAAACGCAAAGAGTTTAGCTCCCACAAGTCGGGTTCGATATTCACGAATAGTCGAACCGCATTCGGCGAGGGCGTTGAGGCGGCTCTGCCTCGACATTGGTTGTATCACCCGCCGAAGACTCAAACTCGTCACGTATTGGCATATCTTGCAACAACGCTTCTCCTTGCGTCAATTGCACAAGTGCTTCGTCATTTTCGCCACAATTATGCTGCTCTGCAGTATTTTCATCATCTTGCACTGCAGCAATTCTTTGATGTGCTTCGTCTGGCTCAACGATCGCTTCTGCCACCTCTTCGGCGACCTCGTCTTCCTCGCCCTCTACAAACCGTTCCACCATCCCTTTACCGACCTGATAGACGGTCTGGAGGTTAGAGACGACTGTTGCGGCATCAGTGAAGTCATCTGCGTAATCAACCAAGCCATCCAGGTTGGCGAGAACCGGATTGAGGCCCCAGAGCCTGCGCAGCGCACGCCGCTTAAGCCGCTCAGGAACCGCAGCTGACAAAAATTGGCTAAAGTCATCTTTTTCGGTGAGCGTATCGGGGTCCGGAAGGTTGAGTTCTTCGAGGATCTCAGCATCGCTTTTGGTTTCAAGCTCGGCCCGTTCCTTTGCGGCCTCCGCTTCTTCTACCTGAACACGTTCCAGCTCTTCGGACCGAAGCACTGCCGCTTTTCGCCGCGACCAGAAATCCATCCCCGCTTTTTCATCGCCGGTCATTGCAAAGTGTCCTTTGGCTTGCGCCGCGGAGAGCGGTAGACATCCGTCATCTGGCGAATACGGGGGTCGCCAATTCCTTCTTCTTGCAGATCGACCCGCTTTTTATCCCGACGGCGCTTGATAAAGATTTCGTCCTCATGATGGGTCTCGGCAAACTCTCGCACCCATGCGATCAGGCCCGGCGGCATCGGAACCTTTTCAACGAGAACGTCGCTCGTATCCGCATAGTCTTGCCCTTCGTAAGCTGACGCAGTGATCAGCATCACCTCCATGGGGACGTCCCGGTCCAGCTCTTCGGCGGGCCGCATCACAACATAAAGCGAGGGCGTTTTGTCAGAGAGCGCGGTGAGATAGGCCTCGGTTTCGGCGCGGTGCAGCTCAAGGGGAAGGGTGGCCGCATGGTACTCGACTGCGTCTCCTTCCTTGCGCAGCACTTGCCAGTCTGCATCACCTGCGCCTGGCAAAAGCGATACAGCACGCCAGGACCATTTCTGCCAGCGCGTCACGCCGGGCAAGCGGCGCACGACAATGCCAACCGGTATCGAACGGCTTCTTTCCGTATTCACAGGCGCGCATCCTCCAGATATCCGGTCCGGCCGGAAATTTTATTTTTGCCCATGCTGACGCAACATCTGGAAATTTCAAGTCCTTACAAAGGCCACTTGACGGAAAGACACCTTCGCCCTTGATTAGAAACTGATGAGCCAATTTCCTGCGCGGGAGACGCTGAAATGGCATCACGGGGGAGAGGACGCGCGCTCGATGACAGAAGCGAAGCTGCTGCTGTGCGACTGCTTGAAAAGCCAGTCGATTAACGCAGAAGAGATTGAAAAATATACTGGGCTGGCTTGCTCGAAAGTCCATACAGCCCTGTGTCACACGGAAGCTCCAGCGGCCGAATCAGAGTTGCAAAGCGGCGACGTCGTCATTGCCTGCGCTCAAGAACGAACGTTCTTCGAAGAGCTCGCGCAAGATCTTGAAGTAAATGACCCGCATTTTTTCGACATCCGCGACCGTGCGGGGTGGACCTCGAGCGATGTTGAACCAACGGCAAAAATGGCAGCGCTCATCGCTGAGGCCATGTTGCCGGATCCGGGTGAACGCGTCGTTGACGTTTCGTCCGAAGGGACTTGCTTACTGCTCGGTGAGCCGGACATCGCGTTTGATGCGGCCAAGCTTCTTTGTGACACACTGAGTGTGACTGTTCTGGTCACCCCCGATGTCGAGCTACCGGTTACTGACGATCGCCGCTTTGATGTCGTGCGCGGTCACATCAAATCGGCAACCGGTGCCCTCGGCGGATTTCAAGTCGCTTTCGACGCTCTGCAGGAACGCATTCCAGGTGGCCGGGGAGCATTCAACTGGACAGAACCGAAAGGCGGCGGCCAGAGCGCGTGTGACATCATCGTAGACCTGCGCAGGGATGCACCGCTGTTTCCCGCCGCTGATAAGCGCGAGGGGTATCTTCGCGCGGATCCCGGCAACAAGGATGCTTATTCGAAGGTTATCCTGGAAGCATCTCAACTCATCGGGACGTTTGAAAAACCAATCTACGTAAAGGTCAACGAAGACCTTTGTGCGCACTCCAGAGCACAGAAAACCGGATGCAACCGCTGCCTGAACCTTTGCCCAACCGGCGCAATCACTCCCGCTGGTGATCACATCACCATTGACCCAATGGTGTGCGCGGGCTGCGGGATGTGCTCAGCGGTGTGTCCGTCTGGCGCTGTTTCCTATGACGCTCCGACACCGCAACACGTCTTCAAGCGGATTGAGACGCTTTCAACGACCTGGCGAAAGGCGTCAAACGAGCCTCCACGCCTGCTGGTTCATGATGCGGCCTACGGTCTCGAAATAATCCAACTGTCGGCCCGATACGGCAAAGGCCTGCCGATTGACGTTATTCCGCTGGAAGTATCGGCATTGGCCGCTTTCGGCCACGCAGAGGCTCTTGCAGCCCTTGGATGCGGATTCGCTGCAGTCGACATCCTTGTGTCACCCCAGACAGAACAGGACGGTCTCCCCTTCCAGGTCGATCTCGCAAATGCCATTTCCGGAAACAACCAGATTCGATTGCTCGAACCAACGGATCCGGATGATTTGGAAGCCGCCCTCTATGAAGAGGCGGAGAGGACAACAAACGAGGCCCCAATCCTTCCGCTTGGATCCCGCCGGCAGGTGACGCGCCTTGCCGCGAAGACCTTGAATGCACCGGACGCCGTGCTGGAACTTCCTGCCGGAGCCCCTTACGGCGCCGTTGCCATGAACAAAGACGCTTGCACATTGTGCCTTTCGTGCGTGTCCTTGTGCCCCTCTGGTGCCCTCAAGGAAAATCCTGATCAACCGCAACTTCGCTTCCAGGAAGACGCCTGCTTGCAATGCGGCATCTGCACAAACATCTGCCCGGAAAGCGCTCTTTCCCTGGTTCCCCAGCTGAACTTGACCGACGCGGCTTTGACACCGATTGTGCTGAAAGAGGAAGAACCGTTTGAGTGCATCGAATGCGGCAAACCGTTTGGGGTTCGCTCAACAGTCGAACGGATCATGGGGCAGCTCGCCGGCAAGCATTCCATGTTTAAAGATGGCGGGGCCGCCCGGATGATCCAGATGTGTGACGATTGCCGGGTCAATGCGGCTTACCACAGCGAGAACAATCCGTTTGCATCCAACGAACGCCCGCGGGTTCGAACCACCGACGATTATATCAGGCGCGACCATTGACCGTGCCTGATCAGGATCACTGGTACTGGAGCGGCGCGCCCAAATCGGCCGGCGGAATGCGTGAGACAAAGGCGAGGATGGCATCCAGATCGTCCAGCGTCATTTCGACTGGGACGATGGGCGGCGGCCGTGTTTCATCGAACGGCTCCGTTACGTCTTCGATCAGCGTAAATGACGGATGCGGATTGAGCGCGAAAAACGCCTCGAATCGCGGCTTCCAGTCCGCGAGCGTTCGAAGAATAGCGAAAGACGGAGTAGAGCCGATACCAGCCATGCGCGTCGCGGCATTAACCCGGTGGCACCGCCCGCAATGCACCACGGCGAGCTTCTCGCCTTTTCCCGCATCTCCGGCGATCAATCCGTCGTCAACTTCCTTTGCGACAGGGGCTGCAGCGGTGAACTCAACGCCATCCTTAGCCGGAAAACCATCAATGGTTCGCCGGCCGACATCTCCAGTAAGCCACTCCATAAATCTTTTGGTACCGCCCGTTTCCTGTTCGACAGATGCGTACCATGTGCGGTCCAACCCTTCGAATACTGGTGTTCCGCCTTCCTCATCCAATAGCCGCACTTCGGCTGGATCCTCAGGCGAAACCAGTTCGATCCGCGTATTTGTTTTCAAGGAAAATCGGGGCAGCAGGTATTTCAGGAAACCGCTGTCGTTGAGATCTTGCGGCACGCTGAGCCGAAACGGCTCCGCAGAACGCACAGCAATAACAGACGCGCTCATCCAGATGCACGCAAACACAAATATCAATAGTTTCCGGCAGGCCACGCGCTCCTCCTTCACGCAGCTGACATCAAGCTATAAGCGTAGAAGCGAAGATGCCGATACGTCAATGCATGTCAAAACAACGGGGAGGTCCAAATGAACGACGACTTTAACATGTCCATGCGCAAATTCCTGAAGCAGGTCGGGGTCACATCACAACAAGCCATTGAAAATGCAGTTCGCGAAGCTGGCGCACCTGAAGGCAAAAGCTTTAACGTAAAGGCCGTGATCGTGATCGAGGAACTCGGCCTTGAGCATGTCGTTGAAGGCGAAATCAAGGGGTAAGGCAGACGTGTCCCTTTCACGCGAAACTGTTATTGAAACACTCAAGGCGATCGTGGATCCGGCAACCGGGGAAGACCTCCCGGCAACAGGCATGATCCGCGGCCTCAAGGTTGCTGATGGGACTGTGCGGTTCGTCCTTCAGATCGATCAAACCCGTGTTGATGAGATGGAACGGCTCCGTGAGGACGCCGTCCAGCGGCTTGAAGCCTTGCCGGACTGCTCGTCTGCGCAAGTGATCCTGACATCGCATTCCGACCAACCAACCGCACCAGCCGCGGCACCTGCTGCCCCAATCCCTAAGGCAGGTCCTGGAGAGCTGAAGCCGATCAAACCGATCCCGGTCGCACCTGGCACTTCCGGACCGCAGCATGTGCCGGGCATCAAAAAGATCATCGCGATTGCGTCCGGTAAGGGTGGCGTTGGAAAATCGACTGTTGCCTCAAACCTCGCCTGTGCTCTGGCAGCGCAGGGTCTAAAGGTCGGTCTTCTGGACGCGGACGTTTATGGTCCGTCGCAACCTGAGATGCTCGGCATCAAAGGACGACCGTCTTCACCGGATGGTCAAACCATTTTGCCGCTTCGGAACCACGGCGTGACACTGATGTCGATCGGCCTGATGACATCCGGCGACAAGGCTGTTGTCTGGCGGGGGCCCATGCTGATGGGCGCTTTGCAACAGATGATGACCCAGGTTCAATGGGGTGCCCTGGATATCCTGATTGTAGATCTGCCACCTGGAACCGGCGACGTCCAGATGACATTGTCGCAGAAGTTCATTGTCGACGGCGCAGTGATTGTCTCCACACCGCAGGACATCGCCTTGCTGGATGCGCGCAAGGGCATCGACATGTTCCAGGAAATGAAAGTGCCAATCCTTGGCATGGTGGAGAACATGTCGACGCATATCTGTTCGAAATGCGGAAACGAGGAGCATATCTTCGGTCATGGCGGCGTCGCCAAGGAGGCCGCAAACCTGCGGGTTCCAGTGCTTGCAGAGATACCCTTGCACCTCAACATCCGCACTGCGGCAGATGGCGATACACCAGCTGTGATCAAGGCGCCGGATGCACCGGAATCAGCAGCTTTCAAGAAGCTGGCGACAGCAGTGACACAACAGCTTGCCGCTCAGGAGAGCCCGGCGTGAACGATCTCCAGTTCCCACCGCTTTTCCAGGGAGAAGCGGTCACCGGTACGGCTGACCCATTCGACCGGGCAATAGCCCTTGCAGTTGCGGGTACAGACCCCGGAACTGTTGTTTATAACCTTGGAGGTGGCACGCTACGGGCAAGCCTGATCTTCGCTCCGGAAGTTCCACTGGAAGAAGCGATGAGCATGCTGCCGGTCTGCGGTCTCGGATTTCAGGCAGCATTGGGTGCCCTCGCCCCGCCCGAGGTCGCGGTTCATCTGGATTGGGCTGGCGGCATTAGGGTAAACGGGGCCACCTGCGGGCGTTTTCGCGCACGCGCGTCCGGAACAGACCCGGCCGAAACACCGGACTGGCTGATCATTGGCCTGGAGCTCAATGTTCAAACCCTTGAGGGAAATCCAGGCAACGATCCAGACAGGACCTCTCTGATAGAAGAGGGTTGCGGCGAAGTTGAACGCGAACGGCTTCTGGAAAGCTGGGTTCGCCACACGCTTTACTGGATCAACCGATGGCAGGAAGACGGGCCTCGTCCGGTGCATGCAGAATGGCGCGGCCTTGCAAAAAACCTCGGTGAAGACATCGATTTCAACGGTGAAACCGGGACATTTGTTGGCGTCGATGAGTTTTTCGGTATGTTGATGCGTACGGATGGTGAAACAAAGCTTGTTCCGCTGTCTACCCAACTTGAGGGATCAAAATGAAGCTTGCCCGCGCGATCCATCTCGATGAGAGCGACCAAAACGTTTATTTTTCGCCAGCTAGGACTGGCGAATGGTGCCTATCCGGCGGTTTTGAATTCTCGGATTGGACGGAGGCGGAGCTGACCGGCAAGGCCAGACAGGCCTTCGTCAACGGCTGGCTCGGATTGGAAACCTTCGGCCGGGTGACCTTTGTGGCAGTGACTCCGATTGAGGAGCCAGAATTCAACCAACTGGTGGACCGGCTGGCACAACACTTTGTCGACATCTATGGCGCCCCGTCTGTCGAGGCAGCAAGGGGCGTTGCGTCCGAAGAGCTGTCCTACATGGCCTCCATGTGCACAGAGCACGACGACAACACGCTCCTCGCCGTACAGCGTGAACTCTCGGACGAAGGCCTCCGGGAGGGCTTCTCGGCAATCAAGCCCCAGGCGGCAGAGCTCGACATGGTCGCCGTGCATGGAGACATGGGCGGGCACTAAGTTCTCTACCATTCAAAAATAGAAAAGGGCGCCGGTTGGCGCCCTTTACGTGCTGATCGTTCGCTTATGTTGAGATCACATGATCTCTTCGAAAAGCGCTCGCGTGTTTTCGGCGGTCATCTCGATCGGATTTCCACCTGTGCTCGGGTCACGAAGGGCTGCCGCGGTCAGTTCCTCGATATTCGGATCCTTGACGCCGAGCTCGGTCAAGGTCTTCGGAATGTTCATCGAAGCGTTGAACTCATCCACGAACGCGCAGAAGCCGTCAAAACCGCCTGAAATACCGAGATAGCCTGCTGCCTTGTCGAACCGGCCCGCAATTGCGGACTTGTTGAACTGGAGGACTGCCGGCATGCACACGGCGTTTGTTGTGCCGTGGTGCGTGTGGTGAACCGCGCCAATCGGATGGCTGAGTGCGTGAATGGCGCCGAGGCCCTTCTGGAACGCGGTCGCGCCCATGGCAGCCGCCGACATCATGTGTCCGCGTGCTTCCAGATCCGTGCCGTCCGCATAGGCCCGCGGCAGATAGTCCACAACCAGACGCATGCCTTCCAGCGCAATGCCCTGGCTCATCGGATGGTAGTGCGGGCTGGAATAGGCTTCCACACAGTGGGCAAAGGCATCGAGGCCCGTTCCAGCGGTCAGGAACTTCGGCATTCCGACCGTCAGTTCCGGATCGCAGATCACCACGGACGGCAGCATCTTCGGGTGGAAGATGATTTTCTTTTCCGCCGTATCTACCTTGGTGATGATACTGGCCCGGCCGACTTCGGATCCGGTCCCGGCGGTAGTCGGAACCGCAACGATCGGCCCAATCGCATCGGCATTTGCGCGTGTCCACCAGTCGCCGATGTCCTCAAAGTCCCAAAGAGGACGGGTCTGCCCCGCCATGAAGGCAATGACCTTAGCAAGATCGAGCCCCGAACCGCCACCAAACGCGACGACACCATCATAGCCACCATCTTGGTAAACCTTGACGCCTTCAGCGGCGTTCAGATCCGTCGGGTTGGGATCCACTTCTGAAAACAGGCCCCGGCCCAGACCGGCAGCATCCAGCAGGTCCAGGGTCTTGGTGGTGATGTCCATGCTTGCCAGACCTTTGTCCGTAACAAGCAGCGGCTTGGAGATACCGGACGCCTTACAGGCATCGGCGATTTCCGAAATACGTCCCGCGCCGAAGCGCATGGCGGTTGGATATGACCAATTGGCAGTCAGCACCATCTTATTGAGCTTTCTTGAGGTGATAGGATTTCGGACGTGTCAGATTGTGATAGCCGATAATGGACAGACCGCCGCCGCGGCCGGTGTCCTTACAACCTGTCCAGCACAGCGCCGGATCCAGATAATCTGCACGATTGAGGAAGACGGTTCCGGTCTCGATTTGATCGCCGATGGCTTCCGCGCGGGCGACATCCCGGGTCCAGAGCGATGCTGTCAGACCGAAATTGCTGTCGTTCATCAGCTGGATAGCTTCCGCATCGTCTTTGACCTTCATGATGCCGACAACGGGGCCGAAGCTCTCATCGCGCATAACGCGCATGGAATGATCCACATCGACGAGGATTTGCGGCATCAAGTAGGCGCCGCCATCATCTTCCGGGAACTTTGCAGGATCGATCAGGGCCTTGGCCCCATCTGCAACGGCTTCTTGCGTCTGGGCACGGACTTCTGCCGCGAAGCGGGCATGGGCCATCGGACCAAGGGTCGTTTCGGGGTCAAGCGGATTGCCGAGCTTGTAGCCTTCGACAATCTTTACCGCCTTTTCGACAAAGGCGTCATAGAGGCTCTCCACCACATAGATCCGCTCAATGCCACAGCAGCATTGACCGGCATTGAACATGGCACCATCGATCAGTGTATCGACCGCTGCATCAAGATCCGCATCTTCCATGACGTAGCCCGGGTCTTTGCCGCCGAGCTCAAGACCAACCCCGGTAAACGTTCCAGCTGCGGCCTTTTCCATCGCCTGACCGCCCCCTACTGAGCCCGTGAAATTCACGAAACCAAAGGACTTTTCAGCAATCAGCGCAGAGGTTGTCGCGTGATCCAGAAATACATTCTGGAGTACGTCTTCCGGAACGCCTGCTTCGTGGAAAGCCTTCGCCATGCGCTCGCCAACCAACAGCGTTTGAGAGGCATGTTTCAGAACAACAGAGTTCCCTGCGATCAACGCGGGTGCGACCGTATTGATCGCAGTCATATAAGGGTAATTCCAAGGAGCCACGACAAGCACCACGCCATGGGGCACGCGCTTGATCATCCGCTTGAATGCCGCATCATCGGCAACTTCGATCGGCGCCAGTGCCTCGGCAGCAATCTCCGCCATGTAAGAGGCACGCTCTGTAAAGCCGCCAAACTCACCACCGTAGCGGACGGGACGGCCCATCTGATGGGCGAGTTCGGAAACGATCTCGTCGTTCATCTCACCGACCTTGGCAACTCCGGCGAGAACAAGAGAGATCCGGTCTTCCAGCGGACGTGCTTGCCAGGCGAGCTGAGCGGATTTTGCCCGCGCTACAGCCTCACGGGCTTCGTCGGCGGACAAGACAGGGCGCTCCGCATAGACCGAACCGTCGATCGGAGAAATACAGGTTACTTTGCTTGTCATGTTTAGGCTCTTTCAAAACCCCGGGCGATTTCATAATCGGTGACAGCCCGGTCGAACTCTTCGATTTCCCATTCCGCTGCGCGGGCATAGTGGTCAATGACCGCGTCGGAGAAAGCTTCCCGTAGGAATTTTGATTTTCGCAGTGTTTCGCGCGCATCCCGCAAGGTGTGCGGGATTTCCTTGGCTTTCTTTGCTTCATAGACGTCGCCGGATGTCGGCTTGTCGAGCGGCAGTTCATCCTCAATTCCCTTGAGGCCGGCTGCGATCTGAACTGCAAGCGCCAAATATGGGTTCAGATCCGAACCGCCAATGCGGCACTCGATGCGCAGCGCTTTGGTCCCCTCGCCGCACAGCCGGAACCCGGCGGTGCGATTGTCGACAGACCAGACCATTTTGGTCGGCGCGAAAGTCCCTTTTTGGAAGCGTTTGTAGCTGTTGATGTAAGGTGCCAGGAAGTAGGTGTAGTCGGGCGCATATTTGATAAGGCCAGCCAGATAATGCTGCATCAACGCAGACATTCCGTATTCACCATCAGGATCGCAAAAGGCATTGTTTCCGTCTTTGTCGAACAGCGACTGGTGCACGTGAGATGAAGAGCCAACCTTGTCGCTCGCCCATTTCGGCAGGAACGTCGCTGACCGACCCTTTGCCCATGCGATTTCCTTTACCGCGTGCTTTGAGATCGTATGATACTCGGCGGTATCAAGAGCCGGTGCGTACTTGATATTGAGCTCTTCCTGACCGGCTTCGGCCTCACCCTTGGTATTCTCGACCGGAATTCCAGCGGCATAGAGACCGTTGCGGATCGGCCGCATCACGTCCTCTTCCTTCGTTGTTTGAAGGATGTGGTAGTCTTCGTTGTAGCCGGAGATCGGCTCCATTTCCCGGTAACCGCTCTTGCGCAGCTCATCGAAGCTCTTCTCAAAAAGGAAGAACTCAAGTTCGGTTGCCATGATCGGTGTCAGGCCCAGGGCGTTCATGCGCGCAACCTGGGTCTTGAGCATCGCGCGCGGCGAGTGCGGAACTTCCTTGTGAGTGTGGTGATCAAGAACATCACAAATCACCATGGCCGTGCCTTCGAGCCACGGAATGCGGCGGATCGTGGAGAGATCCGGCTTCATGACGTAGTCGCCATAGCCGCCCGACCAACTGGTCGCGGCATAGCCCTCCACGGTGTACATCTCTAGGTCCGTTGCCAGCAGGTAATTGCAGCAATGTGTTTCTTCGTAAGCGCTGTCCACGAAATGCTGGGCCAGAAAGCGTTTGCCCATCAACCGCCCCTGCATATCGACGATGCAAGCAAGTACTGTGTCGATCTCACCCGATGTCACGAGTGAATTCAGGGCATCAAAGGTCAGATTTCCCGGCATGTTGTCTGGTCCCTATTTGGCGGTTTACGAGCGCTCTTATTCAAAAAAATTCCCGGTCCGGAGGGTTCTATTTTTCCGGACCGGTAGTTGCAAGAACCGGCCACCCCGAAGGGTGAGATGGCCGGCTCCAGGGCTTGCATTAGGTGTAGCGGTAAGGACGTCCAGCTTTCTGCATGTCCTGATTGTACTTCTTAAAGATCTCGACAACTTTCGCCTTTGTCGGAGACTCTGCAGCGATCTCATCCCAGAAGACCATGGCAGCGGCTTCAACTGTTGCCCACTCTTCATCCGGAATGGATGTCAGTTCCATCTTGGTGCCGTTGACGCGCAGGTTCGCTTCGCCGCCCCAATACCACCATTGGCGGTAGTAGTGTGATGCATCCATGGCGAGCTGCAGCATCGTTTTCAGGTGATCCGGAAGCTCGTTCCAACGCTCTTGGTTGGCAAAGAACGAGCCTGCCCAAGCGCCAGAGATGTTGTTGGTCAGGAAGTAATTGGTCACATCAGCCCAACCGACCGTGTAGTCTTCGGTGATGCCGGACCAGGCAATACCGTCGAGCTCACCGGTCTGAACCGCAACTTCAATATCTTCCCAAGGCAGGGTTACCGGAACAACGCCGAACTGCGCCATGAAGCGGCCGGCCGTCGGGAACGTGAAGACGCGCTTGCCTTTCAGATCTTCCAGCGAGCGGATCGGGTCTTTCGTGGCGAAGTGGCACGGGTCCCAAGCGCCAGCAGAGATGTGCTTGACGCCAACCTTGGCGTATTCCTCTTCCCAGATCTCCTTCAGGCCGTACTGATTGAAGAGCACCGGCACATCCAGGGAATACCGGGACGCAAACGGGAAGTAACCGCCGAAGACAGTGACTTCGGTCGGAGACGCCATGGAGTCATCGTCAGACTGCACCGCATCGATTGTTCCCTGTTGCATGGCACGGAAGAGTTCACCCGTCGGGACCAGCTGATCAGCGGTGTAGAGTTCGATCTCCATTTCACCGTTTGCTGCCTTGTTGAAGGCATCGATGTGCGGCTTGATCACGTGCTCGGCCAGCGCCGGGCCTGCATAGGTCTGAAGGCGCCACTTGATCGGCGTCTGGCCGTGAACGGCCGGTGCGGCGAGCGTTACGGCACCTGCAGCTGCAACGGTACCTGTCCCGGCTTTTTTGAGAAAATCACGTCTGTTCGTCATTACTGTTCCCCTAATTTTCGGTTCCAAGGTCAAGCGGTCCGTCCGTTTGCCGGATCTCATTTAACCGCACATTCAAATCCGTTTCCTCCGGATATATTGTTTTTGTCCCGCTCCGCGCGTCATCGGCTGTAAACCAATTCAGGCAGCCAAAGAGCGATTTGCGGGAAAGCCATGACAAGAGCCAGCGCAAGAGCCATCACCAGGACAAACGGGGTGATCGACCCGTAAATGTCCCGCATGGTGATTTCCTTGGGCGCCATTGCCCGCATCAGGAAGAGGTTGTAGCCAAACGGTGGCGTCATGTAGGCGATCTGTGTCGTGATCGTGTAAAGCACTCCGTACCAGATCAGCACTTGCCCGACCGGCATGCCTAGATCCAGGGTTGCCACCAATGGCACATAAAGAGGCGCCACGATCACCAGCATTGCCGTGTCGTCCAAAAATGTTCCCATGACCAAAAACGACAGCTGCATCAGGATCAGGATCATCCAAGGAGATAAACCAAGCTGTTCGGTGAAGAGGTTCTCGATCGCTTTGACTGCGCCGAGCCCGTCAAAAACGGCACCAAAGCCGAGAGCTGCCAAAATGATCCACATGAACATGCAGGAGATGCCGAGCGTGTTCCGCAGGCAGAGGATCAGGATGTCCATGGTCATGCGGCGTTTGATGATCGATGCAAGCAATGCCGCCAGAGCCCCGATCGCAGAGCTTTCGACCAAGCTGGTCCAGCCGTTCACGAACGGCACCATCATCACCGCGAAAATGATCAGCGGAAGCAGTCCGGCAAGCAGAAGCCGATACTTTTCTTCCTTGGACGCTTCCCGCTCTTCTATCGTGAGGGCGGGACCAAGGTTGGGCTGAAGCTTGCAGCGGACTGCGATATAGACGATGAACATGGCCGCCATCATCAGGCCCGGGATGATACCGGCAAGCCAGAGCTGTCCGACAGGTGCCCGTGCGATCATCGCATAAAGCACGAGGACAACGGAGGGCGGCACCAGAATGCCCAAAGATGACCCTGCCTGGATCACCCCCGTGACCATTCGCTTGTCATACCCGCGTTTCAAGAGCTCCGGCAGAGCAATCGTCGCACCGATTGCCATTCCGGCAACCGACAAACCGTTCATGGCCGAAATCAGAACCATGAGCAGAATCGTTCCGATGGCCAGACCGCCGTTGAGCGGGCCCATCCAGACATGGAACATCTTGTAAAGATCGTCGGCGATTTTGGTCTCCGACAGGACGTAGCCCATAAAAATGAACATCGGCAGCGTTAGCAGCGGATACCATTTCATGAGCTTCATCGCCGCAGAAAACGGAATATCCTGTCCGCCGACACCCCACAGGCTGATGGCTGCAATTGCTGCAATACCGCCGATGGCACCGAACACCCGCTGTCCGGTGAGCAGCATCAGCATCATCGACGAGAACATCAGAAGGGCGATCATCTCGTAAGACATCAGATTGTCTCTCCCCGGATGGTCGCAATATCCTTGATCAGCTCAGAAATGGTCTGCAAAAGCATCAGGAAAAAGCCGATACACATGGTCACCTTGATTGGCCAAAGAACCGGCCGCCACGCCGTCGGACTGCGCTCGATGTAACCCATGACCTCTCCGGCGGCAGCAGGCCCGCCGGTAAAGAAGGCGACGATCAGCTCCCAGTAGAACTCCGGAAACTCCCGACCGAAATAACCGAGGGAATAGGCTGTAGACCCGAGCGCGCCATAGAGGAGAACGCCAAGATAGAAGATCAGAAGAAGCACGGTGAAGGCATCGAACCAGGCCTTTTTCTTGATGCTCCACTCGGCATAAAACAGGTCCATGCGGACATTCGACCCAAGCTGAACAGAATAGGGTCCGCCCAGAACGTAGTAAGCGACCATTGCAAACTGCGCCACTTCCAGGGTCCAAAGCGACGGATTGAAAAACGTCTTGGAGATCGAGGACCACAACAGGATCCCCGCCATGACAAAGACACCCCACATGATGACTTTGCCCAGACCGCGATTGAAACCGTCAACCGCGTGAACATACCAATGGGCGATCCTAGGCATGATCCGCAACCTCCTTCCGCAACACCGTTTTGGCAGCGGATTTCAACAAAGGTCCCAAGATGTCCGCCCAGTGCAGCTCCTCATTTGGCGTGCGCACTTCGTCGTTTCGGATTTCGATCATTAGGCACGGCAGCGACTTGTCTTCACCATGCCGCCTGACGGTGTAATAGACCCCATCTGAGGGCGCATAAGGCTCATTGTCGCCAACGGTCAGATCGCCACGTGCCTTCAACCCCGCCAACACAGGATCGGCCAGGCGGCGGTCGTTTTCGGAAATCAAACCGATTTCCCAGGGCCGAGATTTGCCTTTGTAAACCGGTGTATAGGTGTGGATGGACACCACTGCAGACGGCAGCCCCTTGTCCGCCCGAAGCGCAAGCACTTTGTCGATCGCATCGTGGAAGGGGCGATGAACCAGATTGATCCGGAATGTCCGCTCCTCCTCGGATAAATTCTTGTTTCCGGAGATCTCTGTCAGCTCACTCAAGCACGGCGTCAGATCTTCGCGAGTCTCTTCGCGATTGCAGTCGATAACCAGACGGGAAACCGTCGTATAGATCAAAGGCGCATCAAGCGCCTTCGACAACGCCATCGCGACGCCGAGCGCGCCCGGATCCCATGAAATGTGCGCGGATTTCTCTTCATCCGACACACCAAGGCACTGATCATAGGGAGCAGGAAAATGATTCGAAGCATGATCACACAAAAGGACCAGCGCACCGGCACCTTCTGCATTTACAACCTCTACAGCACGGGACATTCCGCCGTTTTGGTGGTTTGATCCCATTCATCCCCCCGGAAAAGCGCCTGCTTGTTTCTGTAATGTTTGTTACAGTATTGCCGACAAATTCAAACTCTGTAATATCTGATACACGAAATGCGGTTCTGTCAAACAGTTTTGATAGCTCCGCCAAAAATTGAGGCAGCAGCCCATGGAACGCCCACTTTTGGACGACATACGTGATCGGCTCGACGAGTTTACCGCGACCGAAAAGAAGGCGGCGCATGCCCTGATGGCAAATTATCCGGTGCAGGGATTGGGGACTGTTGCAGAGTTTGCAAAAGCCGCCGGGGTGAGCGCTCCGACCATTCTCAGGTTTGTGGCCCGACTGGGGTTTCCAGGCTTCGCGGAATTTCAGAAAAAGCTGCGCAGCGAACTCGCCAATCAGCTGAACTCCCCGCTCGCACGCAGCGCCAGTCTTGCAAAGGATACAACGGGCGACCCGCATGTCGGGCAACTGATCGAGAACATCCGTGAGACATTCGACCATCTGCCAAAAGGCGAGCTTGACGGTCTTGTCAATTTATTGGCCGACGACCGCAAGACCGTTCACCTGATCGGCGGGCGGTTCACTGACGGCCTTGCAAGGTACATGGCAGCGCACTTGCGTATCGTGCGGCCGAACGTCGTTCATGTTGCCGGGCAACACGGGAACTGGCTCGACCAGTTGCTTGGGATTGGCCAAAAAGATGTTGTGCTGGTCTTCGACATCCGCCGGTACCAGGCAGAGATCATTCAGTTTGCAGAAGCTGCGGCCAAACAAGGAGCGACCGTTGCGCTGGTCACAGACAGCTGGATGTCCCCCATTGGCCGAATAGCTTCCTATGTGCTACCAGCCCGTGTCGCAGTTCCCTCGCCATGGGATTCATCCCTGGCGCTGATGGCTATTGCCGAAGTGTTGATTGCCGGGGTTACGAGGGAAAATCAGGACAAAGCAGAAGAACGGATGCGCGCCCTTGAGGCACTTCGCAACTCCCATGACCCTGCGACTGAGAGCAGGACCGATTCACCGGACATCTAAAGCCTTAGGGGTAGACAGCTTTCCGGCCCAATCCAGGAAAAATGCCTGTGCCTTCGTGAGGTTGGCGGCAGCCTCATCTGAAAGGCCTTCCTTCACCTCACCATATTCGACACCGGTTATCCCAAGTACAAAGGCGGTCGGCGCCGCGCCATAAAGGGTTTCGCACAAGGACAGGACAGTTTCAGGAACCAGACTGTGGCTGCCCAGAACTTCCGGCGCACCAGGTTTGATCTCGCGGAACGAAAAGGGCTCCGAGCTCCCAATCTCTGCGTCTGCAAACACGACAAGCTCATGTCCAGAGACATCAAAGGCGTGCTCTGCCACGAGCTGGTAATCGGTATCGATCGTCCAGGACGTCAGGTCACGCGTTGCCATGCTTTCAGAAAACGCAGGCCCAAGCCCATCGTCTCCCCGACCCGGATTGCCGTACCCAATCAACAACATCCCAGCGCCCTCATACCGACTGCGCCTTGCTATCGACCAACTCCCCGTCCGCATTGAAAAGCTCCACCTGCAATGGCATCTGGCCCAGCGCATGGGTGGCACAGGAGAGGCATGGATCATAGGCCCGGATCGCAACTTCGACATGGTTGAGCATGCCCTCTGTGATCTGTTCATGACCACTTAAGTGTTTGACGGCGACATCCTTGACCGCCCTGTTCATGCCCTCGTTGTTGTGCGTCGTTGACACGATCAGATTGCAATAGGTGACCTGATCGTTTTCATCGACTTGATAATGATGAATGAGATTTCCGCGCGGCGCTTCGATGACGCCAATCCCCTCGCCGCGCCGGTCCCCGGTCACAACCAAATCGTCTCCTTGTAGGTCTGGGTCGTTGAGCAGTTCGCGGATCTTCTCAACGCAATGCACGACCTCGATCATCCGGGCCCAGTGATTTGCGAGCGTCGAATTGTTTGGGCGGCCATCCGTGACGGTTTTAAGCTCGTCCAGTGAAGCGTTGGCAATTGGCGTATCTATGAAGCTGGCCGTATTCATACGCGCCAGCGGCCCAACCCGGTACCAACCAACATCTGGTCCAAGCTCCTTGATGAAGGGAAACTTCATATAGGACCAGGACCGCACATCCTCGATCAGACGCTCATGATACTTCGTATAGGGTAGTTGATCGAAGATCTCGTCCCCGGTCGAATTCAATGCGCGGAGGTTGCCATGGTAGAGATCAAGCGCACCATCTTCCTCTCGTACGAGAGACATGTAGTTCGACGGAAATGATCCGAACTCGGCGACCAGATCCTCATGTTCGAGCGTGTAGTCTCTGGCAAGCTTGACCGCGTCCTGTGCCCATTCGAGCATCTCATCAATCGTGCTCAGAAAATGATCGCGTCTTTCGATCGGAAGATTGCGGTTGATGCCCCCAGGGATAGCGCCGGTTCCATGGATCTTCTTGCCCGCCGTCGCCTCGATGATTTCCTGACCGTATTTGCGCATCAGAACGGCGCGTTTGCCGAGCTCTGGCTGTTCCTTGATCACTTCGAAGATGTTGCGTTTCTCGGCAGGAGCCCCAAACCCGAACAACAGGTCTGGCGCCGCCAAATGGAAGAAATGCAGGACGTGGCTCTGCATGACCTGCCCGTAGTGCATCAACCGCCGCATTTTCTCAGCGGTTGGCGTCAACTGATCGACGCCCACGATCATGTCCATGGCCTTGGCGGCTGCCAGATGATGGCTGACCGGGCAAATGCCACACAGGCGCTGCACGATGACCGGAACTTCCCACATGAGGCGCCCGCGAATGAAGCGTTCGAAGCCACGGAATTCGACAATGTGCAGCCTGGCCTCATCCACTTCGTTTTCCGAGTTGAGGTGAATGGTAACTTTCCCATGCCCTTCGACACGGGTGACCGGTGAGATTTCAATCAGTCTGGGTTCGCCCATAAACTCGCTCCCGATCAGTCGAACTTGATCATTTCACGTTCAAAGCCCCGGAATTTCCCGGTGAGCAGCTTTGAGAGCGTGTCAAAGATAATGTCCCCTTCCGGCGCGCAGCCGGGAATCTGATAGTCGATCTCCACCACTTGCGCACATGGATACACCTCATCGAGCAGCAGCGGCAAAGCCGGATCATTGGGCACATTGTGGGTCGTGTTTCGGATGTAGCGGCCGGTGATGTAGGCCTCGTCCAGGCATTCGCGTAAGGGTTCATCGGAGTGCATGATTGCATTGCGCATGGCCGGAAGTCCGCCCATGATCGCGCACTGCCCTAGCGCAATCAGCACATCGCAGTTGCGCCGAAAATCCTGCAGGACATGAACGTTTTCCTCGTTGCAGCAACCGCCTTCGATGATGCCGATGTCGCAGCGCTGGGTGAAACGCTTCTTGTCGGTCAAGGGAGACCGGTCGACCTCGACGAGTTTCATCAGATCAATCAGGCGTTCATCGACATCGAGGATTGCCATGTGGCAGCCGAAACAACCGGCCAGTGAAGCCGTCGCGATCCGGGCCTTGGGAAGCTCGGCCTGAGATCTCTCACTCATTTGCGCTTCTCCTCAATGTCATGACCGATCAGCCCTTTGTCGAACTCCCGCTCGCCAATCGGAGTTACAAAACCGACCCGTTTGCGGATGATGCAGCCGACCGGGCAGACTTCCGCCGAGATCGCATTGTCAGTCACTGCTGCATCTGTGTCGGCAAGGTTCGCGCCGTTCACAGCGACACGCCGGTGAATTCCCCGGCCGACATAACCAAAGACGCCCTTGCCATCGACATCCTGAGACGCCCGGATGCACCGGCCGCAACTGATGCAGCGGTTGGTATCAAGCGCAATGTCAGGGTGAGAGGCATCAAGAGCCCGGCAAGGTTCCAGATACGGAAATTTTGTCGCCTCGGTCATGTCGAGCCGGTAAGCCATTGCCTGAAGCTCGCAATTACCGCTTGCCTCACAGATGGGGCACAAGTGGTTGCCCTCGTGAAACAACATCTCCACGAGATCACGGCGCATCTTGTTGAGATGTGGCGTTTCGTTTTCGACCGCTTGGCCGGGAGCAGCTGGCTGAGTGCAGGCGGAAACGCTCCGGCCGCCCGCTTTCACGGTACAAACCCGACAGCTGCCCTGGTGGCGCAACCCTTCATGATCGCACAAACGCGGGATGTAGACACCGGCCTCATCGGCAGCTTCCATGATGGTTTGCCCGGCATAGGCCGTGACCTCGACACCATCGATTGTGAAACTGAACCCGGTTTCCTTCTTTGTGCCGCTCATTGTGTGAAATCCCTATCGAAGATGTAGGAACGGCGCTTGGCGATCTTCCGGGCACCCTCAATCGCCGACTGAATATCGAAGGTGTCGCGGATCCCGTCCTTGCTCGGCTTGGTCATGGCTGAATAGACCAGCGGGAAGTTCGCCAAGGTCGACAACACCGGATTGGGTGATGTCATGCCAAGGCCGCAGCGGCTGGTCTCAATGATCGTGCCGGAGAGATCCTTGAGGTAGTCAATGTCCTCGGGATTGGCGAGCCCTTTTCGGAACTTCTGGATTGCCTTTTGCAAGAAGACATTGCCGACCCGGCAAGGCGTGCAATAGCCGCAGCTTTCATGCACGAAGAACGACATGTAGTAGTCAACGATTTCAAGAATGTTCCGCTGGCCGTTAAAGACGATGATCGCGCCACCGGTCGCCAGATCGTCGAATGTGAGCTTTCGGTGAAAACTGTCCCGGCCGATCATTGCACCGCTCGGCCCGCCAACCTGAACCGCCGCAGCATCCTGACCGCCGACCATTTCCAGAAGCTCCCAGACTGAATGACCGTAAGGAAGCTCGTAAATCCCAGGGTTTAAACAGTCACCGCAGACCGAGAACAGCTTGGTTCCATGACTGCCTTCAGTGCCCATGTCATGGAACCACTTCGCACCCTGGTCCAGAATGCGTGCGGCATGGCAGAAGGTCTCCACATTGTTGACTACGGTCGGGTAGCCGAGATACCCGCGATTGACCGGGAACGGCGGGCGGGTTTTCGGCTCACCCGGCAACCCTTCACAAGAACTGATCAGGGCACCTTCTTCGCCGCAGATGTAAGCGCCCGCGCCCATCTGGATACGGATATCAAAGTCGAAGCGCTTGGTGCCAAGGATCGCTTTCCCAAGCAGTCCGCGCCGGCGGCGCTCCTCTAGCACTTGTTCCAAAAGTTCGCGCAGGTAGACATACTCACCGCGCAGATAAAGGATCCCTTCCTTCGCCCCAACCGCACGGGCGGCTATTGTCATACCCTCGATCAGAAGATGTGGCCGCTCTGTGAGAAGAACGCGGTCCTTGAAGGTTCCAGGTTCGCCCTCATCTGCATTGCAGATCACAAAGGACCGCTCAGCGCGCTCAGCTGCCGCAAATCGCCATTTGCGCCCCGTAGTAAATCCAGCACCCCCACAACCGCGCAAGCCGCTTTCTTCAATCATCGAGATAATCTGGGAGGAGGTGATGCTGACCGCTTTGGAAAGGCCCTCATCTTCGGGCACCGGCCCAAGAAGCACAGCACCGGCATGGCGGATGTTGTTGTCCACCATGCGTACTGCACGGTCATGCGGTGAGAGAGTGGCAAACCGGTCGCTGACAAGATCTTCTGGGCTTCCGCCTGCTTTAATCGTCAGGGCCACTTCCCGCGCAGATTGAGCTGTCAGATTGGTCAGGACAATATCGTTGACCATCGCTGCAGGCGCTTGGTCGCACATACCAATGCAAGGGGTGTATTCAAGGGACACGGCCCCATCTGCGGATGTTTCGCCAATCTTGACCCCGAGCGCATCTTCGAAAGCGGCTGTGACGGCTTCCAGTCCGGCATACCGATCGACAATATCGTCGCACAGACGGATGGTAATCCGGCCTTTCGGCTTTAGGGACAGGAAAGAATAAAAGCTCGCGACCCCTTCGATCTCGATCCGGGTCAGACCGGTTTCTTCAGCGATCTGGTCCATGGTCGCTGGTGCAATGCATTGGAAACGGTCCTGAACCTCGCGCAGGATATCCAGCATCCGATGCTTGTCATTGCCGAATCGTTCGCAGATCTCGGCAATCGCACCGTCCGGTACCGGGGTCACGCTGCAAGCTGCCTTCGATACTCCGTTGCCAGCCTGCTGACCGTTATCCATGATTTTCTCCCAAGGTCCGGCAGGACCCGGATGCAGCCTTTTTGCTTCTTAAGGCGACACACCCGGACCTGAGGTTCGCCGCATCACTGGCAAAACTCCGTAGCCCACACCGTTCCAGAGATGGCCTGACACGTCTTTGAGCAATATCAACGGACAGCAACCAAACGGCTCAGCCTGAGCCCGAATGCAGCACCTACAAAAAAGCCCAGGCAATGTGCCCGGGCTTTTGATAACCGTTGATGGTCGATTTTACATGCTGCACTCACCAGCGTAGGCATCCGCATGATCGCTCAAGCCGGTGGCAATGATCTTGTTGGTATAGACATCGCCTTCCTTGATGACTTCGCGGACATAGATGTCCTGGATCGGGTGGTGATTGTCGCCAAACTTGAAGTCACCACGGGTCGATGCGAAATCAGCTTCCTTGAGTGCCGCGCGGAATGCATCAGCATCCTTCACATCCGCCTTGGCCATCGCCGACAGCAGAAGATTGGCGGTGTCAAAGCCTTGTGACGCATAGAGCGACGGCAGGCGGCCATATTCAGCCTGGAAGCTTTCGACGAAGGCCTTGTTGGCCGGATTGTCGATGTCCTTTGACCACTGGCTGGTGTTTTTCACGCCCATCGCCGCATCGCCGACAGCTTGCAGAATGCCTTGGTCGAAAGAGAACGCCGGCCCGACGACCGGAAGGTCGATCCCACTGTCCGCGTACTGCTTCAGGAAGGAAATCCCCATGCCCCCTGGCAGGAAAAAGAACACGCTATCAGCACCGGAGGCCCGGATCTGAGCAAGCTCTGCGGCGTAGTCAGTCTGGCCGAGCTTGGTATAAAGCTCACCAGCCAGCTCGCCACCATAAAAACGCTTGTAGCCAGTTAGAGCGTCTTTACCGGCCGGATAGTTCGGCGCCAGAATGAAGCTGTTCTTGTAGCCTTGGTCCTTGGCGTAGGCACCGGCTGCTTCGTGCAAATTGTCGTTCTGCCAGGCCACATTGAAGTAGTTCGGGTGGCAGCCTTTACCTGCCAGAGCAGATGGCCCCGCATTTGGCGACAGATAGAATTTGCCCTGCGCAGTCACAGATGGCACGACGGCCATAGCAAGGTTTGACCAGATGATGCCGGTCAGAACATCAACATTTTCCGACTGCACCAGCTTGTCCGCCAGCTTAACAGCCACGTCCGGCTTGCGCTGATCGTCTTCAACGATCACTTCCAGGTCGGAGTTGCCTGCCTGTTTCACAGCAAGCAGGAAACCATCCCGCACATCAATACCAAGCCCGGCGCCGCCACCGGACAACGTGGTGATCATGCCAACTTTGACCGGCTCCGCCACGGCGGCACCGCTCAGCATGGCCAGCACACTTGCTGTTGCCGCAAGTCTCTTCAACATCAGAACTTCCCCTCTGTTCAACTGCTCCCGGACCTTGTTTTTCAGGTCCTTGAACAGCAGCTTAACTCGAGGATTGGAATTGGCAATGCTTCTTCTGCTTGACCGTAAATCTTGCCAGGTGCGCTCAGAGTTCCGTCCTGACATGCCAGAGTTCGGGGAACAGTTCGACCTCCAGCATGCGCTTCAGATAGGTCACACCTCCCGTGCCGCCGGTGCCTCGCTTGAAACCGATGACACGTTCCACCGTGGTAACGTGATTGAACCGCCAACGCCGGAAGTAGTCTTCCAGGTCAACCAGCTTTTCACCCACTTCATAAAGCGCCCAATATTGTGCGGGATCACGATAGACCTTCTGCCAAAGGTCCACGATTTCTGGCACCTCGCCATGCGGTTTATCCGATGGTTTTGCGATCACATGCTCAGGAACGTCCAGTCCTTGCCGCTGCGCAAATGACAACACCACCTGATAAAGGCTTGGCTTGGCAAGTTCCTGCTGCAGCAGATCGACGTTTTCGGGGACATGTTCATGCGGACGGATCATCGCAAGATTGCGGTTTCCAAGGGCATATTCGATCAGGCGGTATTGCAGGGACTGGAACCCGGAGGACAATCCGAGTGAATCCCGGAACTGGGTGTAATCGCTTGGTGTCATGGTCCGAAGCACGTCCCACGCAGAATTCAATTGCTCCATGATCCTGCTGACACGTGCAAGCAGCTTCATCGCTTCCGGCATGTGATCTTCGGCAATGGCTGTCCGTGCCCCTTCCAACTCGTGAAGCATCAACTTCATCCAAAGCTCGGACGTTTGATGTTGAATAATGAACAACAACTCATCCGGAGCATTCGACAAGGGAGCTTGCGAGCTCAGGATAGTCTCAAGGCCGAGGTAATCGCCGTATGACATTTTGCCGGAAAACGCCATTTCCGCGCCTTCAGTCTCAGGATTATAGCCACCAGACTGAGTTTCGTTTTTGTTGTTCATGAAACACCTCACCTCCAGAATCATCCGGGAAGGTTTCAGCTTCACTCAATCAAGGCAAGAACAAACGACCAGCGACAATTAAGTCGCAAACCTCACGCTGCGGCTTCAATTCTTTGCAGCATTCAAGATCGCAGTTGCTGAAAAATCGTACTGCGACAGGCCGGTCATAGCCTGGCTGAAACCGAGAAAATCGATCTTGGCCCAGTTCTGATCACCCAACCGTTCGAGGAAGAGATTGACGTTATCCCGGGTGATCGCGGACATCTGGAAAGACACATTATCTAGTGCACTCTTGGGTGCGGGCCGGTTGTGGTAATCATAGAGCATCACGATGACCCAGGCTCCTGCGAAGAAATGACCGCCATGAGTCATGGTCAACTGTCCGTTCTTGACCGCTTCCATCCCCGCTTTTGACCAATTCAACCCAGCAAAGGCAATGTTCTCACCGGGCTTCATACCAAGCTCGATTGCGGCCCGTTTTGCTCCGAGGGCAATGGCGTCATTTGCGCCCCAGATGGCATCAACCTTCGTCCGGTTCAAAAACGTCTTTGCCCTCTCATAAGCAGTCTCTTCGTTCCAATTCACCGGAACTGCGCCGATTAGATCGACACCGCTGTCAGCTGCAGCCTGTTCCATACCCCTTTGCCGGTCGAGAGCCGCCGGCGTGCTATCATCGCCGGTGAGGGCCAACATCCTTAGCCCACCGTCGGCTGCGCCACCGGATATTCCGAAGGAGATTAGGGACTGCGCCATCTCATAGCCGGCCCATTCATTGTTTGGGGTAATGGACCCGATGATTGAGGACTGAACACGCTGGTTCAAAACTCCGTACTGGGATTTGGTCAAAGTGTTTAGAAGAAATACTGTCTCAACCGGCTGCCCATCGAGCAGCTGCATAAGCCGAGCACCTTCCTGAAGCTCATTCACCAAGATGAAATAGTCAGGAAGATCTCCCTTGCTGAGACGCTCCTGTAAGAGCTTCTCCATATAATAGGGTCGCCGGTTGGCATTCAAAATTTCAAGATCGACATCAAAGTCTGCAGCTGCCGCCTGCATGGTCTTTGAAACATGGCCCCAAAACCCACTGTCCCCACCTGGATTGATGAATGTGACACGGAAGCCAGCGGCATGAACATTGGCCGCGCAAGCACTCACGAGAACACCGAAGGCCAGCAGGATGCTGCGCAGGATAGTCATGATAAGCACCGCCCCCTTCACAATTGAAGTGTTCGCGACCGATGCTTTATTCTATTACCGCCATTCCGTATTGTATACGTTGTAAAAACATCTCATCAACCACTGCGGATCGCTCGGTCGTCCTTGTCAAAGAAGTGCATGCGGCTTTCATCGAATTTCAGTCCGATGCGCGCCCCTTCTGCGATTTCTTCACTGCCGCTGATCCGCACGAGGATAGTGTCAAGGCCATCAAGCGCGACATAAAGGAATGTGTCAGCCCCGAGATATTCGGCAACCTCAACGGTGCCCGAACAGTGCCCCTCTTCCGGCGCAACAACCAGCATGTGTTCCGGCCGGATGCCCAGTTTGACCGGCGCACCGGATGCACCACCATGCGGGTAATGACCACCGCCATGTCTATCGAGCGAGAACGAATCTCCTGTTACTGAACAGGGCAGAACATTCATCTTCGGGGACCCGATAAATTGGGCAACGAAAAGATTGTCGGGCCGCTCATAGAGTTCGCGCGGAGAGCCGACTTGCTCGATCTCGCCAGCCTGCAGGACAACAATTTTGTCCGCAAGTGTCATCGCCTCGACCTGATCATGGGTCACGTAGATCATGGTCGTTCCAAGACTCTTGTGGAGCCGGGCAACTTCGAACCGCATTTCAACACGCAGCGCGGCATCCAGGTTGGATAACGGCTCATCAAACAAGAAGGCGCTTGGTTCGCGAACAATGGCCCGGCCGATGGCAACACGTTGCCGCTGACCACCGGACAAAGCTTTGGGCCTACGTTCAAGGTAGTCATCCAGCTTTAGGATCTCCGCAGCAGCGTTCACTTTCCGGTCGATCTCCGCTTTTGGCACGCCTGCAGTCTTCAGGCCGAACCCTACATTCTCCCGAACGGACATGTGCGGATAGAGCGCATAGGACTGAAACACCATTGAAAGACCGCGCCCGGAGGGCGGCAATGCGGTGACGTCCTTGCCGTCAATCTCGATTGCCCCACGGCTCGATTCTTCAAGTCCGGAAATCAGACGCAGCAAAGTGGACTTTCCGCACCCGGATGGGCCGACAAAGATAACGAATTCACCGTCCTGGATATCGAGATCAATTCCCTTGATGACTTGCAGATCACCGAACCACTTCTCGACACTCTTGAGCTGGATTGCACCCATATCTGCTGCCCCCTTAAGCCGCTTGATCTGCTTGCGATGGTCTTGCCCAGGCAAGCCAGATCGCCGCTGTCCAAGAGAATGATCCGCCACCGGCAGCTTCTGCCGTTTCCGGACTGAAGTATTCCGCAAATCCGCCGGTTTGAATGAGCGCCGCCGTGTCACACCGAAGCCTATCAGACCGGCCTAAGTCACCAACTTCCGCGAAACCGCGAGCAATCATGAAATTGACCATCGCCCAGACAGGGCCACGCCAATACCGCAAATGCTCATAGGCTTCATGCTCGGGATCGTAGGACGGCATCAGATATCGCACCTTTGCGCTGATCCGGTCGAAATGATCCTGAAGCGGCTTTAATACCTCAGGATCAGTAAGGCCTGCATAGGGCGCAAGAAAAGACGCACTTGAAACACCGTCGGTCTGTTTCCCGGTTCGCAGGTTCATGGCGACGTGAGCCTTGAGCTCTGCATTCCAAAGGCGCGCAGCGCCCGTTTCCATCCGGCTGATCCATCCCTCAACTTCCGGCTGCGCGGCAGTTTCTCCGAGGCGATCGGCGAGTGCCAAGAGATCTCGGCAAGCTCTCAAGAGAATGAAGGTAATACCGGGGTCAGCCACAAAAAACGGACAGGTTCGGGCAACCTTCTCGGGATCCCAACCCACTTTCCGGCAAGCCGCAACGATAGAAAGGTAGCGGTCATAGTCCTCTTTGTGCGGGCGCATGGCCGGATCGACATGAGAGGTATCTTTCCGCTCGTATGGAGCGACATCCTTGATTTCGACACCGCGCAAGGCGTCATCCCAGTCTGGAAGATTGTCCCGTCCTGATTCCCAGGGATGAATCACAGCAATTACGCCGAGATTGTCTGGATCCCGGTAAGCCATAAACCAACGGTGCCATTGAAGAATTTTTGGGAAGAGCAACTTCGCCCGATCCAGAGCGGCGTCAGAGGCATCAAGTTCCAGCAAGTCCCGGACGATGGTTGCGGCGACCGGAGGCTGAGAGTGGCCTGAACTTGGAATGGGTCCGCCATCTGTTCCCCAAACGGATGGACCGGGGAAGTAACTCGGATCGTCCTTCCGGAACAGGATATGCGGGACCATCCCGTCTCGCCATTGCCCCTCGAAGAGAAGCTCTATCTCCCGCCAGGCCCGGTCGGTGTCGAAGGTCGCAAAACCTCGGGCAACAAAGACCGAATCCCAGTTCCATTGGTAGGGGTAAAGCCCCTTTGTCGGCACCGTGTATCCACCCTGGTCGTTGTCGGTCAGGATATTCCGGGCGACTTGGTCTAACTCAATCTGTGACACGAATATCTCCTTGAGCTTCTTGTGAGCTCTTTGATGAGTTGGTTAGCCCTTCACACTGCCGGCCGTCAGGCCCTGGACAAGGAAGCGTTCGAACCAAAGAAAGATGAAGAGAACCGGAACGGTCGCGATCACTGCGCCTGCCATAAGGTGCTGGCGCGGGACCTCCGAGGAGTTCAACGAAACCACACCGCGCGAAAGGGTGAAAATGTCCGGGTCATCGAGGAACATGAAAGCGAACAGGAACTCGTTCCAGGCAATCATGAACACATAGAGCGATACAGAGGCCAATGCCGGCAATGACAACGGCAGCGTGATCTTCATGATCACCCCAAGCCTGGACAATCCGTCCATCAGGCCAGCTTCTTCCAATTCAGACGGAAGCCCCCGGAAGTAGCCCTGCAACATGTAGAGCGCGACCGGAATTGTTGTTGCTGGATAGACAATCAGCAAACCGGTCAATGTGTTGCGCAGCCCTAGCTGTGAGAACACGGCATAAAGAGGGATTACCAGAACAATCGCCGGAACCATGTAGATCAGGAGCACCGAACGGGACAAAAGCGCCTGCCCCGGAAACCGCAAACGAGAGACTGCATAAGCGCCCGGCACCGAGAACAGCAGCGTCAGGATCACGGTACCCACTGATACAATGGCCGAGACCATCAGATAGCGGCCGAAATTGAACTGCGTAAAGAGCTCGACATAGGACCGGAAGAGACCGTCAAACCCTTGCGAGAGGTCGATCGACAGATCAAGCGGATTGGCAAGCAACGCCTGCTGACTTTTCAACGATGTCATCACCATCACGTAAAAGGGCAGCGCGACGATAATCGTGAAGACGACGAAACCAATTCCCTTGAAGATCCGGATGTAGATCACCTCGCGTTCGTACCGCGACATCGACCCGAGAGTTGCGCCATTGAGGCTCACATGGTTGGCCGCCGTGACGCTGGCAACGAAGGCGAGCAGTCCGGCCAATTGCCAAAAGGGAACGTTGTTTAGAGGCAAAGTGAAAGGTGCTGCGAACGTACCCAACAGCAGAACCAACGTCAGGACGACCGCGGATAGCACCCAGGCAGGCATCCCTTTTATGTCCGCAGTCTGCCGCCAGACCAAAACCAGCGCCCCGATCAAGCCCGCGACCCCGGCGGCCGTCGCCTGAGGCAGAGCCACTTCGCCAGTGATAAGGGTCAAGGTAACCCCAATCACCACCATGGCAGTCACGCCCCAAATAAGGCCCGTGATGGCTATCAGAAGAATGCTGCCGGGTCTCATAGGCCTTCCTCCTTGGGTGAGAAGTGCAGGAAGAGTGTCGCGAAAGTAACAAGGACGACAAAGATCACCACGGCTACCGCAGCCCCTGCTCCAAGGTTGGACAGCGCAAAACCTTGTTCATAAACATCAACTGTCAACGTTCTCGTTCCAGCGTTGCCGCCAGTCAGAAGGAAAATATCGTCGAACTTGTTGAAGGTCCAAATGAAACGGAGAAGGAACAGGACCGACAGGATGCCCATCAATTGCGGCAAAGACAGGTACCAGAACTGCTGTAGCGGCGTTGCACCATCCATTTCAGCCGCTTCATAGATATCTGTGTTGAGCGACTGCATGCGCGCGAGAATGAACAGGAAAGACAAGGGGAAGTAACGCCATGCCTCAAATGCAATCACGGTCGACAGCGCCAGAGGAAACTCCATCGGGATCCCGAAGAATGAAAACTCCACGGCCCGCTGACCAAAGAAATTGATCGGGTCCGCAACGACACCCATTTTGGTCAAAAGCGCGTTTAAGGTTCCGGAAAACGGGTCGAACAGAACCACCCAGGTGAAGGCAACGGCAATCACCGGCGAGACGTAAGGAAACAGGAACAGTCCGCGAAGAAACCCGCGCCCCTTGAACGTCGTGTTCAAAAGTTGAGCAGCAAACAGCCCGAGCACCAATGCTCCGGCAGTCCCGAAGATCGTGTAATAGAACGTCACCCGCAGCACCGACCAAAATTCATCTGCATCAAAGATCCGGACGAAGTTGTCGAAGGTGAAGTCGAGGTTTGTCAGGACATTGTCTGCATCGCCCGACACCTCGGGGATGCTTGCCCGCTCGGGGCGGTCAGCTGCCAAATAGGCCGGGGTTACTGTTCCCTCAAAGCGCAGCCGCTCACGCCATTTTGGCGGAACAGTGCCGATGTCACATGTGATCGACGCGCCTTGAAGCGCGCAAACCTCAGGCACGCTCGTTACGTCGAACCCATCAGGGAGGGTGTCCCGCAAAACAACATCCCGGATTTCCTTGTCCTGCGAGGAATTGCGCATCCGGTATTCGAGTGTCGCCGCATCGCCTGCATTTTCCGGATTGCCGCGCATGCGTTCGTTTACCAGCACACTTGGGGGCCGGAGGTCCGCGAGTTGAACAGGCTTGAAGCTGATCCAAAAATTGGCAAGCAAAGGCCCGGCAACGATGGCGAGAATGATCAGGAATGTTGGCGCCAACATCAAGTAGGCGAGCCGCATCTCCCGTCGTTGCATCGGTCCAATGCCTTTCGGCGGCCGGCGCTCGGCGATGGTCTTGTCCTGCGCGGTCATGGTTTCCTGCTCAAGTTTCAAACGGACAGAGATAGGGCAAAAAGTCCCTGTGCCTCGACGGTTCAACCCGTCGAAACTTCATAGTGGAAAGGCCCTCTTTAAATGAGGGGTGGTGGCCGATGGGGTTGGCCCGTGTCCGAAAACACGGGCCATTTTACAGTTACTGGATCTTGGCCAGTTCTTCGTTCATCTGTGCAACGGTCTGTGCTGCGTCCCGTTCGCCATCAATGTATTCCCGGACAAGCCGGTTGATCGCCTGGCTGTTGATGATCTTGGAGGCCAGAGACAACTGTCCTTCCTTGACACCCCAACGCGCAGCCGTATCGAGACCGGAAACAATGGTACTGATGGTCTCGGCATCATAAAGATCGGTCAACGGTGCCTTGCGGTCTACACCAACCGGCAACTTGGACCAGCCTTCAACAAACGCCGTCGGATTGTCTTTGGTGCCTCGGCGGATCGGGAATTTGCCTTCCGGTGCGATCGACAGGGTCGACATATAACCGTCATCCATCGAGAACTCTACAAACTGCATGGCAGCGTCCGTGTCCGCATCGTTTGTGATGCCGAAGTAACGCACATCCCCCCAGGCAGCGCCATCCGGATTTGACGGCCCCTTCAAGGTTGTCACGATACCGGTTTTTGACGCCAGTTCTTTGGATGTCGGGTCATCGGAAATGGTTGGCGGTGCACTGTCGCGAAGACCAGCGAGCTCATCGAGAATGAACGGAGACCAGATGATCATGGCCGCTTTGCCGGCAAAGTATAGCTCGCGAGACTGCTTCCAAAACAGATCTCCTGGAGGAGATGCCTCTGCAATTGCCTTATAGAACTCGAGTGCTTCGATCGTCTTTTTCTCGTCCAGCGGCTTGAAGCCGTCATTGCCAACCGGGCTGACGCCATTGGCCAAAAGAACATGCTCGAGCACCTGGCTCATAAAGTTCTCATCAACCTTGGTGGCTGCGACGAATGCAAACATTTCCGGTGGGTTATGCAGTTTCTCAACCGCTGCCAAAATGTTCTCGTAGCTGTCGGGGGCCGCGAGGCCATTCGCATCGAAGAGGTCCTTGCGATAGACAACCATTTGTGTCCAGCCATCAACCGGCACAGAAGCGATCCCACCTTCGACCGCGGCCATTGCCACTGCGCCAGGCGCAAATGTATCGGTTCCCAGGTTCTCCAGGACCTCTGTCGCAGCTTCGGTGTCCAGAATACCGGCCTCTGCCCATGGCAGCGCATACTGCAGGGTGTGATAAATCACATCCGGCAGATCACCGGCAGCGAAAGCTGCGGTGGCACGGGTTCCGAGATCGGATTCCGTGACTGGAATGACATCAACCTCGATGCCAGTTTTGTCCTTGAAGGCCGCAGCCAGTTCTTCCTGTTTCGCCAGCCGCTCCGGCTGCTCTTCTGTCGTCCAGAAACGCAGGGTTTGCGCCTGAGCCACCGTAATGCCCAATGCGAGTACACCCGCAATGGTCGAGGTCAGGAAAGTGCTCCTCCCAATCATGTCAGTCTCCCTTACTGCCAGGTCATGGCTGTTGGTTCAGCCGGGACCGGAGCACTTCTGCAAGTGCCTCCGGTGTCTTATGCGGCGCGCCGTCTGATGCGCGCCGGATTAAAGTCGCTTCTGAAAGTGCCTTGAGGGTCTTCGGATCTTTGCCATCCAAAACATCGATCAACATCCGGGCGACGCGGCTGCCTGCTTCCGACGCACTTTGCGAAAAGGTGGTAAGCGGCGGCTCGAGATAGTCACCAAAGGGCAGTCCGTCATAGCCGATGATCGTGACATCAGAACCCACGGTCAGACCATGTTTCCGGCAATATTGAATAGCGCCAATCGCCAGTGCATCTGTGACACACAACAAGGCGGTGGGCGGCAGATCGTTGCCTGCAAGAAGCCGTTCTGCTCCAGCAAGCCCGCCTTCTTCGTCAAGGTCCACGATCGTTTCAAGAGCGGGATCAAAAGGCACGCCCAGCGCCTCGAGACCGGCACGGTAGCCATCCCGCCGCTGGAGCGCGAAATTCAGCTCTAGCGATCCGCCTATGAATCCGATGCGGCTGTGTCCGAGGCTGTAGATATGCCGCACGCCATCGGCGAAGGTTTTTTCATTGTCGATGTCGAACCACGCATGGGTATCGGGAAGATGCGACCGGCCGTGCGTGACAAAGGGAAACCCCTGTTCGCTCAAGAACGCAATACGCGGATCTTCAACTTCGGTTCTGGTGAGAATAAAACCATCGACCTTCCGTCGGGCAATAAGACGCTGAAGCGTCTCGATCATGTGAACCCGCGAGTGGGCGGTTGTCACCAGAAGATCAATCCCGAGTTCATCCAAAGCTCGTGCAATTCCATCGATAAACTCAGACAGAAATGGATCAGCACCATTGCCATGCCCAACGGGTATGACAATGCCGAGCGTATCCTGCCGGCCCCGTTTCAAGTTACGGGCAGTCGCCGACGGCTGGTAGCCAAGGTCCTTGACGGCTTTCAGGATGCGCTCGCGGGTGGCTTCAGAAATATCGGTGTAATTGTTCAGGACCCGCGAAACGGTTCCCTTTGCGACGCCCACATGGCGTGCAACGTCGTCAATCGTCACTGACCCGCGGTGACCCGACATTTTTCCTCCCAAAGGCCGAACGGCCCGAATTTCTTTCTGCCTGCGGCTCAGATGATCGAAGGCGATTTATTTCAATAATGGTTCCAAAACCGATTTCGGAAGTCAACAAAATCGGTTTTGGAAACTCAAGAATTCGTTTTTGCAGAACGGGAAGGCTTTGGCAGATAAACGAAACTTCAATCGGAAAGGTTTCGGAACAGATCCAAACAGCGCCAGCTACGCCAGCTTTGCAGTGTTACCACGCACACACTCCCCTGAGAGTATGCCTCTAACGGCAAATCAGAAGAGCACTCGCCCGCAGCTGGTCGACCAGTACTTCATACAAAACAATTAAGCCCGCGCAGAAAAGGCGCGGGTTCGATGTTGGCAAATCTGTAAAACAGGCCGCTAGAACGGTACACCCGAGACCAGAATGACATTCGCATAAGGTGTGCATTCGCCCGTGCGAATAACGGCACGCGCCTGCTTCGTCCGCGTTTTGAAGTCCTCGTGAGGCACCCGGTCATGCTCGATCGGCTTGCCGGTTTCCGCAGCCCAATGGGCCAGCCGAACTTCGATCTCGGTCGCCAGTTCCGCACTTGCCTCTTCGGCAAAAACAGCTTTCTCGACTACCAATTCGCTCGTCAGAACATCCAGGACATCAAAGAAGCCGGGCACCCCAGGCGAAACAGCCAAGTCAATGACATCGACGCCCGGCGGCACCGGCAGACCAGCGTCTGCAACAACGATTTCATCCATGTGCCCGAGGGAGGCGATCAGCGTACTCATGTGCCGATTCAGCATCGGGGTCCGTTTCATGGGCGTTTCCTTCGCATCCTTTATCGGTCAAGTCAGGGAAACCAGCGCCTCACAGAGCGGCACTGGGTCGTAATAAGGATCTGATTTGCTGGATATCAGATCCAGCCGCAAAACGGTAATGCCAAGTTGCTCCACTGCCCCGATATCATCTTCTTCCGTGCGTTTATCCGTTACGACAAAATTCAACAGCCGTTCGGCCGGGCAATCGCTACCGGCATCTTTTCGAAGATAAGCAAGCAATGCCTGAACGCGATCCTCAAGCGTCATTCCAGGCGCTTCGGGATCATGACCCAAACTGGGCACATACACTTTGGGAACCGTGCGGCTGGCAACAGCTCGGCCAACACCCCGAGGCAAAAGGCTGGCAATCAGGCTTGTGTACAGGCTACCGGGGGAATAGCAGATGAGATCCGCAGACTGCACCAAAGCCGTATTGCGCTCCGGGAACACGGACACCGCCGGTTCCCGTGTTTGCAAGCTTCTGTTCAGGAATATCTCCTCAATCGGCGACGTCAGTGGCGCTTGTTCTTTGCCTGTCAGAAGGTGCTGTCCGACGACAATGTCGCCGGTTTCGAGTTTGGCCGCCAGATGCAGATTGTCATCGGATACAGCTTTCACATGTCCAAGGACGCCAACGAGTTTTGCGACTAGGAAGATAATAGGTTCCAACTGTTTGTTTTGGTTGAGATAACCACCGGCAAGAATGAGATTGCCTATGCTTGCACCGCGCAAATCAAAGGTTGGCGGGCACCCCTTCTGAAACGTCCGCAGCTGGTTTTGAATGAGCGTCCGCATCGGTTGTTCAACGACTGCCACGAGCGGATGAATGCCGGCGATCATCGCCTCAAGCTCACCTGCCAGTTCCTCTTGTCCAGGCTCTTTGGAAAACCGATGCGTGAACAGCCGGAACACATCGGGCTGACCAAGAACAGTTTCATCTGCAAGAGCCATCAGACGGCTTCTGAGATCACCGATCGCAGGCATGTCGAATGCAAGCCGCAACCCTTGTGAACTGCCTCCGGAGTCAAAAGGCGTCACAAGGTGAATGGAGTTGTGCGTGTACCTTTTCAGGCACCTTGAAACATCATTCAGCGCGGAGCCACCGCTAAAGAACAAAAGCCGCGGACCCAGCTTGGGATTGGACAAAAACCGCGCGATACGGAACTGGTCCGGCATTCGCACTGCCCGGGTAATGGTCACTTCAGACACGCGGCTTCCTTTTTGCCCAATCTTTCGAGATGTTTCAGGTCATTTGCCGCTAGAATAACAAAAAGGAGTTACCTCTCTGTGACTTAGATGGAGATTGGCGATCCAGCGTTTCCATCAGCCACAGCGAATATCGGCCACGAGAATGCCGTCTGCACCACCTTCGCAAGCAGCGATCAACATTGCAGCGGCCTTTTGATGATCCGGATGCGGCGCATAGTCTGCAAGACCAGCTTCATCGCTGACCGTTACAATAAACCCATATTGAAACAGCTTCGATTTGCCCTCCAGATCGATGTTCGGACCATGTGTGACTGACAGCACGCCGGAAAGTTTATCAACTAGCCCTGAAATCAACGCCATCGGTTCAACGAGCGCTGATAGATTATCCGGATCCCTCAACGACAACAAAACACAGTGCTGCAGCATGCCTCACACTCCATTGATGTAAATTGCCCGGAAATCATTCACATTCGTCAGTGTTGGACCTGTCACGACCTGATCACCAATTGCTCTGAAAAACTCATGAGCATCATTCCGGTCAAGCGCGTCACTCATTGACACACCCCTCGCAGTGGCCCTCGAAGGGGTGCCAGGACCGATAATCGCGCCGGCCACTTCGGCTGCGCCATCGACACCGTCTGTATCGCAAGCAATCGCATGGACACCCGCTGCGCCTTTGAGCGCATTTGCTAAAGCAAGTGCATATTCTGCATTGGGACCGCCGACCCCATCGCCGCGCCGTGTAACAGTCAATTCTCCACCCGACAACAGGATCAACGGACGCTCTGATGCTCCGCGCTCCTTCTGCCTTCGCAGGGCAAGGTCCGCATGTGTTGCGGCAACATCTCGCGCCTCGCCTTCCAAGGCATCACCAAGGATCTCGACGTCGCATCCAGCCTTCTCCGCAAGGCTTCTCGCAGCTTCCAAGGACTGCGACGGCGCGGCAAAAATAGTGTTTGTCACGCGGCCCAGACGTTGATGGTCTGACGGCAAAACTCCGGTCTGCCCAGAGAGGACCTCAGAAACCGAGCCTGGTACTTTTATATTCCATCGGGCAAGGATTTGACGGACGTCTTCTGGAGTACTGCTATCCCCGACCGTTGGCCCCGACCCGATCTCGGCCGGGTCATCTCCTGGAACATCGGACAAAAGCAGCGCCACCATCTTTGCCGGATAAGCAGCGGCAGCAAGTTGTCCCCCCTTCACCCGGCTCAGGTGCTTGCGAACAACGTTCATCTGGCCGATCGGCGCGCCGGATGCGAGCAGCGCTTGATTGACCGCCTGTTTCTCTTCAAGACTGATGGCTCCTACCGGTGCGGTCAAAAGAGCCGATGCACCACCGGAAATGAGGGCAAGAACGAAATCATCCCCGTCAAGATCGGATAGCAACTCCAGCATGCGTTTCGTCGCGTCCTGTCCGGCCTTGTCCGGCACCGGGTGCGCAGCCTCGACAATCTCAATGCCTTTTGTGGGGCGCCCATAGCCATAGCGGGTGACGACCAACCCTTCACACGTCCCCCATTCTGCCTCAACGGCCTCTGCCATCCGTGCAGACGCTTTTCCAGCACCGATCACAACAACCCTGCCAGCAGGTTTTTCAGGCAATTGGCTCGCAAGGCTCTTCATTGGGTCGGCGACTTCGACCGCACGATCGAAAAGAGCACGTAACAACTCCTGGGGGCTGGCAGCCATATTTTGTCTCCAAGACGAAAAGGTCGGGAGCTCCTTTGAGCGCAAAAGCTGAATGAATTGCAAGCTGTGCTTGGCAGGAAAAGGACTACTTCGGATCTTGTGGTGGTATAGTTTGGACGAAAATCAGAGTTCCGGTCGTTTTTGTAACCACCCAAGTCACCGCCACATACCTCTCTACCGCAGGATTGATTATGACAGTGGATCCAGTACTTCAGTCACCCGCCTTTGTGGATGCCATTCGAAACCCGAAAGATCCCAATCATCTGATGGTCATCAAACCGGTCACGCGGAACATCCGCGTTTTTGCAGGTGAAACCCTGCTTGCCAAGACAACAAATGCCATTCGTGTGATGGAGGTTGGTAGAGGCGTTTATGATCCGGTCATCTATGTGCCGGAAAACAGCCTCCAATCGCCCTTCTCTGAGCTTAGCAAATCGACGCACTGCCCGATTAAAGGAGATGCGAGCTATGTGGCCATTGGCGGAGATGAGATTGGCTGGGTCTATAAGACACCGCTTCAGATGAGCATCCAGCTGAAAAACCACTACGCATTTTGGCCAGACAAAGTCAGGATCGTCGAAGGCAACTAGCGAAAGGACGAGCCGGACCAAAGACGGCAACCTCAGCTTGATACCTAACAAAAGCCGACGACATCACTGCTTCCCTAAAAGAAATTGTCACTGGAAACTGTGTGTGGTAGCTAGCGACAGCTCTTCGGCAGCTTAACTGGCTGCCACCAGTATTTTGCTTAAACTGCGAAAACGACTTTCCGAGAAAACGCAAAAATGCGGCCGGCAAAATGAATTATCCGTTTCGCGATCAATATCACCGCTTAAGAAAACCATTGCTGCGGCTGTGCGACTCACTCTTGCCGGCGCGCCCCCGCTCAGATTTTCTGCAGCCTTTACTTGAGCGCACAAGTGACCCTTTCTGTTTTGAAACGGCCGCCCCAATGCCTGAACAAGCAAGAGCGTGGGCAGAAGAACGAAAAGGCGCAACAGAGAGGGAAGGCCTTTACAAAGTGTTGGCCCCCTGTTCAGTCGACCCCAAGATCGGTGTCCTGTTTCACCAAGGACGCGTGATCTGGAAAACCAGCGATTTGCCAGAACGCGAGCGCAGTCCGCTCTTTTTTGCCCATAGGAAGTCACCCTCCCGCCAACTTCCAGAAGCTATCGTGCTTCATCACGTATTCGGCGATAACTACTTCCACTTTTTCATGTTCATCATGAACAAGGTTTGGCTGGTGGAACAGTTCGGCTTGCCGCGCTCGATCCCCTTTCTTGTAAATGCATCATCAGCCAACACCCCGTTTTTTCGTCAGGCTCAGGAACTGGGCGCGTTCTTTGGACGCGATGTTATCGTTCAAGGTCGGCGAGAGATCGTAAAGGTCGAACAGGCATATTTGGCTTTACCATTTTTCTGCAACGCGGACACGATGACGTGGATTGCCAACGTGTTCAGGAATGAAACCCCTGAACAGCCTGACAGACCTGTCTTCACGATCCGGAGCAGCACGGCCCCCAATGGCCGTTTGTTTCGAAACCAGTACAAGGTTTCACGCCTTGCCGAGAAAGCTGGTTTTGAGGTGCTTGATCCGGCAACGATGACCCTCAAGGAACAGGCAAACCGGTTTGCAAAGGCCCCCATTATCGCCGGTGCTCACGGGGCTGCCTTGACCAATATGATTTTCCGCGCAGGAAAACCGACAGGCATAATCGAGCTCTTCAGTCCGAGCATGGGCTCTCCGCATTATGCAATGTTGGCTCGCGAGTTTAGCTTCTGTTATCGATCGACGCTCACGAAGAACCCGGAAGGCCGGATGTTCACCGCCAGCACCGAAGTCGATCTCGTCGAACTGGAAAAAATGTTCGACGACATGCTGGCACAGGTTCAAACATAAGAAATCATAGTCCAGATACACTGCCGCTTGCTGCACTTAACCCCGTGCGGGGTCACCTGAAAAGAAATGTAAACCAATCTGATGGCGTCACCGCAAGACCTCTCGACCGTCACACGTTTGATCGTGACCTTTAACAGCGCGGACGTGCTTGAGTACTCACGTATCCCGGCGCACGAGCTTGCGACACTCGCTGTCGACAATGCCAGCAGTGACAACACACCCGCCGAGGCTCAAACTCTTGGCTATGAGGTGCTGAACCTCGAACAGAACGTCGGATACGCCAACGCGATTATGGCCGGCCTTGAAAAGATCGAGACCGAATTCGCACTGATCGCCAATCCTGATGTGCAGATTTCAACAAAGGCCGTGCAAGCACTCTTGGACGCAGCTGCACGAAACTCTGATTGCAGTCTTTTCATTCCGAGAATCTTCAAGCCGGACGGCAGCGAGTTCTTTCGCTACGAAACCAGGTTTGATCCGCGGGTGAAAAACCGCGTTACCCCATCAACAGATCAAAACGTGGATACCGTCAGCGGCGCAGTATTGCTAGTGCGGAGAAAGCCATTCATTCAATACGGCGGCTTCGACACGAATATCTTTTTGTATTTTGAAGATGATGAACTTTCGCTGCGATTTCGAAAACTCAATCAACCCATGCGCTTTGTGGCTAACGCCAGCGCCAAGCATATTGGAGATGGGTCTTCAGGAAATACCGTCTCGGCCAACCGGATCAAGGACATTTCCTTCGGCTGGTCGTGGGGCTATTTGATGGACAAAATGCAGCTTGGAAACCGCTGGATTACGTTCTTCATAATTCTCGGCAAACTGCTGGTCTATGTTGCCAGCTTCCGGTCAGGCAAAGCGCGGCGGCAAATCGGCATAGTCAACGGCTTTCTCAAGAACCTCGCGGGTCAACCCGCGCCATTCTTGAGAAATTCCAAGTAGATTCCATGTGAACTAAAAAATAAGTCCTGGGATCAGGCGACCGCACGGGCCAGAGCACACTGTGACCAAAGGTCGTTGATCGCATTTACAAGACGGTCAATGTCATCTGCAGTGTGCAATGGCGTCGGCGTAAAGCGCAGCCGCTCCGTGCCGACCGGCACGGTTGGATAGTTGATCGGCTGAACGTAAATGCCATAGGTATCCAGCAGGATATCCGAGATCCATTTACACTTCTTCGCATCGCCCACCATCACCGGGACGATATGGCTCGGGTTGTCCATATGCGGGATGCCGCTTTTGTCCAGCGCTGCGCGAACTTGAGCCACGCGGTCTTTGTGCGCCTTGCGCTCGAACGGGCTGGCTTTTAGATGTTTGATCGAAGCAGCGGCTCCGGCCGCAAGAGCCGGCGGCAACGCTGTCGTAAAAATGAAGCCGGATGCAAACGAGCGAATGAAATCAACCACGGTCTTGGAACCTGTGATGTAACCACCCATGACACCGAAAGCCTTGCCGAGGGTGCCCTCAATGATGGTCAACCGGTCCATGTGGCCTTCTTGTTCGGCAACACCACCACCGCGCGGACCGTACATGCCGACAGCATGAACTTCATCAAGATAGGTCATGGCGCCGAACCTGTCGGCGACGTCGCAGATTTCCTTGATCGGAGCGATATCACCATCCATGGAATAGACGCTCTCGAATGCCACAAGCTTCGGTGCATTCGGGTCATCAGCTGCCATCAGACGCTCAAGGTCGGCCACATCATTGTGCTTGAAGATCCGCTTTTCGCAGCGCGAATGGCGGATACCTTCGATCATGGACGCATGATTGAGCGCGTCGGAATAGACGATCATTCCTGGAACTTCTGATGCCAGCGTTCCGAGTGCTGCCCAGTTCGACACATAGCCGGATGTGAAAATAAGCGCCGCGTCCTTTGCATGAAGGTCCGCCAGCTCTTTTTCCAACAAGACGTGATAGTGATTGGTGCCGGAAATGTTTCGGGTCCCACCTGCGCCAGCGCCGCACTTTGAAAGCACGTCCTGCATGGCGTTTGTCACCTTCTCGTGCTGCCCCATGCCAAGGTAGTCATTTGAGCACCAGACGGTCACTTCTTGGGTTGAACCATCTTCGCGGTAACGCGTTGCCTTCGGGAAATCGCCTGAATGCCGCTCCAAATCCGCGAACACGCGGTAATTGCCATTATCATGGAGTTTGCTCAGTCGATCTTCCAGGTACGCATTCACGTCCATGGTGCGGCTCCCTCAATCCGCCAGGTCCAGCCCCGGCTGCTCATTCGTTTCCACATCAGCCTGCGTCCGGGCTGCGCGTTCGCTCTTAGAAAAGGCGATCCGGCTCGTTTAAGCCAGAGGGTCACCTTATATTCATTCAAAACTAAATATCAAACTTAGTTCCATGACAAAAATCAAAAACGGCTCTGCGGCGATACGCCATAGGCCGAAGATAGCCGACGAGCCCAACCCACGTATGCATGCTTCCTGAGATTATCGCTTGCAGATCACAGCAAAACATGAATACTGGTTCATGTTTGAAGAAACCGGAATTGATCCATGGGAACCACCGCCGCACCGAACAAGCACGCGTCCGCGAAAACGAGCGCAAAAGCTGCGACACCGCAGCCCAAGACGGCGCGCGGTGAAGCCACCAGGCGCGCCATACTGGCGGCGGCAGAACGGGTCATTGGAGAAAAGGGATACAACGACGCCTCCATCGGTCACATTACCAGCGAGGCGGGTGTCGCCCAAGGCACCTTTTACATCTATTTCAAAACCAAAGAGCAGGTCTTCTCGGAACTGGTCTTGGAAATGGGCCGGCTCGTTCGTCACTCGATTTCCGAATCGACGTCAACGCTGACGGACCACCTGAATGTCGAAAAGGCCGGCCTGACCGCGTTCTTGAGGTTCGTGCGAGCCCATCCAAACCTTTATAAGATCGTTCAGGAAGCCCTATTCGTTGATCCGGCCGCATACCGCGAGTATTACGCGAAATTCGCTTCCGGATATCGGGTAGGCCTGACAGCTGCAGTCAAAAAGGGTCAGATTTCTGAGGGTGATGCGGAAACGCGGGCGTGGGCTCTGATGGGAATAGCCCGCGCGCTCGGAGAGCAACTGGTGGTTTTCAATACTCAGAAAACCATTCCCGAGCTTGTCGACAGTGCCCATGATTTGATCGCCAACGGCCTTAAGCCATGACCCTGGTAGATACCGAGCACAAAGATGGTGCCATATGGCTCTATCTGAACCGGCCTGCGCGCCACAACGCACTCACCCAGCCGCTATTAGATGAGCTTTTTACAGCACTCAAACTGGCTGAAGCAAAGAAACCTACGGCGCTCGTCCTCTCCGCAAGGGGCCGCAGTTTTTCGACCGGCGGAGATATCGCAGGTTTTCTCGACCATACAGGATCACAAGACCGGCTGCTGTCCTACGCGGATCAGCTGGTTGGCGCCCTGCATGATGTGATCCTGTCTCTTCTTGCCTTTCCATCACCGGTTCTGGCAGCCGTGAACGGCCCTGTCACCGGCGGTTCAACAGGCTTGGTGCTGGCGGCAGACATGGTCGCGCTGTCGAACACCGCATTCATTCAGCCATACTATTCTGAAGTTGGATTTGCCCCGGATGGCGGCTGGACAGCAATGCTGCCCGAAAAGATCGGCACCGCCAAAGCACTGGAAATTCAGTATCTCAACTCGCGGCTCTCAGCGGAAGACGCACGGCGTTTCGGACTGGCAGCCCACGTTTGTGCCCCATCCGATGTCGAGCCAAAGATCACAGAATGGGTCACCGGGATGTCCCGCCGATTTGTTCAGACCCATATCGCGACGCGTCAAAACGTCTGGGATGAACCACGCCTTCAATTGGTGAAGGAACGGCTCGATCGGGAAAAGGCCCGGTTCCTCGACCTGATCGCCAGACCGGAAACACTCGCCGGCATGCAAGAGTTTACAAAACAAAGCGCCTGAGTTTCAGCAC
>ERZ1023313.24-NODE-24-length-111256-cov-6.805667_pt1 | contig 111256 bp, 113 predicted proteins | sample MGYA00521233_ERZ1023313 | MGnify/ENA primary metagenome ERZ1023313 (study PRJEB32759, sample SAMN07749866) | skin metagenome | biome: transportation; feature: city; material: polyester macromolecule | host: Homo sapiens | place: Hong Kong:TKO line | collected... | reverse complement strand
GGGCATGACGGGTGATGGGTGCCAAACGTCATCCCGCACTTGATGCGGGATCCACTTGCGACGGTTGAAGGTGGATGCCTGCTCGAGTCGGGCATGACCGGTTGGGTGTCGGGCGTTGCGGGGGGCTTCGGTGTCGCCGTTCGTCCTGAGATGTCCGCCCGCCATCTGCGCGCCCGAAATGAAAAAGCTGATGGCACGGACGTTTGTTGCAGTGCGACTATCAGGAATATCCCTACAAAAGTAAGTGCAGTCCTACATGGTGGCGGGCGCTTTTCTGGGCGAAGGTAGCTCACGACGAAAAGCCAACACCTCCCCGGTGTCGGGTCCTCAACGTAAAGGGAGACGCACATGAAAGCCGCTTTTCAGGTGGGGCTGCAGCAAAAGGCACATCCGACCCGCATTCAGCAGAGTCAGCTGTTGCAGCTGGATGCCGAGGCACTGCAAACCGAGGTCCAGCAGTGGCTCAGTGCCAACGTGATGTTGGATGCGGAACCCGAGATGGATGTCGAGGATGACGACGACACCGTCGACATGGATGCCGTGTGGAGCCCGGCGGAGGCGGCGGCGGAGCTGCCATGGGATCACACGCTGAGTGTCCTGGCCCGTGGCGGCAGCTTCGAAGGCGATGGACCGGAATACACGGTCCCTGCGCCGGAGCCCACCGATCCCTTGTCGCAGGTGTTGGCGGCGCTGCAGCTGGAGTCGGTGCCGTCGGCCCTGCAGGCAGCGGTGCTGATTGTGTTGGAGGCGATTGACGAACGGGGCTTTGTGGAGGCGCCGCTGCATGAGCTGGCCCAGCGGCATGGGGTGGCGGAATCGTTGCTGGATCAGGCGCTCACGCTGGTGCAGCGGGTCGGCCCGGAGGGCTACGGCGCCCGGCATCTGGACGAGGCGCTGGAGTTGCAGCTGCGCGCCATGCCGGCTTCGGCGGCGCGGGATCTGGCCCTGCGTATCGTGGAGCGCGGCATGACGCGCCTGGGGCGGCGTGAGCTGGATCTGCTGCGCCGCAGCCTGCGCGCCAGCCCGGCCGCATTCGGTGCAGCGCTGAAGTTGCTGCGCGGCCTGTCCACCCGCCCGGGGGCGGCGCTGCCGGAGGCCACCCCGGTCATTCCCGATGTGCGGGTGGTGCGGCGGGAGGGTCGCTGGCATGTGGAGCTGAATGCCGAAGGGCAGCCGGCGCTGCGACTCAATCGGGCCTATTCACGCCTGCTCGATACCCTGGGGCGCGAGGCGGATCCGCTGCGTCATCAGCGCACCGAGGCCCGCTGGCTGATCAAGAGCCTGCGTCAGCGTGGGCAGACGGTGTTGCGGGTGGCGCAGGCAGTGCTGGCGCGCCAGTTCGGCGTGTTGCAGCAGGGCATGGTGGCGCTCAAGCCGCTGTCGCTCAGGGAAATTGCCGAGGTGGTGGGGGTGCACGAGTCCACTGTCTGCCGCGCGGTCAACGGCAAGTACGTGGAGCTGCCGCAGGGCGTGGTGTCGCTGCGTGCCTTCTTCAGCCAGGCCGCGGGCGAGGACGGTGTGGCGGCCGCAGCAGCACGCGCGATGGTGCAGCGCCTCATCGAGCACGAGCAGATCCCGCTGGATGACGCCGCGCTGGTCGACACCCTGCATCAACGCGGTGTGCGTCTGGCCCGGCGCACGGTGGCGAAGTACCGCGAATCGCTTGGCTATCCCGCCGCCCGGCTGCGCGCCGCTCCGCAGGCTGCGCAAGCCTGATCCCCGAACTCCTGCACAGGAATCTCCCCATGCTCCATCTCGACTCCCTGCCGCTGGAACCGGAACACGCTGACACCGTGCCACGCCGTGTCGCGCCCGCCGCGCCCCGTCGGGCGCCGCCACTGGCCGGCGAAGCGCCCAGCATGCAACGCATCCGTCGGCTGATCGATCAGGTCGCCGCGCACGACACCACCGTGCTCATCACCGGCGAGTCGGGCACTGGCAAGGAGGTCATTGCCCAGCAGATCCATGCCTGCAGTGCGCGCGCCGACAAGCCGTTCGTCGCGGTCAACTGTGGTGCCATCCCCGCCGAGCTGCTGGAAAGCGAGCTGTTCGGGCATGAGAAGGGGGCCTTCACCGGTGCCATCACCACCCGCAAGGGGCGGTTCGAGCTGGCCGAGGGCGGCACCCTGTTTCTCGACGAGATCGGCGACATGCCCATGCCCATGCAGGTGAAGCTGCTGCGCGTGTTGCAGGAGCGCAGTTTCGAACGGGTGGGCGGAACCCGCACGATGCCGTGTGATGTCCGCATTGTCGCGGCCACCCATCGTGACCTGGATGCCGCCGTCAACGACGGACTGTTCCGGGAGGACCTCTACTACCGGCTCAACGTGTTTCCGATCGACACACCGCCACTGCGGGATCGCATCGAGGACCTGCCGCTGCTGGTGGAGACCCTGGCCCAGCGGCTTGCCAACCAGGGGCGTCCGTCGGTGCGGCTCGATGACGCGGCGGTGGCTGCGCTGGCCGAGCACCGCTGGCCGGGCAATGTGCGCGAGCTGGCCAACGTTATCGAGCGCATCGCGGTGACGGTGCTGGGGGATGTCGCCACGGTGGAGGATCTGCCGCCGCGCTACCGTCCGGCCGGATTGCCGCCACCGGTGCCGGCTGCGGCGCCGACGGTGACCAACGACGGCCTGCCCGTGGAGGGCATGGACCTGCGCGAGCATCTGGCCCGGATCGAGGCCGGCATCATTCGCGAAGCCCTGGCGCGCGCCGGCGGAGTGGTGGCGCATGCCGCCCAGCTGTTGCGGATGTCCCGCACCACGCTGATCGAGCGCTTGCGCAAGTACAACCTTTCATCGGCTGATTTCAGCCAGTCCTGATGACGGCTCCGACGGCTTGCAAGGCGACGACATGAAGACGCCCCCGGAGCCCCGGCGATGAACACCATCGGCAACGACAACATCCAGCAACTGCTCAGCGAGATGCGTGCGCTGCGCAGCCGCAGCCAGTTGCCTGCAGCGCCGGCTGCGGCGGCAACGCAAGCGGACGCGCCGAGTTTTTCGCAGCGCATGGGCGAAGCCCTGAAGTCGGTCAGCGATACCCAGCTCAACGCCCAGCAGATGGCGCGCGAGTTCGAACTGGGCCGCGGTGATCTCGCCAGCACGATGGTGGCGATGCAGAAATCACAGGTGGCCTTCCGCGCCACGGTGGAGGTGCGAAACCGTGTGGTGCAGGCCTACCAGGACATCATGAACATGCCGCTGTAGCGGCTGCCCGAGGACCTTTGAGTCATGGCTGAAGCACTCGCCCCTCCCGCATGGACCCGCACCCTCATCCTGCTGCGCCCGCTGTTGTTGCTGCTGGGTGTGGCGGTGGCGGTGGCGGCCGGTACCACGGCGGTACTGTGGAGCCGCGGTACGCCGATGTCGGTGCTGTACACCGGACTGCCGGACCGCGAGGCCGCCGCCGTTGCCGATGCCCTGCGGGCCGCTGGCCTGGATGTCCAGCTGGGTCCCGCGCCCGGCGTGGTGCAGGTACCGGAATCACGGGTGATGGATGCACGCATGCACCTGGCGCGCTCCGGCGTGGTGGTCGGACAGGGGGGCATGGATGCGCTCGATGCCGATCCCGGTTTCGGGGTCAGCAGTTTTCTCGAAGGGGCCCGTTACCAGCGTGCATTGGAGCAGGAGCTGGCCCGCACCATCGGCGGCCTGCGGGGGATTGCCTCCGCCCGCGTTCATCTGGCGTTGCCCAAGCCCAGTGCCTTCATTCGTGATCGCGCCCCGGCCACCGCATCGGTGGTGGTGGAGCTGTTGCCGGGTGCGCAGCTGGCACCAGGGCAGTCGGAGGCCATTTCCCGGTTGGTGGGGGCGGCCATTCCCGAGCTCAAGCCCGAGGATGTGACGGTGGTCGATGCGCGCGGCGGCCTGCTGTCGCAGACCGACAGTGCGGCGCAGGTCGCCCAGGTTCATTTCGACCTCGCGCGTCGCACCGAGGACATGCTGGTCAATCGTATCCAGACGCTGTTGCAGCCGCTGGTCGGACGCACGGAGGTGCAGGTGACGGTGGAGCTGGACCCCACCGAAGCCGAGCAGGCACGTGAGGTGGTCGACCCCAACACGGTGGTCAGTCAGGAGCAGGTCACCCGCCAGATCCGCGACAACGCCACCGGTGGCAGCGCGCCCGGCGGCATCCCCGGCGCGGCCAGCAACTCGGTGGGGGACCCGGTCACGGCGGGCGCGCCGCCAGCGGCACCGGAAGCCACCACCACCCAGGAGCGCCGCCAGTTCGAAGTCAGCCGTGAGATGGCCTACAGCCGCACGGCCAGCGGGCGCATCCAGCGGCTCACCGTTGCCGTGCTGCTCGACAGCCCACCACTGCCGCCGGTGACGGCAACGCCGCCGCCGGTACCTGCCGTCGCTGAGGGTGGCGATGCCATGGCCGAGCCCGAGCCCGTCCCATCGCCCGCGCCGTCCTCGCCCGCCGCACCACCGGGTTGGAGCGCGGAGACGCTGGCCGACGTGGAGGCACTGGTCAAGGGTGCAGTGGGCTTTTCGGAAGCCAGGGGAGACAGCATCACGGTACGGCAGGGGGCGTTCCGGCAGGAGGTGTTACCGCCCGTCGCTCCCATGCCGTGGTGGCAGCAGGCCTGGGTGCTGGACGGTGCCCGCGAGGCTGGGGGGCTGTTGTTGCTTGCCTTGATCGTGTTTCTTGCGCTGCGCCCGTTGCTCAAGAGCCTGGCCGACCCGGCGCCACTGCGGCGCCTGCTGACACCCGCAGTACCGGCAGCGGCCACGGCGGCGGCCGATATTCCACGGGCCCCCGTGACGCTGGACGCGCCCAATGCATTGAGCTTTGACGACAAGATGGCGATGGCCCGGCAGGCCGTCGCCCAGGACCCCAAGCGGGTGGCCCAGGTGGTGAGAACATGGGTGGGTAGCGATGGCTGACGGCAACACGCCTCCGAAGGGCGCCAGCACGCCGCGTCTCGGTGACGGTATCGGTGGTTTGCAGCGTGCAGCGGTGTTCCTGCTTTCGCTGGGCGAAAAGGAAGCCGCCGAAGTGCTCAAGCACATCGGTGCCAAGGAGGTGCAGAAGCTGGGGCAGGCCATGGCCAGTCTCGGCAGTGTCACCAGCGAGCAGGCCAACCAGGTGATCGACTCGTTTGTCGGCGAGCTGGAGCGTCAGACCTCACTGGGTGTAGGCGCCGAGGACTACGTCCGCAATGTGCTGGTCAACGCCCTGGGTGAGGACAAGGCCAGCGGCCTGATCGATCGCATCCTGCTCGGGCGCAACACCAAGGGGCTGGAGGCGCTCAAGTGGATGGAGCCGCGCTCGGTGGCCGATCTGGTGCGCAACGAACACCCGCAGATCATTGCCATCGTGCTGAGCCACCTCGATGCCGATCAGGCTGCCGCAGTGCTGCTGGCGCTGCCGGAGCGCGCGCGCGCCGACGTGGTGATGCGCATCGCCACCCTGGAGGGCATTCCGCCGCATGCGCTGCACGAGCTGGACGACATTCTCGAACGGCAGTTCGCGGGCAACCAGAACCTCAAGTCTTCCACCATCGGCGGCGTCAAGGTGGCGGCCAACATCCTCAACCTGATGGACTCGTCGGACGAGGCCTCGCTGATGGAACGCATCCGCGCTGTGGACGACAACCTCGGCACCCGCATCCAGGACCTGATGTTCGTGTTCGACAACCTGGGTGACCTGGATGACCGCAGCATTCAGACCCTGCTGCGCGACGTGCCCAGCGACAAGCTGGCGCTGGCCCTGAAGGGCGCCGAGCCCCGCGTGCGCGACAAGATGTTCAACAACCTGTCCAAGCGTGCCGCCGAGATGATGAAGGAAGACATGGAAGCGCGCGGCCCGGTGCGTGTGGCCGATGTCGAGATCGCGCAGAAGGAGATTCTGGCGGCCGCGCGCAAGCTCGCCGAGGACGGCGCCATCCAGCTGGGCAATCAGCGTGAGGCCTTCCTGTGATGGAACACGCCGAACTCGAGGCGGGTTTCATCGATGCGGCGGAGGTGGGCGATGCCCGCCACTGGCAGCCGCCCACACTGGAGCGGGGCACAGGAGGCCCCCCGACCGCCGCCAAGCTTGAAGCACTGGAGCAGGCGGCCTGGGACGAGGGCTACAAGCGGGGACGCGAAGAGGGGCGTGCCGCCGCGCGCGAAGCCGCACAGCCGCAGCTTCAGCAGTTGACCACCCTGCTGTCCGCACTGGAACAGCCGTTCGACGCCGAGGCCGAAACGCTCACCGAGGCTCTGGCGGCACTGGCGCTGGAGATCGCACAGCGACTCACGCTCAATGCGCTGACCTTGCAGCCCGAGGCGCTGATGCCGATCGCCCGCCAGGCGCTGGCGATGCTGGGGGAGCACAGTGGACCGATCCAGCTGCGGGTGCCGCCTGCAGCCTTCGAGGCCCTGCGGGCGCTGGAGCAGGAGCCGGCCTTGCAGGCCCGGGTCAGCGCCGATGCCGCGCTGGGGCCGGCCGATGTCGGTGTCGATGCCAATCCGGTCAGTATCGATGCACGGCTGACCACCCGCGTGCAGCAGCTGATGGCGGGCTGGACCGCGGACACACCATGAACCTCACCCGGCATCTGCACGCCCGCGCCAGCCGTCTGCCCGAGCAGGTATCGCCGCTGGTCACCGGGCGCTTGGAACGGGTGGTGGGCCTGGCCCTCCAGGCCCGCGGCCTGCACCTGCCGCTGGAGGCCACCTGCGCGGTGGAGACGCATGCCGAATCCTGGGTGGAGGCCGAGGTGGTCGGATTCTCCGATGACCGGACGTTTCTCATGCCCACCGGTCCGCTCAGCGGCTTGCAACCCGCAGCGCGGGTGGCAGGCCGTCGCCTGGGTCGAGCACCGCGGATCGGTGCCGACTGGCTGGGGCGGGTGATGGGGGCGGACGCCAGCCCGCTGGATGGACGCCCGCCGCCGCGGGGCGAGGCGCCGCTGGTGTTGTCCCCGCCGCCGCTGAACCCCTTGCAACGGCAACGGATCGACACGCCGCTGGATGTCGGCGTGCGCGCCATCAATGCGCTGCTCACCCTGGGCCGCGGCCAGCGGGTCGGACTGTTTGCCGGCAGTGGTGTCGGCAAGTCGACACTGCTGGGGATGATGACCCGTCACACCACGGCGGATGTGACCGTGGTGGGCCTGATCGGCGAACGCGGCCGCGAGGTGCGGGATTTCGTCACCGATACCCTGGGGCCCGAGGGGCTTGAGCGGGCCTGTGTGATCGCGGCACCCGCCGATGCCAGTCCGCTGGCACGGATGAACGGTGCGCGGCTTGCGACCGCTGTCGCCGAGTATTTCCGCGACCAGGGACGCGACGTGCTGTTGCTGATGGATTCCCTGACACGCTATGCCCAGGCCGCACGCGAGATCGGTCTCGCCGTGGGCGAGCCCCCGGCGACGCGGGGCTACCCGCCATCGGTGTTCGCGCGGCTGCCGGCGTTGGTGGAGCGGGCCGGTGCGGTGCAGGGGCGCGGCAGCATCACCGCGCTCTACACCGTGCTGACCGAAGGCGACGACCTGCAGGATCCGGTGGCTGACGCCGCCCGCGCCATTCTCGATGGACACATCGTGCTGTCGCGTCGCATCGCCGAGCAGGGCCGCTTTCCGGCGGTGGATGTCGAGGCCAGCGTGTCGCGCCTGTTCACCACCCTGGCGTCGCCCGAGCAGCGTGAGGGTGCCCGGCGGCTGCGTCGCTGGCTGGCGGCGTGGCAGCGCAACCGGGACCTGATCGCGGTGGGGGCCTATCAGGCCGGGGCGGATCCCGACACCGATGCCGCGCTGGCGCATCAGGCGGCCATCGACGCTTTCCTCTCGCAGCGCGTGGAAGCAGCTGCCCCCTTGGGCGAGGCCTGCGAGGCGTTGCTGCGTCTGACCGGAGATGACGAATGAACGAACCGGGCCTGGCCCGTCTGGCCGATATCACCCGCCGTCATGCCGATCAGGCGGCCCAACGTCTGGTGGAGGCCCAGGCTGCGGTGCGGCAGGCCGAAGCCCAGCTGCAACAGCTCCAGGGCTTTGCTGCGGAGTACGCCACCGGGGGGGCAGCCACTGCACCGTGGCAGCTCAGCAACCGACAGGCCTTTCGTGACCGGCTACAGGCTGCCATCCACTGTCAGCAGCAACGGATCGATCAGGCGCAGGCGGCAGTGACAGCCGCGCGTGCCAGCTGGATGACGGCCTGGCAGGCAGCGGAATCGCTGGGCGGCGCGGCTGCGCTGCAGCGGGACGACCTGTTGCAGGCGCGCCTCAAACGCCAGCAGCGGCAGGAGGATGATCTGGTCAATACCCGCACCTGGAGTCCCGCGTGGACCTGAGTGCCCTGCCATCGGCTCCGGCTGCCACAACGCGGGCGTCGACCGCTGCGGGCGGTGCTTCCGATGGCGGCTTTTTCGCGCAGCTGGCGATGTTGCTGGGAGCAGGGGAGGCGACCACCACGGCCACGCCCAGCCCCTGGATCCAGCGCGGCGTGGCGCCAGCGCCGGCCCTGACAGAAATGCCCGTGGCGGGCCAAGCCCCACAGGGTCCGGGCGCAACGGCCGGGCCGCAGGCGCCTGCGTCAGTGCCGGAGGCCGTGATCACGGTGCCATTGCCGGTGCCGGAGCTGGCGGCAGCGGATGCACCACCGCCACCGCCGCCGGAGCCGGGCTGGGTGCGGATCCAGCCGACCCGCACGCCGATGGCGGCGCGAACGGTACCGTCGTCCGCCGCCGAGGGGGCATCGGTGTCCATCGTGACCCTGATGCGTGAGGCGCGGGCGGCCCTGCGGGACGCAATGCCTGACGGCCGGCCGGCCGTGACCGGGATGGCGCCGGATGTTGAAGAGACCTTGCCGGTTCTGCACCCGCTGCAGGGGGCGCAGGTCGCCAACGCGATGCCGGCGCCGTCCGATGTGCAGCTGGCGGTCGCGGGGACGGCCGGCCGTCATCGAATGTCGGCGTCGCACACGGCGTCCCCGGCGCCGCCGCCAGCGGTTCCCGAGCGCCTGTCCAGGCCAATGTCGCCCGAGGGCATGCCCGCGCTCCCGGGGGCGCCTGCCATCGAGGCGGCGCCGGTCGATGCGGGCCGGGTGGAAACCGTGGTGACTCCAGCTCCCGGCGGGCCGGTGGTGGCACCGTCGGCAGCAGCGCCGGTATCGGATGCCGGCATCACCGTCGAAACCGCGATGCCATCGCGCCCGGCGCTGCCGGCCGCCGATCCCGCCGCGATGCTGGCCGAGCAGGTGATGGACATGGTCGACCACGACACCTGGCAGGCCCGGCTGCGACTTGACCCACCGTCGCTGGGCGAAGTGGACGTGCACATCGCCGTGCGCGAAGGCCAGGTATCGCTGAGCCTGGGCAGTCAGGACGCGCAAGCGCGGCTGTTGCTGGCGCAGTCGCTGCCGGAACTCGCGAGCCAGCTGGCCGCCCGCGGCCTGCAGTTGATGGGCGCCGATGTCGGGGATCCGTCGTCAGGCCGTGAACGTGCGCCGGAGCGGCGTCTGACGCGCCGCAATGCCGAGGGTGCGATGGTGGAGCATGCGGTCGCCGGCGACCAACGGCAGCAACCGATGGGCCTAATGGACGGCTTTGCCTGACGCCGTCGCACGCGGCTTGCAGGGTGACGGGAAAGCGCGACTGCGCGCCGAAGCCAACCGGAAGCCGCCATGCCCCTTGAAGACGATGAAGCCCCCGTTGCCGCGCCACCGCCCAAGCCGCGATCGAAACTGCCGCTGATCCTGGTGGCGCTGGTGCTGGCCGCCGGAATGGGCTTCGGCGGCTGGTATTTCGGGCATCTCGGCGCGCCATCGGCCGAGGGGCCGCAGCCCCTGCCGCCACCGGTGTATCACCGCCTGGACCCCGCTTTCGTGGTCAACGTCAGCGATCGCGACACCTTGCGCTACCTGCAGGCGGAAGTGCAGGTGATGGCACGCGATGCAGCCGTGTTCGAGATCCTCGATGCACAGGCGCCGGCCGTGCGCGACGCCCTGCTGACACTGTTTGCCGGCTACCCCTACAGCGAACTGATCAGCGTGGAGGGGCGTGAGCGACTACGCATCGACACCCTGAACCGTCTGCGCGAGGCCCTCGGCGACGAGACGGCGGCAGCGCAGATCGAGGCCATCTACTTCACCAGCTTCGTGATGCAATGAGCGAGCGCGGACAAGACCTGCTGAGCCAGGACGAGATCGATGCCCTGTTGCACGGGGTGGATCAGGGCGCCGTTGATACCGACGCGCCGCCGTTGCCAGGCGAGGTGCGGACCTTCGATCTCGCCGGGCACGACCGCATCGTGCGGGGGCGTCTGCCGACGCTGGAGATGATCAACGAGCGGTTTGCGCGGCACTACCGCATCTCCCTGTTCAACCTGTTGCGGCGCAGTCCGGAGCTGTCGATCAAGGGGGTGGAGATGCTCAAGTTCTCGGACTATGTGCACACCCTCTACGTGCCCACCAACATCAACCTGGTGCGGATCAAGCCGCTGCGCGGCACCGCCCTGGTGGTGTTCGAGCCGAAGCTGGTGTTCGCCTGTGTCGACACCTTCTTCGGGGGCGATGGGCGCTTCCCCGTGAAAATCGAGGGGCGCGAGTTCACGCCCACCGAGATGCGGGTGATCCAGCTGCTGCTGCGCAACGTATTCAACGACCTCGCCGAAGCCTGGCAGCCGGTGATGAAGCTGGACTTCGAGTACGTCAACTCCGAGGTCAACCCGCACTTCGCCAACATTGTGGCGCCCAGCGAGATCCTGGTGGTGTCGAAGTTCCATGTGGACCTCGACGGTGCCGAAGGCGACCTCCACATCGTGATGCCCTACGCCATGATCGAGCCGATCCGCGAGCAACTCGACGCCGGCCTGCAATCCGACCGTGGCGAGCGCGATGAGCGCTGGACGGTGAATCTGCGCCAGCAGATCCAGAACGCCATGGTGGAGCTGTCCGCCCAACTGGCAACGCCGCGGTTGAGCCTGCGGCAGCTGGTGGCGCTCAAGCCCGGGGATGTGATCCCCATCGAGATGCCGGAGCAGCTCGACATCTGTGTCGATGACCTGCCGGTGCTGTCCGGGACGCTGGGCGTCTCGCACGGCCGCCATGCCCTGAAGATCAACCACGTCGTGCGGCGCGAGCCGCCGGCCAAAGCCGCCTGAGGTGATTTCCATGTCCGTGACCGTACAACCTGATGCCGATGCCAAGCGCGCCGCACTGCCCACGCTGGAAGCCGGCGGCGGGGGCGCGCCCGACGTCAATCTCGACGTCATCCTTGACGTGACCGTGACCCTCTCCATCGAGGTCGGGCGCACGCGCATCCCCATCCGCAACCTGCTGCAGCTGTCGCAGGGGTCGGTAGTGGAGCTGGAACGCGCCGCGGGCGAGCCCCTGGATGTTTATGTCAACGGCACCCTCATTGCCCATGGCGAAGTGGTGATGGTCAACGAGAAGTTCGGCGTGCGGCTGACCGATGTGGTGAGCCCGGCCGAGCGCATCCGCAAGCTGCGCTGAGCCATGGAGACCGTTCCCGCCGGCCCGGGCCTGGGCGCCGTGCTGCAGATGCTGGTGATGCTGGTGGTGGTGGTGGGCGTGATCCTGTTGTCCGGGCGCGCCCTGCGCCGCTTCCGTCTGCTGCCGCAGGCCGGGGGGCAGGTCAAGGTCTGTGCCGTCCAGCATCTGGGGGCGCGCCAGCAGCTGGTGCTGGTGGAGGTGGAGGGCGACAAGGTGCTGGTGGGCGTCAGCCCCGCCGGCATCTCGCGGCTGTGGTCGCGCTCCGCCTTCGCCGCGACGCTGAACGAGGACGAGGCATGAGCCGCTGGAGCCTGGCGTTGCTGGTGATGCTGGCCGGGACCGCCTCGGCGCAGTCGCTGCCGGAGATCCCGGCGCTCACCATGACTCCCACTGAGGACGGCGGGGCGCAGTGGAGCCTCAGCCTGCAGGTGCTGGGGGCGATGACGCTGCTGAGCGTGCTGCCGGCGTTGTTGATGTGCACCACCGGATTTGCCCGCATCCTGATCGTGCTGGCCCTGCTGCGTCAGGCGCTGGGAACGGCGGGTACACCGTCCAATCCCATCCTGATCGGGCTGTCGCTGCTGCTGACCGGCTTTGTCATGCAGCCGACCTTCGAGCGGGTATGGGGCGATGGCGTGCGGCCCTATCTGGACGGCGAGATGGCCTTTGCCGATGCGGCGCCGATGGCAGCTGCGCCGATGCGGCAGTTCATGCTGTCGCAGACGCGGGAACAGGACCTGCTGATGTTCGCCGAGCTGGCCGGTCACAGCGAGGGTTACAAGACCCCGGAAACGGTGCCGCTGACGGTGCTGGCGGCGGCCTTTCTCACCAGTGAGCTGAAGACGGCCTTCCAGGTTGGCTTCCTGCTGTTCGTGCCGTTCGTGGTGATTGATCTGGTGGTGGCCAGCGTGCTCATGAGCCTGGGCATGATGATGCTGTCACCGATGATGATCTCGCTGCCGTTCAAGCTGATGCTGTTCGTGCTGGTGGACGGCTGGACGCTGGTGGCCGGTTCGCTGGTGCGGAGCTTCGGGTGAGTCCGGAGGACGTCCTCACCCAGGGGCGTGCCGCCATCGAGGTGGCGGTGCTTCTGGCCGCGCCACTGCTGCTGTCGGCACTGCTCGCCGGCCTGCTGATCGGCCTGTTCCAGGCGGCCACGCAGATCAACGAAATGACCCTGTCGTTCATCCCCAAGGTGCTGGCCGTGGCGGCCGCCCTGGTGTTGACGGGCCCGTGGATGCTGCGGGTGATCGTTGACTACACCCGCGCCCTCATCCTCTCCATCCCACAATGGGTAGGGTGAGCCCCACCGCTGTTGCGAGCACTGCTCGCAGGTGGGGCGAACGCCCCGGCAAGGATGCCGGGGCCGGAGTGTATTCGCGCGATGACGGTTCGCCAGGATGGCCGGCGCAGTGTGATGTCCGCGGCACCACAACCGCTGTTGCGAGCACTGCTCGCAGGTGGGGCGAACGACCCGGCATGGATGCCGGGGCCGGAGTGTATTCGCGCGATGAGGGTTCGCCAGGATGATCACCGGCGATGTCACCATCGCCCTGTGGGGCGGCCTGCTGCAAAGCACCTGGACCGGCCTGCGGGTGAGTGCCTTCGTGGTGACCGCGCCGGTGCTCGGTGGACGGGCGGTGCCGGCGCGCATCCGTCTGCTGCTGGCGGTGGTGCTGACGCCGATTCTGGCGGCGGTGCTGCCCCCGGTGGCGTCGCCCGTGCTGTTCAGCGCGGCGTGGTGGCTGGCGGTGATCGTCAACGTCGCCATCGGTCTGCTGCTGGGCACCTTGCTGCAGTTGCTGTTCGAGGCCCTGATGCTGGCGTCGGAGCTGATCAGCGCCACCGCCGGCCTGTCCTTTGCGCAGGTCAATGATCCGTTGCGCGGGACGGCATCGCCGGTGCTCGGCAGCCTGCTGATGGCCTTCGCCAGCCTGTTGTTTCTGGCGCTGGATGGTCATCACGCGCTGATCCGGCTGCTGGCCTACAGCTATGTGGCGGTGCCGGTCAGCGGGCCGTTCGAGGCGCCACCGTGGTGGGCGCTGCTGCAGTTGATGGTGCCGATGCTGGAGGCGGGGCTGAGCCTCGCCCTGCCGGTGTTGGCCAGCCTGCTGGTGGTCCAGCTGGGCTTCGGTCTGGTCAGCCGGGCGGCGCCGGCACTCAACCTGTTTGCCATCGGCCTGCCGGCGGCGCTGATGGCGCTGCTGCTGCTGCTGTGGCTGTGGATGCCGCAGATGGGCACGCCGCTGTCGCAGTACTGGGACAGCTTTCTTGATGCCGTGCAACGGACCTGGGCGGCGCCACCATGAGCGAATCCGACGCCGGCGAACGCACCGAGAAGCCGACCGAGCGACGGCTGCAGAAAGCACGTGAAGAAGGGCAGATCGCACGGTCACGCGAGCTGGCATCGGCCTTGGTGACCACCGCTGGCGCACTGATGCTGGTGGCCTTCGGCGGATCAGCGTTGGCCGCTCTGGCGGAGGGCGTGGCAGCGGCCTTGGCGCGCGCCGGGGATCTCCATGGCGATCCGGTGGCGGCGCTCGGGTTGGCCCTCAAGGCCGGGGCTTCGGCCGTCCTGCTGCTGGTGTTGGTGCCCTGGCTGGTGTCGCTGGCATCGCCGCCCCTGATTGGCGGGCTGCATCTGTCGCCGAAGGGACTGACACCGGACCTGAAGCGTCTCGACCCCCTCAAGGGTTTGGCACGGCTGGTCTCCGCGCAGGCGGCGGCCGAGCTGCTGAAGGCATTGGGCAAGATGGTCCTGATCGGTGGGCTGGTGGTGGTGTGGATCGCCTTCCAGGCCGATCGTCTGCTCGGGCTGTCGACCCTGCCGCTGCCAGCGGCGCTGGCGGCAACCGGCCGCATGCTGCTGGAGGTGATGTTGATCGGCCTGATCGGGCTGGCCGTGGTGGCGGCGATCGATGTGCCCTTTCAGCTCTGGCAGCACCAGCGCCAGCTGCGGATGACCCGGGATGAGGTCAAGCGCGAATTCATCGAATCGGAGGGGCGCCCGGAGGTCAAGGCCAAGCGGCGGGAGCGGGCGCTGCAGCTCAGCCGCGGTCGCATGATCGAGGCAGTCGCCAGCGCTGACGTGGTGGTCACCAACCCGACGCACTTTGCCGTCGCCCTGCGCTATGCCGCGGGCGAGATGCGGGCGCCGGTGGTGGTGGCCAAGGGAGCCGACGAGGTGGCGGCCGCCATCCGCGACAAGGCCGGTGAGGCGCAGGTGCTGTTGCTGGAGGCGCCACCGCTGGCACGCGCGCTGTTCCGCACCGGCACCGTTGGTCAGGAGATTCCGGCCGCCCTCTATGCGGCGGTCGCCCAGGTGCTGACCTGGGCCTATCGGATTCGCGGTGGCGAAGCGCTGCCGCCCCCGGCACCCGAAGTGCCGTCGGATCTGGGAAAACCGTTCGAGGAGGGCTGAGCATGTTGGCGGCGAACCACGCATGAAGGCACTGGCTGCGCTGTCGTCGTTCCGCGGTCGTGCTCCCAGTGCCATCGGTGCGCCGGTGGTGGTGTTCCTGCTGCTGGCGATGGTGGTGGTGCCGCTGCCGGCGCTGGCGCTGGACTTCTTCTTCACCCTCAACATCGCGCTGTCACTGGTGGTGATGCTGGCCGTGGTCTACGTGATGCGGCCGCTGGATTTCACGGTGTTTCCCACGGTGCTGCTGCTGGCGACGTTGTTCCGGCTGGCGCTCAATGTGGCGTCGACACGCGTGGTGCTGCTCAGCGGCCATGAAGGGCCGGGCGCTGCCGGGCAGGTGATCGAGGCCTTCGGCAACTTCGTGATCGGCGGCAACTATGCCGTGGGCCTGGTGGTGTTCCTGATTCTCACCATCATCAATTTCGCCGTGATCACCAAGGGCGCCGGCCGCGTCTCGGAAGTGTCGGCGCGCTTCACGCTGGATGCCATGCCGGGCCGGCAGATGGCCATCGATGCCGATCTCAATGCCGGATTGCTGACACGCGACGAGGCGAAAGCCCGGCGCGAGGAAGTACGCGAGGAGGCGGACTTCTATGGCGCGATGGATGGCGCCAGCAAGTTCGTCAAGGGCGATGCGGTGGCGGGGCTGCTGATCCTGTTCGTCAATGTGCTGGGCGGCGTCGGCATCGGCACGATGGCGCATGGCCTGTCGTTTGGCGAGGCCTTTCAGGTGTACGCACTGCTGACCATCGGGGATGGTCTGGTGGCGCAGATTCCGGCGCTGTTGCTGTCCACGGCGGTGGCCATTCTGGTGACGCGCATGTCGCGAGCCCAGGCCATTGGCGGACAGATGAACACCCAGCTGGTCGGCGACGGCCGCGCTCTGGCGATGGCCGCCGGCCTGATGGGGCTGATCGGCCTGGTGCCGGGTATGCCCAATCTGGCGTTTCTGGTGCTGGCGGCCCTGCTGGCCGGTGGCGCCTATTGGCTGCACCGCCGCGCCCAGGCCACGCAGACAGCCGATCCCGATCATGCGGAGACGCAGGCGCCGCCGGCCGAACTCGGCTGGCAGGATCTGCCGCCGGTGGATCCGGTGGGGCTGGAGCTGGGCTACCGCCTGATTCCGCTGGCCGACACCCAGCGTGGCGGCGAGCTGATGGCGCGCATCCGGGGGATTCGCCGCAAGCTGTCGGAGGAGCTCGGGTTTCTCTATCCGCCGGTGCATGTCCGTGACAACCTGCAGCTGGCACCCAACCGCTATCGGGTGCTGCTGCATGGGGTCGAACTGGCCGCCGGGGAGTGCCACCCGGACCGCGATCTGGCACTGGATGCCGGGCAGGTGCTGGGGCCGGTCGAAGGCATTGCCACTCAGGATCCGGCGTTCGGGCTGCCGGCGCTGTGGATCGAGCCGGGGCAGCGCGCCTACGCCCAGGCACAGGGCTACACCGTGGTGGATGCCGCCACTGTCATCGCCACCCATCTGTCGCAGCTGCTGCGTGACCACGCGCAGGAGCTGCTGGGGATCGAGGAGGCGCAGGCCCTGCTGACCGCCACGGCCCAGCACAGCCCCAAACTGGTCGAGGACCTGGTGCCCAAGGTGTTGTCGCTGGCGGTGTTCACCCGGGTGCTGCAGGGGCTGTTGGGTGAGCGGGTGCCAGTGCGCAATGTGCGCGGGGTGCTGGAGGCGCTGGCCGAACACGCGCCCCGCACCCAGGAGCCGCAGGCCCTGCTGGTGGCGGTGCGGCAGGCGCTGTCGCGGCAGATCGTGGCGAGCATCGCCCCGCCGGGTGCCGCTGATCTGCCCGTTTTCACCCTTTCGTCCGCGCTGGAGCGGCTGTTGCAGGACGGCATGCAACAGCCACAGAACGCCCTGGAGCCCGGCCTTGCGGAACGACTGCAAACCTCGTTGGAAACCCAGGCCCGGCAGCAGGACGCCGTCGGCGAGCCGACAGTCCTGCTGGTCCCCGGCACCCTGCGACACACCCTGGCGCGTTTCCTTCGCGCCGCCGTGCCCCAGGCCCACGTTCTCGCCTTCCACGAACTGCCGGACACCACGCGTATTCGCCATGTCGGGCAACTGGGGTAAGCCATGAAGATCAAACGATTCCTTGCCAGCTCGATGCGTGAGGCCATGCGCCGGGTGCGTGAAGAGCAGGGGCCGGATGCGGTGATTCTCGCCAGCCACACCCGTGAGGACGGGATCGAGGTGGTGGCGGCGGTGGACTACGACGAAGCCCTGATGCGGCAGGCGGTGCAGCGCGGCGAGACTGAGCCGGCGGTGCCCAGTCCGCGCCGCATTGCAGCCGGCCGCGCCGACACACCAGTGGAGTGGGCGGTCGATCCGCAGATTCGCCGGCTTGAATCCGAACTGGCGCAGTTGCGCGGCTTGCTTGAGGCGACGCTGGAGGCCAACGAAACCCAGCTGGCCAAGGCGCATCCCAACCGTGCCCGCATCTACCGGCTGATGGAAACCCTGGGATTCTCCCCGCGCGTGGCCCGTCGCACCGCCGCCAGCCTGCCGGTGGATGCGGACGAGCAGCGGACACGGGTGCTTCCCGTGGGCTGGCTCGCCCGCCATCTGCAGGTGAGTCCGCCGACGGTGCTGGAGCAGGGCGGACGGATTGCGCTGGTGGGACCCACCGGGGTCGGCAAGACCACCACGCTTGCCAAGCTGGCCGAGCGCGCGGTGCGCCGATTCGGCGCACGCCAGGTGGCCGTCGCGTCGCTGGATACCTATCGCATCGGTGCCGAGGAACAGCTTTCCACCTACGCCCGACTGCTCGGGGTGCCGTTGTTCATCGTGCCGTCGCCGGATCAGCTGTCGGCGCGGCTGGCGGAGCTGGCGGACTGCCGCTGCGTGTTCATCGATACCCCGGGCATGAGCCCGGCCGATACCCGACTGGCCGAGGCGCTGGAGGTGCTGGGGGCGATGCCCGAGGTGCTGAGTACCTGGCTGGTGTTGTCCGCCGGCCAGCAGCGCGAGGACCTGGAGGCGGCGGTCAGCCGCTTCGCCCCGGTACGGCCGCAGGCGCTGGTGCTGACCAAGGTGGACGAATGCACCCGGCTTGGCGGTGCCTTGTCGGTGGCGCTGGAGCGCCAGTTGCCGATCACGGTGATCTCGGACGGTCAGCGTGTGCCCGAGGATCTTCACACCGCCCGCGCCGCCGACCTCGTGCTGCGGGCCATGCAGAACGCGCGGCAGGTGCTGCCGCCCAGCGAGACGCCCAGCGTGGCCGACCTGGAAACCGAAATCCCGACAATGGAGCGCGCCGCTCATGCTTGAACGACTGAAAGATCGCTTGCACCAGGCGGTGGGACTGGCGGGACCGGAGCCGGCGCGTCCGGCACGGGTGATCGCCGTCGCCAGCGGCAAGGGTGGGGTGGGCAAGACCAATGTGTCCGCCAATCTGGCACTGGCGCTGCAGATGAGTGGCGAGCAGGTGCTGTTGATGGATGCCGACCTCGGCCTCGCCAACGTCGATGTCCTGTTCGGCCTGCAGCCCACCTTCCATCTGCAGCATGTGCTGGAAGGACGCTGCACCCTGCAGGAGGCGTTGGTCGAGGGCCCACAGGGCCTCACCATCGTGCCGGCCGCCAGCGGCCTCGGGCAGATGGCCAACCTGTCCCATGCGGAGCATGTGGGCCTGATCCGCGCCTTCTCGGAACTGCAGACACCGGTGGACACCCTGGTGGTGGACACGGCCGCCGGCATCGCCGATGGCGTGCTGACCTTCTGCCGGGCCGCGCAGGAGGTGCTGATCGTTGCCAACAATGAACCGGCATCCCTCACGGACGCCTACGCCCTGATCAAGGTGCTGTCGCGGGACCAGGGCGTGAAGCGTGTGCAGGTGGTCGCCAACATGGTGCGCTCGGCGGCTGAGGGCTACGAACTGTTCGAGCACCTTCGCCGGGTTTCGGATCGATTTCTCGACGTTCATCTCAATTTTCTCGGCGCGGTTCCCTACGACGAGTTCCTGCAGCGCGCGGTGCGACGTCAGCGTGCGGTGATGGAGGCCTATCCGAGCGCGCCGTCGTCGGTGGCGTTCCGCACCATCGCGCAGGCCATCCAGAAGTGGCCGCCGCCGCAGGGTGCGCGGGGGCATGTGGAGTTCTTTGTGGAGCGGCTGGTCGGCGCCCCGATGATGATGGGGGCGATGGCATGAGCAGCGCCGCCGCCTATCGCGCGGTGCAGGCGCCCGACGTCAATGCGCTGGTGCGGGATCACCAGGATCTGGTGCGGCGGATTGCCTATCACCTGCTGGCGCGGCTGCCGGCCTCGGTGGAGGTGGACGATCTTCTGCAGGCCGGGCAACTCGGTCTGATCGAGGCCGCCCAGCATTTTCGTGACGATGGTGGCGCCAGCTTCGCCACCTTCGCCGGCATCCGCATTCGCGGCGCCATGCTCGACGAACTGCGCAAGGGCGACTGGGTGCCCCGATCCGTGCATCGGCGTGCCCGTGAGATCGCCGAGGCGATTCGCGCCATCGAGGCGCGCACCGGCCATGAGGCCAGCGATGCCGAGATTGCGCAGGCGCTGGGAATGCCACTCGAGGCCTATCACCGGCATGCCGAGGATGCGGCACGGGCGCCCCTGCTGTCGCTGGATGATCCGGGCGCCGGTGATCGCAGTCTGGCTGACACGCTGGAGGATCCGGAAACGCCGGAGCGGGCCACGTTCCAGGCTGCATTCCGGGAAGCCCTGGCCGATGGAATCGCCGAGCTGCCGGACCGTGAACGCACCGTGATGGGCCTGTACTACCAGGACGAACTGAACCTGAAGGAGATCGGCCGCGTGCTGGGTGTCAGCGAAAGCCGGGTCTGCCAGTTGCACAGCCGGGCGTTGCTGCGCTTGCGTGCCCGCCTTCAGGACTGGCGCAGCGTGGCCGTTGCGGCCTGAACCCGAAGAACCCCCGAGAGAAATGCCATGAACCCCAACATGAAAATCCTGATCGTCGATGACTTCTCGACCATGCGACGGATCGTCAAGAACCTGCTCGCCGATCTGGGCTTCAACAACACCGCCGAGGCCGATGACGGCGCCACCGCGATGCCGCTGTTGAAGCAGGGCGGTTTCGAGCTGGTCGTCACGGACTGGAACATGCCGGGGGTCACCGGCATCGAACTGCTGCGCGCCATTCGCAGCGACCCGGATACCGCCAAGCTGCCGGTACTGATGGTGACTGCCGAAGCCAAGCGCGAGCAGATCATCGAAGCGGCCCAGGCCGGCGTTAACGGTTACGTGATCAAGCCCTTCACGGCGCAGACGCTGAAAGAGAAGCTGGACAAGATCTTCGAGCGGCTGGCGCAGGCGGCATGAGCACGCCCACGTCCCCGGCGCCGGATCTGCGTGCGGACCTGATGCAGGTCACCACGCAGTTTCAGACCGCGCTGCACAACCTGCCGCTGGACACGAGGCTGGTGGATGTGGCGCGTCTGGCGCTGCCCGACGCCTGCGCCCGTCTGGATCACGTGGTGGCGCTTACCGAGCAGGCGGCGCACTCGACGCTGGATGAGGTGGATCAGCTCCGTGCCGGGCTTGATCGCACGCTGCGACTTGCCGAGGGGCTGCCACCGCATGTTCGCGAGCGTCTGCTGGCACTGGTCGCCGAGCAGCGCCAGCGTTGCGCGGCACTGGATGCGGCCCAGGCCTATCAGGACCTGACCGGGCAGATCATCCGGCGTGTCACGGCGCTGATCCGGGGGCTCGAACAGGACCTGCTGGCCATCGCCGACGGTCGCAGTCCGCCACCGCGGGCAGGCCCCGCCGAGGACCGGGGCAGCGGACCGGCGGTGCAGGGTCTCGATCAGCCGGCGGCCTCGCAGGGCGATGCCGATGATCTGCTGTCGGCGCTGGGGCTGTAGCCATGAGCACGGCCGATCCCAGCCTGCTGCCGGATTTCCTCACGGAGGCGGGCGAACTGCTCGACCGCCTGGGGGAGGATGTCTTCGCACTGGCCGAGGATGCATCGGCGGAACGCCTCAACGCCGTGTTTCGCGGCTTTCATACCATCAAGGGCGGCGCCGGCTTTCTCGAGCTGGCGCCGGTGGTGACGCTGTGTCACCGGGCCGAAGATGCCTTTGGCAGGGTGCGCGACGGGCAGCTGGCGGTGACCCCGGCCCTGGTGGATGCCGCCCTGGACGCGGTGAAGGTTCTCGACCAGCAGGTGGCGCTCCTGCATGACGGCGGCATGCCGTTGGAAACGCCCGCAGCGGTGCTGTCGGCATTTGACGCACTGCTCGGCACGGCGGCGGATGACGCCATCAGTGAAGATGAGTTCGAGGCGCTGCTGGATCAGTTGCACGGGACCGGAGCGGCGCCGGCAGGCCCTCCACCCGCCGCCCCGGCCAGAGTCGTCGAGGTGTCCGCGCCCGCGCCTGTCGCCGCGCGGACCCCGGACACCACGGTGCGGGTGGACAGTGAGCGGATTGATCACCTGATGACCCTGGTGGGCGAACTGGTCATTGTCCGGAACCGGCTGAAGGCCGATCCGCGACTGCGCGGGCCCAGTGGCGGCCTGATGGGCGAGCTGGATCGCGTCACCGTGCGGCTGCAGAACGCTGTGATGCGGGTCCGCATGCAGCCGGTGGGGCGCCTGTTCGCGCGCTTTCCCCGGGTCGTGCGCGATCTCGCGCGCGAACTCGGCAAGCAGGTGCGGGTGGAACTCGCCGGGGAGGACACCGATCTCGACAAGCACCTGGTGGATGCCTTGGCCGATCCATTGATTCACCTGGTGCGGAATGCGGTGGATCACGGGATCGAGTCGCCCGAGGTCCGGCGGGAGCTGGGCAAGAACCCGGTGGGGCGGCTGTTGCTCAGCGCCAGTCAACGCGGTGACAGCGTGATGCTGCGCGTGGAGGACGATGGCAAGGGACTGGACCCTGATGCCATCCGCGCTTCCGCGGTGCGCAAGGGCTTGCTCGACGAGCGGGCCGCTGCCGCGCTGACGCCGGCCCAGGCCTGCGAGCTGGTGCTGCGGCCGGGGTTCTCCACCCGCGAAGCGGTGTCGTCGGTTTCCGGGCGGGGCGTCGGGATGGATGTGGTGGCCAGTGCCGTGCGTGCCTTGGGTGGGCGCCTGTCGCTGTCAGGGCAGGTCGGGCGTGGGGCGGTGGTGGAGCTGGTGCTGCCGCTGACCCTGGCGATCCTGCCGACCCTGCGGACCCGCTGCGGGCCCCGCAGTCTGGCGTTGCCCCTGCGGCAGGTGATGGACCTGCAGCCGTTCGACCCCGAGGCGCTGCAGTGGCGGGCCGGCCAGCCGGTGTTGCCGCTGCAGGGCCGTAGTGTGCCGGTGACCTTTCTCGATCAATGGCTGGACCTGCCGGCCGGCGCCCGCAGCCTGCTGGTGCGGGTGACGACGCATCACGGCGAGCGGGGCTTGGTGGTGGATGGTGTCGAAGGCCGCGAGGACGTGGTGCTGAAGCCGCCCGGACGGCTGCTGCGGGGCATCCCGGGCTATGGCGGCGCCGCCGTCACCGGCGACGGACGGATCGCGCTGATTCTTGACCCTGACGGCCTCACCGCCGCACAGCCGGAGACCTGAGGCATGGATATCGTCAGCCTGGTCGCCGTCATACTGGCCTTCGTGTCGGTGATCGGCGGCAGCATTCTCAAGGGCAGCGGCATCAGCGCGCTGTTGTCCGGTGCCGCGTTCATGATCGTGGTGATCGGCACCCTGGCGGCGATCTGCCTGCACACCCCGGGCACTACGCTCAAACGTGCGCTGGCCATCGTCAAATGGGTGTTTGCGCCGCCGAAGGAAGATCCGCACAGAACGCTGGAGCGCGTGGTGGAGTGGAGCCAGACCGCGCGCAAGCAGGGCCTGCTGGCGCTGGAAGGCGCGGTGGACGGTGAGACCGACCCCTTCATCAAGAAGGGCTTGCAGATGTTGGTGGACGGGACCGAACCGGAAACCCTCCGGGGCGTCCTCGAGGTGGAGATCGAGGCCCGGGAGCATCACGATCTGGCGGCAGCCAAGGTGTTTGAAGGGGCCGGCATCTATGCCCCCACCATGGGCATCATCGGCGCCGTGATGGGGCTGATGGCGGTGATGAAGAATCTCGCCGACCCTTCAAAGCTCGGCGCCGGCATCGCCGCAGCCTTTGTTGCCACCATCTACGGCATCGGCTTCGCCAACCTGTTTCTGCTGCCGATGGCGGCCAAGCTCAAGGCCATCGTGCAGGGTCGTGCGCGCCAGCAACAGATGCTGGTGGAAGGCCTGGTGGCCATCGCCAACGGCGAAAACCCCCGCAACATCGAGGCCCGGCTGTCGGGCTATCTGCATTGAGGAACGCGCATGGCACGCAAGGTCAAGCATGAGGAACACGCCAACCACGAGGCCTGGGCCATTCCCTATGGCGACCTGATCACACTGTTGCTGGCGTTCTTTGTGGTGATGTACGCGGTATCGTCGGTCAATGAGGGTAAGTACCGGGTCATGGCGGCCTCGATGTCGGCCGCCTTCGGGGGCACGCCGAAATCACCGCTGCCGATCCAGATTGGCGACAACCTGGCCAAGGGCAGCGAAAGCGGGCAGCCATCGCCTCCGTCCGACGTTCCCAAGTTCCAGACCGAGATGAAGGAGTTTCTCAGCAGCGCGCCCCTGGCCGAAGCGCTCAAGGAGGCGCGACCGGTGCCCGCCCGGCTGAAGCCGGAAAGCGACGAAACCCTCAATCGCATCAGCGACAACATTTCGGCGGCACTGGCCCCGCTGATCGCCGACAACTGGGTACGTGTCACCCGTCGCACCTTCTGGCTGGAGGTCGAGATCAATACCGATGTGCTCTATGCCAGCGGTTCGGCGGCGCTCAATGCCGAGGTGCTGCCGGTGATCGATGAACTGGCTTCGGTACTGGTGGCATTCGACAATCGCATGCGGGTCGAAGGGCATACCGACGATCGACCGATCCACACCTCGCTGTTCCCCTCCAACTGGGAATTGTCGGCGGCGCGTGCCGGTACCGTGGTGCGGCGCTTGCGGGACGGCGGCATTGCGCCGGAGCGCTTGTCGGTGGTGGGGTATGGCGAATTTCACCCGACAGGTGACAACACCACCGTCGAAGGCCGGCAGCGCAACCGCCGCGTCACCATCGTGATTCTGGCCGCGGAAGCGGCCTCGCTGCCCATCGGGCCCGCCGGAGCACACCATGCCCCTTGAGGCCACGCCCGATCTGCCTCCCGGCCCCTGGCTGCTGGTGGGCCTGGGAGACCGCCTCTACGGGTTGCCGGTGCCGTGGTTGCGCGAGGCCCTGCCGGGGCAACCGGCCGATCCGGTGCCCGGCGCGCCGCCGGGAGTGCGGGGCATCATGCACGTCCGTGGCGAGGTGATGCCGGTGGTGGACCTGCGGGTACCGCTGGCGGTCGAGGGGGCGTCGGATGCGACGGCCGGCAAGCTGGTGGTGGTGGAAGTGGAGCAGGAGCGGTTTGCGTTGCGGGTGGACCGGGTGGCGGACGTGGTGAAGGTGCAGGCCGAAGGCATCGAACCGCGCGCCATCGGCCCGCACCCGAAGGCGCTGTGTGGTTTTGCCCGGCTGTCGCAGGGCCTGGTGCAGCTGGTCGACCCCCGAGCGCTGCTGGCCCTCACCGCTGCAGCGGCGTCCGCTACAGCATCACGAACGACTTGAACCCGCCCCAGAACATGCGTTTGCCGTCGAACGGCATGGCCTGCATGTCCATCTGCAATCGCGGATCGTTCATCACCTTGGCGACCACCCGGTCGCGGTCCTTGCGGGAGCGGTAGGTGGCCCAGGCGAACACCACGACCTCGCCCGGCTTGAGTTTCACGCTCTGCGGAAACGAGGTGGATTTGCCGGGCTGAACATCATCCTCGACACATTCCACATAGCTGAGGGCGCCATGTTCGCGCCAGATCTTGCCCGCCTTGCGGGCCATGCGGCGGTAGGCGGTGAGGTTGTCCCGGGGGACCGGCAAAACGAATCCATCGACATACATGACGTACTCCTCGGTGGGCTGTGAATGACGAATACCCGTCGAGCGAGCCTGCGCGAAATCGACAGGGGTGTCATCCACCGGGGGTTACGGCTGGAGTCCGGGCAGGCCGGGGTGACGGTTCCTGTCTGCCTCCCGTCATGTCTCACGTAATCGGGCATCCAGGCTCCGACCGCCGAAGCTGGATCCCGGGTCAGGCCCGGGATGACGTCACCTGCTCATCTCCCGTCATGCCCGACGTGATCGGGCATCCAGGCTCCGACCGTCGCAGCTGGATCCCGGGTCAGACCCGGGATGACGTCACCTGCTCATCGCCCGTCATGCCCGACGTGATCGGGCGTCCAGAGCCGATCGTTGCAGGTGGACCCCGGGTCAGGCCCGGGGTGACGTCACCTACCTATCTCCCGTCATGCCCGACTCGATCGGGCATCCAGAGCCGACCGCTGCCGCTGGACCCCGGATCAAGCCCGGGGTGACGTTTCCTACTCCTCAACCGTCATGCCTGACCGCTTCGGTCGATCAACGTCCCACCAGCGAGCGCGCAATCACTTCCTTCATGATTTCCGAGGTGCCGCCGTAGATACGCTGGATGCGGGCATCCTGCCAGTAGCGGCTGATCGGGTATTCGGTCATGTAGCCGTAGCCGCCGAACAGCTGCAGGCAGGCGTCGGTGACGCGGCCTTCCATCTCGGTGGTGGAGAGCTTGATCATGGCGGCGTGCGGCACATCGAGCTTGCCTTCGGCGTAGAGCGCATTGCACTTCTCGACAAAGGCGCGGTGCACTTCGATGTCGGTCTTGCATTTGGCCAGCTCGAAGCGGGTGTTCTGGAAGCTGGCGATGGGCTGGCCGAAGGCCTTGCGCTGGCTGACGTACTCCACGGTCCTTTCCAGAGCGCCCTGGGCGTGGCCGACGGCGGTGACGGCCAGGGCCAGCCGCTCGCGCGGCAGCTCGTCGATGAGGTGGCCGAAGCCACCGCCGACCTTGCCGAGCACTTCGTCGGCGGCCACTTTGACGTTGTCGAAGAACAGCTCCGAGGTGTCGGCGGCGTGCAGGCCCACCTTTTCGAGGTTGCGGCCGCGCTTGAAGCCGGGCAGCGAGGTGTCGAAGGTGAACAGGGTGGTGCCCTTGGCGCCCTGTTTGGGATCGGTCTTGGTCGCCAGCACCACCACGCCGGCATGCTGGCCGTTGGTGATGAAGGTCTTGGAGCCGTTGATGAGGTAGCTGTCGCCGTCGGGCAGGGCGCTGGTCTTGATGCCCTGCAGATCGGAGCCGGCGCCCGGCTCGCTCATGCCGATGGCGCCGATGCACTCGCCGCTGGCCATGCGCGGCAGATACTTCTGCTTCTGCTGCTCGCTGCCGAGATGGAGGATGTAGGGGGCGGCGATGTCGGAATGCACCGACAGGTTGGACGCCAGTGCCAGGTAGCCCATCCGTGCGGCTTCTTCCAGCACCACCATGCTGAACTCGAACGGTGCGCCCATGCCGCCGTATTCCTCGGGCATGTCCACGCACAGCAGGCCGTTCTCGCCCATCTTCAGGTAGAGCTCCTTGGGGAAGATGCCTTCTTTCTCCCACTGCGCGTAGTGCGGTTCCACCTCGTCGTTGAAGAAGCGCACGACGGTGTCGCGGAACAGCTGCATTTCGGCGGTATCACTCATGAGTCACAGTCCTTTTGGGTCAATACGAATGTCAGGGCATCAAGGTTGATCTGGAGGCGGCCGGCTGCCGGCCACTGATAGCGGATGCGTTGGGGCTCCCCCGGACCGTCGCGCCGGAACTGCAGCGGAGCAGTGGACTCCAGCACATAGCGGGCCGCAGGCTCGCCTTCGGGCTGGATCAGCAGCGCGGTGCCGGTATCGGTGGCGACGATGCGCATGAACTCGTAGGTCTCGGTGCGGCTGCCGTTCAGGCGCAGGCTGGTGCCGAGCATCACGTTGTCGCTGGGCGGTAACCACACCTCCCGGTATTGCTGTTCCTGGGTGGCGTACTCCCAGCAGCCCTGAAGGCCATCGAGGGTGGGCAGGCGCGGCTGTGCCATCGCCACGGCGGGCAGGCTCAGCAGCAGTGACAGGCTGTAACGCAGGAGCATAGTCATCGGCTATCACGAGGGCGAAAAGAATTCATTTGCACGAATGTTGAGAGTAATTATCATTTGCAACAGTTCTCACTTGGAGCCCGCCATGACCAAAACGCTCAGCTTCGCAGTCGTCCATTTTACGGTGGCGTTCACGGTTGCCTATCTGATCACCGGCAGCTGGGTCGCGGGCAGCCTCACGGCGCTGATCGAGCCTTGTATCAATACCGTGGCCTACTATCTCCACGAAAAAGTGTGGTCGCGGCGCGTGCCGCCGGCAGGTGATGCGGCAACGTCCACCTGGAGGCCGCAGCCCGCGCCGGTGTGAGCGGGCTGCGCCGTCACCGGGTCTGAGGCGCCGGGCGGGGGCGTCAGGAATCTGTGATGGGATGATAGAGTCCCGGCATCACGAGGAGATGCCGATGGCAGAACAGTCCGCCAGCCCACGAACACCCCTGAGCCGACCGCGCACGCCTGCGCTGCTGATTCACGGCATGTGGTGCACGGGGACGGACTGGGACCGTATCCGGCAGATGCTCGATGCACGGGGATTCGACTGTCATGCCCCCACGCTGCCGGCGCACCAGCCGACCCCTGACCAGCCGCTGCAGGTCGGGGCGATGAGCCTTCAGGACTACCTCCGCTTTCTCGAGCGGGAGGTGACGGCGCAGGAGTGGCAGAGCCCGCCGGTGTTGATCGGGCACTCGATGGGCGGGGCCTTGGCGCAGCAGCTGGCGACGCGGGTGGAATGCCGCGCGCTGGTGTTGCTGACACCGGCGCTGCCGTGGGGCATGAACATTCTCTCCTGGTCCAATTTCAAGGCATTTTTTGCGGCCTTTGCGCGCTGGGGATTCTGGCGGCGCCCCCACAAGCCGTCGCGACGGATGGCGTCCTATGCGGCCTTCAACGGCCTGCCGGAAGCGCGGCATGACGTGCTCTATCAGCGCATGGTGCATGAGTCCGGCCGGGCGGCGTTCGAGCTGGCCTTCTGGTGGGCGGACCTGCGGCGCGCGTCTCGCGCCGAGGCCGATCGGGTTCGCTGCCCGGTATACATCGTCAGTGCCGGCGCCGACCGTCTCACCCCTTCGCGTCATGTGCGCAAGCTGTTGCGGCGGTATCCCTCAGCCCGATTACGGCACTATCCCGACCGCGGACACTGGGTCATCGATGACGAGCATACGGACGAAATGATGAATGGCATCTGCAGTTGGCTGCGTCCCCTGGAGGAGCGCCCCGTTCCCGTTACGGCACAGCCGGCAGGGTTGACGGCATGAAACATCGGTTTATCTCGGCCGCCCTGGTGGCGGTCACGGGCGCGGTTTGGGCGCAGGGCGACACGGTGGGGCGGGCATTGAACACCGTGGAGCAGTCGCAGCGTGCCGCTGCGGCCTCGCAGGACCGGGTCGACCAGCTTGATGATCAGACCCGCGCCCTGCTGGAGCGCTTCCGCGCCGCCAGCTGGCAGGCCCAGCAGCTGACGGTCTATGCCGACCAGCTGGAAGCCATTGCCGAGCGACAGGCCGAGGAGAAGACCTCGCTGCAGCGCCAGATCGAGGCCATGCAGCGCACCGAGGCGGAGCTGCTGCCGCTGATGCTGCGCATGCTGGATGCGCTGACCCGTTTTGTGGAGCTGGATCTGCCGTTCCTGCCGCAGGAGCGGCGCGAGCGGCTCGACAACCTGGAGCGCCTGATGAGTGATCCCGAGGCGACGCTGGCCGACAAGTACCGGCGCCTGCTGGAGGCCTATCAGGTGGAAGTGGACTATGGCCGTGGCCTGGGGGCGGAGCGGGCGGAGGTTGACGGTCGGGTCGTGGATCAGCTGCGGGTGGGCCGACTGGCGCTCTATGCCCTCACCTTGGAAGGCGATCAGGCCTGGCGCTGGGATGCCGAGTCGGCCCAGTGGCTGCCGCTGGAAGGCGGTTGGGTCAGGACCATCCGGCAAGGGCTGCGCATGGCGCGCGACACCGCGCCGGCCGGGCTGCTGAAACTGCCCGTGGCGGTCGCCGAGGAGGTGCAGCCATGAAGCGCTGGACGCTATTGCTGGCCGGTCTGGTCGCCGCCACCGCCCAGGCCCAGGCGCCACAGACCGCCGAAGGTCTTGACGCCCTGCTGCGGGAAGTGCAGGCCGCTGCCGCCGAGGGCCGCACTCTCAACCGGGAGCGTGAAGCGCGGTTTCTGCGAGAGAAGAATCAGCAGGCAGCGATGCTGCGCGAGGCCGAGGCGGAGAAACGCAAGGCCGATACCCGCATCGCCGAGGTGCGCCGTCGTTTCGAGGCGCAGCAGCGCGAGGTGCAAGCCCTGAAGGAACAGCTGCGGACCAGTGTCGGCGAGCTGGATCAGATGTACGCCGGCATCCGGCAGGTCGCCGGGGATCTGCGTGCGCTGGCGGCGGACTCGCTGATCACCGCACAGGCACCCGAGCGGCTGCAGTTGCTCGATCAGCTTGCCACCGGCCGCGAGCTCCCCGGCATTCCGGAGCTGGAGCAGCTCTGGGTGACGCTGATGGAGCAGATGACCGAGTCCGGACGCAGCGTACGGTTCGAGGCGCCCATCGTGGATGCCGGGGGCTTGTCGCGCACCACCGAGGTCGTGAGGGTGGGCAGTTTCTCTGCCTTTGCCGACGGCGAGTACCTGGTGCTCGACGAGCAGGCCCGACTGGTCGCCCTGCCGCGTCAGCCGGCCCGCAGCCTGCGCGGCTTGGCGGAGGACTTTGCCGCCAGCCGTCAGGGGGTGGCACCGGTGTTGATCGACCCATCGCGTGGCACCCTCCTCAGCGTGGAGGGCGACAAGCCGGATCTGCTGGAACGGGTGCAGCAGGGCGGCGCCGTGGGCTATGTGATTCTGGCCCTGGGTGTGATCGGGGTGCTGATCGCCGCCGGCCAGCTGCTGTTCCTCACCGGGACCGGCGGGCGCATGCGGGCGCAGTTGCGACAGCTGGATGCGCCGCGCGGCGACAATCCGCTGGGGCGGGTGATCGCCGACTTCCGGCAGGGCAGTCGCGACGACGATGACCCCGAGCTGCTGGAGTTGCGTCTGTCGGAGTCGGTGTTGCGCGAGACGCCCCGGCTGGAGCGCGCGCAGTCGGTCATCAAGCTGTTTGCGGCAGTGGCGCCGTTGTTGGGTCTGCTGGGCACCGTCACCGGCATGATCGCCACCTTCCAGGCGATCACCGTGTTCGGGACGGGGGACCCGAAACTCATGGCGGGTGGTATCTCCCAGGCGCTGGTCACCACCGTGCTGGGCCTGGTGGTGGCGATTCCCCTGCTGTTCGTCAATTCGCTGCTGGCGGCGCGTTCGCGGGTGCTGATCCAGATGCTCGACGAGCAGTCCGCCGTGCTGCTGGCGGAGCGTCTGGAGGGCCCCCGTGACTGAGGTGTGGCTGGCGCCGTATCAGTCGCTGAGCCTGTTCCTGGAAACCGGCGGCTGGGTGCTGAACTGGATCTTCGCCGCCGCCGTGCTGTTGTGGATGCTGATTCTGGAGCGCATCTGGTTCTTCTGGCGGGTGCTGCCGGGGGTGGAGGGGCGGGTGCGGGCGCACTGGTTCGCCCGCCCTGAGCGCCGCTCGTTCAGCGCGCGGCGGATCCGCAGCGCGCTGCTGGGCCGGGTGCACCTGCTGATGGGGCAGACCCTGCCCACCATCCAGGTGTTGATCGCCATCTGCCCGTTGCTGGGGCTGCTGGGTACGGTGACCGGCATGATCGAAGTGTTCGATGTCATGGCGCTCAAGGGCACCGCCGATGCGCGCGCCATGGCGGCCGGGGTGTCCCGTGCCACGGTGCCCACCATGGCGGGCATGGTGGTGGGGCTGTCGGGGCTGTTCTTCATCAACCGCTTCCAGTCGCGGATCCGCATCGAGAGCGAGCGGTTCGGCGACCGGCTGAGCGTCACGGAGGTGGCGGCATGAAAATCAAGCGGCACAGTCCGCCCGGCGATGACACCGGGATCGACCTGACCCCGATGCTGGATGTGATCTTCATCATGCTCATCTTCTTCATCGTCACCACCTCGTTCATCCGTGAGGCGGGCATCGAGGTGAACCGCCCCAGTGCCGAGACTGCGCAGCGCGAGGAGCAGACCAACATCCTGGTGGCGATTTCGCCCGAAGGCGAGGTCTGGATCGACAAGCAGCGCGTCGACATCCGGGGCCTGCGGGCGGTGATCCAGAAACTGCGTGCCGAAAACCCCGAGGCCTCGGTGGTGATTCAGGCCGATACCGACGCCCGTGCCGGGCTCATGGTGGAAGCCATGGATCAGGCGCGTCTGGCCGGCGTCAAGGACGTGTCCATTGCCGCACTTCCCCGCTGACGCTTCGCTGGAGGCCGCGCCCTGGTCGCGGCTGACGGTCACCGCCTTTTTCGCGGTGGGCGTGGCGGTGCTGCTGTTCCTGTGGATGTCGTGGATGACCCGCGCGCCGGAGGCGCCGCCCGATGCCGGGCGCCGTCTGGACGGGGTCGAGTTGGTCAAGGTGCAGGATGAGCCGGACACGCCACCCGAGGAGCTGTTCAGCCCTGAAGCCGAACCGCCGCCACCACCCGCTGCGCCGCCGGCGCTGTCGGCGCCACAGCGCCCCAGCATCAATGTGCCGACCCTGCCCATTGCGGCAGCGGAGGTCGGCAACATCGCCGTGCCGCTCAACAGTGGCAACAATCTGGGCGTGGGGCTGGCCAGCGCCGGCAGCTTTGCCGGTTTTGCGGGGCAGGGCAGTGGTGCCGGGTCCGGTGGTGATGGTGGCGGTCGCGGGTTTACCGGCAAGCCGCTGGTGCCGCTGTCCACCGCACGTCCGCAGATGCCGAAATGGGCCTGCGAGAAAGGTATTCGGGGGTGGGTGGAGGTGATGTTCACGGTGATGCCGAATGGCCGCGTGCGCAACGTCAAGCTGATCGATGCCGATCCGCGCGGGGTGTTCGAGGCGGCCGCCATCGAAAGCATCGGCAACTGGATCTACGAGCAGACCGACCGCGCCCGTGAGGTGAAGCAGCGGGTGCCGATGAATCCCGAAGACTGCGCGTACAACTGGCGATGATGCGGCGAGCCCTCCTGATCCTGGCGACGGCGCTGCCGACGGCGACCCTGGCCCAGCAATATCGCAGCGAGGTGCGAGAGCTGCCGACGCCGCCGGCCGAGCAGACGGCTTCGCCGGAAACCCTGCTCAAGACCACCACGGACCCCTATCAGCGCGCGCTGCTCCTGCGCGACCTTGCCGCGCAGGCGGCACGCGAGGGCAACAACCAGAAGGCGCTCGAATATCTCAACCAGGCGCTGGCGACCAATGCCCTGTCAGGGATCGCCGCGGAGCAGATGCGGGAGATGCAGGGGCAGTTGCTGCTGGGCACCGGCGCCTACAAGCAGATGCAGGGGCAGCTGGAAGCGCAGGTCCGGCAAGGCAACGCCACCCCGGAGATCAAGGTGGCCCTGGCTGCGGCCTATCTGGAAGACAAGCGCTATCGCGATGCCCTGCCTCTGCTGCGCGATGCCGTGAAGGCTGTGCCCGATGCGGATATCTCCTGGCGACGGGCCTTGATGGCGTCGCTGCTGGGGACCGGAGCGCACCGCGAGGCGTTGCCGCTGCTGGAGGCGCTGCTGCGGGAGGATCCGCGGCAGGGCGAGGACTGGCTGCGACTGGCCGCGCTGCACCTGAAGCTGGGCAACAAGGCGCGCGCGGCGGCAGTGATGGAAGTGGCGCAGCGACTCGGATTCCTGCAATCGCCCGAAGACCGTCTGCGGCTGGTCAGCCTGGTGGCCGATCTCGGCGCGCCGTTCGAGTCGGGGTCGCTGCTGAAGGCCTGGATGGAGGACGGCACCCTGGCCGACAACGTGGCCAATCGGCGTTTCCTGGCGCAGCTGTGGCTGGCGGCCCGCGAGGCGTCGTTGGCGATTCCGGCACTGGAGCGCGTGCTGGCCCAGCAGGCCGACCCGACGGTCATGCGGCAGCTGGCGCAGCAGTACATGGACCGAGAAGCCTACGGGCAGGCGGCGGCCGTGTTGGCGCGGCTGGTCGCGCAGGAGGGCGCCAAGGGCGACACCCTGATGCAGTTGGCGACGGCGCAGTATCAGCAGGCCGACGTGGAGGCTGCCCTGTCCACGTTCCGGCAGGCGGCTGTGCTGCGCGACCGTCATGCCGCGCTGGCACAGGAGTGGGTGAAGTATCTGGAGACCGGCAAGGCGCGCGAGCAGGCCCTGGCCGCGGCAGCCGAGCGTCGTGATCGCGAGGACGAAGCCATTGCGCTGTCCGGCCGTATCGCCGGAGGGCAGACCGTGGCCCTGGCGGCGGCCGATGCGGCCAGCGGCGGCGGGGCAACCACCGGGGCCGGGGGGGCACCGCGTGGCGGGCTGACGCCGGTCGGGGCCGAGCAGTCCGCCAATGCCAGTGGCGAGATCCCGGCCTGGACCGGGGGTATCACCGCTGACCGCCGGCCGGACGGCTTTGTCATGGGGCAGGCCTTGCCGGACCCCTATGCCGACGAGCAACCCCGATTCACCATCACGGCGGACAACCTGTCCCGCTATGCCGACCGCCTGACGCGCGCGCACCGCAAGCTGCTGGAAGCCCTGCCGGGCTACCGCATGCCGGTGTTCACCAGTCACCGCAGCGTGGCCTACCCGGACGCGATCTATCAGGCCACGGCAGCCAACCGCGAACGCGCCAGCCTGGAAGGGCCGGACGCGCTGGTGGGGGCGAAGCTCGGCTTCCCGTTCCCGCAGCCGAGAACCGGGGTGGAGATCATGTGGAATCACCGCACGCGCTATCGCGGCGATACGGTGGATTCGCGCTACGGCCAGGCGGTGGTGCAGCCGAAGGGGACGGTGACGGCACGCAATGATCAGCGTTTCCGGGTGCGTTTCCGCTACGCCAACATTGCCGAGCCGGCCGATCTGGCCAGCGAGAACTATATTGCCCTCGGCATCTCCGCGATCTACGAGGGGGGACGCTCGCCGGACATCATCGGCCTGTTCCACGAGACGGCCAATTCACAGAAGCAGTCACGCAATGTCTGGGTGCTGCTGACCAAGCTCGGGCGCATGTTGCGCATCCCGCCGGTGGGCTACGACCAGCCGTTCCCGGCCACCGAGAGCATGGAGTTCATCGACATGGTGGACATGTACAACGGTGCCTTCGACCGCTATGTGTGGAAACTGGTGGGCAAGCGCGAGCTGTACATCCCCTACAACGCTTACCGTCTCAACCGCGCCGATGCGGATCCCGACGCGCTGCTCACGCCACGGTATCCCGATCCCACCGATGCCCGCTACGAGTTGCATCGCGTCTGGGTGATCGAGGCCAGCGAGCGCGGCGGCAAGCGTCACGCCTTCGGCAAGCGGACCTTCTATGTCGACGAGGATTCCTGGACGGTGGTGATGGTCGAGAACGAGGACCATGACGGCCGACTGTGGCGCTTCCAGGAAGGGCATCTGGTAGCCGAATACGACGTGCAGGCCGCGTGGACGCGACCGGTGGTCACCTACGATTTCAAGGACGGGCGCTACTTCATCAACCGCGTGTTCGCGGGATACGACCACTTCCAGTACAACGAACCGATGACCGACAGCGAGTATCTGCCCGCGGTGGTGAAGCGGACCTACACTCGCTGAGGGCTGAGGCTCAGGCCGGGGGCAGGTGGCGGTTGAGTACCGCGCCGAACAGGGGCAGCAGGCGCGTGACTTCATCTTCGGCGCCGTCCCGGAATTTGTCGTAGGTGCGGCGGACGTTGTCGGAGGCCTTGGCAGCGCGGGCATCGGCGACACCCAGCAGGCTGCGAACCGCGCGCCCGGTATGTTGCTGCAGGAAGGCGGCGAAATCGGCAGTCGGTGCCGTCTGGAACTCGCGGTACAGCGGTTCGAGCGCTGCCAGGAAGTCCGGCAGCATGCGTTCGGTCGCCCGTTCGACGATGCCGGGCCGGGCCTTCTTCAGCATTGCGTAGCCGGTTTTGTAGGCCATGCCCTTGAGCCCACCGCGCTTGGCGATGAACTGCTCGACCATGGCCACGGTGTCGGCTTGCAGGGCGGCACGATCCGCTGGACTCAGTAGACTCTCGACCAATGATTTCATGAGGGGTGGGGAATGACCGACAAGCAGGACGGTCCGAAATCTAGCATGACCCGATTAAAGACCCAGCCATTCGAGCGCAACGTGGCCCTGACACGTCTCGGCCTGGGGACCGGGGGGCGTTTCGTGGCGCACTCGCTGGCCAATGTGTTCCGCAGCGATGCCGAGCGCGAGGCTGCCGACCGGGACTTCTACCGTGCCCGAGCGGAGACCCTGGCCGCGTCGCTGGGGGAGCTCAAGGGCAGCGTCATGAAGGCCGGGCAGATGCTCTCGCTCTACGGTCAGTATTTTTTGCCGCCGGAGGCGGTGAGCATCCTGTCCGGCCTGCAGGACGACACGCCACCGGTGGCCTGGAACGTGGTGCAGCCGGTGCTGGCACGTGCGCTCGGGCGCCGCAAGCTGGCGGAGTTGGAGATCGACGAGCGCCCGATGGCGGCCGCCTCACTGGGGCAGGCGCATCGCGCGCGGCGCAAGTCGGACGGTCTGTCGCTGGTGGTCAAGATCCAGTATCCGGGGGTGGCGGATGCCATCGAGAGCGACATCCGCAGCCTGTCGCGGCTGGTCGGGCTTTCGCGCCTGGCGCCCAAGGGTCTGGATCTGGATCCGGTGTTCATGGAAGTGCGGGAGATGCTTCACCGCGAAGTGGACTACCTGGCAGAGGCGCACTTCACACGGGAGTTCGGTCAGCGGCTGGCGGCGGAGGGCCGTTTCGTGGTGCCCCAGGTGCTCGATGACTACAGCACCGATCGGGTGCTGACCACCACCTTCGAGGCCGGGGAGCCGGTGCGCAGTGCGGCAGTGCAGGATCTGTCGCTGGCGCGGCGCAATGCGCTGGGGGCGGATTTCCTGTCGCTGTTCCTGCGTGAGTTCCTGTCCTGGGGCATGGTGCAGACCGATCCCCATTTCGGCAACTACCGGATCCGCCCCGGTGATGGTGGCGCTCAGCAGGATCGCATCGTGCTGCTGGACTTCGGGGCGACCCGGGTGTTCGGGCGCGGCTTCATCGACGCCTACAGCGAGATCATGCGCGGGGCGCTGACCCGCGACCGTCCACGTATCTACGCCGGTTCCCGTGCCATCGGGCTGATGGGCGAGGAGTTCCCGACGTCGGTGATGGCGGCGTTTGCACGGTTGTGCGAGTGCATCGTCGAGCCGTTTGACGATCCCGACAGCGGGACCGTGCCGGCCGAGCTGCTGACGGCCGACGGCGCCTATCGCTGGGGGGCGTCCGATCTGCCCATGCGGGTCGGCCGTATTGCCTCGCGCAATGCCTTGTCGATGTATTTCCGCGTGCCGCCGCGCGAGATCGTGTTCCTCCACCGCCGCCTCGCCGGGGTGTTCATCATGCTGTCGGCCCTTCGCTGTGAGCTGCGGACGCGTGAGACGCTGCTGGAGGCGCTGTCCCTGTCCTGACACAGTCAGGCTGACGCGGACCGGTGGCAGGGGCGCGGCAAGGGATACCATCGGGGCCCCGTCCCGGAGTCGCTGACATGCCTGTTCGCAATGCCCCTTCTGTGCTGCCCACGACACTGCGGCTGATGGCGGACCGCCTGGGGCGTCGCTGGCGTGGCGAAGGTGCGCGGGGCATCCCCGACTTCCGCGCGCGCGTCACGGCCGTGGTCGGTGCCCTGGGCGAAGCCGCGCCGACCCTGCAGTGGGTGGCACTGACACCGGGCGGCGACTGGTTCGATACCGGTCTGGACCTGGCGCCCGGAGCGTCGGTCAGTGTGCTGGCAGACGGCATGGTATGGCTGGCACGCGCGCTCGATGTCGGCTTCGGCCCGGCGGTCGGCCTGTGGTACCGGGTGGGCGATGCGCCGCTGAGGAAGCTCAGCGCGGCATCGGCCTTGATCGACAGTGGTGATGGCGGTCGCCTGCGCTTCACCACCAAACCGCCGGGCGAGTTCGCCAGCCCCCGCGGGGATTTCGAGAACGCGCTGTCGCGGGCGCCGCTCAAGGGCGGCTACACGATTGCGGTGCTGTCCTGGCCGGCTCTGGCCGGGGAAACACTGGCGCGTGCTGCCGACCTTGACGCCCCGCTGTTCTCGCCGCTGCACGAACAGCTGGCACGACCGTCACACCCGCCCGCCGGATGGCACTACCTGTGGCGTCTGGGGGAGGGACGCATTTTCGTACCGGACGACGCGAAGGCAGGGCGGGTGTGCTGCCATACCCATGCGGACGTCGGCATCCTGCAGTTTCCGGTGACCCATGCGCTCAACGAGGAAAGCCGGCTCGACTGGCGCTGGTGCGTGGAGCAGCTGCCCTCGCGCCTGCCCGAGCACACCGCGCCCACGCACGACTACCTGTCGATTGCCGTGGAGTTCGAGAACGGTCTTGATCTGACCTATATGTGGAGCGTGTCGCTGCCGGAAGGCACGATCTTCCAGTGTCCGCTGCCCTGGTGGGATCAACGCGAAACCCACTGGGTGGTGCGCAGCGGTCACCGGCAGCTGGGTGAGTGGCTGAGCGAATCCCGGCCGCTGCTGGCCGACTACCGGCGCGCCATCGGCGGGCCGGACCCGTCGCGGGTGGTGGCGGTGTGGCTGATCGCCAACACGGCCTTCCAGCGGGGACATGGCCGTTGCCAGTACGAGGGCATCGCCCTGTCCACCGGCGACCGACGGGACTCCATCGCCTGAATGTCGTACGCCGCCGTCGTGCGGCGCTGTCCGTGCAGTTCGATCGCGGACGAACGCCGGTCCGAAGCGGATGAGCGGTCTCAACCCGACGCTGTCGACGGCCGATACGCCGTTCAAGACCGTCCTGGTGTGCGACCGTGCAAATCGACCTTCCCACCCGCTGCACGCTTGCCGATGCCGAAGCGCTGAAGGCGCAGCTATGCGAAGCGCTCGCGCCCGCGGGGGCGGACGTCACGATTGATGCCTCTGCGGTCACGCAGGTGGGCACGGCCGTGCTGCAGCTGCTGCTGGCCCTGAAGGGCGACCTCGGTGCCCAGGGGCGTGCCCTGCGATGGCAGTCGCCCTCACCGGCCTTCGTCGGCGCAGCCGAGCAGCTGTTTCTCCTTCACGCCCTCGATCTTCCGTCCCCCCGGTCCTGAAGCGGAGCCGCCGACCATGCCCCGAATCCTTGCCGTAGATGACTCCTCCTCGATGCGCCAGATGGTCAGCTTCACGCTGACGGGTGCCGGTTATGAGGTGACCGAAGCCGAAGACGGTGCCATCGCGCTCGACAAGGCACGCGGTGGCCAGTTCGATCTGGTGCTGGCCGACGTCAACATGCCCAACCTCGATGGCATCAGCCTGATCAAGGCACTGCGTGGTCTGCCGGACTACCGCTATACGCCCATGCTGATGCTGACCACCGAGGCGGGTGATGGCAAGAAGCAGGAAGGGCGTGCGGCCGGTGCCACCGGCTGGATCGTCAAACCCTTCAACCCCGAGCAGCTGCTGGCCACGCTGAAGCGGGTGCTGCCCGCATGAGCATCGACCTGTCCCGTTTCCACGCCGGATTCTTCGAGGAGAGCCTCGAAGGCCTGGCGGTGATGGAGGCGGGCCTGCTGGCGCTCGAGAATGGCAGCGCCGACGGTGAAACCCTGCACGCGATCTTCCGTGCCGCGCACTCCATCAAGGGCGGGGCCGGCAGCTTCGGGTTCGCCCGGATCAGTCAGGCCACCCATCATCTGGAAACCCTGCTCGACGAACTGCGCGGCGGCCACCGGCAGGCCGATGCCGCGGTGCTCGGCGCCCTGTATCAGTCGGTGGATGGGGTGCGCGCCATGATTGCCGCGGCGCAGTCCGGTACCGCCCTGCCGGAGGCGCGCATCCAGGCGTTCGAGGCGGCACTCAAGGCTGTGCTGGCGGCGGAGACGACGCCGGTGCCCCCAGGCGTGGTGGCGCACACGGCTACCGCTGCGCCGGAGGTGTGGACGCTGCACTTCGCCCCGTCGGCCGCCCTGCTGTCGACCGGTAACGAGCCCCTGCTGTTGATGCAGGCGCTGTCCGAGCTGGGGCGCCTGAGCGGCGAGGTCTGCATACCGGCCGACCTGCACCTGCCCGATCTGGCCCCCGACGACTGCCGGCTTGCCTGGCGGCTGCGTCTCGAAACCGCTGCGGATGAGGCGACCCTCCGTGACATCTTCGCCTGGGTCGAGGACTGCTGCAGTCTGACCCTGAGCCGCGAGCCTGCGGCCGCCTCGCCGGCGCCCCCGGTGGAGCCGGCGATGGCTGCGGAGCGCACCGCCACCGCCGCGGTGCCGGCGCGGCTGCCCACCGCTTCCATCCGGGTGGGCGTGGACAAGGTGGATGCGCTGATCAATCTGGTCGGCGAGTTGGTCATCACCCAGGCCATGCTGCAGCAGGCCAGCAGTGAGCTGGACCCGGTCGCCTTCGAGCGCCTGCACGCCGGTCTCGCGCAGCTGGAACGCAATACCCGCGCGCTGCAGGCCTCGGTGCTGGCGGTGCGGATGCTGCCTGTAGGCACGGTCTTTTCCCGGTTCCCGCGCCTGGTTCGGGACCTCTCCGACCAGCTCGGCAAGAAGGTGCGGCTGGTGCTCGATGGTGAAGGCACCGAGCTCGACAAGGGCATGATCGAGCGCATCACCGATCCGCTGACCCACTTGCTGCGCAACGCGCTGGACCATGGCCTGGAAACACCCGCCCAGCGGCTGGCGGCCGGCAAAGCCGAGGAGGGCCGGCTCAAGCTGTCCGCGCGTCATGCCTCCGGTGCCATCGTGCTGGAGATCGAGGATGACGGTCGCGGTCTCGACCGTGACCGGATCGTCGCCCGCGCCATCGATCGCGGCATCATCGCGCAACCCCCGGCCACGGCGGCCGAGATCGACCAGCTGATTTTCGAGCCCGGCTTCTCCACCGCCGAGGCGGTGACCGATGTGTCGGGACGCGGCGTCGGCATGGATGTGGTGCGCAAGAACGTGCTGGCCCTCGGCGGGCGCATTGACCTCACCACCACTCCCGGGGCGGGGACGCGCATCACCGTGCGACTGCCGCTGACGCTGGCCATTCTCGATGGCATGAGCATCGCGGTGGGGGATGAGGTCTTCATCGTGCCCATCGCCAGCGTGCTGGAAAGTTTTCTGCCGGGACCGGAGCACCTGCCGCCACTGGCCGGCAATGCCTGTCTGGTGAAGGTGCGGGAGCGCTATCTGCCGCTGGTCCGGTTGTCGGAGCGCTTTGGTCTGCCACGGCGCGATGACGGCCCCGGCATTGCCGTGGTGGTGGAGGCCGATGGCCGCCGGCTGGCGCTCATGGTCGATGCCCTGGTCGGCCAGCAGCAGGTGGTGATCAAGAGTCTGGAGCAGAACTACCAGACGGTCCCGGGCATCGCCGGGGCCACGATTCTCGGGGACGGGCGCGTGGCGCTGATTCTCGATGTGGCGCAGCTGGCCAGCGAATCCGCGCTGGCCGTGGCGGCCTGACAACCGGAGACGACGATGGATGGTGGCAACGCCCCCCCCGACGCAGCCGAGACCAACACGGTCGGCGCCGAGTATCTGACCTTCTGCCTGGGCAGCGAGCACTACGGTGTCGACATCCTGAGGGTGCAGGAGATTCGTGGATACGATGCCGTCACCCGACTGCCCGCCGCACCCGCTTTCATCAAGGGGGTGATCAACCTGCGCGGCACCATCGTGCCGGTGGTGGACATGCGCATCAAATTCGGACTGGGCGAGCCGGTCTACGACAGTTTCACCGTGATGGTGATCCTCAACGTGGCCGATCGTGTGATCGGCATGGTGGTGGACCGGGTTTCCGACGTGGTGCGACTGAGCCCCGACGACATCCGCACCACCCCTGAATTCGGCAGTGGCCTCGACGTGCGCTATGTCGCCGGGCTGGCCGAACGAGACGGTCAGATGCTGATCGTTGTCGATATCGAAAAACTCTTCAAAAGCCAGGAGATGGCGCTGTTCGACAGCGCCGTGTCCGCATGACTGCCCAGACCCAACGGGAGCGATCCATGTCAGACCAAACGCCCTTTTTCTCGCGTCCGGAGGCGCCGCTCGTCGGGCTTGCCGGCATCGCCGTGGCCCTGCCGGCCCTGTGCCTTGCGCACATGGCGGGTGGCTTGAGCATGTCCGCCTGGACACTGGGCACCGTTGCCCTGGTGGCGGCGGCCGGCTTCCTTGCCTGGCGGGCCCATCGGGCCGCGGTCCAGGCCGCGCAGTCGGTGGCGGCCGGCACCGCCGAGTGGCGAGAGCGTCTCGACGCGGCCGAGGCCGGACAGCGCGCCATGAAGCAGCAGCTCGACGCGCTGGACCGCTCCCAGGCCATGATCGCCTTCACGCCGACCGGCGAGATCCTCAGCGCCAATCAGAATTTCCTGTCGACCGTGGGGTACGCACTCGACGAGATCCAGGGCAAGCACCACAGCCTGTTCGTGGCGCCGGAGGAACGCGCCAGTGAAGCCTATCGGGCGTTCTGGGAAAAGCTGGGGCGCGGCGAGTTCGATGCCGGCCAGTATCGCCGCGTGGGACGCGACAACCGGGAGGTCTGGATCCAGGCCACCTATAACCCGGTGCTTGACGAGAATGGACGTGTCACGCGCGTGGTCAAGTACGCCGCCGACATCACCACGCAAAAAATGGCGGCGCTGGCGGTGGAGCGCGCCGAACTCGAGCGTCAGGAGAAAGCGCGGCATCAGGCCGAGGAAAACCAGCGGATCAAGATGGCCCTGGACTCGGTGACCACCAACGTCATGATCGCCGACGCCGACCGCAACATCATCTACATGAACGGCGCCGTACGCGGCATGCTCGACACGGCGGAATCGGACATTCGCAAGGAGTTGCCGAACTTCGATGTGCGCAGTCTGATGGGGGGCAGTATCGATCGCTTCCACAAGAACCCCGAGCATCAGCGTCGCATGCTGGAGAAGCTCGCGGCCACCCACACCACGGAACTGAAGCTCGGCGGGCGCACCTTCGGCCTGATCGTCTCGCCGGTGGCGGATGCCGACGGCAAGCGGCTCGGCACGGTGGTCGAGTGGCGTGATCGCACGGACGAAGTGCGGCTGCAGGGTGAGTTGGCGGCGCGTGCCGAGCTGGAACAGCGGACTGCGGCGGAGAACCTGCGCATCCGTCAGGCGCTCGACAACGTCAGCACCAATGTGATGATCGCCGACAACGACCGGCAGGTGACCTACACCAACCGGGCGGTGACCGAGATGCTGGTCAACGCCGAAGCCGATATTCGCAAGGATCTTCCGCAGTTCGATGCGCGCAAGGTGTTGGGGGGGAGCATCGACGTCTTCCACAAGAACCCGGCGCATCAGGCGCGGATGCTGAGTGAACTCAAGAGCGTGCATCGGGCCCAGATCGCCGTCGGCGGGCGGACTTTCAGCCTGATCGTGAACCCGATCATCGATGATCAGGGGCAGCGTCAGGGCACCGTTGTCGAATGGCGTGATCGTACCGAGGAAGTGGCGGTCGAGGCCGAGGTGGCGAGCATCGTCACTGCGGCCAACAACGGCGATTTTTCGGAACGCATCAGTCTCGCCGGCAAGCAGGGCTTCTTCCAGGCCCTGGGGGGCGGCATCAATTCGCTGCTCGATACCAACGAAAAGGCGTTCAAGGAGGTGTTGCGCATTCTGGGTGCCATGTCGGCCGGCGACCTCACCCAGCGCATCACCGACGAGTACAGCGGTACCTTTGCGCAGCTCAAGGAGGATGCCAACGGCACGGTCGACAAGCTGACCGGGATGATCACCCAGATCAAGCAGGCCACGGATTCCATCAACACTGCGTCGAAGGAGATTGCCGCCGGCAACCTCGACCTGTCGCGGCGTACCGAGCAGCAGGCTGCCAGCCTGGAGGAAACCGCCAGCTCGATGGAAGAGCTGACCAGTACGGTCAAGCAGAACGCCGAGAACGCCAAGCAGGCCAACCAGCTGGCGATTGGCGCCGCGGATGTCGCCGGCAAGGGCGGCAAGGTGGTGTCGGAGGTGGTGACCACCATGAGCGCGATCACCGACTCGTCGAAGAAGATCGCGGACATCATCGGGGTGATCGACGGCATTGCCTTCCAGACCAACATCCTCGCGCTCAACGCGGCGGTGGAGGCCGCCCGTGCCGGTGAGCAGGGGCGTGGGTTCGCGGTGGTGGCGTCCGAGGTGCGCTCACTGGCGCAGCGTTCGGCCGCGGCGGCGAAGGAGATCAAGGCACTCATTTCCGATTCGGTGGACAAGATCCAGGGTGGATCGGAACTGGTGGAGACCGCCGGTCGCACCATGGACGAGATCGTCAATTCGGTGAAGCGGGTGACCGACATCATGGGTGAGATCACCGCGGCCAGCCTGGAGCAGAGCCAGGGTATCGAGCAGATCAACCAGACCGTGACGTCCATGGACGAAGTGACGCAGCAGAACGCCGCACTGGTGGAAGAGGCGTCTGCAGCCGCACGATCGCTGGAGGAGCAGGCCGGGGGGCTGGCCGATTCCGTGGCGAGCTTCCGTTTGGCGCAGGGTGGCGGCACGCCGCCGCCGTCGTCCAAGGTCACGCCGCTGCCGACCGCTGGCCGTGCGGGGGTGCCGCCGCCACGCAAACCGGCCCCGCGGCCCAGTCGGCCCGCCGGCAACGCGGCACAGGCGGCAGCCAGCGATGACGACTGGACCGAGTTCTGAGCCGCGGCCATGGCCACCGTTCGGGTCTCACGTGGATGTCCCTTTCGCCCGGCCTGCTGGCTGGTATGGCTGGCCAACTACGGGCTGGCCCTGAGCGGTACACCGATGGCATTTGAACCCCGGGGCCGCCTGTTCGGCGGCCCCGCGATCCGGCGCCGCCGCGCGCCGCTGCTTCCGGGACCATGATCCATGCCGCTGTCCACTGCCGCGCCGGACATCGATGCACCCGAGGGTGCAGCCAAGCGTGATGTCCGGTTCAACCGCCGACATTTCGACCGCGTCCGTGCGCTGATTCATCGCTTTGCCGGTATCGCCCTGTCGGATGCCAAGCAGGACATGGTGTACAGCCGGTTGATCCGTCGCATGCGTGCCCTGGGCGTGGACAGCTTCGACGCTTACCTCGACGGGCTGGAGGATCCGGCGCACCCCGAGCACACGCCGTTCATCAACGCCCTCACCACCAACCTCACGGCGTTTTTCCGGGAAGCCCATCACTTCTCGCGCCTGCGGCAGCACTTGCGGCGGCCCGGTGCCCCGTCGCAACCCCTGATCTGGTGCGCTGCAGCCAGTACCGGGGAGGAGCCCTATTCGCTGGCGATCACCGCCTGCGAAGCTTTCGAGTCGCTGCGCCCTCCGGTGCGCATCATCGCCACGGACATCGATACCGATGCACTGGCGGTGGGCCGCGGCGCTTGCTATCCCTTGCAACGGCTGGCGCCGCTGACCGACGAGCAGAAGCGGCGATTCGCGCTGCGGGGTCGGGGACGCCACGAAGGCTACGCGAAGATGCGGACGGAGTTGCAGCAGCTGATCCGCTTCGAGCCCTGGAACCTGCTCAGTGCGCAGCGCCCCCCGTTCCGCGAGGTGGATGCTGTGTTCTGTCGCAACGTCATGATCTACTTCGACAAGCCGACGCAACTCACGGTGCTGGAAACCCTGCACGGCGTCATGCGGCCGGACGCGCTGATGTTTGCCGGCCACTCCGAAAGCTTTTTCCACGCCCAGCACCTGTTTCGCAGCCTGGGCCAGACCGTCTATGCACGGGTCGGCGGAGGGCAGCCATGAATGCCCGACCCGACAAGGCAGTGGCCGGTCAGCCCACCCTCAAGGTGTTGCCGGGCGGGTATCACGCGGATCACCGGGAGGTGGTGCTGGTGACCACGCTGGGGTCCTGTGTGTCGGCCTGTCTGCACGATGCCGGTGTGGGGATCGGCGGCATGAATCATTTCATGCTGCCGGACGGGGGCAGCGACCATTCTGGCTCGGCCCGGTATGGCGTCCACGCCATGGAGCTGCTGATCAATGCCCTGCTGCAGATGGGCGCCCGCCGCGGCAAGCTGGTGGCCAAGGTGTTCGGCGGGGCTGCGGTGATTCGCCACATGACCGCGTCCGACGTTGGCAAGCGCAACATCCAGTTTGTCGAGGACTTCCTGCGGCTGGAGCGGATCCCGGTCACCGCGCGCGATCTCGGCGGTTCGCACCCGCGCAAGGTGGCCTTCCATACCCAGTCCGGGCGTGCCTTCGTCAAGGCGCTGCCGATCCAGTCGACCGATCCCCTGCTGGCGGAGGAAGCCCGCTATCGCACTGAACTGGTCCGGGCGCCGGTGTCCAGCGGTACCGTGGAGTTGTTCTGATGGCCGTGAAAGTGCTCGTGGTGGATGACTCGGCGATGATCCGCCAGCTGCTGACCGAGTTGCTGGGGGAGGACCCACGCCTGCGGGTGGTGGGTACGGCACAGGATCCGTATCAGGCGCGTGAGCTGATCAAGGCGCTGAAGCCTGATGTGATCACCCTGGATGTCGAGATGCCACGAATGGACGGCCTGACCTTCCTGGATCACCTGATGCGGCTGCACCCGATGCCGGTGGTGATGGTGTCGTCGTTGACCCAGGTCGGCGCCGACGCGGCGTTGCGGGCACTCGAACTGGGGGCAGTGGATGTCGTGGCGAAGCCGCAGGTGGGCTTGGCGCAGGGACTTCGGGAGGCTGCCGAACGGCTGCGTCAGGCGGTGGTGACCGCTGCTGCCGCGCGGCTGCCGAGTCGCACCAAGGCACCGATCCGACGAGCCCAGCCGCTCAGTCTGTCGACCGATTTCTTTTTCGTACTGGGCGCCTCGACCGGCGGTACCGAGGCCCTTCACGACGTGATCACCGCGCTACCGCCGGATGCCCCGGGGGTGGTCGTGGTCCAGCATATTCCGCCGATGTTCTCGCGCACCTTTGCCGAGCGGCTGGACCGCAGCAGCGCGGTGCGGGTGGGCGAGGCCTTCGATGGCGCAAGGGTGGCCACCGGTCAGGTCTGGATCGCGCCGGGCGGCGTGCAACTGCGGATACGTCGGGATGGTGCCCGGTATGTCTGCAGGTTGGGGGAGGACGTTCGTGTCAATGGATTTGCGCCGTCGGTGGATGTGTTGTTCGACAGTGCGGCCGAAGCCGCCGGCGGCAATCTGGCAGCCGCACTGCTGACCGGCATGGGTGATGACGGTGCGCGTGGTCTCAAGCGCTTGCGCCAGGCGGGCGGTTTCACCTGCGCGCAGGATGAAGCCAGCAGCGTGGTGTGGGGCATGCCCGGGGCCGCAGTGAAGCTCGATGCGGCGGACGCAGTGCTGCCGCTGTCGCAGGTGGCCGATCGACTGATGGACGCGGCCCGGCGTCATGTCGCGCGCCTCAACGCCTCAAGTCGTGCCGTTGCCGGCCGATATGCCGTATGACCCAAAGGAGGCCGGGATGAAACTCAAGACCCACCATCTGGACCTGATGCTGCTGGCGGCACCGATCCTGGTATCGGTGATTCACCTTTATCTGCTGTTCAGCACACAGGAGCCCGGCTGGGTATACCTCAGCGGCGCTGCGCTGGTGGTGAGTTGGGCGATGGCCTATCTGTTCCGCTTCCAGATGAGCCAGCCATCTGCAGTGGAGACGGCGGCGATCACGGCCAGCCACGAGCTGGTGGAGGAGATGCGCGGGTTCGTCACCTCCGAGATCCGCGGGACCCGTGAGGAGATCGAACGGGCGCGCGGCCTGGTCGGCGACGCCGTCCGGCGGTTGGCCAAGAACTTTGAACACATGAACCAGGAAAGTCGGGGCCAGGCGGAATTGATGGGGCGGGTACTGGAGCGTCGGGGTGGTGAGCCGAATCAGGGCGGTGTGCGGCAGTTTGCCGACGAGGCCCGAAGCCTGATGGAGCGCATGTCCTCGGCGCTGTCGCAGGTCAGCAGCCAGTCCGGCGCCACCGTGGGACATATCGACGGGATGGCGCAGAAGCTCGATGACATGTTCGTGCTGCTGGAGGATGTGAAAACGATTGCCGATCAGACCAATCTGCTGGCCTTGAATGCCGCGATTGAGGCAGCGCGGGCCGGTGAGGCCGGTCGCGGGTTTGCGGTTGTGGCGGATGAGGTCCGCTCCCTGTCCCAGCGTTCCAATACCTTCAACGAACAGATTCGCCGGCTGGCGGTGGATGCCAAGGAGGCGGTCAGTTCGGTGCGGGCCTCAGTGGCGGCGATGAGTCAGCGTGACGGCAGCCTGAGCGAGGAGGCGCAGGCGGGCACCAGCCGTCTGATCGGCCATGTCCAGACCATCCACAACACGCTCAGCGAGACGCTCAACGAAGCCCAGGGATCGACCCAGCGAATCGGCCAGACGGTGGCCGAAGCGGTGCGCTCGCTGCAGTTCGAGGACATCTCCACGCAAGCCTTGACTGCCGCCGATGTCCACCTGACGCGTCTGGAGGAGATCGAACGCGAAACCCGCGCGCTGGACGCCCTGAGACTGAAGGCGGATCGGGACTGTGTGCCGGAGCTGACCCGGCTCACCCAGCGGGTGCGTGAGCTGCGCGGGCGTGTGGCGGTGCCGCCGCACAAGCCGGTATCGCAGGTGGCCATGCAGGTGGGTGAGGTCGAGCTGTTCTGAGAGCATGTGAAAGAATCGCCCGCCTGCTGCGTTCGATTTATTCACAAGCTCTGACCGGTGGCGATGGCCGTCTGTCGCGGCCCCGATTGACTTTGGCCGCTGGGCGGGCACCCTTGCGGGGTCTGCTCCAGTCTCCGGGTGTCATGAGTCCTGCCGAAGGTTTTGCCACGCTGCTGACGCCGGAAGCCGTCGAGGCCAGGCGTTATGCAGCCATTCTCGAGGCCTCGCGCAACGAGCTCTATCTGTTCGAGGCCGACACGCTTCGTTTCATCACCGCCAACAAGGCGGCGCGCGACAACCTCGGCTACAGCCTGGAAGCGCTGCGCGCAATGACACCGCTGGATCTCAAGCCGGACTACGACGACACCTCGTTCCGACGCATGATCGCGCCACTGGCACGCGGGGAGATCAGTGAACTCGGATTCGAGACTGAGCACCGCCGCCGCGATGGCAGTCACTACCCCGTGGAAGTGGTCCTGCGCTATTCGCCGGACGGGGCCAGGCCGCTGTTCGTTGCCACCATTCTCGACATCAGTGACCGGCGCGAGAAGGAGGCACGCCTGCAGACCCTGGCCGAGCGGCTGCGTGCCCTGTCCGAGCAGCTGGTCCAGGTGCAGGAGCACGAGCGGCGGCACCTGGCGCGCGAGCTGCATGATGAGATCGGTCAGCAACTCACGGCGGCGTTGATCCGCATTCGTGATCCCGCGGCGCGGATGCCGGCCACCCTGAGGACCGATCTGGACCGGCGTTTCAACAGCCTGATCGATCAGGTGCGACAGCTGTCGCTGGATCTGCGGCCGGCAGTGCTCGACGACCTCGGTCTGGGGCCGGCCCTGCGTGGCTACGCCGAGCGGCAGGCGCAGCTCGGGCACCTGCAGCTGACGCTGGCGATCGACGTGCCGCCGCAGCGGTTCACGCCCGAGGTGGAAACGGCGCTGTTCCGCATCGCCCAGGAGGCCACCACCAACGTGCTGCGACATGCGGCCGCGCAGCGGCTGCGGGTGCGTCTCTGGTGTGACGACGGCTGTCTGTTTCTCGACATCGAGGATGACGGTCGCGGGTTCGAGTTGCCGGCCGAGTCCGGTGTTGCCGAGCGTCACTTCGGATTGATGGGCATGCATGAGCGTGCCCGGCTGCTGGGCGGCGACGTCGAACTGCACCGTCCCGCCGACGGCGGCACCCGGGTGCGCGCCTGGGTGCCGGTGGCGACGGGTTCAGCCGCGCCGTGAGTAGGTGCGGGCGTCCAGCGGGACCGGCGTGATCGCCGCCTGCAGGCGGCTCGTGGTCTGCAGGCGCAGGCGGGCGATTTCCGCCAGACGACTGCAGCGCTGTCGCAGCGCGGTGAGGGCTTCGGTCGAGAGCGCGTTGGTATTGCGATTGAGTCCGGTCAGCGCCCGACGCAGCGCGGTGGTGGCCTCGCCGAGGTGCTGAGGCTGGCGCAGCAGGTCGCGTTCGAGGGTGTCGAGGGCCTGCTGCAGTGATGGCGGGATGTTCACAGCGTCCATTGCAGAATCCGGTCCGCCACCTGGCGGCTGTCGACCTGATAGTGCCCCTCCTGCACGGCCTGCCGAAGGGCAGCGATGCGGGGTTCGTCCACCGGCGCCTCGCGGGCGCTACTGTTCTGCGGCGCCCGGGCGGCGTCCGACAGGGTCAGGGCGCTGCCGGCGCTGATTGCAGGCGTGGGTTCGCCGCTGGCCGGGGCGCGTCCGGGCGGGGCGCTGCGTGCGACGGAAGAGAGCGGTGGCGGGGAGATTTTCATGGGCGCGGTCCGAATCGGTTGCCCCTGCTATCGGCGTCTGCCAGGGAAACTTGAGCCCCGGCGTCGGATAGTCGTCATGCCTTCATGCGACCTTCAGCTTCACCGGCGCATCTTGTTGCCTGTGGACGCCGGAAAGATCCCCCGATCGCACCGCCGTGTTCCGCACCCGACCTTTACCGGAGTTCGACATGAAAGTTTCTCTCACCACCCTCGCCGCGGTGTTCTGCCTTGCCGGGCTCAGTGGCGTCGCCCAGGCCCAGAGCGGTGCCCTCACCGATGAGCAGCGGGCCCAGATCGAGCAGCGTTGCGCTGAGAACCCGGAGCGCTGCGAAAAGATGAAGGCGCGACTGGACGAAGCCCGTCAGAAATGTGCTGAAAACCCCGAACGCTGCGAAGAGATGAAGGCCAAGCACCGCGAAAAGTGGGCAGAGCGAAAAGCGGCCTGCGAGGCGGATCCTGAAGCCTGTGAGGCCAAGAAGGCCGAGATGCGCGAGAAGTGGGAAAAGCGCAAGGCTGAGCGGGACGCACAGTAAGATCTGGCGCCCCGGGCCTTAACCGGGGACCTCCACCCGGCCCGCATCCCGCACGATGCCCTCGACGCGGCGCCCGGAACGGGTGTTGCGGACGGCGATGCGACTGCCCTGGCCGCCATCGGCCAGGGCAACGCCGGGCATGCGGATATGAATCGGCCCCTGGTCGATGAAGAGGGTGACGGCATCGCCTCGTCGGATGAGCGGCGGCGCGATGACGTCGCCCGGCAGCAGAATGCGTCCGGCAGGCAATGCCCGTCGGGCTTGACGCTCAAGCACCTGGGCGGGGTCGCTGAGGGCCCCGTAGCCGAGCACCGACCGGTCACGCGCCTGTGAGGTCAGGTCGTCCGCGCTGATGCGTTCGCCGGCCGCCAGGGGGCGTTTCAACACCAGAACGGTTGTCGCGCCTACGGCGCGAACCGGCACATACAGTTGCCATGCCGGCGCGTCGCAGATGACGCGCACGGTGGCCTGCTGCCCGTTGGCGCTGACGATGCTGGTGCGCAAGGGCGACGGACAGGGTGCGACCCGGATACGCGGATCCAGCTGGGCCTCGCCGATGGCAAAGGGGGCGGCAGCCACCGCCGCGGCGCGGATGGCAGGCAGCGGGTCGGGCGCCGCCTGCAGGGCGGGAGACAGCAGCAGACAGAGGGTGACGGCAAGGCGGCGCATGGCCAGGTTGCTGCAGGGGACGGGCGCCCGGGCGCCAGCGGCGGTCCCGCGCGGACGAGCGGTGCCGGCGTCGCCACGGCGGGGATTCGTCAGTGCGCGCCCTAAAGCGGGCGACAGATCGGCCGATAGGTTTGCCATGAGCACCCTTCTTGATCGCATTGACGAGCAGACCCGGCTGGCCGGGCACAACCGGTTGGCGCTGCTGACCTTTGCGTTGGGGGATGCCCAGCGCTATGCGGTGAATGTATTCAAGGTGCTGGAAGTCACGCCGCCGGTGGGGCTGACACCGGTGTCGGGCCTGCACGCTCAGGTGATGGGCTTGGCGGAACTGCGCGGCCAGCTGATGCCGGTGGTGGATCTGCCCGCCTTTCTGGGGCTGCCGACGCCCCTACGGCCGTTGTGGATCGTCACCGAATTCAATCGCCGGCAGCAGGCCTTCGTGGTCAGCGGGGTCGAGCGCATCACGCATGTCGACGTGGCCCATCTGCAGCCGCCGGAGGAAAGTCGACGCGACCGCATCACCGCGCTGGTGGAGACGCCCCATGGCTGGCTGCACATTCTCGACTTCGAGCAGGTGCTGTCCGATATTGTCGGCGAGTCCGCCGAACTGCCGGAAGACTGGCACGGACGGCTGGCGGGCACGCGTCCGGAAGTGCTGGTGGTGGATGATTCCGCGGTGGCGCGTGCGCAGCTGGAACGCACCTTGCGCGCGCTGGGTGCCGATCCGGTGTTGCTGGGCGATGGCGCGCAGGCACTGGCATGGCTGCAGCAGGCGGCCGACAGCGGGCGACTGTCCCGGTTGAAACTGGTGATCTCCGATCTCGAGATGCCGCAGCTTGATGGGTATGCCCTGACCGCACGAATCAAGGAAGACCCGCGCTTGCGGCACCTGCGGGTGCTGTTGCACAGCTCCCTGTCAGGGCGCTTCAACGCCCAGCTGGTGGCCCGCGTGGGGGCCGATCGTTTCGTCCCCAAGTTTTCGGCGGAAGAGCTGGCCAATGCGGTGCTCGAGGATCTCGAGGTGACCGGCGCCGCTTAGCGGGCGTGACCGACCGTTCGCGGCCGGTGTGCGGTGGCTTGCAGGAGCAGGCTTGACCACCGGCACAGGAGCCGCGGATGAGCCAGACCTTAAACACTCAGGGCATTTTCGGGATTCACGAGCCCGCGCTCGCCTTGCAGGCGCGGCGGCTCGAACTGATCACGGCCAACCTGGCCAATGCCGATACGCCGGGCTATGTCCCGCAGGATCTCGACTTCTCCCTTGCGTTGCAGCAGGCAGGTGACGCGGGGGCGATGTCCGAAGTCGCGCCGGTGTCGCGCTTCGCCAGCCAGCCTTCGGTGGACGGCAATCAGGTGGACCTGCCCCGCGAGCAGGCGGCCTTCGCCGACGCCGCGCTGCGCTATCAGGCCAGCCTGAATTTTCTCGAGTCCCGGGTGCGCGGTCTGTTGACCGCCATTTCCGGGCAGTAAGGAGGCGCCGTGAGCAACTTCCGCATCTTCGAAATCGCCGGCAGCGCCATGGCGGCGCAGTCGGTCCGTTTGAACACCGTGGCGTCGAACCTTGCCAATGCCGATTCGGTGGCCGGTTCGCCGGATGCCGTCTATCGGGCCCGCATGCCGGTATTCCAGACCGTGCTTGATGCCGAAGGCGCCGCAGGCGTGGCGGTCAACCGCATCGCGGAGTCCACGCGACCGGCGGAGGCGCGGTACCAGCCCGGCCACCCGATGGCAGACGCCGAAGGGTACGTCTATGCGCCATCGATCAACCCGGTGGAGGAAATGGTCAATCTCATGTCATCCAGTCGCAGCTACCAGTCCAGTGTCGAAGCGATGAACACGGCCAAGGAACTGATGATGCGCACGCTCAACCTGGGGCGTAACTGATGGACGCCGTCAACGCCATCCGCAGCGCCACCGCCTCGGTGACGGGCTCGCAGCAGACGCTGGGGCAGGATCAGTTCATGAAGTTGATGCTGGCGCAGTTCAACGCCCAGAACCCGCTGGAACCGATGGCCAATACGGAGTTTCTCGGACAACTCGCCCAGTTCTCGGTGGTCGCGGGCGTCCAGCAACTCGACGACAGTTTCCAGACCCTGGCCGGCAAGCTCAACGCCGATCAGGTACTGCAAGGGGCGGCGCTGCTCGGGAAGCCGGTGCAGCGGATTGCCGATGTCCTGCAGTGGGACGGCGAGCCGTCACCGTTTTCGCTGGTGATTGAGCCCGGCACGACCCGCGTGGAGGTCGACGTGCTCGACGCCAACGGCGTGCGAGTGGCCCAGCTGCGGCAGGACACGCCGCAAAGCGGTGTGCTGGAGCTGGCCTGGGACGGCACCACCACGGCTGGCAAGACAGCCGAGGCCGGCACCTATTACCTCGCCGCGCGCGCTGTCAGCGGTGACAGCACCGTGGCGATCGCCCCTCGCAGCGACGCTACGGTCAGCGCCGTGATTCCCGGCAGCAGCGGGCTGCTGCTGGAACTGGACGACGGCAGCACCGTCAGCCTGACCGACATCCTTCAGATCCGCGCCTGAGCGCACCGTCATACCGCAGGAGAACCTCATGAGCTTCCAGACCGCCCTATCAGGACTTAGCGCCGCCAGCCGCGATCTCGCGGTGACCGGCAACAACATTGCCAATGCCAACACCGTCGGTTTCAAGGGCGGACGCACGCAGTTTGCCGAGGTGTACGCCGCTTCCAGCCTCGGCCTGGCCTCCAGCCAGAGTGGCAGCGGCGTGCGGGTGGCCGGCATTCAGCAGCAGTTTGGACAGGGCAGCATCGATTTCACCAACAACGCACTGGATCTCTCCATCAGTGGAGAAGGGTTCTTCACCTTCAGCGCCAACGGCGCCAACGTCTATTCCCGCGCCGGCAGCCTGTCACCGGACGCCAATGGTGTGGTGGTGAATCCCCAGGGCCATCGGCTGCAGGTCTATCCACCCCAGCCCAACGGCACCTTCGATACCGGTCGGCTGTCGGACCTGCGGTTGCCGGTGGGGGATGCCCCGCCGCGTGCCACCAGCAGCATCAGTCTGGGACTGAATCTGCCGGCTGCCTCCGGGACGGCGCTGGCAAATGCCTTTGATCCGGATGACCCCGGCAGCTACGCGCACACCACCAGCATGACGGTGTACGACTCGCTGGGCGCCGCCCACACTGCCAGCTTCTATTTCGTGCCGACCGATACCGCTGGCGAGTGGGCCGTGCACAGCGCGGTGGACGGCGACAGCACCGGTGCCGCCACCACCCTGAGCTTCGACACCGACGGACGGCTGAGCGCGCCTGCCGGGGGCAGCATCACGCTTCCCGGCATCGCCCAGCCCAACGGCGCGGCAGATCTGAGCCTGACGCTGGAGCTGGAGGAGGTCACCCAGTTCGGTGACAACTTCAATGTCACTGCGTTGACCCAGGACGGGTTCGCCACCGGGCGTCTGACCGGTATCGAAGTGACCTCTGCCGGCGTGGTTCAGGCGCGTTACACCAATGGTCAGGCACGGGAACTGGGGCAGGTGGCCCTGGCGACCTTCTCCAATCCGCAGGGGCTGCAGGCCCTGGGCGATACCGTCTGGGCCGAGACCTATGTGTCCGGTCCGGCGCTGCGGGGCACGGCAGACAGCGGCAGCTTCGGCGCCGTCCAGTCGGGCTCGCTGGAGTTGTCCAACGTTGACCTCACCGCAGAGCTGGTTCACATGATCACGGCGCAGCGCAGCTTCCAGGCGAACGCGCAGATGATCTCCACCACTGACCAGATCACCCAGACGGTGCTGAACCTGCGCTGAGGCGCAGGCTCGCTGAGCGATCGCCATGGACCGCGCCGCCTACATCGCGATGAACGCCGCCGCCGAGGCCCTGCGGGCGCAGGCGGCCACCGCGCACAACCTCGCCAACATCGGCACCAGTGGCTTCAAGGCGCTGTTGACGCAGACCGAGGCGGTGCCGGTGGAAGGCGCGGGTTGGAATTCGCGCGTCAACGGACGTCTGGTGCCGCAAGGCTGGGATGCCCGGGGTGGGGCCGTGCAGACGACCGGCCGTGTGCTCGATGTGGCCCTCGCCGAGGACCGCTGGTTGGCAGTTCAGGCCGGGGATGGCACCACCGCCTATACCCGCAATGGCGCCCTTCAGCTGACCAGCAATGGGCAGTTGCTCGATGCCGAGGGCCGACCGGTGCTGGGCGATGGTGGCCCGGTGTCGCTACCGCCGCACAGTGATCTGATGGTTGGCGCGGACGGCACGTTGAGTCTGACGCCGCTGGGCAGTACCGCCAACGTGCGGGCACAGGTGGGGCGGCTGCAGGTGGTGTCGGCGACGCCGGGGCAGATCGATCGTCGTGAGGATGGCCTGTTCGCCCCGCGCGACGGGCAGGCGCTGGCGCCGGCCGCCGGCCCGGTACTGGTCAGCGGCGCCCTGGAATCCGCCAACGTCAACGCTGCCGAGCAGATGGTGGCCCTGATCGAACACAGCCGCCGCTTCGAGCTGGCGGTGGACACGCTGAAACGGGCCGATGCCTACGCGGAGTCCGCGCAGTCATTAATGCGCCTGCGATAACCCGGAGAACCTGACATGAATCCTGCACTGTGGATTGCCAAGACCGGCCTGGATGCGCAGCAGACGCGCATGGCCGTGACGTCGAACAACCTGTCCAACGTCAGTACCACCGGGTTCAAGCGGGGGCGGGCGCAGTTCGAGGACCTGCTGTATCAGACCGTTCGCCAGCCGGGGGGCGCGACCAGTCAACAGACCGATTCACCCACCGGACTGATGCTGGGAACCGGGGTGCGGGTGGTGGCCACCGCCAAGGAGTTCACGCAGGGCTCGCTTCAGCAGACCGGGAACAGCCTTGATGTGGCGATCAACGGTCGTGGTTTCATGAAGGTGCTGCTGCCCGATGGCACGGCGGCCTACACCCGTGATGGTGCGCTCAAGACCAACGCCCAGGGCGAACTGGTGACCGCGCAGGGCTACCCGCTGCAGCCCGGCATCTCCATTCCGGACGGGGCCCAGAGTGTCACCATCGGCACCGACGGCGTGGTGACGGCGCAGCTGGCGGGTCAGGCGGCACCGGTCCAGATCGGCACGCTGACGCTCACCGATTTCGTCAATCCCGCGGGGCTCCAGGCCCGCGGAGAAAACCTGCTGCTGGAAACCGCCTCCAGCGGACCGCCCAACGACGCGACGCCGGGCCTCAACGGGCTCGGACTGATCCAGCAGGGGGCCCTGGAAGGCTCCAATGTCAACGTGGTGGAGGAGCTGGTGGGAATGATCGAGGCGCAGCGCGGCTACGAGATGAACGCCAAGGCGATCTCGGCGGCCGACGACATGCTCCGTTTCATCACCCAGCAGATGTAAGGCCATGCTTCGCATTCTCGCCGTGCTCGTGATCGGCCTTGCGGGGTGTGCCAGCCAGCCGGTGGTGCCGCCGCCTGCTCCCGCCGCACCGCTCTACACCGCCGGGTCCATCTACCAGGCCGGCGGCGCGCACGACTGGTTTGGCGACCGAAGGGCGCGCCGTGTCGGAGATGTGCTGACCATCATCCTGGTCGAGCAGACACAGGCCCAGAGTTCGAGTGCCACCTCGACCGGCAAGACGTCGGATCTGTCGCTGCCCGGGCCCACCCTGTTCGGTGGGCCGGTGACGGCCAACGGCATCCCGTTTCTCAACAACAGTTTCAGTGGTGATCGCAGCTTCGAAGGCGGTGGTGACAGCAGCCAGAGCAATCAGCTGTCCGGCTCGATTTCGGTGCGCGTTGTCGAGGTGGATGCGCAGGGGCTGATGTACGTCGAGGGGCGCAAGCATCTGCAACTCAACCGCGGTGACGAGACCCTGGAGATCCGTGGCTGGGTGCGGCCGGAGGATGTGGCTGCCGACAACACCCTGCTGTCCAACCGGGTGGCGGATGCGCAGGTGCGCTACGCCGGGCGCGGTGCGCTCGGTGATGCCAACGCCCAGGGCTGGCTGGCGCGTTTCTTCAACCATCCGTTGTGGCCGTTCTAGCGGCGGTCGACATGTCAGGAGGTGCCCTGTGGCCGAGAATCCCGCTGTGATGCCGCGCAAGCCGGTGCGCCATCTGCACCTGGTGACCGTGCAAGGTGTTCGTGTCGGCACGTCGACGCCGGTGCGGCCCGCCGCCGCACTGCCGCCTGTTGTGGTGCCGGTGCGGCCCGCCTCGCGCCGCCGCCCCCCCCCGGTCGCGCGTGCTTTCTTCGTGGCGGCGCTGGTGCTGGTTGCCCTGTTGTCGTTGGCGCAGACCGCGCGCGCAGAGCGCATCAAGGACATCGCCAGTATCGCCGGTGTTCGCAGCAACGCCCTGATGGGCTATGGCCTGGTGGTTGGACTCGACGGGTCGGGAGACCAGACCTCGCAGGCGCCGTTCACCACGCAGGCCTTGCGCAACCTGCTGACCCAGTTGGGGGTCACGGTGCCGGCCAACGTCAACCCACAGCTGAAGAATGCCGCTGCAGTGATGGTGCAGGCGGAGTTGCCGGCCTTTGCCCGACCCGGGCAGACCCTCGATGTCACGGTGTCGTCCATCGGTAATGCCGGCTCGCTGCGCGGTGGGGCGCTGTTGATGACCGCCCTCAAGGGCGCCGACGGTCAGGTCTATGCCATCGCCCAGGGCAACCTGGTGGTGGGTGGTTTCGGTGTCGAGGGGAGCGATGGATCGCGTGTGTCGCTGAACGTGCCCTCGGCGGGTCGGATTCCCAACGGCGCCAGTGTCGAGCGTCCGGCGCCGGCGGCCTTCGATCCGGCGGGGCATCTGGCCCTGCAACTGCACACGGCCGACTTCACCACGGCCTCGCGGGTGGCACAGACCATCAACGCGACGTTCGGTGAAGGCGCGGCAGCGGCCGAGGACGGCGTGACGATTCGTTTGCGACCCCCGTCAGCGGCGCAGCGTGTGGCCTATCTGTCGGTGCTGGAGGATCTTGAGGTCGACCCCGGGCGTGCGCCTGCACGCGTGGTGGTGAACTCGCGCACCGGTACCATCGTCATCGGTGAGGCGGTGCGGGTGCGCCCCGCGGCAGTGGCGCATGGTTCACTGTCGGTGACCATTGCCGAGCAGCCGCAGATCAGTCAGCCCGGTCCGTTCTCGGACGGGCAGACCGTGGTGGTACCGGACTCCCGGATTGCCGTCGAGCAGCATGGGGACGGGCGCATGTTCCTCTTCGATGCCGGCGTCACACTGGCGGAAATCGTCCAGGCGGTGAATCAGGTGGGTGCCGCGCCCGGTGACCTCGTCGCTATCCTGGAGGCGCTCAAGCAGGCCGGTGCATTACGCGCCGAACTGGTGGTCATCTGATGCGCACGCTCGATGCGATGGCGGGCAATCTGAGCACGCTGCGGGCCGATGTCCGCGCGGCGGCGCCGGAAGCGGTGCGCGAGGTGGCGCGCCAGTTCGAGAGCCTGTTTGCACAGCAGTTGCTGGCGGGCCTTCGCAGCACTGCGAAGGTCGCTGGCAGCGGCGTCAGTGATGCCGGGGCCTATCAGTCCCTGTTCGATCAGCAGCTCGCCGGATTGATGACCGAGGGGCGCGGCCTCGGGTTGGCCGACCAGCTGATGCGGCAATGGCAGCAGCAGGGCGTTGTCAACGATGCGCCGCTTGCCGGGATGACGGGGCACACCGCGCGCCCTGATCGACGGGTCGACGCGGTGACGGTCACGGCGCCAGTCTCGACTGCCGGTCCGGCGCGACTGCGGGATCGTGTTGAGGCCTTTGTCGAGCGTCTGTTGCCGCTCGCCCGCGAGGCAGCCCGCGCGCTGGGGGTGGCGCCGCAGGCGATTCTGGCCCAGGCCGCGCTCGAGACGGGCTTCGGGCGGCACCAGCCCGGCGGCGACAGTCACAACCTTTTTGGCATCAAGGCCGGAGGGCGCTGGCAGGGGGCTGAGGTCAGTGCCCGCACGGTCGAAGTGCGGGATGGCACGGCCCGGACGGAGACGGCCGCATTCAGGGCCTACGACAGTGAGGCTGACGGTGTGCATGACTACGTGCGTCTGCTGCAGCAGCCCCGCTATGCAGCCGCGCGTGCGGCCGGTACCGATGTGGCGCGTTTCGCCGAGGCCTTGCAGGCCGCCGGCTACGCCACCGACCCGCGGTACGCCGAAAAGCTGACCCGTCTGGCGGCACATCCCGTCATTGCCGGAGCGACGTCTCATGAGTGACCTCCTTCGCATTGGCAGCACCGCCCTGCAGGCGTACGGAACCGCGCTGTCGACCACCAGTCACAACGTCGCGAATGCCGGCACGGCGGGTTACAGCCGACAACGGGTGGATCTGGCGACGCAGCCGGTGAGTGGCCGGATCGGGAACGGTGTTCAGCCGGCGCAGGTGCGGCGGTTGACCGATACCTGGCTGCAGTCACGGCTTACCGATGACGGGGCCGCCGCCAGCCGGCACGGCGTTGCGCGCGATCTGCTGGTGCGTGCTGACGGGTTGATGTCCGACGCCCAGTCCGGACTGGCACCGCCTTTGACCGGGCTCAACTCGGCCGTTCAGGCGCTGATGGCCGATCCCTCGTCGCTGTCGGCGCGGCAGTCGCTGCTGTCGCAGGCGCAGGCGGTGACCGAGCGGTTTGCGCAGATCGATCAGGGCCTGCAGTCGCTGGACCAGGAAATCGACGGCCGCCTCCAGGCAGGTGTGGCGGAAGCCAACCAGTGGATCGACCGGATCGACGCCCTCAACCGCAGCATCACCCTTGCCGTGCCGGGCAACGGCGGGCAGCCGCCGGCCGACCTGCTGGATCAGCGTGACGAGGCGGTGCGACAGCTGGCCAGTGTGATTGGCGTTCGTACCGTGACGCAGGACAACGGCAGCCTGGGGGTGTACCTCGAAGACGGGCAGGCGCTGGTGCTGGATGGGCAGGCACGGCACCTCAGCGTAGCGCCCACCTCCGCCGCCGGGCGCTATACCTTGCGTCTTGAGGGGACGGGGGGCAGCCTCGCCGTCGGCCGCCCGGCTGGCGGCGCGATTGCCGGGCTGTTGGATGCGCGTGCGCAGGCCGTGGACGCGCCGCGTGCGTCGATGACGGCCCTGGCGACCGATATTGCCGATGCCTTCAACGCAGCGCAGGCCAGCGGGCGGGATCTGGATGGCAATGCCGGTGCCGATCTGTTTGCCGTGCCGCCGTTGTCACTGGCCGTACAGGATCCGCGTGCGCTCGCTCTGGCAGGGGCGCCGCCGGCAGGGCTGGCTGACAACGGGGCCTGGTCGGCAGTCGCCGCGTGGTCGGGCGCGCCGATGGCGGCGCGGGCCGGTGAGGTGGTGGGCGCGCTCGGACAGGCGGCGTACCAGGCTGATGCCCGCGCCAGCGCCGCGGCATCGCTGGCCGTGCAGTCGCGCGACGCACTGGGAGCGGTGGCGGGCGTCAACCTCGACGAGGAGGCGGCAGACCTGCTGCGCTACCAGCAGGCCTATCAGGCGGCGGCGCAGATGATCGCCACGGCCGACACCGTCTTTCAGACATTGCTCAATGCGGTGAGGTGATCAAGATGCGCGTTTCCAGTGAAACCCTGTTTCGCACCGCAACGGCCGCCATGCAGGGGCACAATGCCCAACTTCTGGACCTGCAGACGCAGATTGCCAGTGGGCGCCGTTTTCAGCATGCGCATGAAGCACCTGCAGACGCCGCCAACGTTGTGGAATGGGAATCGGCACAACAACGACTGACCGGGCAGGGTGCGGCCGCGGATCGTGTCCAGCATCGACTGGGAATGACCGAGAACGCTCTCGACGATGCGCAGCTGATGCTGGACCGCATTCGCGAACAGTTGCTGGCGGGACGCTCCGACAGCTATACCCAGCAGGATCGGTCCCTGCTCGCCGACGAGATCGGCGGGATTGGGCAGGCGTGGCTGCAATTGGCGAATCGCCAGGATGGTAGCGGGCAGGCCTTGTTCTCCGGATCGGGAACAGGCGATGCCTTTGCAGCCAACGGGCTCTATCTCGGCAGCCCGCAAGCGCGGCGGGTGGAGGTTGCCGATGGTCAGCAGATTCCGGATGGCATCAGTGGTGACACCGTATTCGGGGAGGCTGCAGGGCAGTCCAGTTTCGATTGGCTGCAGGCGGCGGAGGCCGCGTTGCGGGAGGGCGACGCCGCCACCCGGCATGCGGCCCTGGATGCGGCGCTGCTCGGCATTGATGCGGTGGCCGAGCGGGTTTCACAGGCGAGGACCGATACCGGCAATCGTCTCAGTGCGCTGGATCGTGCAGCAACCTGGCGCGAGGGCGCACAGGCGCAACTGACCTCGTTGCTGTCGGCGCGCCGCGATACGGATGTTATCGATGCGGCGACCCGGCTGGCACAGCTCAGCGCCCAGCAGAGCGCTGCACAAGCGACCTATCTGCAGGTTTCCAGCCTGTCACTGTTTGACAGGCTGCGCTAATTGAATGTCACCAATGTGATTATCGGTATCTTTTCCGTTATTAATCGTTATTGTTTTGTTTCGGGCATAATTTGACTTGATTTTGAGTCAAGGTCGAATCAATGCCTGATATCTCCTCGCTTTTCAAAAGCGAAATTGCCCGCCTTTCCAAAAAGACCGTTCGTCAGCATGTGGAGCCCTTGCGTGCCGCTGCCACTGCACATCGACATCAACTCGCGGCGTTGAAGAAGCAGGTTGCGCAGCTTGAACGCGAACTCGCCAAGCTGCGCCGCGTGGCGGCGCCGAAGGCTGCCCCGGTGGCCGAAACACCCGCCGAAGGCGGCAAGATCCGGTTTGTCGCCAAGGGGTTCAAGTCGTTGCGCTCGCGGTTGGGCCTGAGTGCCGAGGAGTTGGGTCGTCTGATCGGCGTCAGCACGCAGACGATCTACAACTGGGAAGCCAAGAAAACCGTGCCGCGGGCCAGTCAGGTGGGCGCGATCGCAGCTCTTCGCGGGCTTGGCAAGAAGGAAGCGGCGGCGCGTCTGGAGTTGCTGGCGGGTGCTGAGACGAAGGCGTCCGAACCCGCGGCGAAGCCCCGGGCGGGGCGCAAGCCGCGTTCGACCAAGGCCTCGGGTGCCACGGCCGTGACGAAACCGGGCCGCAAGCCCGGCCGCAAGCCGGCGCCTTCGACCGGCAAGGCCCGGGCGCCGACGAAAACGCCGCGTGCGCCCCGTCGCCGCAAGGCTTCCGCCGGCAGCTGAGGGTGCCGGCGCGGCGCCGGCGTATGATGGACCGATTCCCGCAGGGAGGAGGTCCGCATGAAGCGCATCGTGATCTGTGCCGATGGCACCTGGAATTCACCCGAGGCTGAGCATGGCTCGCATGTGATCCGCCTGGCGCGGGGGATCGCGCCGGAGGACGCCGACGGCACGCCACAGGTCGTGTTCTACGACTGGGGCATTGGTGCGGATCAGGACCGTCTCAAGGGCGGCCTGACCGGTGTCGGGATCGACAAGAACATCCAGGATGCCTACCGCTTTCTGGTGCACAACTATGAGCGCGGCGATCAGCTGTTCCTTTTCGGCTTCAGTCGCGGGGCCTATACCGTCCGCTCGTTGGCAGGCTTCATTCGCAATGCCGGATTGCTGACGCGCGCCCATGCGCACCGCATCCCGCAGGCTTACGCGCTCTATCGCAACCGGCGGGCCGACTCGGCACCGGATCGGGCGCGGGCGCGTGCCCACCGGCGACGCTATGCGGTGGCGGACCGGACGCCGGTGCACTTCGTGGGTGTCTGGGATACGGTCGGTGCGCTGGGGATTCCCATGCCCTTCCTCGGCACCCTGGGCGGCGACAAATACCTGTTTCACGATACGGCTCCCAGTCGCATCATCCGCCATGCACGGCATGCCGTGTCGATCGATGAGAACCGTGAGGACTTTCCACCGGCGCTGTGGACCCCGAAGCCGGGCATCGACCTCTGTCAGGTCTGGTTTCCCGGTGTGCACTCGGATGTGGGCGGCGGCTACGCCGCAGGGGGACTGGGGGATTGTGCTGCAGCCTGGATGGTGGCGGAAGCGACCCGTTGCGGGCTGACCTTCGAGGGACACTTCCGCAAAGGCCTGAAACCCGATCCGCTGGGCGCGCAGCACGATGAGTATCGGGGGTTCTACCGGTTGCTGCGTGATCGCGTGCAACGGGAGGTGGAGCCGATGCTTCACCGCAGCGCCTGGCAACGGTGGCAGGCAACGCCCCGACGCCGTTCGCCGGCCCTGGCGGCCTTGCTGAAGCGGGTCGACGGGGACTGGGGGCGGATCACGCTGGTGGACTGAGGTTCCCGTTTGATGTCGTCAGGCCGTAGGCTTGGCGTCATGGATGGGGCCCGCAAGATCATTCACGTCGACATGGACGCGTTCTACGCGTCGGTGGAGCAGCGCGATGACCTCGCGTTACGGGGGCGTCCGGTGGTGGTGGCATGGCGCGGCAGTCGTTCGGTGGTATGTGCCGCCTCCTATGAGGCGCGTCGTTTCGGGGTGCGGTCGGCGATGCCGGCGCTGCGCGCGGAGCGCCTGTGTCCGGACGCGGTGTTCGTTCCTCCTGACTTCAACCGGTACCGTACGGTGTCGCGCCAGGTGCGGGGCATCTTCGCGCGGTACACCTCCCTGATCGAACCGCTTTCGCTGGATGAGGCTTACCTGGACGTCAGCGCGGATCCGGCCGGGATGGGCAGCGCGACCGCGACCGCGCAGGCGATTCGCGCCGCGATACGCGAAGAGCTTGACCTGACGGCGTCGGCAGGGGTGGCGCCCAACAAGTTTCTGGCGAAACTCGCTTCGGACTGGCGCAAGCCGGACGGGTTGTTCGTGATCCGCCCGGAGCAGGCTGCAGCGGTGATCGCCAGCTTGCCGGTAGGGCGTATCCCCGGTGTCGGCCAGGTGATGCAACGCAAGCTGGAAGCGTTGGGCTATCACCGTATCGGGGACCTGGCCGTAGCGGACATCACCACGCTGACGCAGCGCTTCGGCAAGTATGGGCAACGCCTGCACGAGCTGGCGCAGGGGCGCGATGATCATGAGGTCAAGCCGGATCGACCGGTTCGCTCCGTCTCCAGCGAGGACACCTTTGCCGAGGACTTACCGCTGTCGGCACTGGAGCCGGCGATCCGCAGTCTGGCGGCCAAAACCTGGCGTGCGCGTGGCAAGACCACGCGGGTGCCCCGCACCGTGGTGCTGAAGCTGAAAACCAGCGATTTCAGGGTGATCAGTCGGCATCTGACCCCGGAATGGCCGCCAGACAGCGCCGAGGCCCTGGTAACGCATGCCCTGGCGTTGCGTGCCCGGGTGGGGCTGCCCTCGGAGACGCGGTATCGGCTGGTGGGGGTCGGGCTTACCCAGTTCACTGAGGGCGGCGATGTCGCGGGCCAGGCCGGCCTGTTCCCGGAGCGGTGCACGCAGGTGGATCCGTGCTGACGGCCGCGCCGGGGTGGGGGAGGTCAGGATGTGAAAAAAATGGTAGTTAAATGAAGCACAAGCGCCTGGAGGAGGCTCACGATGTGCGGGAAAGCGGCGCTCATGCGTCTTAAGTAAGGCAAGCGTTGAAAATATGACGCATCGGCTTGCTTGCGGTTCCGTATCGCGACCTACATTCATCAGCCTGTTCGAGACCAAGGATGGAATTCGGCACACGTCCTGATCCCCGACGCAGACTGATGGGTGTGGGTTTTGTCGCCGTGCTGCATCTGACGGTGCTTTATCTGCTGGTCATCGGCCTTGCCCGACGCGACATCGAGGTGGTGCCGGCGCCGATCCAGACCAAAATCGTGGAGGAGATCAGGACGCACGAACTGCAGCCGCCACCACCGCCGCCGCCGCCGACCATCGAAATCCCGCCTGCCGCCTTCGTGCCGCCGCCGGAGGTGGTGGTCCAGACCCCTCCGCCTCCCAGCACGGCCATCAAGGCGGTGACGCCCAAAGAGCGACCGGTGATCCGGCGGGTGCCGAAACGGACCTCCCCGGTCATCAACGCCCGGCGCAACTGTCCGGAGCCGGAATATCCGGCACTCTCCCTGCGACTGGGCGAGCGCGGTACCGTCATGCTGGCCTTTCTGATCGGCGTTGATGGTCGGGTCAAGGAGTCCAAGATTCAGGAGTCCAGCGGCTATCCCAGGCTCGACGAGGCGGCGCGGCGTGCCCTGAGCCGTTGCCGCTTCATCCCGGGTACCGTGGATGGACGTGTAGAGGAAAGCTGGGCCAATCTGCTGTACACATGGAAGATCCCGCGCTGAAGACGGGACTGCCAAAAAATCAGAAGTTGAGCGATCGGAGGAGTGACAACATGACGTACAAGCGCAGCGGCCTGTCCGCCGGTGGTCTTATGGCGATGGCGCTGACCCTGGCCCTGGGCCATGCGCCGCCGGTCGGCGCGCAATCCGACGCGGTGCCCATCGTGTTGCCCGCCGAAGGAGCTGTCGCGAACGAGGGCGGCCCCCTGGCCGTGGTGCCGGCCGCTGCATTCGGTGATCTGGAGCCCCAGACCCAGGAAGTGGACAACCCCTACGGCATCAAGGCGGCCTGGGAGCAGGGCGACCTCGTGTCCAAATCCACCTTCGTTGTGCTGCTGCTGATGTCGTTGGCGACCTGGTACATCCTGTTCGTGAAGCTGATCGAGCAGCAGAAGCTGTTCACCCAGGGCAAGCGTGCGAGCGAGGTATTCTGGTCCAGCGCCACGCTGGAGGAGGGGCTCGGCAAGCTCAAGGTCGGATCGCCCTTCTGGTATCTGGCCGACCGGGGCATGAGTGCAAGCCAGCACCATGGCGGCACACTGGTGGAACGTATTGATCTGCACGAATGGGTCACGATGACGGTGAGCCGCGCCACCGAGGAGATCGGGCTGCGGTTGCAGAGCGGACTCGCCGTGCTCGCCACCGTCGGATCCACGGCGCCCTTCGTGGGCTTGTTCGGTACCGTTTGGGGGATTTACCACGCGCTGACCGCCATCGGCATTTCAGGTCAGGCGTCGATCGACAAGGTGGCCGGCCCGGTTGGCGAAGCCTTGATCATGACCGCGCTGGGGCTTTTCGTCGCGGTGCCGGCGGTGATGGGATACAACTGGCTGGTCCGACGCAACAAGATTGCCATGGAGAAAACGCGTGCGTTCGCCACCGATCTGCATGCGGTGCTGCTCTCGGGAGGGCGCGTTGGCGATCTCAAGCGTGTACGTCCGCGTGTGATCGAAGAGGCGGTGTCGTGAGCCTTGGGGCCAACATCGGGGCCAACGATGAAGAGGAGATGATCTCCGTCATCAACACCACGCCGCTGGTCGACGTGATGCTGGTGCTGTTGATCATCTTTCTGATCACCATCCCGGTGGTGACCGATACCGTGCCGCTGGCGCTGCCGCAGGAGCGCAACGTTCCCACCGAGACCACACCCCAGAACATCGTGGTGGCGGTCGACCGCGATGGCGCGGTGTACTGGAATGACCGGCGCGTCGAGGACAACGATGCGTTGCTCCTGCTGCTCAAGCAGGTGGCGGTTCAGGTACCGCAGCCCGAGGTGCATATCCGGGGCGACATGAATGTCCGGTATCACGCCGTGGGCAATGTGGTGGTGGCCTGTCAGCGTGCCGGCATCCGCAAGGTGGGGTTTCTCACCGAACCACCGCCGAGGCACTGACCATGGGCATGAGCATGCGGGCAGGGCCCGCCCATACCGATGAGGATGTGCTGGTCGACATCAACACCACCCCGTTGATCGACGTCATGCTGGTGCTGCTGATCATGCTGATCGTGACCATTCCGATCCAGACGCATGCGGTGAAGCTGGACATGCCGTCAATGGATGCGCCGCCCGCCAAGGACCCGCCGCCGGTGGTCAATATCGAAGTGGATTTCGATGGCACCGTGATCTGGAACGGGGCGGTGCTGGCGACGCGCGAGGATCTCGAGCAACGCCTGTGGCGTGAGGCGCAGAACCCGCTGCAGGCGGAGCTGCATATCCGTCCGAACCGTCTGGTGGAATACCGGCATGTGGCCATGGTGCTGGCGTCGGCACAGCGCCTGGGAATCACCTCGATCGGTGTGGTGGGCAGTGAGGACTATCTCTAGGAGAGCCGGGATGAACGCAAGTCAATGGATGCGATGCGGACTGATCTCACTGGCGCTCACGGTGGCGGCGACGGCCGGGCTGCCAACGGCGAGTGCCAACACCTTGGGGAGCAACCGACCGCCACCCTATGTCCCCGCAGTGCGTCCCGCCATGGGTGAGTATCTCAAGGATGCCCGCCGCGCGATCCAGCAGCGGGACTTCAACGACGCTCTGGCCCTGATCGACCGGGCTGAGCAGGTGCCGGGTGATCCGTTGACCCCCTACGAGGTCTACATCATCAATCATCTGCGCGGCAGTGCCGCCGCCAGTGCCGGCAATGTGCCGCTGGCCAACAAGGCCTTCGACATCGTCCTCAAGTCGAGCTTCATGCCGCCTGACCAGCGGCTGCCGATCCTGACGGCCATGGTTCGGCTGGCCTTCAGTGCGCGCGACTATGCCACTGCGGTGCGGACGATCGCCCGGTATCAGGAGGCCGGTGGAACGGCGGCGGAGGTGCTCGAGATCGAGCCGCAGGCCTTGTATCTCGACAAGCGCTACGAGGAGGCACTGAAGCAGGTGGGGCGGCAGATCGAGCGGCGGCTGGCCGAGAGGCAGGCGCCCACCGAGCAAGCCCTGCAGATTCTCGCCAGCAGCGCGGCCAAGCTGGACGATGTCGAGGCCTATCTGGGGGCGCTTCGTTTGATGGCGACCTACTACCCCACCCCCAACACCTGGCTCGACCTGATCATCCGTACCGAGCAGCGCAGCGGCTTTTCAGACCGCTACACCCTCGACGTCTACCGTCTACGTGAACAGACCGGAACCTTGCTCGAGCCCAGCGATTACATGGAAGCCGTGCAGCTGGCGTTGCAGGCCGGGTACCCCGGTGATGCCCAGCGCCTGATCGAAGGGGGCTACCAGCGGGGGGTTCTGGGGCAGGCCGACGATAGCGGGGCGCAGCGGCAGGAGCGACTGCGCGAACTGGTTCAACGCAAAGTGGCCGAAGATCGAGCCACCGCAGAGGAGGAGGCGTCACTGGCGGCCCAGGCCGAACGTGGCGACGCACTCGTCAACACCGGATACAACCTGGTGGGGTATGGCGAGTACGAACGGGGGATCGCCCTGATGAACCAGGGCATCGAGAAGGGCAGTTTGCTGCAACCCAACGAGGCGCGGCTGCGCCTCGGGCATGCCTATTTCATGGCCGGAATGAAGTCGGAGGCGCTGGAGATCTTCTCCAGCCTCAAGGCCGACGACGGCAGTTCGGCACTGGCCGGGTTGTGGCGAATTCTCGCCCATAACGACTAACCGTTGACGCCACGGAGGCGCTCATGACCATCAAGACGTTGTATCGCGCAGTTGTGTTCGGGGTATTGACCCTGCTGATGTCGGGGAGGGTACTGGCCTCGCCCACCATCGCCGGTTACTGGCTCAAGGAGACCGAGGATCCCCTGAAGAGCGCAATCATCGAGATTTATCCGGATGACGGCGGTTTCGACGGGCGGGTTCTGAAATTGAAGCATCCGGCCTTCGTCGAGGGGGAAACGTCCGTAACCGGGGACGTCGTGCCCGAGGCCCTGGTGGGCCAGATCAAGACCGACGTGCTCAATCCGGTGGAAGTGCTGCGCAAGCGGCCGATCGAGGGCATGAAGATCATCGACGACTTCAAACGGGATGGTGACCGCCAGTGGAAGGGAGCGACCATCTACAACCCTGAAGATGGCAAGACCTATGCCTGCAAGGCGGAACTGAGTCGCGACGGGCAGACGCTGGAAGTACGGGGCTTCATCGGCTTCGCCTTGTTGGGGCGCAGCCAGACCTGGACCCGACTGCCATCGCCGGATGCGGTGGACTGGGGTCGGCCGCAGGTCGCGGTCACCGACACTCCGGCGGAGTAGGCACATGGCACGTAATGCAAGTGGACGTCACGTCGCAGAAGCCGAGGCGCGGGTGAAGTCCCGCTATACGCCGCGGCAGATCATGGCGTTTCTGAGGGAGATCGACGAGGGCAAGACCTGTTCGATTGCCCAGGCCTGCCAGCGGATGAACATCTCGCGTCAGACCTACTACTACTGGCGGCAGCGCTACGGGCACACCACCACATCCGCGCCAGCGCGCTTGATCGTCCAACTTGACCGGGACATCCGGCGCCTGAGTGAGCAGCTTGCCGCCCAGCAGGCGCTGCTGGACCGCTTGCGGGATGAGCTGGACGAGGATGCAGAGGGGCAGGGCGGCGCGACATTGCGAGGTCGCCCCTACGATGCCGAGCCCCTGGTGAGGGCTTTCTAGGCGATAGGGAGTGCCGCTTCCGGGTATCGCGACAGCGGCGTTTCACGTGACTCCGCTGCGGCTGAAGATAACCTAAACGACATTGTGTCCAATTGACACAATAAGTTGATTGCTCTATATCCGACTGCATAAGAAGGAGGAGCGTTGACGTGTCGAAAAAAATCTACACGCACTGTCACTACTGCGTGTCGTTGTGTGGTGTGGAGGTGGAGGTCGACGATGCCGGCGAGAACGTCATCGGCATTCAGCCGGATCGGCAGAACCCCTTCTCCTGGAGTGATTTCTGCCGTAAGGGCATGAGTGCGGCGGCGCTGCGCGACCATCCCGATCGCATCACCACGCCGATGCGCAGGGTGGGTGATCGCTACGTGCCGGCCACCTACGAAGAGGCCATCGCCGATATTGCGGCGCGACTGAACCGCATCATCGAGCGTGACGGGCCTGATGCGGTGGGCTCGTATCACGGCAATCCGCTGGGGCACAACTTCGGTGATTCCAACCTCCACGCCGGCCTGCTCGCCGCGCTCGGCACCGGCAACCGCTATTGGGTGGGCTCGCTGGATCAGAACAACCTGCATGTGGTGCAGGAGGAGATGTTCGGCTGCGAGCTGATGTCGGTGCCGACCGATGTCGACGAATGCGAGTGCTTCCTGCTGATCGGCATGGACCCGGCGGTCAGCCGCTTTGGCTGGATCGAGATCATTCCGCACGGCTGGAAGCGGGTGCTTGAAGCCCGCGACCGCGGCGCCGACCTGATCGTGGTCGATCCGCGTGTCACCGTCAGCAGCCGCGAGGCGCGGACCCATGTGCAGATCCGGCCCGGCACCGACTGGGCCTTCCTGCTGGCGCTGATCAGGATCATCGTCGAGGAAGGCTGGAACCGCACGCCCGAGGCGGTGCCGGTGAACGGGCTGGACACGGTGTTCGCGCTGGCGCGTGAGGCGGACCTTCAGGACCTTTCGGATCGCTGCGACGTGCCGGTGGATCAGCTGCGCGACATCGCTGAGCGATTCGCCAGGGCCCGAACTGCGGCCTGCGTCAGCCATACCGGTGTTGCCCATTCCGGCACCGGCACGGTCGGCGAATGGCTGAGCCAGGTGCTCAACATCATCACCAACCGCATGGACATGCCCGGCGGCAAGCGCTACGAGCAGGGCTATGTGGATCTGCCGCGGGCCTGGGCGATGATGGCGCCAAAGTCCAAGCACCACACGCGCCTGCGCAAGCTGCCGACGGTGGCCGGCTTCCATTCGATCTCCGAGCTGGCCGACGAGATCATGACGCCCGGCAAGGGGCAGATTCGCGCCATGCTGGTGTGCTCGGGCAACCCGGTGGTGTCCGGGCCGCAGGGCGCCGCGCTCGACCAGGCGTTCGAGAGCCTCGAGCTGCTGGTGGCGGTGGACTTTGTGCAGCGGGAGAGCCATCGCCACGCCCACTGGCTGATTCCCGGCACCCACTGGCTGGAACGCGAGGGCCTGCACCTTGCCTTCGGCAGCATCATGGACCGGCCCTATGCCCAGTACGCACGCCGCGCCGTTGCACCCAAGGCCGGCGTGCGCGAGGAGTGGCGGTTCTTTGTCGACCTTGCGCTGAAGATGAAGCGCCCGTTGTTCGGCATCCGTGGCGTCAACGGCGTGGTCCGTGCCAGCCGCTGGCTGGCGCGCCTGCCGGGGCTGCGGCGTTTCGAGTTCGGGCCGGCCTGGTTCGAGTGGCTGATGGTCACCGCCGGCCGGCGTGTCCGTCTGAGCGAGATCAAGCGTCATCCGCACGGCCTCGTCTATGACCGCAAGCGTTACGGCGATCTGGCGAAATCCCTGCGCACGCCGAGCCGGAAGATCGAATGCGCGCCGCCGATGCTGGTCGACGAATGCCGGCGGCTGCTGGCCGCGCCACCGCCGCAAGGCAATGCCGACTATCCCTTCCTGCTGTTCTCGCGCCGGCATCGCGAGTCGATGAACTCGTGGATGAACGACAACACCCAGTTGTTCCGGCACCAGCGCGGCAATCAGGCGGAGATGCATGTCGAGGACCTGCGCATGCTGAAGCTGGAGGACGGTGACCGCGTGCGGGTGGTATCCGCGGTCGGGGCGATCGAGACCACCGTCACCGCCAGTGCGGGCGGGCGTCGCGGCATCGTCACCATTCCCCACGGCTGGGGTTCGCGGGTTTTCGACACACGGGCACCGGGGCAGGCGCGCAGTTGGGGCGTGAACCGCAATCTGCTGGTCGACAACCAGCGCATCGATCCGCTGTCGCAGACGCCGCTGCTGAACATGGCCCAGGTCCGTATCGAGCCCGTGCAGGCCACCGCAGGCCTCACGCCCGGAACCGGCGTCCGGGCCGAGCCGATGCGGGTGGCCTCATGAGTTATGTCATCGTCGGTTCCTGCATCAACGACGCCGTCTGCACGGCCGTCTGTCCGGTCGGCTGCATCGGCCCGGCGCCGGGCGCGCAGGACTTCGCGCAGGCGGAAATGCTGTTCATCAATGCCGAGGTGTGCATCGGTTGCAATGCCTGCGCCGAAGCCTGTCCCATTGATGCCATCTATCCGCTGGACCGGCTGCCACCGCAGTGGGCCGAGTATCGCGATATCAACGCCGGCTACTTCCGGCAGGCGCCCGCCCGTGCCGGGGACTGAGGCGATGCCGCTGCGCGTCGCCATCGTTGGCGGCGGACCCGCCGCCCTGTATGCCGCTGCCGAGCTGGCACGCACGAATCGGCCCGAGGTCTCGGTCAACCTGTTCGACCGCCTGCCGACGCTGGGCGGCCTGGCCCGTGCCGGCGTGGCGCCGGACCATGCCGAACGTCGCGGCATGATCGAGGTCTACGCACGGCAGGCGCGGCGCAACGGGCGTTTCCGCTTTTTCGGCAACGTCGAGATCGGCACCCACCTGACGCACACCGATCTGTGTCGACATCACCATGCCGTGATCTATGCCACCGGCGCCGCCGACAGCCGCCCGTTGGCGATCCCCGGTGCCGATCTTCCGGGCTGCCACGCTGCCAGCGCCTTCGTCGGCTGGTACAACGGCCACCCGGACCACGCCGACCTCGATCCCGACCTCGACTGCGAGCGCGCGGTGGTGATCGGCAATGGCAATGTGGCGCTGGATGTGGCGCGCCTGCTGCTGGCCGACCGCGACACCCTGGCGGCGTCCGACATGGCCGACCACGCCCGCGCCGCGCTGGCGCGGTCCCGCGTCCGCGAGGTGGTGGTGCTGGGGCGTCGTGGCCCGGCGGAAGCGGCCTTCACCCACCCCGAACTGCTCGCGCTGGGCGCCCTGAAGGATGTCCGTGTCGATGTGGAGCGATCCGCGCTGACCGCGGCGACGTGGCCGTCGGCGGACTATGGCGCCGGGCTGCGACGGTCGACGCTGACGCGCTACGCCGACGCTGCCCCGTCGGCGGCGCCCCGCTGTCTGGCCCTGCGTTTCCTGCGGTCGCCGGTCGCGGCGCTCGGTCACGACCGACTGGAGGCCGTCCGGCTGGTGCGCAATCGGCTCCTGGTCGCGGCGGATGGCCGCATGACGGCAGTGCCAACGGCCGGGGAGGAGCGGCTGTCGGCGGGCCTGCTGGTCCATGCCACCGGTTACCGCGGCACGCCGCTCGCCGGGCTGCCCTTCGATGCCGGGCGGGGCGTGATCCCCAACCGCGGCGGGCGGGTGCAGGCCACGGCCGACGGTCCTGATCTGCCGGGTGTGTACGTCGTTGGCTGGATCAAACGCGGACCGCGCGGGGTCATCGGCAGCAACAAGGCCTGTGCCGGCGAAACCGTTTCGGCGCTGCTGGCCGATGCTGACGCCGGCCGTCTGGCCCCGCCGGTCGGGGACGAGGTGGATCTTGAACGCCTGCTGGCCGCTCGCCAGCCGCAGGTGGTGGACTATGCCGGCTGGCAGGCCATCGACCGTCACGAGCGCCGGCGCGGTCAGGGGCGGCAGCCGCGCAACAAGGTGGTCCGCCTGGACGCGCTGCTGGCGGTGGCCGCAGGGGTGGCTCCTAGCGAAACACCACGGTGCGTTGGCCGTTGATCAGCACCCGGTCCTCGAGGTGATACCGCAGTCCGCGCGCCAGAACGGCCTTCTCGATGTCCTTGCCCAGGCGAACCAGATCGCTGACGGCATTGTCGTGGCCGATACGGTTGACGTCCTGCTCGATGATCGGGCCCTGGTCGAGGTCTTCGGTGACGTAGTGACAGGTTGCGCCGATGTGTTTCACGCCCCGGTTGTAGGCCTGTTCATAGGGGCGGGCGCCGACGAAGCTGGGCAGGAAGCTGTGGTGGATATTGAGGATGCGCCCCGGATACCGAGCGCAGAGTTCGGGCGGCAGGATCTGCATGTAGCGCGCCAGCACCATGGTATCGCCACCGCTTTCGAGGAACAGACGCTCAACCTCGGCGAAGGCATCGTCGCGGTTGTCGCTGTTGACCGGTACGTAGTGATACGGGATGCCATGCCACTCAACCAGACCCCGTGAGGTCTGATGGTTGGAGATCACGCAGGGAATCTCGATGTCCAGTTCCTTGCTGCGCCACCGCTCCAGCAGATCGTAGAGGCAGTGTTCCTGACGGGACACCAGCAACACCACCCGTTTTTTCACCGCGCTGTCGTGCATGCGCCAGTCCATGCGGAACTGCTCGGCGATCGGAGCGAAGCGCTTGCGGAGCTCGCTGAGGTGGAAGGGCAGGGACTCGGCCAGCACTTCCATCCGCATGAAGTACCGCTGGCTGTCCTCATCGGCGTGCTGACTGGAGCGGAGGATCCAGCCACCGTGATCGCGGAAGAAGCCGGTGACGGTGGCGACGATGCCCACCCCGTCCGGGCAGGAGAAGGAAAGGGTGAAGTGGCGCTTGCGTTGCACGACGGTCGGTCCACAGGGGCGGGGGCGCATGATAGTCCTTCGTCCGCGTGGCGCGCGACGGTGAGGACTTCGCGCTACAGTGCCGTTCGCACCTGAACGAATGACCTGACCATGTTGGAACACAACCGCCGAGTGCTTGAGGCCTACTACGCCGCCTTCAATCGCGAGGACTGGCCGGCGTTTCTGGCGCTGCTGACGGAGGATGTCGTGCACGACCTCAATCAGGGTGGGCGCGAAGTCGGACGTGAGGCGTTCGCTGCCTTCATGCGCCGCATGGCCACGTGTTACCGGGAGCAGATCGTGGACATAACGCTGATGTTCGGCGAGGACCGAAACCGGGCCGCGGCGGAGTTCACCGTCAATGGCACGTACCTGCGCACGGATACGGGCCTGCCCGAGGCCGCCGGACAGACCTATTCGCTGCCGGGCGGCGCGTTCTTCGAGCTTCGGGACGGCCGGGTGGCCCGGGTCAGCAACTACTACAACCTCCAGGACTGGCTGCGGCAGGTCGGCTGAGCGGTATCACGGCTGGGCAGCCTCCCAGACGCGCGTCCAGGCCTGCAGATATCCCTCCGCCGAGCGGAACAGGTAGCGCAACGCGGCGTCTCCGCCGGGCTGCATCTGCATGTCGGCGAGGTAGTCCGGGTAGAGTCCGTAATGCGCGACGCCGTCGGCGTTGAGATCGAACACCCGCTCGCCGGTCACCTGACGCTCGAACACCACCTGCCCGTCATAGGAACGGAAGGGGTAGCGGAGCGGGCGGCTGTCCGCGTCCGGTCGGGGAGGCGGCTGGTTGTGAATGCCGTTGATGTCGGAGCCGAGTCCGGTGGACAGTCCGTCAGTGTGGCCGTGCAGCGTGCGATACAGGGACTCGAGCTCCTGAATGAAGGCGACAGTCACCGGAGACGGATCGTCGGGCAGATTGGAAATGATGCCGCCGGTCTGCAGGATGCGGTCGCTGTCTTTCTCCGCGATGGAAACCGAGCCGGTGTGGCCGGAGAACACCGGCACCCCGCGTGCTTCGGCGATATCGAAGATGCGGTTGCGCGCCAGCACGCCGGTGTGATCGGTCTCGATCATCACGCCACGATCAATCAGCCTGTGAATGAAATACTCCCCCAACGGCGTCAGACCCCGGCCATTGCGGCGACACCCGGTCAGTGGCGGAAGGGGTTGCGGCTGCACAAGCAGCGTGAGCACGGTGTCGAAGATCCCCCGCGAGTCGACCTGTGCCTCGCCCGGCGCCAGGGTGTCCGGCGCTTCGCAGGGAACGCCAGCGAACGGGTGACCGGTGTCGACGATGTTGGCGACGTTGTAGAGCTGGAACAGGAATGGGTCGTCGGTCAGGCGGGCGCCGCCGAAGGCGTTGTCCACAAGGTGAATCGGAAAGATGGCGCGAATGCCGCGGTCCCACCAGGCGTTCAGTTCGCGATCGATGTCGGTGACCGAGCAGTCGGGGTGATCCAGAAACTCGCCGCAGTTGAAGATCTTCTCGTTCTCGGTTCCCAGGATCACGGCCATCTGGCCCGCTTCGATGGCGTGTCGCGCCTCGGTTGGGGAGTACACGATACGGAAGAACCCCTTGCCCGGGCCGCCCGCCTGCGCGTCGATGTAGTCCTGCAGATCCAGGGTCAGCTGACGCTGCAGCTCGATATTCTCCATTTCATTGCAGTCCGTTCCTTTCACGGGCCATATCAGGCAGAGCCCTTCGTTGGAAACGAGGTGATTCACCATCAGGCGCAGTCCGCCCATCCATGCCCGCTCCAGCCAGCGATGGTAGGTCTGGTGATGAATCTGGCTGCCCCAGCTCGGCCAGTCGCGATAGTGCGGCCATCCTTCGGTGTCGTGCGGGGGAAGCCCCTGCTCGGGGTCGACAGCGGTATCGAGGACGCCAAGGACCCCGCCGGGCCCGTGGTGTACCGCACAGTCACCCAGCGCATGCGGGATGCCGAACTTGTGGAAGGGGCGCCCGTAGCCCAGCTTGCCGCCAAACATTTCCGTGCCGCCGAGATGCATGTGTGTTTCCGCATAACCGAACACGCTGCCGTCGGGCAGGGTCCCCGAGAAGGGCGTGCCCTCGGCGTTGAGCTCGGCTTCCGGGAACGGGCTGCAGCCCTGTGCGGGGGCAAAGCGAAACCGGGTGGCGCCGCCCTCAACCTGCAGCCCGGTGCCGGTCAGCGTGTTGTCCACGAGGAAGGCATCCCCGTCCTCGCGCAAGGTCCATTCGGCACCCTCGACCGGGTGCGACTGCATCACGAGACTGCGTGAGCCCGACACCAGGACCCCGGACAGCGTGCCCCCCAGCGAGACCACCAGATCCCCCAAGGTGTTGACGAGTTCGGATGGCGGGGCGACAGCGGGTGTGATTTCCAGAAGGTCGCCGACGCCGGATACGGTGTAGCCGAGCTGGGCAACCACCCCTTCCAGGCCTGCCGCCAGCTCGTCCGCACGTGCCGCCAGTGTAAGGAAGCGTTCGTCGGGACCGAAGAAGAGGTATTGCCCCAGTGTGGTGGGTCGGAGGAAGAAAGGCGTGGGCTCGGGTGACGCGCCGTTCACCATCGCCAGGCTGCCGTCAGGGAAGGCCGCCAGGTGGCCACCATCATCGTCATGGAGGGTTACGCAGGTATTGGCGAGCCGGTAGCGCGGGGCGGCGGGGGCTCGGGCGGCCACCGCGTAGGGGTTGTGTGGGTTCGATTGACTGGCGGGCGAAGGCGCCGTCAGCGGTGCGGTGTCGCCGCAGGCGACCAGAATCAGGCTCAGCAACAGCGCCACCGTGCGACGGGACGTCGGCATGGGAATCACTCCTCCAGATATTGATGTCTCTTTTTGCGTTATCTGACCATTGATGGACGGGCGCGCCGCGCAATTGGGATGGATTTCCCACGCCCGCCCAGCATGCGTTGCGACGCGCTATTGCGGCGCATGGGGCCCCGTGGTGAATCAGATGCATCGGCACGGTGCGGTGCGCTGCGAGGGCAAATGTCATGAATTCGTCATGAATCAATCACTTGACGCTCCGCTAAAAGGTGGCCTGTTCCTTGCCCTGTTGAGGCTGCGTCGGGCTCTGGCGTTTCCCAGCTCCTTTGACAGCGAGGTCAAAATGATTCGAACCCTTCACCCCATGACCATGGGTCTGCTCGCCTGTTTTGCCCTGTCGGCCTGCGACAGCGATTCCGGCTCCGGCGCGCCACCTCCGCCTCCGCCTCCGGAGTTCAGTTTTGTCGAGGGCTCGGTGAAGAGTCTGCATGCGGCGCTTGAGGCCGGCACCATCACCTGCGAAGCGGTGGTGCAGGGGTATATCGACCGTATCGAGGCCTATGACGCGGAGGACTCCGAACTGGCGTTGCGCAGCGTGATTGCGGTCAACCCCACGGCGCTCGACGCCGCACGCGAAAAGGATCTTCAGTTCCCGGTCATGGGCATTGACGGTCCGCTCTACTGTGTGCCGGTCCTGCCCAAGGACAACTTCAACACCTTTGACATGCCGACCACGGGCGGCGGTCTGGTATTCGAGTTCAACCAGCCGACCGAGGATGCCTACAGCATCGGCCGGTTGCGCGACGCGGGCGCCATCATTCTCGGCAAGGCCAACATGGATGAGTTCGCCTTCGGCTTCCGCGGCGAGAGCTCCGTCGGGGGGCTGGTCAAGAACGCCTACGATGCCACCAAGGGTGCAGGCGGCTCCTCGTCGGGGACGGGTACCGCCATTGCAGCTAGTCTTGCCATCATCGGAACCGGGAGTGATACCGGAGGTTCCATCCGAGTGCCCTCCGGACTGGGCGGCCTGGTGGGCATTCGTCCCAGCCTGCGACTGCTGAGCCAGGACGGCATCATGCCGCTGGCCAGTTTCCAGGATACCGGTGGGCCGATGTGTCGCACGGTGGAAGACTGTGCACTGGCCCTGGATGCCATGGTGGGTTTCGATGCTTCGCCGTATTCCGGGCAGCGCTCTGCGTTTGATATCGACGCACCGCTGGTGGGATCGGCTGGTGAGTACCAGGCGATGACCAAGGTGCCGGTGACCTATACCGCCTACCTGGATGCGGAAGGACTCAAAGGTGCGCGCATCGGCGTTCTCCGCAGCCTGTTTGGCAACGGCAATGGCGACAACGCGATTGTGCAGATGGTGCTGGACCAGGCACTGGAAAAAATGGAGGCCGCAGGCGCCATCATCGAGGACGTCGAAATCCCCGATGTCAGCACCATCCTGTCGCGCTACAGCTCCTTGTCGAGCCGCCAGTTTGCCCGCGACCTGGAAGCCTACCTGCAGGCGTGGACCAGCGATCTGGACGGGCATGTCCGGACCTACCAGGCCTTTCAGGACAGCGGGCTCTACCTGAGTCGCAATACCAACAGCATTGCGGGCCGCAACAACCTGGATGTGGACCTGTCGACCGACGAGACCTACATCCGCAACACGGAAGAGCGTCCGGCATTCGTCCGCCCTCGCGTTCTGCAGGCACTCGACAACATCGATGCCAGCGGACGTCCGGCTGGCGAGCCCTATGACGTGCTGCTCTATCCCGCGTTGACCGGGTTGGCCGGCAGTCTCGGCGGTTCCCCGAGTGCAGGCAGCAACAACCGTCTGAGTCCGTTCTCCGGGTATCCGGCATTGACCATCCCCGCGGGCATGACCAGCGATGTGACCGAAGAGATCAGTCCGGCCCAGCCGGTGGGGCTGGAGATGCTGGCGCGGGAGTTCGACGAGGCCACGTTGATCAAGATCGCCTACGCCTTCGAGCAGGTGGCACAACCCCGTCAGCCGCCGACGATGACGCCGGAACTGCAGTAACGCCGGCAGGCCGCAAGCCCCCGGGCATCCGCCCGGGGGCTTTTTTGCGTCAGGGGAAGGGCGTGATGGCGTGACGATCCCGCGCCGCCATGCTGAAGCTGCGGGGGGCGGCCCCCAGTCGGTAGGGGGCGGGCAGGGCATCCTCGTCGGCACCTTCCGGCAAGCCGAAGACGGCGTCACGGCCGAACGCGGTGAGATCGCTGCCGGGGAAATCCGGCAGCCCGTCCCGATACAGACCGCAATTGTTCCGTTCCGGTGGCGTCACCGGCAGGCAGTCACCCTGCGGTGGCTGTGTGACCCGGGTCAGGGTGCGTTCGGCGTCGAAGTCGTTGAACCAGGTCCAGTACAGGAAGTCGATATCCAGCCCCACGGCGGTATCGAGGATATTGCGATAGGGCAGCGGCAGGCTTTCGCCTTCGGCGCCGTCCTGGGTGCTGGCCACTTCCCCGAGCAGGAGTGCGAGGTTTGCAGGTGTCCCGCAGGGCGCGCCGCCCTCGCGGGTCAGGCCCACCGCGCAGCGCAGCTCATCCCGGTGGGCACGGAGTTCCTCGGCGTCGAAGCCATCGCTGCCATCGACCCGGCCCGGCGGGTAACGGAACCAGTAGGGATGCGCGCTGAACATCAGATTGTGCTGGGCGCCGGCAGTGTCGGGATCGATGTCGTCGCTTTCCATCAACTGGGCGCCGACCCGACGCAAGACTTCGAGGCTCTGTCCGAAGTCGGGAGCGTCGATGATCACCGGCAGCCGCAGGCCGGCAGCGCGCAGGCGCGACAGGGCATCGCGATAGGCGTTGCGGAAGCCGAAGCGCTCGGTGTCGGTGCAGTTGTTGAACAGCGGGTCGCTGTCCTGCTCGGCCTGCAGGTAGCAGGTGCCGGCTTCGTTGAGGAGGTTGAGCACCAGGTAGGCAGCGTGACGGTCGAGCACGGCGCGGACATCCTCACGCAACAGCCAGCGCACGGTGCGGTTGAGCGGGTCGTCGGGATCGAGGCTGTCGTCGTCGATGCCGGTGAGGTCTGCGCCGGTGTAATCGTGGATGTCGAGTATCGGCAGCATGCCGTGGTCCACCACGGCCTGGATGCGACGGTCCAGGGCGGCCACGGAGCCGCCGAACACATCACCGATCCGATCCCCGTCCAGGTCTGGATCGCGGGGGCCACCATCCGGGTACCAGACGATGCGGATGGCGTTGGCGCCGGCGCGGCGCTGCGCGCCGGTCACCGCCTGCAGGTTGTCGTCGGTGAACAGGTCAAACGCGGGGCCATACCGCTCAATGAACTGATCGTTGACGCCGCGGATCTGCAGGCGCTCGTTGCAGATGTCCACGAGATGCAGGCGCTTGCTGACGGGGTCGGCCACGACTGTGGGGGTCTCGAATACCGGCACCAGATCCTCTCGGCAGCGGGCGCACACCACACGGACATCCGTGACAGGCTCCGGCGTGTCGAGGCGGCCGCTGCCGCGGAACACGGCGCAGCGCTGTCCATCGGGTTGCTGTGCCACGGTGAGCTGGTAGCGGGTGTTCAGTGGCAGGGGTTGCGTGGCGAAGTCGTCCTGACCGGGCGTGATCGGCAGCGTCGCCTGGCCCAGCTGCAGGGTCAGGCCCGTGGTGCTGAGACCACTGACGCGACCTTCGAGCCGCCCCCCCTCGGTGCCACCGCCGCCCGCGCCCCCGTCGCAGGCGCCCAGGACCAGGCTCAGGAGCAGCAGGGGGAGAGACAGCGCGCGAAGAGACATGCCGTGGCGGGTTCCAGGCCGGGTGAGGCTTTGATCATACGGGCAAGTGCACCGTCCGTGGCCACGAAAAAGCCCCGGTTGTCGGCGACAACCGGGGCTCGGACTTCGGTGAATCTGGTGGACGGTACAAGGCTCGAACTTGTGACCCCCGCCGTGTGAAGGCGATGCTCTACCACTGAGCTAACCGTCCGTGGGGGGCGAATTATCGTGACCGCGGGGCGGGGCGTCAACTGCCGGGGGCGGCGGTCCCACAGATGGGACGCGTTGAGCATTGAGGGAATCCCCGGTAGCCTCCGCGCCTCATTTCCGGGAGCCGCCCATGAATGCCGTTCGTCCCCTGATGCTTGCAATCGAGAGCCGTGACCTGGAGGCCGCTCGTGCCGCCCTCGCGCGAGATGAAAGCCAGGGCACCGAACCGCTGCCGGGCGGCATATCGCCGTTGATGTTTGCCTTGTACAACGGCGCGCCCGACATTGCGGCGCTGTTGCGGCCACTGCGGCCGCTGGATCTGCATGAGGCGGCCTCGCTGGATGACACGCGGCGGGTTGCCGAGCTGCTGCTGGCCGATGCCGATGCGGCCCGGCGCCACAGCCCGGATGGCTGGACACCGTTGCACCTGGCCGCGTTTTTTGGCAACCGGGATGCGGTACTGGTGCTGGTTGGCCTTGGCGCCCCCATCGACTCGATCAGCGAAAACCCCATGCAGAACACGCCGATGCATGCCGCTCTGGCCGGCGCGGCCGGCGAGCAACTGGCGCCGCTACTGATCGGTTTCGGCGCTGAGGTGGATCATGTTGGCGGCAGCGGGGTGACCGCCCTGCATCTCGCCGCGGTGCGTGGCTTTGCCAACCTGTGCCGGTTGTTGCTGGCGCGGGGCGTGGATCGCACGCTGAAAACCGAGGATGGCAAGACGGCAGCCGACATTGCCCGCGAGCGCGGACACATGGAGCTGGTCAGCCTGCTCGAAGGCGGCTTGCAGTAGGGCGTGGCGCGCTACGGGCGCAGGCCGAAGACCAGCGACTGATGGGCCGCCGCCCCGGCGATGGCGCCATCGCCCACCGCCAGGGGCACCGAGCCGCCCGGGCGCGCCAGATCACCGCAGGCGAAGACACCGGGCACGCTGGTGGCCTTGGTGGGGCCGACGCGGACGGTGGCGCCGAGCGGACTGTCATCCCGTGCGCAGCCGAGGCCGTCGATGAGCTCGCCGGGAAGGTCGATCATGGCGGCCACGAACAGGCCCTGCAGCGCATGTCGGGCGCCGGATGCCAGCACCACCGTCGCCTGATCTTCGATGGCCTTCACCGGACCTTCGACGACCTGCACGCCGCGGCGCGCGAGCAGGGCCTGTTGATCGGCATCGGGTTGCAGGGCGTCATTGAGAAACAGCGTGGTGGGGCCCCAATCGGGCAGCAGCGCCGCCTGGTGCATGGCCAGCGCGGAGGTGGCGATCACGCCGATGGGCCTCTGTTGGAGCTCGTAGCCGTGGCAGTAGGGGCAGTGGAACACCGAGCGGCCCCACCGGTCCGCCAGCCCCGGCAGGTCGGGCAGGCGGTCCTGAACGCCGGTGGCGAGCACGAGGCGCCGGGTGGTCTGCTCGGGCTGCCCGCTGAGCTCGATGACGAATCCGTCCACGACGGCCCGCGCGGACACCACCCGACCGTCCCGCCAGGTCACGGTGGGGTAGCGCATCAGCTGCTGACGGCCGTCGGCGGCGATGGCGGCGGGATCGCGACCGTCCTGGGTCAGCAGGCCGTGGGCGTGGGTGGCGAAGCGGTTGCGCCGCTGTCCATCGTCCACCACCAGCACACGCCGTCGCGCCCGTGCCAGGGGCAGTGCCGCTGAGAGTCCGGCGTAACTGCCGCCCACGATGATGACGTCGTACTGCATGGGACTTACTCGCAACAAATGAAGTTACATCATGCGGCGACGAACCCTTATTTGCAACTTATACTGTTTCGTGAAATGAACGCGCCCGGATTTCCCTCATGAGACGTGACAGTCGCTTGTCCCGCATGCTGCACGTGCTGCTGCACATGGCCCGCGACGCGCGGCCTTTCACCTCCGAGCAGATCGCCCGCATGCTCGACACCAACCCGGTGGTGGTCCGGCGTACCCTGGCGGGCCTGCGTGAGGCGGGATACGTGCGCTCTGAGAAGGGTCACGGCGGTGGCTGGCAGCTCGCCTGCCGCCTGGACGAGGTGCGATTGCTCGACGTTCACCGTGCCGTCGGCGGCCCGCGGGTGTTTGCCATCGGCAATGTCAGCGACAACCCCGTCTGCGCGGTCGAGCGGGTGGTGAACCGGGCCCTCGGCGATGCCCTGGTCCAGGCCGAGGCGCTGCTGATCGAGCGCCTGGGTGCGATCAGCCTTGCCGACCTGGCGCGCGACTTCGACGCCCTCTGTGCCGCCGGGGGTTGGGACCCGACGGGCGACAACACGCGTTAGTCGTGCGTCAGGTTGCGGGACGGCCGCGTCGGGCGCGAAAGAAATGGCGCAGCTGTTCGGCGCATGCCGTCTCGCGCACGCCCCCGACCCATTCCACGACATGGTTGAGACGCGGGGTGGCGATGACGTCGTACACCGACTGCACCGCGCCCGCTTTGGGATCGGCGGCGCCGAACACCAGGCGTTGCACCCGCGCATGGGTGATCAGGCCTGCGCACATCACACAGGGTTCGAGGGTGACGTACAGGGTGGTACCGGTCAGCCGATAATTGCCCAGCCGCGCACCCGCAGCGCGCAAGGCCAGCATTTCCGCATGGGCGGAGGGGTCGCTCAGCCCGATCGGGCGGTTCCAGCCTTCTCCCAGAATCTCGCCGTCCTTGATCAGCACCGCACCCACCGGCACTTCGCCCTCGGCCTCAGCGCGGCGCGCCAGCATCAGCGCGTGATCCATCCAGCGAAGATCGTCGGCGTGGGGGAGGGTCATGGGACGTTTGTCTGCGAGAGGGTCGTGGTCGGGCGAGCGGCTTCGGCACTGGATGGCGGGCTCGTGACGCTAGCATCCCATGCTGCGCATGGGGCCCTGCATGCTGTGCCATGTGCTAGATGAGGCGACATCGGGCTGGGGCGGTTGGGTGCGCTGGGGAATTCCCTTGCGACGCTAACATCCCGCGCGTTGCGCGGGTCCCTGCACGCTGTGCTGTGCACTAGATGAGGTGACACTGAACTGGGTCGGTTGGTGCGCTAGGGAGTCCCCTCGCGACGCTAACATCCCGCGCGTTGTGCGGGTCCCTGCACGCTGTGCTGTGCGCTAGACGAGGTGACACTGAACTGGGTCGGTTGGTGCGCTAGGGAGTCCCCTCGCGACGCTAACATCCCGCGCGTTGTGCGGGTCCCTGCACGCTGTGCTGTGCACTAGATGAGGTGACACTGAACTGGTTCGGTTGGTGCGCTAGGGAGTCCCCTCGCGACGCTAACATCCCGCGCTGCGCGCGGGTCCCTGCACGCTGCTCGGGGACTCACTCCCACTCAATCGTCGCGGGTGGTTTGCCGGAGATGTCGTAGACGACGCGGGAGATGCCGGGGACTTCGTTGACGATGCGGCGGGCGCAGACGTCGAGCAGCTCATAGGGCAGGTGGGCCCATTGCGCGGTCATGAAGTCGATGGTCTGCACGGCACGCAGGGCAATCACCGGTTCGTGGCGGCGTCCGTCGCCGGTGACGCCGACGCTCTTGACCGGCAGAAACACGGCGAAGGCCTGGCTGGTCTTGTCATACCAGCCGGCGCGACGAAGCTCTTCGATGAAAATGGCATCGGCCCGGCGCAGGGTATCGGCGGCGGCAAGCGTCACCGCCCCCAGGATGCGCACCCCCAGACCGGGGCCGGGGAAGGGGTGGCGATAGACCATTTCGTGGGGCAGCCCGAGTTCGACGCCGATCTTGCGGACCTCGTCCTTGAACAGCTCGCGCAGCGGCTCCACCAGCTTCAGCTTCATGTGGGCCGGCAGGCCGCCCACGTTGTGATGGCTCTTGATGACATGCGCCTTGCCCGTCTTGGCGCCGGCTGACTCGATGACGTCGGGATAGATGGTGCCCTGCGCGAGGAAATCGATGTCCTGCAGCTTGCCGGCCTCTTCGTCGAACACCTCGATGAACAGGCGGCCGATGATCTTGCGCTTGGCCTCGGGGTCGTCGACGCCGGCCAGTTCGGACATGAAGCGTTCGGCGGCATTGACCCGGATCACCTTGACGCCCAGGTTCTGTGCGAACACCGCCATCACCTGATCGCCCTCATCAAGCCGCAACAGGCCGTGGTCCACGAACACGCAGGTCAGCTGGTCGCCGATGGCCTGGTGCAGCAGGGCTGCGACGACCGACGAATCGACGCCGCCGGACAGGCCCAACAGCACTTTGCGATCACCGACCTGCTGGCGGACGCGTGCGATGGCGTCATCGATGATGTTGTCCGGCGTCCAGGCATTGCCGCAGCCGCAGATGTCATGGACGAAACGGGAGTAGATGCGCCCGCCCTGCGGGGTGTGGGTGACCTCGGGGTGAAACTGCAGGGCGTAGTAGTGACGCGCCGGATCCGCCATGCCGGCGAGCGGCACGTCCTTGGTGGAGGCGATGCGGACGAAGCCCTCGGGCAGGGTCGCGACGTGGTCGCCGTGGGACATCCACACGTCGAGCAGGCCATGGCCGTCGGCGTTGACTCGGTCCTCGATGCCGTTGAGCAGCGGCGAGTGGGCGTGGGCCCGGACTTCGGCGTAGCCGAACTCCTTGACGGCGCCCGGCGCCACCGCGCCGCCCAGCTGGGTGGCCATGGTCTGCATGCCATAGCAGATACCGAGCACTGGCACGCCGAGCTGCCAGACCGCCTCCGCCGCGCGGGGTGATGACGCTTCGAGCACGCTTTCGGGGCCGCCGGAGAGGATGATGCCGCGGGGCGCGAAGGCCCGGATGTCGGCATCGGCCATGTCCCAGGGGTGCAGTTCGCAGTACACCCCGAGTTCGCGCACGCGACGGGCGATGAGCTGGGTGTACTGGGAGCCGAAGTCGAGGATGAGGATCCGGTCGGAGTGGATATTCACGGGTGTCAGTCGATGCGGTAGTTGGGCGCTTCCTTGGTGATCGTCACGTCATGGACGTGCGACTCGCGGATGCCGGCGCCAGTGATCTTCACGAAGCTGGACTGGGTGCGCAGTGCCTCGACGGTGGCGCAGCCGGTGTAGCCCATGCAGGCCCGCAGGCCACCGATCAGTTGGTGAACGATGGCGCTCATCGCCCCCTTGTAGGGGACGCGGCCCTCGATGCCTTCGGGGACCAGCTTTTCCACCTCGGCCGTGGTGTCCTGGAAGTAGCGATCCTTGGAGCCCTGCGACATCGCCCCCAGCGATCCCATGCCCCGGTAGCTCTTGTACGAGCGTCCCTGGTACAGCTCCACCTCGCCCGGCGCCTCCTCGGTACCGGCCAGCATGGAGCCCACCATCACGGCATAGGCGCCTGCGGCGATGGCCTTGGCGAAATCGCCGGAATAGCGCACGCCGCCATCAGCGATCAGCGGGATGCCGCGGGCCTTGAGCGCCTCGGCCACCGCCATCACGGCGCCGATCTGCGGCACGCCGACGCCGGCGACGATGCGGGTGGTGCAGATCGAACCCGGTCCGATACCGACCTTGACCGCGTCGGCGCCGGCATCGGTGAGGGCAAGGGCGGCTTCCGCAGTGGCAATGTTGCCGCCGATCACCTGCAGGTCGGGGTAGGCCTGTTTGATGCCGCGGACGCGATCCAGGACGCCCTTGGAATGACCATGGGCCGTGTCCACCACCACCACGTCAACGCCGGCTTCCACCAGCCGGGCAATGCGTTCGTCGGTGTCGGCGCCGGTGCCGACAGCGGCGCCGACTCGCAGCCGTCCACGCTCGTCCTTGCAGGCCAGCGGGTGGTCGGTGGATTTCTGGATGTCCTTGACGGTGATCATGCCGCGCAACTTGTAGTCGCCGTTGATGACCAGCACTTTTTCGATGCGGTGTTCGTGCAGTTTGCCGAGCACCTCTTCCCGCGAGGCGCCCTCCTGAACGGTCACCAAGCGGGCCTTCGGCGTCATGATGCGCGACACCGGCTCCGAAAAGCGGGTCTCGAACCGCAGGTCACGCGCGGTGACGATGCCGACCAGGTCGTCGCCGTCGACCACGGGCACGCCGCTGATCTTGTTGGCGCGGGTGAGCTTGAGCACTTCGCCGATGGTCATGCCGGGATCGACGGTGATGGGGTCGACGATCACGCCGGATTCGTGCTTCTTGACGGCGCGTACCTCCTGCGCCTGGGCCTCCGGCGGCAGGTTCTTGTGAACGATGCCCATGCCGCCCTCCTGGGCCATGGCAATGGCGAGGCCACTTTCGGTGACCGTGTCCATGGCGGCGGACAGCAGGGGGATGTTGAGTCGGATGTGGCGCGTCAACTGCGTGCCGGTATCGACCTGCCGAGGCAGGATGTCGGAATAGGCCGGCTGCAGGAGGACGTCGTCGAAGGTCAGGGCTTCTCGCGTGATCCGGGAAGTCATGGGGGGCGTGCTCCGGCAAAAAGCTATTATACGGGAATGCCCGCTTCGGACTCTCTTATGCCGCCGCGAACGGTCTACGCCGTCTCGGAACTGGCGCACCTGCTGCGCGGCGTGGTGGAAGACAGTTTCCCCCGGGTCTGGGTGCAGGGCGAGATCAGCAATCTGTCGCGGCCGGCGTCGGGTCATTGGTATTTCACCCTCAAGGACGGCCAGGCGCAGCTGCGCGCGGCGATGTTCCGGGGGGCCAACCTGCATGTTCGTCCGCACCCCCGGAACGGTGATGCGGTACGGGTGCGGGCGCAGGTCAGCTTCTATACCGCCCGTGGCGACCTGCAACTGATCTGCGAGCACCTGGAGCCGGCGGGCGAGGGGGCATTGCTGCAGGCGTTCGAGGCGCTGAAGCAGCGGCTGTCCGACGAAGGGTTGTTCGATGCCGCGCACAAGCGCCCGCTGCCCGCTACGCCCCGCGCCATCGGGCTGGTCACCTCGGCGACCGGCGCTGCGGTTCAGGATGTGCTGACCACCCTGGCACGGCGGTTTCCGCTGGCCCCGGTCTATCTGTGGCCGGTGCCGGTACAGGGCGCTGCGGCGGCGCCGGCGGTGGTCGCGGCGCTGCAGGGCCTGCCGTCCCGGGCGCCGATCGATGTGCTGTTGCTGGTTCGTGGCGGCGGCTCGCTGGAGGATCTCTGGGCGTTCAACGAAGAAGCCGTGGCGCGTGCCATACGGGACTGCGCGGTCCCGGTGGTCACCGGTGTCGGTCATGAGACCGACACCACCATCGCTGATTTCGCTGCCGACCTGCGGGCCCCGACGCCCACCGCGGCAGCCGAGCGGGCGACGCCGGAAGTGCGACTGTGGCGGGAGGCGCTGCAGCGCCTCACCCTCGACCTGGAGCGTCCGCTGCGACGTCGCCTCCGCGACGACGGCGCGCGTGCGGATCAGCTCGTCGGGCGGCTGTTGCGGCAACGCCCGGCGCGGCGACTGCAGGAGGCGGCACAGCGTCTGGATGAGCTGGAGGGCGCCTTGCATCGGGCTGGACGCCGACAACTCGAGGCCCGCCGTCAGCGCCTTGAACTTCAGATCGGGCGCCTGAGAGGGGGCGATCCACGGCAGCGCCTGGGGTTGCATGCGGCAACTTTGCGGGGGCTTGAGCATCGCCTGCAGTCCGCACTGGCGCGACAGCTGCAGACCGAAAACGCACGCCTCGCCCAAGCCGAACGGGCCTTGCAGGGCCTGTCCCCGCTGGCGGTGCTGGGGCGTGGCTATGCCCTGGTGCGGACCGATGACGGGCAGTTGGTGCGCAGCCCGCAGCAGGTGCAGGCCGGCATGGGGCTGGAGGTCCAGGTGGCAGACGGGCGCTTCCCGGTGACCGCGACATCCCGCAGGCCGTAAAAAAGCCGCCGCCCCGCGAGGTTGGGGGCGGCGGCCGTTGGCTGCGTGGGCTCAGAGCTTGTGAAAAAATCGAACGCCGTCGCGAGCGCTTCGCCGGGCGATTTTTTACATGCTCTCAGTTGAAGATGAAGTGCTCGGCCGGCAGTCGGGTCATGCTGCGGCTGGGGCGGGTCATCGCGCTGGCATGCGCCTTGGCGCGCGGCAGCAGATGGTCGAAGTAGAACGTCGCGGTGTCGAGCTTGGCTTGATAGAACTCGGCGGTGTCCGCCCCGCCCTCGGCCAGCCGCTTGGCCGCCACGGCGGCCTGCACCGCCCAGAAGTAACCCATCATCACGTAGCCGGAATACATCAGGAAGTGATGGCTGGCGCTGGAGACCACGTCGCGGTCCTTGCGCGCCATCATCATGAGTCGCAGGGTCAGCACGTTCCACTCGGCGGCGTAGCGGCCGATTTCGGTGCAGAAGCGGCGGGTCTTCTTGTTGCGCACGTTTTCCAGTACAAAGCGGCCGATCTGACCGGTGAATTCCCGCACGCAGGCGCCGCGGGTGGTCAGCAGCACCTTGCGTCCCAGCAGGTCGAGGGCCTGGATGCCGGTGGTGCCTTCGTACAGGGTGGCGATACGGGCATCGCGGGCGATCTGTTCCATGCCGTGCTCGGCGATATAGCCGTGGCCGCCGAACACCTGCATGCCGAGGTTGGCCGCTTCCAGCCCCATCTCGGTGAGGAACCCCTTGAGGATGGGCGTGAAGAAGCCCAGCTTGTCATCCCAGGTTTCGTACTTCTCCGGGTCATTCTCGAGAATGCCGTTGACCATATGGTCGGCGTACTGTGCGGCGAAGTAGATCATCGCCCGGCCACCTTCCGCGATGGCCTTCTGTGTCAGCAGCATGCGGCGCACGTCGGCATGGTGGATCAGCGCGTCCGCCACCTTGTCCGGTTCCTTCTTGCCCGACAGGGCGCGCATGGAGCGGCGTTCCAGGGCGTAGGGCAGGGCGCCCTGGAAGGCCAGTTCGGCGTGCGCCACTCCCTGCACCGCGGTGCCGATGCGGGCGGTGTTCATGAAGGTGAACATGGCTTCCAGGCCCTTGTTCGGCTCGCCGATCAGCCAGCCACGCGCGCCGTCGAAGTTGAGCACGCAGGTGGCGGAGGCCTTGATGCCCATCTTGTGCTCGATGGAGACGCAGTGCACCGGGTTGCGTTGGCCCAGGCTGCCGTCGTCGTTGACCAGCACCTTGGGCACGATGAACAGGGAAATCCCACGGGTGCCCGGCGGTGCGTCCGGCAGACGCGCCAGCACGATGTGGATGATGTTCTCGGTGAGGTCGTGCTCACCCGCGGAAATGAAGATCTTGGTGCCGGTCAGTGCCCAGGTGCCGTCCCCGTTGTCTTCGGCCTTGGTCTTGATCTGGCCGAGGTCGGTGCCGCACTGCGGTTCGGTGAGACACATGGTGCCGGACCAGCGGCCCTCCGTCAGCGGCGGCATGTACAGCTGCTTGAGGTCTTCGCTGGCGTACTGCATCACAGTGTTCATGCAGCCCAGTGACAGGCCGGGATACATGGTGAAGGACCAGTTGGCCGTGCCCATCATCTCGGACTTGATCAGGCCCAGCGACATCGGCAGGCCCTGGCCGCCGTACTCGGTAGGGTGGGACAGCCCCTGCCAGCCGCCAGCGACGAACTGCGCGTAGGCCTCGCGGAAGCCCTTGGGTGTGCGGACCTCGCCGTTGTCGAAATGGCAGCCTTCCTGGTCGCCGCTGAGGTTGAGGGGTGACAGCACCTCTTCGCAGTAGCGGGCGCACTCCTCAAGGATGGCATCCACGGTTTCGGGATCCGCATCCTTGCCGTTGGCAAGGGTGGCGTAGTGGCTGGGGTAGTCGAAGACTTCCTTGAGCAGAAAGCGGGTGTCACGCAGCGGGGCCTTGTAAGCCGGCATGGAACGGTCCTTGTCTGGGAGTTGAAACCGGTGCGCACGCTACGGGCACATGGTGCCGGTGCCAATGACCGCAGCACGCCCCGGGGCCGTCGGGCCGGCAAACCGGGGGGCAGGCACAAAAAAACCCGCCCGGCGGTGCCGGGCGGGTGGGGTGACCGCAGGCGGTCTTACATCTCCATCGGGCGCAGCTCCACACGCCGATTTTCTTCGCGCCCTTCCTCGGTGGTGTTTTCCATGATCGGGCGCGCCTTGCCGTAGCCCACCGGCGTCATGCGGTCGGCTTCGACGCCCCGTCCGGTCAGGTACTCCTTGACTGCGATGGCGCGGCGCTCGGACAGGCCGAGGTTGTACGCATCGGTCCCGAGGTAGTCGGTGTGGCCTTCCACTTCGACGTCGATTTCCGGGTAGGCGATCAGGGTGTCCGCCACCTTGTTGAGAATTTCCTTGGCATCGGCGGTCAGGCGATCGGAATCGAACTCGAACTTGACGCCCTTGAGGATGAAGGACTGGTTGAGGGCGCAGCCGTTGGCGTCCACTTCCTCGCCCGGCCGCGGCCGGCGGCAGTCGCCGGCCAGTGCGCAGCCGTTGTCGAGCACGGTAGCGCCGGCAGGGCTGTTCGGACACTCGTCGATGTCATCGGGCAGGCCGTCGCCATCGGAGTCGATGGGGCAGCCGCTGGCGTTGACCTGCTGACCGGCCGGGGTGTCCGGGCACTGATCGCGGCCGTCGGGTACACCGTCGCCATCGCTGTCGAGCTCACAACCGGTCTCGTTGACCTGGGCGCCGGGTGCGGAGTCCGGGCACTGATCCCGATGGTCAGGCACACCATCGCCATCGGTATCGATGGTCTCCGGGTCCGGCGGCGGCTTGTGTCCCAGGGGTACCACCAGGCCCAGGTTGTAGACGCCGTCGTAGAACTTTTCGTTGTCCTTGGGCTGCACCCCGGCCAGCGACCGGTTGTGCGGATCCTGGCGGTACAGCGCTTCGGCCCGCAGGATCAGCTTGGGCGTGAACTCAAACAGGTAACCCAGGCCGACGTCCAGCAGGGTGGTGTCGTAATTGGCGATGAGGCCAGGGTGCCCCTCCCCCTGTCCGTGCAGCACGTTCAGACGGCCGTACAGGTTGGGGATGTTGCGCAGGGGAAACAGCATCATCCCGGCGCCGATGCCGGTCATCGAGAAGCTGCCGTTGTCGATCAGGCCGGCCGCGGCATCGGGGTCCATGATGGTGTAGCTCGCCATCAGTTCCAGGGTGAGCGCATTGGTCACCTTCTTGCCGATGGCGATGGTGCCGCCCCAGCCGTCGTCCGTGCCGCGATCGTCGTCCGCCAGTACGTAGGAGGCGGTAGGTGAGACGTACCAGGTACGCGCCTTCAACGCCCGGGTGAGGGTTTCCCCATCCTGTGCGAAGGCCGGCAAGACCATGGATGCGCCCAGCAGCGCGGCGAACAGCTTAGATCGGAAAACCATGTTGCTCCCCTAATTGTTTCAGTCCCAATCGGTGTTGTGCCCCGATGCCGTCATCATAGCAGCGTGCCTGCCCGGCGTGACCGGGCCCGGGTGCGCTGGCATACTGCGCGCCCTCTTTCCCCATTCCCCACTCCGGCTCTTCATGGAACCGAATCAGATCAAAGGCAGGATCACGGCTCTGCAGACGCGTTTCGACGCGCTGCGGAGCTATCTTTGACTACGATGTCAAACAGGACCGGCTGGTCGAGGTCAACGCCGAGCTGGAGGACCCCGCGGTGTGGAACGACGCGCGGCGCGCCCAGGATCTGGGGCGGGAACGGGCGCGACTTGAAGGCATCATCGCGCCAATCTCCGAGGCGCTGACCGGGCTGGTCGATGCCGGCGAACTGCTGGAGCTGGCGCTGGCCGAGAATGATCTCGGCGCCGTGGCCGAGATCGCCAAGGACGTCGACCGCTTTGAGCAGTTTGCCGAGAAGCTGGAATTCCAGCGCATGTTCAGCGGCGAGCAGGACGCCTCCAACGCCTACCTGGACGTGCAGGCAGGCTCCGGCGGCACCGAGGCGCAGGACTGGGCCGAAATGCTGTTGCGGATGTACACCAAGTGGGCCGATGGCAAGGGGTTCACGGTGGAGCTGATGGAACGCTCCGATGGCGAGGTGGCCGGCATCAAGTCCGCCACCATCTATGTGCAGGGCGACTACGCGTTCGGCTGGCTGCGGTCGGAAACCGGCGTGCACCGGCTGGTGCGGAAAAGCCCGTTCGATTCCGGCAACCGGCGGCACACCAGCTTCTCGGGTGTTTTCGTCAGCCCCGAGGTCGACGATAACGTCGAGATCGAGATCAATCCGGCCGATCTGGAAGTGGGGACCTTCCGCTCCTCCGGCGCCGGTGGGCAGCACGTCAACAAGACCGAGTCCGCCATCCGCATCAAGCACGTGCCCTCCGGCATCGTGGTGGCCTGCCAGACCGAGCGCAGCCAGCACGCCAACCGCGACCGTGCCATGAAAATGCTGAAGGCCAAGCTCTACGAGATGGAGATGCAGAAGCGCAATGCACAGAAGCAGGCGCTGGAAGACTCCAAGGACGATATCGGCTGGGGCAGTCAGATCCGCTCGTACGTTCTCGACCAGTCGCGGATCAAGGATCTGCGCACCGGGGTGGAGATTGCCGATACCGTCAAGGTGCTCGACGGGCATCTGGACCCCTTCATCGAAGCCAGCCTCAAGCAGGGCCTGTAACGACCATGTCCGAACCGACGACGCCCCCCGCCGCCGACGAAAATCACCTGATCGCCACCCGCCGCGAAAAGCTGGAAAAGCTGCGGGCGGAAGGACAGGCGTTTCCCAATGACTTTCGACGCGACACGCTGAGCGACCACCTGCATGGCACCTACGGCGAACACACGCCCGAGCAGCTGGAAGCGGTCGAGGGCCGGTTCCGGCTGGCCGGCCGGCTGATGGCCAAGCGGGTCATGGGCAAGGCCAGCTTCGGCCAGCTGCAGGACAGTGCCGGGCGCATCCAGATCTTCTGCCAGCGCGATACCCTCGGCGACACGGCCTACCAGGGCTTCAAGACCGCCGACATCGGCGACATCCTCGGTGTGGTCGGGCGGGTGTTCAAGACCAAGACCGGGGAGCTGTCGCTGTGGGTGGAGCAGCTTCAGCCGCTGGTGAAGAACCTGCGGCCGCTGCCTGAGAAATGGGCCGGCCTGACCGATACCGAAGTGCGCTATCGGCAGCGGTATCTTGATCTGATCGTCAATCCCGACGTGAAAGCCGTGTTCGAGAAACGCGGCCGCACGGTGCGGTTCATCCGCCAGTTTCTGGATGCCGTCGGCTTCATGGAAGTGGAAACCCCGATGCTGCAGCCGATTGCAGGGGGCGCCACCGCGCGACCGTTCGTGACGCACCACAATGCGCTGGGGCGGGACATGTACCTGCGGATTGCCCCGGAGCTGTACCTGAAGCGCCTGGTGGTGGGCGGTTTCGAGAAGGTGTACGAGATCAATCGCAATTTCCGCAACGAGGGGCTGTCCACCCGCCACAACCCCGAGTTCACCATGCTGGAGTTCTATCAGGCCTACGCGGACTACCGCGATGCCATGGACCTGGTGGAGACCCTGGTCCGCGATTGCGCGGTCACGGTCAATGGCAGTGCGGCCCTTTGCTATGACGGGCGTGACTACGATCTTGAGGTGCCGTTCCGGCGCTGGACCATGCGCGAGGCCGTGGCCCACTTCAATCCCGGCTTCACCGGGTTCGATGACCGTGCGGCCCTGGCGGCGCGCGCGCGCGAGGTCGGCGGTGATGTGAAGGACACCTACGGCCCGGGCAAGTTGCTCACCGAGATTTTCGAGAAGACCGTGGAGTCGCAGCTGATGGATCCCACCTTCATCACCGAATATCCGACCGAGGTTTCACCGCTGGCACGGCGCAACGATGACAACCCGGAGGTCACCGACCGTTTCGAGTTCTTCCTTGGCGGTCGCGAAGTGGCCAACGGCTTTTCCGAGCTCAACGACGCGGATGATCAGGCGGCGCGTTTCCGCGCGCAGGTGGCGGCCAAGGATGCCGGCGACGACGAGGCCATGGTCTACGACGCCGACTACATCCGTGCCCTCGAATATGGCCTGCCGCCGACGGCCGGCGTTGGCATCGGCATTGACCGCCTCGTCATGTTCCTCGCCGACGCCCCGTCCATCCGGGACGTGTTGCTCTTTCCGGCCATGCGGCCGGAAAGTTAAGCCAGTGCGCCCGGCCATGCGGCCGGAAAGTTAAATCCGTGCACCCGGCCATGCGGCCGGAAAGTTGAACCAGTGCACCCGGCCATACAGCCGGAAAGTTGCGCCGGCGCTCCCTGGTCATGTGGCCGATCGGTCAAGCCTGCGTAGCGGCCATGCGCTCGGGTGTCGAGTCCGCGCGCCTGATGGCCGGCGGCCCCTCGGGCATTCGATGCCGCTGCCCTCAGGGCGCGCCGAGCCGGGCGCGGGATTGCCGCATGATCAGGTGATCAGGGCGCGCGTTCCACCAGTAGCGCGTCGATCTCCGCCAGATCGTCACGCCCGAGCCGGCCGGCCGCGGCCTTGAGCGTCAGCACCGACAGCAGATAGTCATAGCGTGCCTGCAGATAGTTGCGTTCGGCGAGGTACAACTGTTGCTGAGCGTTGAGCACGTCGATGGCGGTACGGGTGCCGACTTCCAGTCCGGTCTCGCTGGCATCCAGCGCGGTGCGACTGGACACCACAGCCTGTTTCAGAGCCTTGGTGCGGGCTGCGCCCGCCATTACCGCCTGATAGGCGTCGCGGGTCTGACGCTCGACATTGCGGAGGTTGCCGTCGAGTTCGCTGCGGCGTTGTTCCAGGGTGCTGCGGGCCTGGTGTACGCGTGATTGTGTCGCCAGGCCGCTGAACAGCGGCAAGGTGACCTGCACCCCGTAGCTCTCCTGGGTGGTGTCGGCTGGGAACACGCCGGTCTCGGAGGTGCTGTCGGAGTAGCTGGCACGGGCACCCACGGTGGGCAGGTGTGCGCCCTTCGCCACTTTGACGCCGGCCTCGGCGGCGCCCACGGCGTAGCGGGCGCCCAGCAGGCTCAGGTTGCCGTCGCGGGCAGCGTCGACCCAGGCGGCGCTATCGGCCGGTGATGGCGCGGGAAGGGGGATGTCATCCTGCAGGCGGCTCACGTTGTCGCGTCGTTCACCGATGATCTCCCGCAGGGCTTCGTTGGCGGCATCCAGAGCGCGCTCGGCTTCGATGACCTGCGCCACGGTAAGATCGAAGCGGGCCTGCGCTTCCTGTACATCGGTGATGGCCGACAGGCCAACGTCAAACCGCTCTTGTGCCTGCTCCAGCTGTCGCCCCACCGCTTCGTTCTCTGCGCTTGCGGAGCGCAAGGTATCCGCTGCGGAGAGAACGCCAAAATAGGCCTGCGACACGCGCAGGGCGAGCTCCTGCTGCGCCAGCCGATATTGCGTGTCGGCGAGGGCCACCTGCTGGCTGGCCTGATCAAGCTGTTTGAACGCGCTCCAGTCGAACAGCGCCTGGTTGAGTGTGAGGTCAAGGCTACGGTTGGTGCCGTCACGGGTCTGGGTCGGCATGCCCTGCTGTTCTGTTTCCGATTCGCTGTAGGAAATGCCGTAACCGGCCGACAGCTGTGGCAACAGCACCGCCCGCGCCTGAGGGTAGGCTTGCGCTGCGGCATCACGTGCATGCTGAGCGGCTTGCAGCGTGGCGTCGTGCTGCAGGGCCCGGTCGTAGACGGTCAGCAGTTCGTTGGCGCTGGCGGCCGCCGGCAGCCAGCAGAGCGCGATCAGGAAACGGGTGGCGACGTGCATGTGGCCCCTCATGAAGTGTGAATGTCAGTACCGCGGAATCGAAGGGTCCACCTCAATGGACCAACGTTCGATGCCGCCGGTGATATTGGAGACCGCCGAAAGGCCGGCACGTTCCAGATACGCCGCAACCTGGGCGCTGCGCATGCCATGGTGGCAGAGCACGGCGATGGGCAGATCACGAGGCAGCTCCTGCATCCGCGACGGCACCTCTGCCATAGGGATGCACACGGTACCCGGAATGGTCGCAACGGCCACTTCTTCTGGCTCGCGGACATCCAGTACACACAGGGTCCGAGCCGCGAGACCCGCGGCGGCATCCTGGGGGCTGCAGTTGTTCATTGGGGTTTCGGCGAAAGGTCCGGGCGGCAGTCTAGCACCGCCCGGCTATATTTCTGTACTCGCCGGTTCAGAATTGACCGATCAACCCGCCGACTCCCGCTCCCAGTCTTCCAGCATGGTTTCCAGGTAGTGGATGTTGTGGGTGCCTTCGAGGAAGACCTTGTCCCGCATGATGCGGTGCTGCAGCGGAATGTTGGTCTTGATGCCCTCGAAGACCATCTCGGCCAGGGCCTGGCGCATGCGCGCCGCGGCTGTTTTGCGGTCCGAGCCCCAGGCGATCAGCTTGCCGACCATCGAGTCGTAGTTCGGCGGGACCCGGTAACCCTGATACACGTGGGAGTCGATCCGGATTCCCGGGCCGCCCGGAGCGTGGTACTTCTTGACCTCGCCAGGGGAGGGGGTGAACTTCCGGGGGTCCTCGGCGTTGATGCGGCACTCGATGGCGTGACCGCGCATGCGCACGTTTTTCTGCTGCTTCTTCAGGCCCAGGCCCGCAGCGATGCGGATCTGAGCCTTGATCAGATCGATGCCCGTGACCATTTCGGTCACCGGGTGCTCCACCTGGATGCGGGTATTCATCTCGATGAAGTAGAACGACCCGTTCTCGTACAGGAACTCGAACGTGCCTGCGCCGCGGTACCCGATGCGCTTGCAGGCCTCGACGCAGAGGCTGCCGATGCTGTCGCGCTGTTCGTCAGTGATGCCCGGTGCCGGGCACTCTTCCACCACCTTCTGGTTGCGGCGCTGCATCGAGCAGTCGCGCTCGCCGAGGTGGATGGCATGTCCTTCGCCGTCGGCCAGTACCTGAAACTCGATGTGACGCGGCGTTTCCAGGTACTTCTCCATGAAAACAGCGGCGTCATTGAAGGCGTTCTGCGCTTCGGTGCGGGCCAGCTGGATCTTGTTGATCAGCTCATCCGGGCTGCGCACCACGTGCATGCCGCGCCCGCCTCCGCCCGACGCCGCCTTGATCAGCACCGGATAGCCCACCCGCTCGGCGATTTCCAGGCACTGCTCTTCGTCGTCAGGCAGCACACCGTCGGAGCCGGGAACGCAGGGCACGCCGGCTGCAATCATCTCCGCCTTGGCATTGGTCTTGGAGCCCATCAGGCGGATGGTTTCCGGGCGCGGGCCGATGAAGATGAAGCCGGATCGCTCGACACTCTCGGCAAAATCGGCGTTCTCGGACAGAAAGCCATAGCCAGGGTGGATGGCGTCGGCCTGAGTGACTTCGGCAGCCGAGATCAGGGCCGCCATGTTGAGGTAGCTCTTCGGCGATGGGGCGGGGCCGATGCAGACGGCTTCGTCCGCCAGCAGGACATGTTTGAGGTCGCGGTCTGCGGTGGAGTGCACTGCGACGGTCTTGATGCCGAGCTCCCGGCAGCATCGCAGGATGCGCAGCGCGATCTCGCCGCGATTGGCGATCAGAATCTTTTTGATTTCCTTCATTGAGCGCTACTCAATGATGAACAGCGGCTGGTCAAACTCCACCGGCTTTTCGTTGTCCACCAGCACTTCAACCACCACGCCCGCCTTGTCGGACTCAATCTGGTTGAGCATCTTCATTGCTTCGAGGATGCACAGGGTCTGGCCCACCTTGACGGTCTGGCCGATCTCGACGAACGGCTTGGCGCCGGGAGAGGGGGAGCGGTAGAAGGTGCCGACCATGGGCGCGCGCAGCACGTGCCGGGTTTCGACGGCCGGAGCGGGTGCCGGTGCGGGGGGCGGTGCGGCTGCGGGCGCCGCCGCCGGAGCCGCCGCGGCGGGCGGGGCGGCCATCACCACCTGCGGCGCTGCCGAGGCACGGCTGATGCGGACGGCGGCTTCGCCTTCGCGGACTTCGAGTTCCGAGATGCCGGAGTTTTCAACAAGCTCGATCAGGGTCTTGATCTTGCGCAGATCCATTGTGTCGGAATCCTGTGTGTGGGAGGGAGCGCGATTGCGATAAGACGAAAAGCGGAATTCAGTTGAGGCCGGTCAGATGGGCATGGGCCGCGATCAGCGCCAGGGTGTAGCCCTGCGCGCCAAGCCCAACGATCTGTCCGACCGCGATGTCCGAAAAGTACGAGTGCTGGCGGAATGGTTCACGCGCATGCACGTTCGACAGATGGACTTCGATGAAGGGGATGGCGACGCCCAGCAGGGCATCGCGCAGCGCGACGCTGGTATGCGTGAAGGCGCCGGGGTTGATCAGAATGAAATTGACTTCGCCGCGAGCCGCCTGAATGCGGTCGACCAGCGCGCCTTCGTGATTGCTCTGAAAACAATCGAGTTCGAGCCCGAGATCTGCAGCCTGCTGTCCAAGGTCGGCTTCGATCTGGCCCAGCGTGCGGTGGCCGTAGCGTTCCGGCTCGCGGGTGCCCAGCAGATTCAGGTTGGGACCGTTGATCAGCAGCAGTCGGGGCACAGGGGCGTCCGGCGAAGGGTGAAGCCGGATTCTGCACGAGTGGACCGATTCATGACAAGGCGATCTGCGAGATCGGGAAAGTTACCGACAAATCTCGTCAGAAATCGCCTTTGACGTGTGCTTTTAGCAGTTTTTCAAGTTTTACCGCGTCGAACTCGCCATAGTGGCGGGCGACGATCTGGCCGGCAGGGTCGATGAGGACCGAAAACGGCAGCGCGCCGAGGGTGTCTCCCAGCGCCGTCATGGCCCTGGAAACTGCCTGATCGCCTGCCATCACGGGGTAGTTGACCCCCAGGCGCCTGGCCATGTCCCGCGTGGTGTCCGGCGCGTCCATGGCGGGGCCAATGATCTGCAGCCCGCGTGCGGCCCAGCGCTGCTGGGCGTCGACGAGTACCGGAATCTCTTTGATGCAGGGTGGGCACCAGGAGGCCCAGAAGTTCACCAGCAACCATTGGCCCTGCCATTCGTCGAGTCGACGCTCAGCGCCCCCAAGGTCGGTCAGACGAACGTCCGGGGCGGGGGCGGGCAGATCCTGTTGGTGCTCGGCGTGTTGCAGGTGGAAATAGGCGAAATAACCGCCAAGTCCCGAAGCGAAGGCCAGCGCTAGGATGCCGAGGGTGCCGCGAAGGTTCATGGCAGTACATCCACGGCGACGGTTTCGCGTTGGGGCGGATAGCAGATGCCGATGTCGGCGCACCCCTGCCACTGGACGGTGACTTCCGCCGGCGGGGCGCTCACCGGGGCGGTGACCACCACATCATGGCGGTAGATGACCACGTTGCCGAAATGCGGATCTTCGTAGCGCTCTCCTTGCGGCGATGTCAGGGGGAGGGGGATGTCGGTCTGGACCTCCAGCTTGTCCTGATACAGGTAGTGACCCGGCGTCACGCGAAAGCTCGCCGTGAGCACGCCGTCGCGCCAGGTGACAGGCTCCAGTTGAAACGCCTGGTCAACGGTGAGCAGTACGGGCTCCGTCTTGCGGGACCAGGGTGCCGCCAATGTCAGCGTTGGCAGCAGCAGTAGCAGGGCGAGAACTCTCATCGGGTCTGGTCAATGATCCAATCGATATACGGTGGGTGTGCCGCGGTCACTGGGACTGCGAGGATCTCGGGAAGTTCGTAGGGGTGCCGTTCCAGTAGCGTCGCCCGCAGGGCGTCGAAGCGTTCATCCGTGGTCTTGAGTTGCAGCAGCACCTCGTCGGCGGTTTCGACCTCCCCCTGCCAGCGATAGACCGAGCGGACGCCGGGAATGATAGCGACGCACGCGGCCAGCCGTGCCGACACGCAGTGCAGCGCCAACGGTTCGGCGACGCTGGCGGGACAGGCAACGGTGACGAGAAGCACGGTGGACACAGCTTTACGATAGCCGATGCCATGTGAGGTCCGCACCCTTTTCACCTCTGCCGGGTCGCAAGGTTTCACCTCGATGTCATCGGCGGGTGCGATGGTGATCGGTCATTCCCCGCCCCCGTTCTTAACGATGCTCAACCGCCGTCAATTCATGCACCAGGGCCTGGCTGTTGCCGGGACCTTTTCACTGGGAAGCGCTTTCTGGCAACGCGCCTATGGCGCGCCTGCCACTCCGGGGCCCAGCCCCTATGGCGAGCTTGTGGGGCCCGATGAGAACGGGCTGTTTCTTCCGCCGGGCTTTCGATCACGGCGGATTGCGCGCGCCTACTCCCCTGTGGACCTGGCCAATGGGGGCGTATCCGCCTACGTGTGGCATCGCGCGCCGGATGGCGGAGCGGTGTTTCCTCAGGATGACGGTGGCTGGATCTACGTCTCCAATTCGGAGGTGCCGATCATTGCCGACGAGTGCCTGGAGTTGCCGGTGACCGACCTCTGCCGTGACCGTGGCGGCGTCGGCGCGGTCCGGTTTGACGCGGAAGGGAATGTGGTCGACGCCTACCCGATCCTGCGCAACACCAATAACAACTGCGCGGGTGGACCGACGCCGTGGGGTACCTGGTTGTCCTGCGAAGAGAACTTTTTCGGTTTTGTGTATGAGTGTGATCCGACGTCGTTGAACCTCGCGCGCCGGATTGTGCCGATGGGGCAGTTCAATCATGAGGCAGCGGCGGTTGATCCGGTGGGCCAGCGTGTCTACATGACCGAGGACCAGGGGGATGGTGCGTTCTACCGCTACACGCCGGATCGGTATCCCGATCTCTCCAGCGGGGTTCTTGAAGTGTTGGTGCGGGACGACGAGGCTCCGGTCAAGCGACGGAACTACCAGCCCGAGATCGACGCCTGGCGTGCGGCGAACCCGCATGTCGATGTCGACGAGATTCCCTGGAAGGCGATCATGCCCGAGGTGCGCGAAGCCAAGGCCGGCAAGGTGCGCTGGGAGCGCATTCGCAATCCGCTGGGGCTGCCGGTGCCAACCCGTTATCAGGTGGCGGAAGCCGCCATTTTCGATGGTGGCGAGGGGTGTTGGTACGACCAGGGGCTGGTCTATTTCACGACCAAGGGCAGTAACCGGGTGTGGCGTTACGACACGGTGACGGAGACCATCGATGTGCTCTATGACGCTGCCGATGCCGGGGATGCGGCGGTGCTGACGGGGGTCGACAACCTGGTGGTGCATCAGAACAGTCACGACCTCTTTGTGGCCGAGGACGGCGGCAACATGGAACTGGTGCTCATTACCCACGAGGACCGTACCGTGGCGCCCTTCCTTCGGTACCCGGTGCCGCATTCCGAACTGGCTGGCCCCGCGTTCTCGCCCGATGGCACCCGGCTGTACTTTGCCAGCCAGGGCAAGCGGCACACTGTCGACGAAGCGACCGGGGAGGAGGTGCGCGGCGAAATCTTTGAAGTGACCGGGCCGTTCCGTCAGGGACGTGGCGGTCCGGGCTCGCCTATTGACGGGCTTGGCGGGGGCGGGGGAGCAGTGTCCGCGGCCGCCGTGGCTTCGCTTGGCGCTGCCGCCCTGATTGCGCGCCTGCGGCAGCGTCAAGCTGCCGCTGCCGATCTGGGGGATGATCCACAAGGCCCCGCAGAGCGCGGTTGAGGGCCGCAGTGGCGCCAGAACGCAACACCTCACAGGGTCTCTGCGGGGTTTCAATCACGTTCAGTCAACTCTGAAAGGGCGTACGTTACTGAAGCCGGTAGGTGCGATTGGACTCGACCTCGCGTGTGCGGGGCGTCTGCCTTTTGGCAGACTCCCCTCGAGCACGTCTTGACGTGCGAGTTTTGCCGTGTGAGTGGGTTCGAGTCTTGAGGCAACGAAAAAGCCCCCGGGGTCACCGGAGGCTTTGCGTGTTGGTAGGCGCGATTGGACTCGACCCCGCGTGTGCGGGGCGTCTGCCTTTTGGCAGACTCCCCTCGAGCACGTCTTGACGTGCGAGTTTTGCCGTGTGAGTGGGTTCGAGTCTTGAGGCAACGAAAAAGCCCCCGGGGTCACCGGAGGCTTTGCGTGTTGGTAGGCGCGATTGGACTCGAACCAACGACCCCCACCATGTCAAGGTGGTGCTCTAACCAGCTGAGCTACGCGCCTTCAATCGAAGGGCGCGCATCGTAGCCTGACGCCCCCGGATCCGCAACTCTTCGATGCGGCCTGCCGGCGCACCGCCAGCTGTCATCGCAGGGACATTTGTGCACAGCACAATAATCGGTTGACACCTCCTTGCCAGTCGAGAACGTTTCATGCCGCGTACGCTTCCGCATCATCATCCCCGCCCGTCTCTTCGGGGTCTCAGCCGTCGCGCCTTCCTGCAGCGCAGTCTGGCGACGTCCGGTGTGATTGCCACAGGGCCGTTGCTTTGGAGCTGTGGTAACAGCATGGGGGTCGGCGGCACCGTGCTGTCGCCCTCGTTGACCTTGCTGGGGCCGCTGCAGGCGCCGGACGAGAATGGCATCCGGCTTCCCGAAGGCTTCACCTCGCGGGTGATTGCCGAGTCCGGCCTGCCCATTGTCTCGGACCTGGTCGGGGGGTTGCTGGGGCCGCTGCTGGGGTATGAGTGGCACACCTTTCCGGATGGGGGCGCGACATTCCCGGCGCCCGACGGGGGCTGGGTCTATGTGTCCAACAGTGAATCGGTGCCGGGTGGCGTCGGTGCCATCCGCTTCAATGCGGCCGGCGAGCGTGTCGACGCGTATCGGATTCTGGGCGGCACCTTGATCAATTGTGCCGGCGGGCCAACCCCTTGGGGCACCTGGCTGTCCTGCGAGGAGATTCCGACCGGGCGTGTGCACGAATGCCTTCCCTTTGGCAATGCGCTCCAGGCGCGTGCGCGCCCCGCGCTGGGGATCTTCGATCACGAAGCGGTCGCGGTGGACCCGGATCGCAAGCAACTGTTCCTGACCGAAGACAGCGGGGATGCCACGTTCTACAGGTTTGTGCCCAGCGCTGAGGATTGGCCGGAGGGCGCTGAGCGTCCAGCACTGGAGCAGGGTGTGCTGCAGGTGATGGTGGTGCCGGGCGTTTCGGACTCCCGCGATATCCCTCTTGATTCGCCGCCGCTGGCAGTGGAGTGGATCGACGCCCTCAATCCCGGGCAACCGCAGGCGCGCAACCGGCGGCCCGAGGCCACGGTGTTCGCGGGTAGCGAAGGCATCTGGTACGTCGATGGCCTGGTGTATTTCACTTGCAAGAGCGGCAACCGTGTCTGGGTGTACGACGCAGTGGCACAAACGGTGGAACTGATCTACGCCGCCGATCTCCATGGTGGGGGCGAGGCGCCGCTGCGAGGCGTGGACAACTGTGTGGTGTTTGATGGCACACGCGATCTGCTGGTTGCAGAGGACGGTGGCGACATGCGGATCACTGCGATCGGGCCGGATGGCGTCGTGGCGCCGATCCTGCAGATCGTGGGGCAGGACGATTCCGAGATCACCGGACCTGCTTTCAGCCCGGATGGCGAGCGCTTGTATTTCAGCTCCCAGCGGGGCGGGCGTGCCAGTGGCGGCATCACCTACGAGGTGCGTGGTCCGTTTCGGCGGTAATGGCGTCAGGGCCGGATCGTCGGGGGCGTTGCGGCAAAGGTTCGGGGAGCATGCCAGTCGGGACCGAGCTGGCCCTTGAGCATCCGCCAGTACAGTCGCGGTAGATAGGCCTTCTTGAGCCACCAGTACGCGCGGCGGGGTACCCGAGGGTCGAACGGGAAGCTGGGGGTGATGGCGCCGTCATAGGCGAACTCCGCCAGCATGATGCGCCCTTTCGAGGTGGTGAGCGGGCACGAGGCGTAGCCGTCGTAACGGCGTTCCTCGCCGCGGCCGTCGAGTTGGCGCAGCAGGTTGGCCACCACCACCGGGGCCTGCGCGCGAACTGCCGCGGCGGTCTTGCTGTTCGGTGTGTTGGTGCAGTCGCCCAGGCCGAAAACGGTATCGAAGCCGGTGTGTCGAAGGCTGTGCCGGTCGACATTCACCCAGCCGCTGGCATCGGCCAGCGGCGACCGTTTGATCGCCGCCGGGGCTGACTGTGGTGGCACGACATGCAGCAGGTCGAAGGGCAGCGTGAGGTCGCGGTGGCTGTCGCCTTCAGTGACCCGGAAGGTGGCTCTGCGTCCGGGGCCGTCCACGGCAATCAGCTGGCGGCCGAAGTGGGTGCGAATCCCGTAGTGAGCGATCACGCGGTCGAGGGCCGTTGCATAGAAGGGGACGCCAAACATGGACGGGCCTGCAGTCAGAAAGTGCAGGTTGGCCGGGCGACGTTCGCGGTGGCAGTGATCGGCTGCCATGTACAGGATCTTCTGAGGGGCCCCCGCACACTTGATCGGCATCGGCGGTTGCGTGAACAGGGCCTGTCCATCGCGCGGCAACTGCCGCAGGGTCTGCCAGGTATACGGCGCGAGGTCGTAGCGGTAATTGCTGCACACGCCGTGCGCGCCGAGGGTCGCCGTGAGGCCTTCGATCCTGTCCCAGTCCAGCTGCAGGCCGAGTGCGGTGACCAGGAACCGGTAGCCGATACGGCGCCCGTCAGCCAGCAGTACGTGATGAGACTGGGGCTCGAACTCAGTGATCTGACCACGGATCCAGGTGACCCCGGCAGGCATCACCCGGGCCATGGGTCGACGGGTGGCGGCCGGATTGAAGGCGCCAGCACCGACCAGTGTCCACGCGGGCTGATAGGCATGGTGTTCGGCGGGGTCGACCACGGCGACATCGAGATCGGGGCGCGCTCGTTTCAGGAGGGCGGCCACGGTGAGGCCTCCGGCGCCAGCGCCGGCGATCAGCACAACGTGGCGTAGGGTGGGCAGATGCATGGCGATCTCCGGAATCCGCCTTGAAGCGGTGGGGGCTGAGGCGTAATATTGTTTTAGGAATATATATATTCATTAATGTAATAACAAACCAGGCCACCCTGCCAGCGGAGCGCGTCATGATTTTTCGGCAGTTTTTCGATCACGGTTCCAGCACGTATACCTATTTGATGGCAAGCGGCCCGGGGCGTGAGGCGGTGATCATCGATCCGGTCAAGTCACAGGTGCCGCACTACCTTGCGGCGCTGAACGCGCTGGACGTGAAACTGGTGCGCGCGATCGATACCCACACCCACGCCGATCACATTACCGGCCTGGGCGCGTTACGGGAGGAAACCGGGTGCATCACGGTGATGGGCGCCTTCACCAAGGCGGAGTGCGTTTCCACCGCCGTGCACGAAGGTGAGCTGCTCGATATTGATGGTGTGAAGCTGCAGGCGCTCTACACGCCGGGGCATACCGACGAATCCTTCAGCTTTCTGCTCAATCCGGCGGACCCTCGGGCCGTATTCACCGGGGACGTGCTGCTGATCCGGGGAACCGGCCGCACCGATTTTCAGGGCGGCGATCCCCACAAGAGCTGGGATTCGATCGTCAACAAGCTGTTCCGGTTGCCGGAGGCGACCCTGGTCTATCCCGCGCACGACTACAAGGGGTGGACCGCCTCCAGTATCGGCGAGGAGAAGCACCACAACCCCCGGCTCGCCGGCAGGACCGAGGCCGAGTACGTGGCGATCATGCGCAGCCTCGATCTACCCAACCCCAAGCTGATGGATGTGGCGGTGCCGGCCAATCTGGCATGCGGCAACGCTTGAGCCGTCACCCGCCGTGCTGCCAACCCGTCCGCTTCCCCTGCTTGCCGACCTGCGTGCCCTGACGCCGGGGCGTGCGCTGCAGGATGGTGTCGCTGGCACCATTACCGCCATCCTGTTGATACCGCAGGCGCTGGCCTACGCCCTGTTGGCGGGGCTGCCCGCTGAGGTGGGGCTCTACGCCAGCGTGGTGCCGCCCCTGCTCTATGCGCTGACCGGCACCAGCAGGACCATGTCGCTGGGGCCGGTGGCCGTGGCGGCGGTGATGGTGGCGGCTGCACTCGCGCCGTATGCCGGAGGGGACCCGGCGCGCTACCTGTCCGGGGCCCTGCTGCTGTCGGCGCTGGTGGGGGGGCTGTTGCTGGTGATGGGCCTGCTGCGACTGGGGTGGCTCACCCATTTCATCAGTCATCCGGTGCTGTCGGGGTTCACCACCGGGGCGGCGCTGTTGATCGTCGGTACCCAGCTGGGGCCGCTGACCGGCATCGTGGTGGCAAGCGGTCATGACTTTCCCGGCGGGCTGCAGGCGCTGCTTGCCGGGGCGGGCCAACTGAATATCTGGACGGCGGCATTCGCCGGTGTCAGCGTGGTGACGCTGCTGTTGGCGAGGAGCTGGCTGGTATCGTGGCTGCAGCGTCTGGGGTTTTCGTCGGTGGCGGCACTGGCGATCAGCCGCATGGCGCCGCTGCTGGTGGTGGCGGTAGGCACAGCGGTTTCCCACTTCAGCGACGCGGCGGGTCGTCATGGTGTCGCCGTGGTGGGCATGGTGCCGGAAGGGCTGCCCTGGCCCAGCCTCTCGGTGCTGCGGGCTGATGGCGTGTGGGACCTGCTGCCCTCGGCCGCGCTGATCGCACTGATCGGCTATGTCGAAAGCATCTCGGTCGCGCGGGCGCTGGCGTTCCGTCGTCGTGAGCGGATCGATGCAGATCAGGAGCTGCGGGCTCTGGGGCTCAGCAATCTTGGCAGTGCAGTCGTTGGTGCCATGCCGGTGGCGGGGGGATTCTCACGTTCGATGGTGAACTTCGAGGCAGGTGCCCAGACGCAGTTGGCTGCGGTCGTCACCGCGCTCTGGGTGGCGCTGGCCGCCAGCAGTTTCACCGGCCTGCTGGCGGCACTGCCGAAGGCGGTGCTGGCGGCCATCATCGTGGTCGCGGTCTGGCAGCTGATCGACCTGCGTGCCGTGAAACAGACGCTGGCGTTCAATCGTGCGGACGGCGCTGCCCAGGGTGCGACCATCGTGGGGGTGCTGGTGCTGGGGATCGAGGAGGGCCTGATGCTGGGCGTCGGCCTGGCGCTGGCTGCGTTCCTCTACCGCACCAGTCGCCCCCATGTCGCCCAGGTAGGGCAGGTGCCCGGGACCGAGCACTTCCGCAATGTGCATCGGCATGTGGTGGATACCTGGCCCACCCTGTTGCTGCTGCGAATCGACGAGCACCTGTACTTCGCCAACACGCCGCGGCTGGAGGCCGAGCTCCAGGCCCGCGTGCTTGCGCAACCCGGCGTGCGGGACGTGGTCCTGGTGCTCTCCGGCGTGGGGTTCATCGATGCCAGCGGCCTGGAGATGCTGGAGGCGTTCGAGCGCGCCCTGCGACAGGCAGGCCAGCGACTGCACCTGGCCGAAGTGAAAGGGCCGGTGATGGACCAACTGCGCCATACCGCGTTGGTGGTGCGTCTGGGGGGCGGCCAGCTGCACCTCTCCGCGGCGGCTGCGGTGCGGGCTTGTCGCGCGGGGGGCGATGACAACGGTCATCCGACCGGCAGTACCATGGGCGAGGACCCGATGACGAGAACTTCATGAACACTTCGTTTCCCGCGCTGCCGATGATGGGGCGTCCGCTTCCCAACGTGATCACCGCAGGGCAGCCCAGCCCCTCGGACTTCGAGGCGCTCAAGGCGGCCGGCGTTCGCCATGTAATCAACCTGCGTCCGCCCAGCGAAGATGCGGGCTTCGATCAAGCGGCGCTGATGACGACCTTGGGAATGGACTATGCGGTCGTGCCGATCGCCGGCCCTGAGGACCTGAATGCCGACAGCGCGCGTGCGCTGGATGCCGCGATGGCGGCCGCTGGCGAGGGCCCGGTGCTCATCCATTGCGCCAGCGCCAATCGGGTCGGTGCCCTGCTGGCGCTGAGGGCGGCATGGCTGATGGGCAAGCCAGCGGATGCGGCGCTTGCGCTGGGACGCGCAGGCGGCTTGACCCGCATGGAAGCGGTGGTGGCGCAGCTGCTGCAGCGCGGCCCCTGACGGCGATCCTGATGGCGGTGGCCCGGCCCGCGCGCGTGCTGCTGGTCGGCGCCGGACATGCCCACCTGCACCTGCTGACGCAGGCGGCGCGGTTCCGGCAGGCCGGGTGTGCATTGGCGATGGTGTCGCCTCGGTGGTTCCGGTACTCGGGAACGGCGACCGCGGTGCTGGACGGTACCGTGCCCGCCGAGCAGGGGTGCCTGGATGCGGCGGCACTGGCGGCGCGGCATGGCGTGCCGTTTCATGACGGCGAGGTCGCCCAGGTTGATCGCTCGCGGCAGCAATGCCGGGCCGGTGACGGCACCGTGCACGACTACGATCTGGTGAGCTTCAACATCGGCAGCCGGGTACGGGTGCCCGCTGGCGATGCGATGGCCTACGCCGCCAAGCCGCTGGCCGATCTGCTGACAGTTCCGTCGCTGGGTGACGCAGCGGTGCTGGGGGGCGGCGCCACCGGGATCGAGATCGCCTGCGCCCTCGCGCGAACGGGCGTCCGTCGGCGCGTGCAGCTGGTGGCGCCTTCGGGGGTCGGGGTGGGGCTGCCTTGCGGTGCGCGCGGTGTGGTGGTGCGCACGCTGGCGGATCTGGGCATTCAGGTGGTCTCGGTGCGGGACGGTACCGAGGCGTTTGCCGTCCACGCCACAGGACTGCATCCACCGCCGCTGATGCGGTCGTTGGGGCTGACCTGCGCAGGGGACGGTGCGTTGAGCACCGACGCCACGCTCTGCTCACCTGATGATCCCCGGGTTTTCGCCGTGGGCGACTGTGCCCACTTCCAGCCTCGACCGCTGCCCAGGGTGGGCGTCTACGGTGTGCGTGCGGCGCCCGTGCTGGCCGCCAATCTGATCGCACGGGCGCAGGGGCGGTCGCTGAAGCCCTTCAGGCCGCAGCGCAGCGCGCTGTCGATACTCAATCTGGGGGTTACCGGGCTGGCGGTCCGGGGGCGCTGGTGGTGGGCGCACCCACTGATGCTGCGATGGAAGGGTCACATCGATCAGCAGTGGCTGCAGCGCTACCGCTAAAGCCAGGGAAAAGGTGGTGGTGATGGGCAGAATCGAACTGCCGACCTAGGGGTTATGAATCCCTCGCTCTAACCGTCTGAGCTACATCACCACTGATTCGCGGGGGCGGAAGTTTACGAGAACTGAGGCGTTCCGTCGAGATACGGGTGGCAGGTGCAGGGGGTCAGACGTTGATCACACGTTTAAACGTTGATCGGTCGGCAAAGGGCCGTGAACACTAGGTTTCGCGGGGAAATCTGGCCACGGCCTTCGCGGGAATTGCTGGAAGTACCCCCAGTTGTACCCCCATAGGGGTATCGGGATGATAGATCAGTCTGGATGCCGGTGCCAGCGCTGCGCCTGCCGGATATAACGGGTATGACGAAGACCGCATTGTTGGCTGACGCATGGAACGGTACGCGATGAGATGCAGGGGAACGGGCCGCTGTGGCCCAGACCTTGGAGAACTCTCATGGCAGACCATCACACCCGCCACAACCCGCTGGGGCAAGACGCTCTGTTCGCCACGCCGGCCTCGCTCATGCTCGATGCCCGCCTCACACCATTGGAGCGCAATGGCTGGCAGGTGCTGCGCATGCTGTGCTCTGCCGAGGGAATCAGCCCACTGGCGAATCTGGGGCAGTTGCGCCGCTATCTCACCTCTACCCCGCTGGGGCAGAGGGCCGGGTGCGAGACGGCCCGGCGCGTCCTCGTTGTGCTTCGGCTGACGGGGTGGATCAGTCTGGTCGGCCAGCAACGCGACCCTCTGACGGGGCATGTGCTCAGCGAGCTGTATCAGGTTCACGAAAGCGCCCTGCACTTCCAGCAGGCCCGCACACTCGATGCCAGTCTGCCCGCGCTTCTGCACGCGTCTATCGGCCACGAAAACAACCAAGTGGATCGGGTAGCCGTCCACATTCAGGCAACGCTGGCGCAGGCACCTGAAGCCGCTTCCATTGCAGCCCACGATCAGCTCGGTGATGACGATGATTTGCCCCCGACGCCGCCGTCGCAGGTGAACGAGGCAGCCGCCCCACGGCCATTGCCTGGCGATTCCGCTGGCAGCACGCTTGTTCCGCAACAGACCGGGCACGCTCGCCACATGACGGCTGAGCAGGGCGGTACGTATAAGACGTATATGTATAAAAAAGAACGTACGTACCGCGCGCGCGAAGGCAAAGGCGACGGCGATCCGGCATCTCAGTCGGTGAGCTTGCCGCCTTGCCTGAGCAATGCCCAGGCAGACCAGCAAAAGGACGTGCAGGCCGCCTTGCGGCGGCTGCCGCCGCAGCATCGCCAGGAAGTACTCGACGAGTTGCAGGCACGCAGCCAGAGCGGCACCGTGTGCAATGTCGTGGCCTACTTCTTCGCCTTGGTGAAGCGCGTTTTTGCGGACGAGTTCCGCTTGTGGGCAGGTCGTAAGGAGACATCTGCCACCCCATGGCCTGTCGAAAATCGGCCTGCCGGTGTGCCACGCACCGAACACCGCCCAGAACCGACTGCGCCACCGGCATCGCGTGAAACCGCCCTGGCGCACATCGCCAACATCCGCAAGATGCTGAATGCCCCGACGAACGCTGGGGGCATCGCAGCGCAGGCAATGCAGGCCAGGGGATGGCAGCCGCATCCTGCGTAGTAAATGCTGCCGCGAAATGGGCCGTCACTGCCAGCCGCAGTGACGGCCCCGCACACGCCAGCAACAATGCGGGCGAATACCAAATCCTATTGCGTGCGGCAGACATGATGATGGCCGCCCTACACTGACCGGGCAGTCGCCAAGACCGATGGGCTTCGTACATCGGCAACCCCAACAGCGCAGGTTCCTGCAAGCGCTGGCCCGACAGGGTGGAACCGCACCAGGTATGCCCAGGCTCCGACCGCATACCGGCCCGACCCAGGGCGGAGCCTTCTTCGTCTGTCTGAACTCATCCCTACCGCGCCACCTGGCGCACCGTCCCTTGCGGCAATTGCCTGTGCGCAACACACAGGGCTGCCGCTGCATTTCTCATCCCACTCACTTCATAGGAGGACTCGTCCACGTTCACATCACTTTCGTCTTGCAGTACCTCCGTCCGGGCTTCCAGCAGGGAGCAAGACGGACGCCTCATCCGAGGCACTGGTGTCTCCTGAACACCATGCCCTTGCCCTCACGGGATCTCGCCTTGGCGAGTTGGCACCAACACTAACCACCGAACTTCAGGACAACGCAGTACGGCGCTTTGCTGGGAGGCCGGACGATGGACGACTTGACCTACACCCTGCGGCAGCTTTGCCAGCGCAACCGTGACGGCAGCCACAACACACAGGCCGACCGGCAACGGTCACTGACCCTGGCCGCCCGCCAACTGCGCGAAGCAGGCTTCCGCCAGATGCGGGCCACCTCGCTAAAGGGCAAGCATGTCGAAGCTCTGTTACAGCGCTGGCAAGCTGAAGGCCTGTCGGCTGGCACGATCAAGAACCGCATGGCGCATCTGCGCTGGTGGGCCGAGAAGGTCGGCACGTAAGCTTCCCCGTCAAGCAGACATTCCGAAACTAGAACTCTGGGTGATTTGCTGGCGGTACTCGGCGGGAGTGAGATCGCCGAGGGCATCGTGGGGGCGCTGCTCGTTGT